>Ga0081455_10001458_pt1 | contig 29272 bp, 30 predicted proteins | sample TabmetS3T2R1_FD_70207 | JGI IMG/M metagenome (GOLD analysis project Ga0081455, IMG submission 70207) | Tabebuia heterophylla rhizosphere microbial communities from the University of Puerto Rico - S3T2R1 | ecosystem: Host-associated > Plants > Roots > Rhizosphere ... | reverse complement strand
CGGCACGACTACTCCGGGCACGACGACGCCGGGCACGACGACGCCCGGCACGACCACGTCACCGGGCACGACGACTCCGGGAACGACCACGTCACCGGGCACGACGACTCCGGGAACGACCACGTCACCGGGCACGACCACGTCGCCCGGAACGACCAGCGTGAGCGGCACGTCCGTAACGCCGCCCGAGAGCTCGAGCACTCCCCCGCAGGGCACGACCGTGAGCGGCACCACGGTCTCACCAGGCGGGACGGCCTTCACCGGCCTGGAGGACGTGGTCCCGCTCGGCGCGCTCGCCCTGACACTCCTGACGGGCGGATCGGGCCTGATGTGGGCGGGCTCTCGCCGACGGCGCAACGCTGAGCAGAACGAGGAGGAGTAACCCCCCTCAACACTGGAGAGATGCTTCACCGGCACGAAGCCCCGGGCTCACGCCCGGGGCTTCGTCGGTCTCGAGGTGATCTGAACCCTTGGACCGAACGAAGCCCCGCACATCCGGCGCGAACCTTTCCGTGTCTTAAGCCGAAAGTCTTAGCGCAACCTGGAACCGTTCGGCCGATGAAGTAGGCCGACCCTCGTACTTACACTCCCTCCGTGGGACACGGATGTCCCCCCGATCTCGAGTCGCATAGGGAACTTGCGGAGGACAGATGCGAGCAGCGTCGCACCGAAGTGGGAGCAGCCGGACCGCCAAGCTGGGCGTCACCCTGATGGCGGCGGCCTCGCTACTGCTCGTCTGGATGGCGAGCGCCCCGCCGGCGACCGCCGATCCGGAGGCCACCAACTGGTACATCTGCAAGTACGTCGGCAAGCCGGGAGTCGACGAACGGCTTCAGACGGGTCAGAACCCGATCTTCACCGACGAGAACTCCATCCCCATCTCCCCCGTCGCCATCGGGTCGGAGTTCGCGGATGAGCACGGGCGATCCATCGTCATCGCCGGGCCGTACGCGCCCAATGATCGGCCCGACCCGGAGCCCGACGCCGGCGACTGCCCGCCTCCGAACAACCCGTGTCCGAGTGGCACCTCGACGGTGACCGCCACGGAAACGGAAACCGAGACCGAGACGTTCACCACGACCGTGACCGCCCAGCCCGACGCCGCGCTCGGCGCGGACGGCAAACTGAACGTGAACGACGGAGGTGGAGACGGTGCACTCCAAGAAGAGGAGTGCACCACGACCACCACGAAGACGGTGACCACGACCACGCCCACCACCGTGACGACGACCGTCCCGTTCTGCCCCGAGGGCGCGACGACGACGACCGTCACGCAGACCGTGACCACTACCATCACCGAGGATCAGGCCCTCCAGCAGGATCCGGCGTGCACCCGGACCGAGACGACGACAAGCACATCGACGGTGACGACCACGCCGCCGGAGTGCCCGAGCGGAACGGCCACGGCCACCGCGACGTCGACCGCCCCGCCGGTGACCGAGACCGAGACGGTGACCGACACCACGACCGTCACAGCTGCCGGCGCGATCGTGAACGCGGCCGCGGGCCCGAACCCGGTCGGCGGGGTCGACAGGGCGGCGGCGGCATCCGAGGGTGACGTCCTCCAACACGTGTGCGAGGTGACCTCGACGGTCGTCACGACCCCGACCGAGACGGTGACCGACCACGTCACCACGACGACGACCGTGACGCCGATCGTGAGCGGCTCGACCGTGACCCCGCCGCCGACGACGACGGATGAGGTGGCGCCCACGACGGTCACCCCGACCGGCGGGACGGCCTTCACCGGGCCCGAGAGCGTGGTCCCGCTCGGAACGATCGCGCTGCTGCTGATGTCGACCGGCTCGGGCCTCCTGTGGGCGGGAAGCCGGCGGCGGCGTGACGAGGACGACCAGGACTAGGCGCTAGGGGATCGTAGGACGGGAGGGGAAAAGGCGAAGGGCCCCGGGTTCACCCGGGGCCCTTCGACGTTCGCCTCGATCAGCCGTAGAAGATGACGGTGATCCAGATCGCGTCGTCCTGGCGCACGATGCCGACGGCCGCGTGGTCGTAGACCTTGCGCAGGATGTTCTTGCGGTGGTCGGTGCTGGCCATGAAGGCGTCCTCCAGGCTCTCCAGGGAGCCGCCGACGCCCACGTTCTCGCCGCCGAGCTGCCAGTCGTAGCCATCGAGGGCCGAGATCAGCTGGTCGGCGGTCGAGTGATAGATGTAGCCCCGGTCCGCCATCGCCTGGCTATGCGACTTGGCGTAGTGCGCCAAGCGCTCGGCGAACGAGAGTGCCGAACGATCGTGGTTGGCGCGATCGTGATTGGTCAGCGCCAGCATGTGGCGTCTCGGCCCGATCCGCTCCTCCCCCACCGCGGTGCCGCCTACGGTCCCGAGGAACACGAGACCGGACAGCACGAAGGCCAGGAGGCTTCCGAGCCCCCGGCGGGTGCTTCGCATGCCCATGTCGAACCCCCCGACTCCCGGGTCCCGTGTGGGACCGAGCCCGGGGGCTCGGATCCTTCGGCAGCTCAGCCACCTCCCTCCCGACGGTGAGGAGGCCCGAAGCTTTGCGTCTCGCCGTCACCGGCGGTTTGCCCTTCTCGGGACCGACCCAGTTGTGTTCTTCCGGGTCCCTGTATCGGTCGCTCCGTAGGCCGACTTAAGGGGCTTCTAGTCAGTCGTGACTAGACATCGAGGTGCGGACCGTCGTCGCCCGGCGCCTTGTAACGCCCTCGAAGCGAGACCAGGCTGAGATCCATACGAAGGCCACGAGCAGCGCGGCGAACAGACGTGATACGAGGAGGGTCGGAGCCTGGGACCCGCAGGATCCACCACGCGACCATTGTCGCGCTCGCCCCATCGACGATCCGATGAGTTTTGTACGTCCGATGTCGCCCGATGAGAACGGCCCCGCTAGCGCGCCCGCGACCTGGATGTGCACGCTCGCAGCGAAGGCCACCACGAACAGGTGTCATCGCACAGCGCGGGTCGCTGATCGCCACGGCGATCGGGGCCGCCACGTACGGAAGAGCCAGGATGAGGAATCGCCGTCCGTACCCGACGCCCCGGCCCAGTCCCACCAGGCCGCACAGGGCACGACCACCATGAAAAGCGAGCTACGCAAGGACGTGTCCCGGCATCCCCACGAGGTCAAACCGTTCGCCGGACTAGTGGGCCTTCAATCCCTCGGGCAACACGAGAGGACGGCCGAACGCACAGGCCTCCTGTCTCGGTGATCGGGTTCGGTGGCGATCCGAGGCTGAACGAGTGATCCCTCCACAGGGCGAACTGGGTGCCGAGGATGCTGGTCGTGTAGTCACTTGCGACCCTCCCATCGAGTGTCCGAGGTAGAGGAGGAACGGGAGGCAGAATGCGAGCATGGCCCGCCAGCCTCCCTGGTGATCCCGCTCCGCTACTCGATCACCCGTCTCCAGAGCGGCCTGATCCTCGCGAGCCACCGCTCGCTACCACCGAAGGATCAGGTGGCGCGCCGCGTGCGCCTCGTGGAGCCGGCGCACCGGCGTGGTGACGGGGGCCTCGTGCAAGAGCTGGGGGTCCTCCTGCGCCTCACGGTGGGCCTGCAGCATGGCCTCGGCGAACGCGTCCAGCGACTCCATCGTCTCGGTCTCGGTGGGCTCGACCATGAGCGCCTCCTCGACCACCAGCGGGAAGTAGACCGTAGAGGGGTGATAGCCGAGATCGATGACGCGCTTGGCCACGTCCATCGCGCGGATGCCGGTCCGCTCCTTCAGCGGCCGAGCCGTGGCCACGAACTCGTGCATCGGCCGGCCGTCCGCGTATGCCAGCGGGAAGGCGTCCTTCACCCGCTCGGCTAGGTAGTTCGCGTTCAGCACCGAGCGCTCGGCCACCTCGCGAAGCCCGTCCCCACCATGCAGGAACACGTACGCGTACGCCCGCACCAGCACGCCGAAGTTGCCGAGGAACCCGTGCATCCGGCCGATCGAGTCGGGCGCCTCGTGTTCGAGCGCGAAGGAGCCATCCTCGCGGCGCTCGACACGCGGGACGGGCAGGAACGGCACGAGCCGTTCGATCACGCCGACCGGACCCGCGCCCGGTCCTCCCCCACCGTGCGGCGTCGCGAACGTCTTGTGGGTGTTGATATGCACGATGTCGAAGCCCATGTCGCCCGGCCGGCATCGGCCGAGGATCGCGTTCAGGTTCGCGCCGTCGTAGTAGACGAGGCCCCCGACCTCGTGCACGACGGCGCTCACGCGCTCGATCTCCTCCTCGAACAGGCCGAGGGTGTTCGGATTGGTAAGCATCAGCCCGGCGACGTCCTCGTCCACGAGCTTCTCGAGCGCTGAGACGTCCACGAGCCCGCGCGCATCGCTCGGGATCTTCAGGGCCTCGTACCCGGCCAGCCGGACGCTCGCCGGGTTGGTCCCGTGCGACGAGTCCGGGATCGCGACCTTGCGCCGCTGGCGGCCCTGCTTCTCATGGTGTGCTCGCATGATCAGCAGCCCGGTGAGCTCGCCGCACGCGCCGGCGGGAGGCTGCAGGGTCGCGCGCGCCATCCCGGTGATCTCGCACAGGGCGCGCTCGAGGCGCCACATGAGCTCGAGCGAGCCCTGCACCGAGTGGTCCGGTTGATGCGGGTGCGCCCGCTGGAACCCGGCCAGCTGCGCCACGTTCTCGGCGACCTTCGGGTTGTACTTCATCGAGCACGACCCGAGTGGATAGAAGCCGGTGTCCACGCCGTAGTTCAGCTGCGACAACCTGGTGAAGTGGCTGACCAGGTCGCGCTCGGCGACCTCGGGCAGGCCGGCCCGGCCCTGCCTCGTCTGGTCGGCCGGCAGGGCGGTCTCGGGCACGTCGAGCTCGGGGAGGCTGAACGACCGGCGCCCGGGCCGGGACAGGCCCTTGAGGGTCCCGTGTCGCTCCTCGGGCCCCTGGACGCGCACCGGAGCGCCGACCCGCGGCGGCGCGACCTCCGACGGGACCGGCGACGCGTCGCTCACGCCAGCACCTCCTTCATCGCCATCGCCAGACCGTCGATCTGCTCGCGCGTGCGGCGTTCGGTGACGGCGACCAGCAGGGCGTGTCCGTCCGCGTCGGGCAGCGGCACGCCGGCGAGGTAGCCGCGCTCCATCAGCGCGTCGCGCACCTGCTCGGCCGGCCTCGGCAGCCGGAGCGGGAACTCCTTGAAGAACGGCGCGTCGCCGAACAGCGGCTCCACGCCCGGCACCTCGGTCAGACGCTCGGCCGCGTAGGCGGCCTTCGACGCGCACTGGCGCCCAAGCTCCTCGAGACCCTGCGGCCCGAGCCAGCCCATGTACACGGTGGCCGCGATCGCCATCAGCGTCTGGTTCGTGCAGATGTTCGACGTGGCCTTCTCGCGGCGGATGTGCTGCTCGCGCGCCTGCAGCGTCAGCACGTAGCCGATGCGGCCGTCCACGTCGACCGTCTCCCCCACGATCCGGCCGGGCAGGCGCCGAACGTCGTCCAGCCGCGTCGCGATCACGCCCAGGTACGGCCCGCCGTGGTTCAGGTGGTTGCCGAGCACCTGCCCCTCGGCCACGGCGATGTCCGCCCGAAGATCGCCCGGGGGCGAGAGCACGCCGAGCGAGAGCGGGTCGAACACCTGGATCGCTCGCGCGCCTCCGGCATGAGCCGCGCCGAACAACTCGCGGGCGGGTTCGAGCAGGCCGTAGGCGTTCGGGTGCTGGACGATCACGCACGCCACGTCCTCACCGACCTGCGGGTCGCCGCCCCGGCCGTCGACGGTGTCGAACAGCTCGGGCACGTACCCCGCTCCCCTGCCGTAGGTGCGCAGCGTGTCGACGTACCGGCGATCGACGGACGAACTCACCAGGACCCGGTGCCGTCCGTGCGAGGACCGCGCCAGGTTCACCGCCTCGGCGAGCGCCGTCGCGCCGTCGTACAGGGAGGCGTTCGAGACCTCGAGCCCGGTCAGCTCGCAGATCATCGACTGGTACTCGAACAGCGCCTGGAGCACGCCCTGCGACAGCTCGGGCTGGTAGGGCGTGTACGACGTGTAGAACTCCGACCGGCCGGCCAGCGCCCACACGACGGCGGGCACGAAGTGGTCGTACGCGCCGGCTCCGGCGAAGCACGCCAGGTCCTCGGCGCTGCGGTTGCGGGCCGCGAGGTCCTTCATGTCCCCGAGGATCTCCATCTCCGAGACCCCGTCCGGAAGGTCCAGGGGTCGGTCGAGGCGAACCGCCTCGGGGATCTGCTCGAACAGCTGGTCGATGCTCGACAGGCCGATGGCCCCGAGCATGCGGGCTACGTCGTCGTCCGTGTGCGGCGCGAACCTCATGCCGGGTGTCGAGTCTAGCCGGAACCGGCTCCCGCCCGGGGCCCACCTCGAGGGGCCGGCATGCTCACCCGGAGACGTCCTCGAGGCCGTACTTGGACACCAGCGAGAGGTAGTCGCGCTGGTAGAAGATCTTGCAGTTGATCCCGGGGTAGAGCTCGCGGAGGCGGCGGACCTTCCGGTTCTTCTTGGTCACCAGCCGCTGGTTGAGCGTCGTGATCTCGATGTACAGGTCGTACTGCGGAAGGTAGAAATCGGGCGTGAACCGCTGCACCACGTTCCCGTCCCGGTCCCACTCGAGGTCGAAGGACGTGGGCTCGTACTCCCAGTCGATCTGGTAGAAGTCCAGCAGCTGCGCGAATTGGCGTTCACTGGCGTGCGCGAACGACACCGAGTCGCTCGGCAGGGCCGGTATGTCGGCCTCGGCGGCTCGGCTCACGCGCCTCCGGCCGCGCGCGCGCCGCGCGTCTTCTTCCCGGCGCTCTTGGCCAGCGTCCCCTCGAGTTCGGTCCATACCCTGTCGACGGCGATCGCGAAGACCCCCTGCCCGCTCGCCAGCAGGTCGACGACCGCCTCGGGGGACTCCACCTGATAGATGCGGTGGCCGTCGGAAACCAGGGTGGTGCCCAGGGCCGGCTCGTCTAGGCCCTTGAGCGTCTTCATGGCCTTGCGGACCTGTTGGAGGTTCACGCCGCTGTCGAGCATGCGCTTGATCAGCCGGAGCATCGCGAGATCCTGGAACGAGTACAGGCGCTGGGAGCCCGAGCCGCGCGCGTCCTTGACCGACGGCCGGACCAGCCCCGTGCGGGCCCAGTAGTCGAGCTGGCGGTACGTGATCCCGACGATGTTGCACACCTCGGGGACGCGATATCCCTGCTCAGCCATCACAGCTCCGTAATTACGGGGGCGTCGGCAGCCTAGGACCGGGCCCCGAGGATGTCAATCACTCCGGACGCCGGTGTCGGTCGAACGACCCAATGCACATCTGTAGGGAACAAATCCCACGACCCGGCCGCGTTTCGACCTAGGGTCACTAGGGGACATGACGGGCACTCGGCGACGCGCTAGCGTCCGCCGTCCGCGAACACCGGCGAGGGGAGTACGCGGATGAGGGAGAAGCGAGGGCACCGCCGTGCCACGATCCTGACGCTTGCGCTCGTCACGATCGTGGTGCTCGGAACCGTGCTGGCGCCGGATGCGCAGGCCGGCTACCGGGGTCGGGTTCTGCGGATGGTCAACGCCACCCGCGACCGCAACGACCTGCATCTGCTGAGGATCGACCGATCGCTCAGCAGGAAGGCCATGCGTCACACGCGACGCATGCTCGAGGACAACGCGATCTACGACCCGCGGAACCTGTCCCGGCTCCTGCGCGGCGAGCCGTGGACCACCGTCGGCGCGGCCAACGCCGGCTGCGCCGACACCCTGCGAGCCCTGCACCGCGCGCTGATGCACTCGGCGGAGCACAAGGCCAATCTGCTGAACCGGGACGTGCGACGGATCGGGATCGGCGTCGTGAAGGAGAACACGCGCAACGCGTGCGGACGTCACTGGTTCTGGGAGACGCAGCTGTTCTACGGCTGAGCCGACACGAACGATCGAGGGACGGGCCCCCGGGGATCTACTCGAAGTCCTCGGGGGTCACGTTCTCGAGGAACTCGCGGAACTCCTGGAGCTGCTTCTCCTCTTCCTCGCCGTCGGCGGGGATCAGGATCGATGCCTCCTCCAGGACCTCCTCGTTGGCGAAGATCTTGCACCCGAGCCGCACGGCCAGCGCGATCGCATCCGATGGACGCGATGAGATCTCGAAGCTGGAACCGTTGCGCTGCAAGCCGATCACGGCATGGAACACGCCGTCTCGGAGCTCGGTGATCGTGATGCTGGTCACCTGCACGGCCATCTCTTCCAGGATGTTCTTGAGCAGGTCGTGGGTCATCGGGCGAGGCGTGATGAGTCCCTGTTGCCCGATCGCTATCGCCTGCGCCTCGTTCTGACCGATCCAGATCGGGAGGAACCGCTCGCCCTCCGCCTCGCGCAGCAGGACGATGGGCGAGTTCGACGGGAACTCGATCCGAACGCCGGCCACCGTCATCTCGATCATGAGACCCTTGCGACCGTACACCGGGTTCTGTGGTGCGGCAACCTAGGGTGCGGCTACCCCTCCGACGGCACGCGGTGGGGTCTCGGCAGGTACGGAAGCAGCATGTCGGGGTCGGCTCGGAGAGCGTCGAGATCGTGCACGGCCAGGATGTCGGGGACGTTCCGGTACCGCTCCTCGAAGTCCAACCCGTATCCCACCACGAACTCGTCCGGGCACTCGAACCCGCGATAGCGCAGCTCGAGCGGGACGATCCGCCGCCGGCTCTTGTCCAGGAGCGCGCAGACCTCCACCGAGTCCGGCTCGCGCGATTCCAGGACCGAGATCAGGTACGAGAGCGTGAGGCCCGTGTCCACGATGTCCTCGACCACGATGACGTCGCGCCCGCCGATGTCCTGCTCGAGGTCCTTGACGATGCGGACGCGACCGCGCGACTCGGGCGCGCCGCCGTAGCGGGAGATGGACATGTAGTCGATCGCGACCGGGAGCGCGATCTCGCGGATCAGGTCAGCGAGGAACACCGAGCCGCCCTTCAGGACCGAGATCAAGACGGGCGCACGCCCCTCATAGTCCCCGGTGATAGAGCGGCCGAGCTCCTCGATCCGACGGCGGATGTCCCCGCGCCCGAACTGGACGCTGACGACGTCCGACACCGTGCCGATGGTAGCAGCGGTCCGGGGCTAGCCCACGACCGCGTCGACCACCGCCACCCCCGCGTCGACGACGGCCCCGACGGCCCGCGCCCACCACGGGCCCGATCCGGTCGGCGGCGGTGGCGGGACGCTCGCGACGACGGCCGGGACCTCCGCCAGGGCGCTTCCGGCGGCCGAGATCCGGAGGACCCCGATCCGGGCACCCACCGCGGGCGGATACGCCACGCGGTCGTCCAGCACCACGGCCCGGTGGATCGGCCGGTCGGCCGGGACCAGGCCCCGGAACGTGTGTGCGGCGACGAGCGGGATGCTTCGCCCGTCCACCTCGGCCGCGCCGATCCGCTCCCCCTCCTCGACGATCGTCCGCCGGTCGAAGGCCCGGAAGCCGTAGTTCAGGAGCGCGGCCGCGTCGGAGAACGGCTCGCCCGGTTCGCCGAGCACGACGGCGACCAGGCGCTGGTCCTCGCGTTCGGCCGTCGCGACCACGCAGAAGCCGGCCGGGCTCGTGAACCCGGTCTTGACGCCGATCGCTCCCGGATACAGCCATAGAAGGATGTTCCGGTTCTGGACGATGCGGGACGGCTCGTCCAGGGACGTCACGGTGTGGAAGCGCGTGGCGACGATGCTCGCGAACCCCCGCGTCCGGTATGCGACGCGGGTCAGCCAGGCGAGATCGGCCGCGGAGGAGTATCCGTCGTCGTCCAGGCCGTTGGGAGACGCGAAGTGCGTGCGGTCCAGGCCCAGGCGGGCGGCCCGCGCGTTCATGTCGTGCACGAACGCGTCCTCCGATCCCGACACGTGCTCGGCGAGCGCCACCGCCGCGTCGTTGGCCGACTGGAGCATCAGCGCGTACATCAGCTCGTTCACGCGGATCCGCTCCCCCGGCTTCAGGCCGAGAGCCGAGATCCCGGCCAGGCGGCCGCTCGCGGCCTGGTCGCTCACCGTGACCACGTCGGTCGGGTCCGTTCGCTCGCCGACCAGGAGCGCGGTCATGATCTTCGTCAGACTCGCGATCGGCCGTCGCTCGTCGGGGTGGAGCGCGAACATCGTCTGGCCGGTGTCGAGGTCCGCGAGGACGGCCGCCTGCGCGTTGATCTCGGGGATCTGGGCCGAGGGAGCCGGCGTCCGCAGGGTCGAGGGGAACGGCGAGGGGGACGTCCCGCCCCCGGGCTGGACCACGGGCGTGGGCGGTGGGGGCTGCGGCGCGGTCTGCGCGCCGGCCACGCCGAAGGAGACGACGACGACCGAGGCCAGCGCGCCGAGCGCGACCCAGCGTGCGGGCCGCCGCGTCACGTCAGGTGCTGTCGGAGGTTCGTCCGCAGGAGCGCCTGCTTCAGCTTCCGCGAGGCCTTGGCGAGCTCGGTGAGCGAGGTGCTCGCGTTCCGCCGGGCCTCCGGGTTCCGCTGGCGCAGCTGCGGCATCACGATCGACTCGAAGAACGCCGCCTCCCGCTCCTCGAAGTGCTTGTACATCGTGAGGTGGCGCGGTTCGACGCCGAACCGGAAGAAGTCCTTCACGATCGACAGGACGATGTAGTCGTCGCCGTCGTAGTAGCGCGCGCCCTCCGGACCGTGCTCGTTCACCAGGCCGAACGACTGCAGCTCGCGGATCCGCTCGCGGTCGACGCCGGTGGCGGCGCTCATCTCCTCGATCGACATCTGCAGCCCGGTCGGCGCCTCGGCGAGCTCCTCGTCCGGCTCGGCCACGTCGGGTTGCACGGGCGCGTCGACGGCCTGGCCGTCCTGCGCCTCGGTCTCGAGCAGCCGGTCCTTGATCACCTTGAGTGGGAGGTACTCGTCCCGCTGCATCCGAAGGATCGAGCGGAGGCGGTCGACGTCCTTCTCGTAGAACTTGCGGTACCCCGACGGCGTGCGCTCGGGATCGATCAGGCCCTCGGACTCCAGGAAGCGGATCTTGCTGATCGTGATGTCGGGGAACTCGGTCTTGACCGAGACCAGGACCTCGCCGATCGACTGGTAGTTGCGTGTGGCCACGTCCCTCACTCCCCCGTGAAGAAGACGAGTCGGAACCTGCCGATCTGGACCTCGTCGTGACCGGCGAGCTTGGTGGACTCCACGCGCTCGCGATTCACGTACGTGCCGTTCATGCTCCCCAGGTCGTGGATGTAGAAGCCGTCGGGCTGCCGCCGGATCTCGGCGTGCTTGCGGCTCACGCTGATGTCGTCGAGGAAGACGTCGCTCTCGGGGTTGCGGCCGGCGCTCGTGACGTCGGCTTCGATCATGAAGGTGGACCCGGCGTTGGGCCCATGCTTGACCAACAGGAGACCCTGACCGGCCTTGAGCTCGTCCTCGGGGAACGGGAAGTCCTCCGGACCCTCGACCTCCATCTCCACGGGGCTCATGCCGAGCGTGGTCTCCTCCTGAAGGATCGCGCCACAGTTCGCGCAGTAGCGCGCCTCGTCCTTGTTCGGATGTCCACAACGGGTGCAGTACACGGTCGACCCTCCGATCCCTTCGGCCTCGGGTCGACGGTCCGCCCGGGAGGCTCACCCTCGACCTCGAGACCCGCTCGAAACTACCGTCCCGCTCGGGAAGGGTCAACCGAGCGCGAGGTGCACATCGAGACTGGAGGGTTGCCTGCTCGAGGACGCTGGAGGGCAACGAGGTCGAACCGTGCACCTGTCCTGGGGGCGAGGCTCGACCGCCGCCCGGGGACACGTTGGGGCGCGGGGTGACCTCGACGTCCGGGCCCGCTCACGGCTCCGGCGGGTGGAGGTTCACCCCGCGATCGCCGCCGAACGCTCTCCCTCGACCACGCGAGGACACGAGGATCGACGGCTCGCTTGGGACGAGGCCGCTCGAGGTGGAGGGTCAGTCCGCCTGCTGCTCGACGAACGTGCGGTACGCGGCGGCGTCGAGCAGGCCCTCGAGGCCTGAGGGATCCGACATCTCGATCACCACCAGCCATCCGTCGCCGTAGGGCTGCTCGTTCACGAGCTCGGGCCGCTCCTCCAACAGCGAGTTGCGCTCGAGGACCGAACCCGTGACCGGCGCGTACACGTCCGAGACCGATTTGGTGGACTCGACCTCGCTGAACGGTTGGCCGGCGGTCACGGACGTGCCCTCGGCGGGCACGTCCACGTAGACGACGTCACCGAGCGCGTCCTGGGCGAAGTCGGTGATGCCGACGCGGACGCGGCCCTCGGCCTCGTCGCGCGCCCACTCGTGCTCCCTGGTGTAACGGAGGTCTTCCGGGAAGTCCATGCGCCTCCCCCGTCCTCGTACCGCTGCAGGGCGGACGGTAGCACGTCCGCGTGGCGAGTTGGTGGGCCGTCAGGCGGCCTCGTCGGGCGAGCGATCCGGCGGCGCGTGCCAGGCGCGCCGAAGGTCGCCCACGTACAGGACCGTTGCGACGTAGTACTCCACGATGCCCGCGGCGAAGATGGGCCACCCGCAGGCGAGCGCCGCCTCGGACAGCACGTAGCCCAGGTTGCCCCACGCGATCAGGCCGATCGAGGTCATCAGCGAGAACGTCGCCACCTTGCCGATGTACCGAACCTCGATCCGCGCATGACGCTTGGCGAGCAAGACGATGCCGGCGACGAGGATCGCCACGTCGCGAACCAGGATCAGCAGCGCCGCCCAGAGAGGGAAGGCGTCGACCACCACGAGCGCGATCAGCCCGGCCGCGATCGCGAGCCGATCCGCGACCGGATCCAGCACCTTTCCGAGCTCCGACACCTGTCCGGTCGCCCGCGCGATCGCCCCGTCGATCCAGTCAGTCGACAGCACGGCGACGAACAGCGCCAGGCCCCAGAACGTCGTGTCCGGGCCGACGATCAGCGCGTAGAACACCGGGATCAGCGCGATCCGGGAGAACGAGATGACGTTCGGGATCGTCAGGATGCGGTCGGTGGCGGCCCGCTGAGCCATGGCGCGGCGAACGTACCACCCCGGTCGGGCCGGCCGGATTTGAACCGGCGACCTTCTGACCCCCAGTCAGACGCGCTAACCAAGCTGCGCCACGGCCCGTGACGACGATTCTACCGGCGCGAGCTTCGCCGCTGCGCCTTGCGGAAGCGCAGGCGGATCGGGACCCCTTCCAGATCGAGCGAACGCCGCAGGCGTCCCTCGAGGAAGCGTTGATAGGACGCGTCCGGTGGTTCGGCGCCGAACAGCACGAACCGCGGGGGCCGCGCCGCGACCTGGGTCCCGTAGCGGAACCGGGCGCCGCCGGGCGCCTGGCGTTCTGCCTGGGCGGCCGAGACCACGTCGTTGACGCGCGCTGTCGGCGTTCGACGCCCCCACCGCTCCTGCACGGCCGACAGCGTTTCGGGGAGACGGTGGACGCCGGTGCCGGTCTCCGCCGAGGTCCGGAGCACGGGCGCCCGCGCGAACGGCGACAGCAGCTCCGAGAGCTCCTTGAACGCCCGGTCGCGCTCCTGGACCAGGTCCCACTTGTTCGCGACCACGACGAGCCCGCGGCCGAACTCCATCACCCGGGCCGCGATGCGCTTGTCCTCCCCCGAGAAGCCCTCTGCCGCGTCGAGCACCAGGAGCGCGACGTGTGCGCGTTCGATCGCGCGCTCGGCCCGCAGGAAGCTGTAGTACTCCACACCCTGAACCTTCGCCGGACGTCGGAACCCGGCGGTGTCGACGAAGCGCACCGGACGCCCGTCCCACTCGACGAGCGCGTCCACCGCGTCGCGCGTGGTTCCCGCCTCCTCGTAGACGACCGAGCGCTCCTCCCCCACCAGCCGGTTGAACAGGCTCGACTTGCCGACGTTCGGGCGCCCGACGATCGCGAACCGGGGCTCCTCGGTCTCCTCCTCCGGCTCGCCCTCCTCGGGGAGCACCGCGACCAGCTGGTCGAGGAGGTCCCCCGAGCCTCGGCCGTGCAGGGCCGAGACCGGGACCGGGTCGCCCAGCCCGAGCCGGTGGAACGCCTGCAGGTCGGCCTCGTCGCGGTCGGAGTCCACCTTGTTCACCACCACCAGCACGGGGACCTCGGCCCTGCGGAGCCGTCGGGCCAGGGTCGCGTCCTCCTCGAGGGGTCCGGTCTGCACGTCGACGACGAGCAGGACCACGTCGGCCGAGCGGGCGGCCCGTTCGGCCTGCTCGGAGACCAGGGCCTCGATGCCCCTGGCGCCCTGGGCGAACCCTCCGGTGTCGACCAGACGGAAGGCTCGTCCTCTCCATGAGGCTTCGAGCTCGACGCGGTCGCGGGTGACACCGGGCATCTCGTGCGCGATCGCCTCGCGCCCGCCGAAGAGCCGGTTCACCAGCGTCGACTTGCCGACGTTCTGACGGCCGACCACGGCAACCGCGGGGATGCTCACGTGCCGATCCCGCGCTCGCGAACCAGCGCGAGGGCCCGTTCGACGACGTCGCCCGCCCCCATCCGGCTCGTGTCGAGCACGACGGCATCGGGGGCCGGCACCAGCGGGTTGGTTCGCGCGTCGAGCTCGTCGCGGGTCTCCAGCGCCTCCGCGGTCCGAGCGCGATCGTCCTCCCGCTCGAGCGCGCGCCGGTCCGCCCGTTCCTCGGGGTTCGCCTCGAGGAAGAGCTTGAGCTCGGCGTCGGGCGCGACGACGGTGCCGATGTCCCGGCCCTCCATCACGGCCCCGCCGGCCCCGAGCCGCCGCTGCTCGTCGCGGAGCACGGCCCGGACCTGTGGGTGACGGGCAACGGCCGAGACGCTCGACTCGACCTCGGGCGTCGAAAGCTCGGCGACGGGGGGCTCACCGTCGATCGTGAGCTCGGGCGGCTGGACGTTCGAGTCGAGCTCGAACCTCGTCTCACGCGCCAGGTCGGCGAGGGCCTCTCCGTCGTCGGGCGCGACGCCTGCCCGATGCGCCTTGAGCGCGACCACGCGGTACATCAGTCCGGTGTTCACGTACGGCAGCTCGAGCTCGGCGGCCAGGGCCCATGCCAGCGTGCTCTTGCCAGATCCGGCCGCCCCGTCGATCGCGATCACCGTGGGCATCGCTCAGCCCTCGATCCGCGCGCCGAGCGCCGTCAGCGAGCTCACGAAGCCGGGGAAGGAGACCTCCGCCGAATCGATGCCGTCGACGACGGTCGGCTCGCTCGCACCCAGCGCGGCGACCGCGATCGCCATGGCGATCCGGTGGTCGAGCGTGGCCGGCGCCCGGCCGCCGCGGAGACCGCCCCCCGCCAGGATCAGGTCCTCGCCCTCGACCGCCGCCCCGCCGCCGAGCGCGCGGATCGCGGCCTCGAGCGCACCCAGACGGTCGCTCTCCTTCACCCTGAGCTCGCCGGCGCCCTCGAGGCGCGTCTCCCCGCTCGCGTGCGCGGCGATCGCGGCGAGCACGGGGACCTCGTCGATCACGAGCGGGAGCTCCTCGGCGGCGATCGAGGTCCCCTTCAGGGTCGCAACGGACTCGACCTCGAGGGTTCCGACCGGCTCGCCGAGCTCCTCGCGTTCGACGCGGCCGCGCACGGCGGCCCCCATGCGTTCGAGCACGGTCAGGTAGTGCGTCCTCGACGGGTTGAGCCCCACGCCGGACACCTCAACCGGTGACCCCGTGATCATCGCGGCCGCGACGAGGAACGCGGCCGAGGAGACGTCACCGGGCACCGATCCGCCGAACCCGTCGTGCTGGAAGGCCCGTACGCTCGCCCGCCCGGGCTCGGCCTCGACCGGCGCGCCGAGGTGCGCCAGGACGCGCTCGGTGTGGTCGCGCGTCGGCGCCGGCTCGACGACCGTCGTCTCGCCCTCGGCCCAGAGCCCGGCAAGGAGCACCGCCCCCTTCACCTGCGCGCTCGGGGCGGTCGGCCGGTGCTCGATCCCGCGGAGCGGCCCGCCGCCGATCGTGACCGGCGGACGGCCCCCGGTCGTCCGAACGTCGGCGCCCATCGCGCGCAGGGGTTCGGCGACGCGCTCCATCGGACGGCCCGACAGGCTCTCGTCCCCCTCCAGCACCGCCTCGAACGCGGCCGAGGCGAGCACCCCGGCCAGCAGTCGCATCGTGGTGCCGGAGTTCGAGCAGTCGAGCGCGGCCGAGGGCGGCTCGAGCGAAGCTCGACCCTCGGCCCCGAGCACGAGGTCTCGACCTCGAGGTCGAGGCTCGTTCGTCGTGGAACGGTCACGGTCTGCCTGGGCCGCGGGTTCGGAGCCCCAACCGTCGAGTGCACCTCGAGCCGGGGAGGGCGAGATGGCGGCCAGGCATCTCGCCGTGGCCTTCACGTCGAGGCCCCCGGGCAGCCCCCGGAGCTCGCTCCGGCCGCGGGCGGTGGCCGCCAGGATCAGCCAGCGGTGGGCGATCGACTTGTCGCCGGGCACGCTCGCGGCGCCGCCGCGGAACCCTCCGGGATGCACGGTCGCCCGCACGGCCTCACGCCAGCCGCAGGGGCTCGAACCAGCGCTCGCGCAGGGCCTTCTCGGCGCTCGCGGCGGCGTCCGCGGCCACGGTCAGGTGCACGGTCCCCCGCCCGCCCTCGGGCGAGTGCACGATCTGCAGGTCCTCGATGTTGACGCCGGCCTCGCTCATCGTGGCCGTCACCTCGGCGAGCACGCCCGGACGGTCGGGGACGGGTACCTGGAGCACGGCGACGCCGGCCTTGACCTGCGGCTTGGCCGCGAGCGAGAGCCTCGCCTGCTTGGCCTCGCCGAACGCGCGCTCGACCCCCGCGGCATCCGAATCGCCGATGAGCGCCCTCAGCCGGCCGAGCCGCTCGATGTACAGGTCGATCGCGCGGACGATCGCCTCGTCGTTGGCCAGCAGGATGTCGCTCCATAGATGCGGGCTCGAGGCCGCGAGGCGCGTCAGGTCTCGGAAGCCGCCGGCGGCGAGCAGCAGGATCTCGGGCTCCCCCGCCTCCTCGGCGGCGGCCAGGCCCATCAGCGAGGTCGAGGCGATCTGCGGCAGGTGGCTGACCATCGCCACGAGCCGGTCGTGGCGCTCGGCGTCCATCGGCGTCGGGCGGGCGCCGATCTTCTCGACCCACGCGGCCAGGCGGGCCACGGAGGACTCGGGCACCCCGGGCCCCGGCGTCAGCACCCACACGACGCCGTCGAGCACGCTCGCCGACGCGTGATCGGGGCCCGAACGCTCCGAGCCGCCCATCGGGTGGCCGCCGACGTACCGGTCGAGGTTCGCCGGGTCGGCGGCGTCGCTCACGCCGGCCATCACGTGCGACTTCACGCTGCCGACGTCGCTTACGATCGCGTCCGGCGACACGCGCAGGACCTCCGCCACCAGCCCGGGCAGCTCGGGGATCGGCGTGCACACGAAGACCAGCGTCGCCCCGCCGACGCACTCCTCCAGCGTGGCGGCCGGCGTCAGGCCCGAGCGTTCGGCCGCCGCAGCCAGCGCGCCGGGATCGATATCGAACCCGCGCACCTGCTCCCCCGCCCGGACCGCGGCCATCGCGATCGAGGTCCCCACGAGGCCGGTCCCGACGACCGCGACCCGCTCAGCCGAGGTCATCGCGCAGGGTCTCGGCGCCGTCGAGGTACACGTGGCCGACCGCCTCGGGCGCGAGCGTCGTATGGAACTGCAGCAGGACGCGGATCACCCCGCGCATCGAACCCTCGACCGGGATCTCCTGGGCACACAGCAGGGGGACGCGGCCGAGCCCCATCCGCCGCGCCGCCTCCGCCGGGAAGGCCGACCGAAGGTCGTCGGTGACCGTGAAGAACGCGCTCACGATGTCGTCGGCCTCGATCGCGTTGCGCTCGAGCATCGCGCCGAGGAGGCGTTCGGTGGCCGAGAGCACGGACGCGGCCGCGTCCTCGTTCACGCGGATCGCCCCACGCGCCGCCCGAACCCTGATCTCGCCCATGCGACCTCCGCCACAGCCGGTGTCGGCGAAAGGCTACAGGGCGATCCAGAGCCCTGGTTCAGAGGCCGGCGGCGCGGTACAGCGCGCGTTCGTCCTCGGCGTCGAGCTCTCGGAGCTCGCCGGCGGGCAACCGCCCGAGCCGGATCGGCCCGATCCGAACGCGCACCAGCCGCCGCACCGGAAGGCCGATCGCGTCCAGCATCCGGCGCACCTCGCGCTTGCGCCCCTCGACCATCACCAGCCGAACGCCACCACGGCCCTTCGAGCCGCCGGCCGAACGCGCCTGGACCGCCCGGGCGATCCCGTCCTCCAGCTCGACGCCGCGGCGCAGCCGCGCGAGCTCGCGGTTCGAGGGCGGGCGGTCGATCTCGGCCAGGTACTCCTTCTGGATCTCGAAGCGAGGATGCGTGAGCCGGTGGGCGAGCTCGCCGTCGTTGGTCAGCAGCAGGAGTCCCTCGGTGTCCCGATCGAGCCGTCCGACCGGGAAGACGCGGACGTCCCTCGGCAGCAGGTGGGTCAGGTCGCGTTCGGCGTGGGCGTCGCGCATCGTGGTGGTCACGCCCCTGGGCTTGTGGAGCGCGAACGTCCGCAGCGCCGGGTCGACGTTGACCATGCCGCCGTCGACCCGGACCTCGTCCCTCGAGGGGTCGACGCGGTCGCCGAGCGTCGCGACCGTCCCGTTCACCTGGACGCGCCCGGCGACGATGAGCTCCTCGCAGGCTCGGCGCGATCCGAACCCGGCCCGGGCGAGCGAACGCTGCAGTCGCTCCTCGGGCATCGGGTCAGTCGGCGCCGGCGGCCTCGGTCTCCGATGCCTGCGGGTTCGGCTGCAGGAGCGGCGCGAGCGAAGGCAGGGCCGACAGCGAGGGCAGCCCCAGCCGCTCGAGGAACTCGGGCGTCGTCCCGTACAGCACCGGGCGACCCGGTGTCTCCTCCCGGCCGACCTCGGCCACCAGGCCGCGGTCGACGAGCGCGCGGAGCACGCCCTCGGAGTTCACGCCGCGCACGCCCGAGATCTGGTGGCGCGTGACCGGCTGCTTGTACGCGACGATCGCCAGGGTCTCGAGCGCCGCCTTGGTGAGCCGGACGTGTCGCGACGCGAGCACGTACTGCTCGACCACCGGCGCCGCCTCCGGGTGCGTCGTCAGGCGCCATCCCCCCGCGACGTTCCGAAGCGTGATGCCGGCGCCGCGCTCCTCGTAGGCGGCCGCGAGCTCCTCGCACAGCGCGTCGACCTCGCGGCGCTCGACCCCGAGGGCCTGCGCCAGGACGACGGAGGTCACGGGCTCGTCCGAGACGAACAGCAGCGCCTCGAGCACCCGGAGCCTCGACCCGTCGCTCAAGCTGCCTCACCCTCCCATCGAACGTCGATCTCCCCGAAGGTCTCCGCCTGCGCGAGGTCGACGCTCCCCTGACGGTAGAGCTCGAGGAGCGCGAGGAAGCGCACGACGATCTGGATGCGTTCGTCGCAGTCGGCCACGAGCTCCCGGAAGCTCGCCTGCCCCAGCCGTCCCAGGTGGTCGCGCACCGCCTCCACGGCCTCGGCCATCGTGTACCGGATCGGCGTTACGTGCGACAGGTCCAACAGCGGCGGCGGGCGCAGGACCTCGGCCGCGATCCGTGCGAGATCGTCCGCGCTCACCCCCTGCAGCACATCCGGATACAGGTGCGCGAACTCGGGTGGCGGACCCGCCTCCCGTGTGAAGCGAAGGCTCTCGTCGTCGAGCAGGCGGCCGACCTCCGCGGTGACGGTCCGGAACGCGGCGAGCTCGATCGAGCGCGCGTACGCGAGGTCCGGCGAGACACCGAGCAGGTCCTCCTCGTCCACGACCTCGTGCCGCGGCATCAGGCGGCCGACCTTGAGCTCGAGCATGATCGCGCACACGGCCAGGAACCACGTCGCCTCTTCCAGCGCCCAGCCGTCGGCGTCCTTCGCGTGCGTGAGGAACGCGTCGGTCACGGTGGCGATCGGCACGTCGCAGACGTCCACCTTCTGCTCCAGGATCAGGTCGGCCAGGACGCGGAACGGGCCGGTGAAGACCGGCAGCTCGACGGCGAACGCCGTGTCGCCCTCGGGCTGCGGCGCCGCCTGCGGGTCGACGGCCGGCGTCATCCGGAACCCGGCCCCAGGCCCATGCGATCGGCCGCGGTGCCCACGGTCTTGGCCGCGATCGCGCGGGCCTTCGCCGCGCCCTCGGCCAGGATCGCCTCGAGCTGGGCGGTGTCCGGCCGGATCTCCTCGTACCCCTCGCGGATCGGGCGAAGGTAGTCCGCCACCGCGGCGCCGACGTCCGCCTTGAACGCCGCGTAGCCCGGTTCGCTCGCGTACTCGCGTTCGACGTCCCCGGGTCCGATCCCCTGCGCCACCGCCATGATCTCGATCAGGTTCGCGATGCCTCGCTTGTCGGGCGCCCGGACGATCTCGCGTCCCGAGTCCGTGACCGCGGACTTGAACTTGCGGGCGATCGCGTCCGGCGGATCCAGGATGTACACGGTCCCCTGTTCGGAGCCGCCCGTCGTCGACATCTTCTTGTCCGGGTCCTGCAGGTCCAGGATCCGCGCGCCGACCTCCGGGATGCGGTGGGTGGGCACCGTGAACACCTCGCCGAACCGCGCGTTGAAGCGTTCGGCGACGTTGCGCGCGAGCTCGATGTGCTGCTTCTGGTCCTCCCCCACCGGCACCTCGTCGGTCTGGTACGCGAGGATGTCGGCCGCCTGCAGCACCGGGTAGAAGAACAGCCCGGCCGAGACGAACGCCTTCTGCTGCTCGGACTTCTCCTTGAACTGGGTCATCCGCGTGAGCTCGCCGTAGGACGTCGCGCTCGCGAGCAGCCAACACAGGATCGCGTGCTCGGCCACGTCGCTCTGGCGGAACAGGATGATCCGCTGCGGGTCGAGGCCGGCCGCGAGCAGGATCGCGGTCGTGTCGTGGACCGAGCCGCGCAGCTCCCCCGGGTCATAGGCGACCGTGATCGCGTGCAGGTCGACCAGGCAGTAGATCGCCTCCCCGCGGTCCTGGCCCTCGACGTAGTGCCGGATGGCGCCGATCAGGTTGCCGAGGTGCTTGGCCCCCGTCGGCTGGATCCCCGAGAAGATCCGAAGCTGCCCGCCCGCGTCACGCATGATGCGGCCGATGATAGCGCCCGCGAACGCGCGCTCCGGGGAGCGCTCACACGCAGGGCACGCCGGCCGCCAGGTTGCACGCGAGGTTCGCGAACACGTCCACGATCGCGAGCAGCGGCCCGGAGAGCAGGAAGAAGATCACCAGGATGAACAGCACCAGGTACTGATCGAGGTTGACGTAGACCTCTCGCGCCCTCGGCGGCAGGAAGGGCGCCAGGAGCTTCGAGCCGTCGAGCCCCGGCACCGGCATCAGCTGGAGCCCGAACATGTACGCGTTCACGAGCAGCCAGGCGAAGGCGAACAGGGCGAGCTCGCCGCCCGCGCCCGCGCGGATCACCAACCCGGCCGGGATCGCGAGCGCGATGTTGGCGCCGAGGCCGGCGAGCACCACCAGGGCCTGATCGCGGCGCGGGTTCCGGAACATCGAGGGGTCGATCGGCATCGGCTTGGCGTAGGCGAACACCGGCAGCAACAGCGATCCGCGCGCCGCCACGAGGATCAGCGCCAGCGCCGGCAGGATCAGCGAGCCGAACGGATCGATCGACGGCCTCGGGTTCAGCGTGAGCCGGCCGAAGCGTTTCGGCGACGGGTCGCCGAGCCGGACCGCGACGAACGCGTGCGCGTATTCGTGCAGCACGAACGCCGGCACCAGCGCGACGGCCATGTAGGCCGCGAACTTCAGGTTCTCCATCTAGCCGTACCACCCGTAGACGAGCGGCGGCGGCTCGACCGGACCGTTCGCGATCGTGACGGCCGCCGCGACGGCGCGCATGCATGCCTCGGCGTCGTCCTCGGTGCGCGCGTGGACCGAGCCGATCTCCTGGCCCGCCTCGAGCGCGTCCCCGACGTCGGGCAGGAACACGATGCCCACGGCCGGGTCGATCGGGTCGCCCTTCTTCTTGCGCCCCGCTCCGAGATCCCCGCTCGCGCGGCCGAGCGCCTCGGCGTCGATCGTCGCGATCGTGCCGTCCCGTTCGGCGAGGATCGGTCGCACGACCTTCGCCGCCGGCAGCACCTTCTCCGGGTCGTCGACGACGTGCGGGTCGCCGCCCTGCGCCTCGACCATCCTGCGGAACGCCTCGAGCGCCTCGCCCGAATCCAAGGACGCGGCGGCTCGCGCCCTCCCCTCCCCCATCGGGGCGCCGATCAGGCGCGAGGCGGCCTCGCCGGCGAACATCACCGCCGCGTCGCGCAGCCGCCCGTGGGTCTGGCCGCGCAGGAGCCGGACGGCCTCGACGACGTCGAGCGCGTTGCCGATCGCCTCGCCCAGCGGCTGCGACATGTCGGTCACGGCGACGCGCGTGGGCCGCCCCCACTCCCGCGCCAGGTGGGTACAGGCGACCGCGAGCGCCGTCGCGTCCTCGGGCGTCTTCATGAACGCGCCGCTGCCCGCCTTCACGTCCAGCAGCACCAGGTCCGTCCCGACCGCGAGCTTCTTCGACATCACGCTCGCCGCGATCAGCGGGAGCGACGCCACGGTCGCGGTCGCGTCGCGGAGCGCGTACAGGGCGCCGTCGGCCGGGACGATGTCGTCCGTCTGCGCCGCCACCGCCGAGCCGACCTCCTCGACCTGGCGCTCGAACGTCTCGGGGTCGAGGTCGGTCCGGAGCCCGGGGATCGACTCGAGCTTGTCGAGGGTTCCCCCCGTGTGACCGAGCCCGCGTCCCGAGAGCTTGGCGACGGCGAGGCCGAGGGAGGCGGCGATCGGGGCGAACACCAGCGTCACGCCGTCGGCCACGCCTCCCGTCGAGTGCTTGTCCACCTTCGGCCGCGAGATCCCGGAGAGCGGGAGCGTCGTCCCGGAGTCGACCATCGCGCGCGTGAGCTCGAGGGTCTCGCCCTCGTCGAGCCCGTTGATGAACGCCGCCATCAGCCAGGCGGCCGCGAGGTAGTCGGGCGCCTCGCCGCGCGCGTAGCCCAGGATGAAGGCGCGGAGCTCGTCGGGGGCGAGCCGCCGGCCGTCGCGCTTGGCGGCGACCACATCCCGGAAGTCGGTCACGCGCCGATCTCCCGCGCGAAGCTCGAACCCACCAGGTCCCACGGCACGCCGAGGAGCTCGGCGACCGTCGCCCCCAGATCCGCGTACGTGCCCCGGTCGCCGACGTCCGACGGCCCGCCGTCGAGCCCGGCCGCGAGCAGCGGCGTGCGTTCGCGCGTGTGGTCGGTCCCGGGCGTCGTCGGGTCGCACCCGTGGTCGCCGGTCAGGAACAGGACGCCGCCACCGAGCGCGTCCACGAGCTCGGGGATCCGGACGTCGAGCGCCTCGATCGCGTGCGCGTACCCCTCGGGGTCGTTGCGGTGCCCGTACTTGCTGTCGAAATCCACCAGGTTGCTGAACACGAGCGACGGGCCGGGGCGACGCAGGTAGTCGATCGTCAGGTCGACGCCGTGATCGTTGCTGTCGGAGTAGCGCGCCTCGGTCAGCCCCTGCCGGGCGAAGATGTCCTGGATCTTCCCGACCCCGTACACCATCACGCCGTGCTCGGCGCATCGGTCCAGCAGCGTCGGGCCGGGCGGCGGGACCGAGAAGTCCCGGCGTTCGGGACGGCGGACGAACGCGCCGGGCGTGCCCTCGAACGGCCGCGCGATCACGCGCCCGACGTTGTGCGCGCCGGTGAGCAGCCGCCGGGCGGCGCGGCACCACTCGTACAGCGTGGGCAGCGGCACGACGTCGACGTGCGTCGCGATCTGGAAGACCGAGTCCCCGCTCGTGTACACGATGGGCTTACCGGTCCGCAGGTGCTCCTCGCCGAGGCGGGCGATGATCTCGGTCCCGGAGGCCGGCAGGTTCCCGAGGACCTCGCGGCCGATCTGCCGCTGGAAGGGGTCGATGATCTCGGGCGGGAAGCCGTTGGGGTACAGCGGGAACGGTTCGGTCAGGACGATCCCGGCCATCTCCCAGTGCCCCGTCGTCGTGTCCTTGCCCGCCGAGCGCTCGGTCAGCCGCCCGTGGGCCGTGCCGGGCCCGGCCTCGGGGTCGACGCCGGCGACCTTCGTGAGCAGGCCGAGGCCGAGCCCCCCGAGGTTCGGTGCGCGGATCCCGCCGACGGACGAGGCCGTGTTGCCCAGCGTGTCGGCGCCCGCGTCGCCGTAGGCCTCGGCGTCGGGCGCGTCGCCCACGCCGAAGGAGTCGCACACCAGGATCAGGACGCGCGGGACCGTCGGTTCGGCGCGTTCGGCTCGCGCCACGTCAGCGGCCCTCGCCCAGCCTCGCGCAGTCGATGCACAGGATCGCCCAGGGCAGCGCCTCCAGGCGCTCGATCGAGATGGGGTTGCTGCAGCGCTCGCAGATCCCGTACGACCCGAGCTGCATCTTCGTGAGCGCGCGGTTCACCCAGCGAAGGTTCGCGCGCAGCGCCTTCATGACCGAGAGCAGGCGCGCACGCTCGGCCGTGGAGTGGGCGCTGTCGGCGAAGCCGCGCTCGACGTCGATCTCGGCGTCGTCCGAGTCGGGGTCGCCCCCCTGCTCGACGATCTCCTTGCGCAGGTTGTCGCGCTGCTCCTCGAGCGCCTCCCGGAGCTCGTCGAGCTTGGCCTCGTCGATCACGCCGTGTCCCTCCTCTTCTTCTGCCGAGGGCTACCGCTCGCGCGTACCCGCTCGCTCCTCGAGCCCCCGGAGCCCCCCACACGGGCCCGCGGATGCGACGTGAAGTACACCTCCCGCAGGTGCTCCCGCGTCACCAGCGTATAGACCTGGGTCGTGGCGACGCTCGCGTGTCCGAGGAGCTCCTGGACGACCCGGACGTCGGCGCCGCCCTCGAGCAGGTGCGTCGCGAACGAGTGCCGGAGGGTGTGCGGGCTCACCTTCTTGGTGATCCCCGCGGCCGTCACGTGCTGCTGGAGGATCCACGTGCATCCCTGGCGCGTGAGCCGCCCCCCGCCGCGCTGGTTCAGGAACAGCGCCGAGCGCGAGCGCGCGGTCGCGAGCTGCGGCCGGACGCGCGTCAGGTAGGCCGAGATCGCGTCGCGCGCGTAGCGTCCGATCGGCACGTCGCGCTCCTTCCCGCCCTTTCCCAGCACCCGGACGCTGCCCTCCTGCAGGTCGACGTCGTCCACGTCGAGCCCGACGAGCTCGGAGATCCGAAGGCCCGCGCCGTAGAGGGTCTCCAGGACCGCGCGGTCGCGCACGCCCTTGGCCGAGCGGTCCGGGCTCGCCAGCACCCGGGCCACGTCGTCCACCGAGAGCGGCTTCGGCAGCGAACGCGGGAGCTTGGGACGGATCACGGCGGCGGTGGGATCGGTCGACGCGTCGCCCTCGCGAAGCAGGAAGCGGTGGAACGCGCGTACCGACGAGAGCGCCCGGACCACCGACGTCGCGCGGTAGCGCGTGCCGTCCCCGTGGGTCGCCGACGACACGGCCGCGACGTGCGCGGCGACCGACGCCTCGTCCACCTTCCGGCCGTCGGTGATCCCACGGCCACGGAGGAACGTCGCGTAGCGCTCGAGGTCGCGCCGGTACGCCGCGATCGTGTGGGGCGACAGCCCCCGCTCCACCGTCAGCTGATCGAGGAAGCGCTGGATCTGCTTGGCGAGGGCGTCTCGGGCCGGCATCGCGGGGTCGCGCGAGCGAGGGCTAGCCGAGCCCGTCGACGACGCTCGACAGGGGCGTCGACGACAACCCGTGGGCTTCCGCGACCCCGTGGTTGGTGACCTCGCCCGCGATCACGTTCACGCCGTGGGCGATCGTGGGGTCGGCGCGCACCGCCTCCTCGAGGCCCTTGCCCGCGATGTCGAGCGCGTACGGGAGCGTGACGTTGGTGAGGGCATAGGTCGAGGTGTTCGGTACGGCGCCCGGCATGTTCCCGACGCAGTAGTGCACCACGCCGTCGACGACGTACGTCGGGTCGGAGTGCGTGGTCATGTGCGAGGTCTCCATGCACCCGCCCTGATCGATCGCGATGTCGATCGCGACGGCACCGGTCCGCATCGAACGGATCATCTCCTCGGTGACGAGCTTGGGGGCCTTGGCCCCCGGGACGAGCACGGAGCCGATCACCACGTCGGCCTCGCGCACCCGCTGCTGGAGCGTGAGCCGGTCCGAGGCCAGCGTGATGATCCTCCCCTTGTGGATCTGGTCGATGAACCGCAGCCGGTCCAGGTTGGTGTCGACGACGATGACCTCGGCCTCCATCCCTGCGGCGATCCAGGCCGCGTTCGAGCCCGCCATCCCCGCCCCCAGCACGAACACCTTGGCCGGGCGCACGCCCGAGACGCCGCCCATCAGGATGCCGCGCCCCCCGTACTCCTTCTCGAGCAGCCGGGCCGCCACGTGCGGCGCCATCCGGCCGGCGATCTCGCTCATCGGCGCGAGGAGCGGCAGGCGCCCGTCCGGGATCTGGACCGTCTCGTAGGCCACGGCCGAGACCTTCCGGTCCATCAGCGCCTGCGTGAGCTCCCGGCTGGCCGCCAGGTGCAGGTAGGTGAACAGGATCTGGCCCTCCCGCAGGTGCTCGTACTCCTGCGGCACGGGCTCCTTGACCTTCATGATCATGTCGGAGCTCGACCAGACCTCGCCGGCCGAGCCCACGATCTCGGCGCCTGCGCGCTCGAACCGCTGCTGCGGGATGTTCGAGCCCGAGCCGGCGCCGTCCTGGATCAGCACCTGATGGCCGGCCGCGGTGAGCTCGTGCGCGCCCTCCGGCGTCAGGGCGACCCGGTACTCGTTGTCCTTGACCTCTTTCGGGACCCCGACGATCACGGTTCGGCCACCCCCAGATCCGGGACGAGGCAAGCGTACCCGACCCCTCGGCCCTCCCGAGGAGCCCTCAGGCGGCCTGGACCGCGTACAGCTGCCACGTCCCGGGGACGCCCCTGAGGGCGTGCTCCCCGCGTTCGGCCAGCACGATGCCCGAGCCGGCCACGAGGTCGGCCACCGTGCGCGAGACCAGGACCTCGCTCGGACCGGCCAGGCCGGAGACGCGGGAGCCGATGTGCACGGCGATCCCCTGGAGGGCGCCGTCGGAGACCTCGACCTCGCCGGTGTGGACCCCGGCCCGGATCTCCATCCCGAGTCCCCGGACGGCATCCACCGTCGAGACCGCGCACCGGATCGCCCTCGCGGGGCCGTCGAACGCCGCGAGGAAGCCGTCGCCGGCTGTGTCCACCTCGCGTCCTCGCCAGCGCTCGAGCTCGCGGCGGACCGTGGCGTGGTGGCGGGCGAGCAGGTCCCGCCAGGCGCGATCGCCGAGGCGGGTCGCGAGCTCGGTCGAGCCGACGACGTCGGTGAACAGCACCGTCGCGAGCACCCGGTCGGGCTCGGGGCCGCGCCGAACGCCGGTGAGGAACTCCTCGATCTCGTCCAGGATCGCCGCCGCGTCCCCCGTCCACATCATGTGGTCGGGGCCCGGCAGCTCGACGAACCGGGCGCCCGGGATGCGCTCGGCGATGTAGCGGCCCTCGTCCACGTGCACGTCGGTGTCGTCCGTCCGGTAGATCAGGACCGTCGGGACCCGGATCGTGGGCAGGATCTCCCGCACGTCGATCTGCGTGTTCATGCGCAGCAGGGCCGCGGCCGCCTTGGGGCTGGCGGACTGGCGGAAGTACCGGCCGACCCAGCGCTCGAAGACCTCGTCGCCCGCCTTGCTCGGCGCGAGCGGCCGGAAGAACTCCAGCGACCCCCACCGGCGTTCGGTGTCCTCGATCTCGCGCTCGCGATCCTCGGGAGCGGGCGCCCACGGGTAGTCGTCGGAGCGGATGCGCTTGGCGTAGCAACCGACGAGGACGAGCGCGGTCGTCCGATCCGGATACGTCGCCGAGAACAGCACGCACATGTTGCCGCCCTCCGAATGCCCGAGCAGCGCCGCGCGCTCGGACCCGACCGCGTCCATCACCGCCCGGACGTCGTCCATCCGCTGCTCGAGCGTCGGGAGCTGATCGAGCGGCACGGGGTCCGACAATCCCGTCCCTCGCTTGTCGAAGATGATCAGTCGGGAGAACGAGGCGAGGCGCTCCAGGAACGCCGCGTAGTCCGGCTCGTCCCACATCAGCTCGATGTTCGAGACCCAGCCCGGCACGTAGACGAGGTCGAACGGCCCGTCGCCCACCACCTGGTACGCGATGCTGACGTCGCCGCTGCGCGCGTACCTGGTCTCCGAACGCTCCACGCCGACCTCGCTCCCGCCGGGGCAGATGGAGCCTAGCCGGGCAGCACGACCGTGCGCGGCGCCTCGGCCGACGCGATCGTCTTGGCCGCGCCCACGAAGTCCCGGAACAGCGGATGCGGCCGGGTGGGGCGCGAACGCAGCTCGGGGTGGAACTGGCCGGCCATGAAGAACGGATGGTCCTCGAGCTCGATGATCTCGACCAGCCGGCCGTCGGGCGACAGTCCCGAGAACACCATCCCCTTGCCCGAGAGCGCCTCGTGGTACGCGGGGTTGACCTCGTAGCGGTGTCGGTGCCGCTCGTACACGACCGGCTCGCCGTACACGCGCTCGGCGCGGGTGCCGGGCACGATGTGGCAGGGCTGAGCCCCCAGCCGCATCGAGCCGCCGAGGTCGGTGACGTCCTTCTGCTCGGGGAGCAGGTCGATCACGGGGTGCGGCGTGGCCGGGTCGAACTCGGAGGAGTTGGCCCCCTCCAGGCCGCACACGTTGCGGGCGAACTCGATCACCGCGCACTGGAGCCCGAGACACAGGCCGAGGAACGGCACCCCGTGCTCGCGCGCATACCCGACGACCTCCAGCTTGCCCTCGACGCCACGCCACCCGAACCCGCCGGGCACGACGATCCCGTGCACGTCGCCCAGGAGGTCGGCGGCGTCGCCCTCGTCCACGTCGTCGGAGGAGACCCACCGGATCTGCACGTCGGCGCCGTGATGGAACCCGCCGTGCTTGAGGGCCTCGATCACGGACAGGTAGGCGTCACGCAGGTTCACGTACTTGCCCACGATCGCGACGCGGACCGGATCGGTGGCGGCGTCGATGCGTTCGACGAGCGCGTTCCACTCGCTCATGTCGGGTTCGGCGTCGATCCGCAGGTGGTGGGCGAGCTCGCGGTCCAGGCCCTCCTTGGCCAGGATCAGCGGCACCCGGTAGATCGAGTCGGCGTCCTGCGCCGAGATCACGCCGCTGATCGGCACGTCGCAGAGCAGGCTGATCTTCTCCTTGAGATGGCGCCCGATCGCCCGGTCCGAGCGGCACACGATCGCGTCGGGCTGGATACCGATCGAGCGCAGCTCCTTGACCGAGTGCTGCGTGGGCTTGGTCTTGAGTTCGCCGGACGGGCCGATGAACGGCATCAGGCTCACGTGCACGAACGCGCACCGGTCGCGCCCCACCTCGTTGCGGAGCTGGCGGATCGCCTCCAGGAACGGGAGCGACTCGATGTCGCCGACGGTACCGCCGACCTCGACGATCACGAGGTCCGCGTTCTCCGCCGTCGCGTGGTT
>Ga0081455_10001457_pt1 | contig 29274 bp, 27 predicted proteins | sample TabmetS3T2R1_FD_70207 | JGI IMG/M metagenome (GOLD analysis project Ga0081455, IMG submission 70207) | Tabebuia heterophylla rhizosphere microbial communities from the University of Puerto Rico - S3T2R1 | ecosystem: Host-associated > Plants > Roots > Rhizosphere ... | reverse complement strand
ATCGGCAGGCGTTGCTCGGGCGTATCTATATAACCGCCGCCGGCCACGCCCGCTGCCTGCCGTACCGCTTCGGCCACGTCATCGACCGCGACTCCGCGCGCGGCCAGCGCGTCGGGGCGGACCTGCACCTCGATATTTCGGACGATGCCGCCATAAATGGTGGCCCGGGCCATGCCGGGCACCGCCATCAGGCGTGGACGAATTTTCCATTGAACGAAATCGCGGAGCGCAGCCGGATCCAGCCTGTCGCTCGTGAAGCCAACCTTGAGCAAGTCCATGGTCGAGGAGGTGAGTGGCGTAACCTTGGGCGCGCGCACCCCCGAAGGCAGCGCGCTTGCCGCTTCGCCAAGGCTTTCCGATACGATCTGGCGCGCGCGATAGGGATCGGCGCCTTCGCCGAAAACCACAGTGACGATGGAAAGACCGTGAATCGATTCCGAGCGAACGGCATCGACCCCGGCAGCACCGTTGACGGCCTGCTCGATGGGCCGTGTAACAAGCTGCTCGACCTGCTCCGCAGAGAGGCCGGGTGCTTCGGTCTGCACCTCCGCCTGACTCGGCACGAAATCGGGAAAGACATCGAATTTGGCGCGGCCGAGTTCTACAAGACCATAAACGAACAGCAGCGCTGCCAGCGTCGCGCCGAGCCAAGGACGCGCCAGCGACCAGCGGATGATCGCGACCAGCATCAGTCTTCCTCGGGACCGCCGCCCTGCTCGGCGGCATACAGCTTGGACGCGCCGCGCACCACGATGCGGTCGCCCGGGTGCAAGCCGGAGATCGCGACAAGCCCGGAAGCGCCCGCCGCGACGCCGCCCAGACGTCGCCGGATGAAGCCCGGACGCTCCCGTATATAGACCCAACTGCCGCCGTCGATCCGGAGTACCGCTGTCGGTGGCAAGGCAATACCCGTCTGCTGAGCTCCGGATTGAATTCGGGCGGGAACCACCAAGCCAGAAGAAAGAAGGCTGGCACCTCTACCCGAAACGCGCGCGATGAGGCCGCGGGAACCAAGCGCCACGTCGGCCGCGCGAGCGGGACCGAGCACGATCGCGACCGCCATTCCCGCCTGCCCGAGGTCCAGCATTGCGCTATGCAATCCGGCAAGCCCCGCGCCGCCCGGGCTGTCGATGCGCACAAGCGCGACCGAACCGGCGGCGAGGCCCGCAATCAGGGCGGAGCGCTGGACGTCCGAAAGGCCGGAGATTCCCGGACCCCATTCGAGACCGAGCCGCTGACGGAGCAGCGCGAGCCGGCCGGCGTCGCTGCGTGCCTGGGCTTGCGCGGCCTCGGCAGCCTTGCGCGACATGGTGGCGTCGTCGGCATAGAGAGCTTGCGCTCGCCGGGCTTCGGCGGCGGAGGCTTCAGTCGCGGCTTCGGCGGCCACCAGATCGGACTGAAGCTGCGCGAGCGGGAAGGGATCCAGCGCGCGGGCAAAACCTGATATGTCCGATCGGCTCGTCACGGGCTGTGCGGATATGACCGCGATGCCCAGCCGCCTGACAGCTCCTGCGGGCAGTTGGACGAACTTGGCCGGCGCGGCATGGGCGGCAATCGCAAGCGCGGACAGCATTATGGCGGAAAGCATCCGCTTCATTCGATATCTCCCAACTGACCAAGCGCTCGGGCGAAAAGTTTGGCTTCTTCGGGATCGCCCGTGTGGCGAAGCGCATCTTCGAGATCGATCACGGCAAATGCGGCGACGCGGGAAGCATCGATCCGGTCGAGATCGGTCTCGAGAGCGGCCGCCACAGCCGCTTCCTCGTCGACCCGATCTGTTTCGCCCCGTTCGAGCGCAGCAGAAGCTGCGCGGGCGAGACTATGCGCCATCGGCACATCCTGTTTCGCGCGCAGCATTTCCGCGCCGAGGGCGGCATCGAGCGCGGCATGCGTGCGGTCTACCCCGGCGAGCACCGCATCCTGCGCGGCTTCGAGTTTTGTCCCGGCTTCCTGGCGTCGTTTTTCCGCGGCGCGGATCGCAGCCTTGTTGCCGTCGATCGGTGGAAGCTGGAGATTGACGCCCAATGGCAGCTTCACGATGCCGCGTTCATAGGTGTAGCCGGGCTGGATTCGGATCGCGGGATATTGGCTTGCAATCTCGAGCCGCATGTCGGTCTCGGCCCGGTCATAATCGACGATGGCGCGAAGCACGTCGCTCCGTCCAAGCGCCGCCGCCTCGCGAAGACGAGGGATGTCCATTTCGTCCGGCCTGAAGGCAGCGGGCCTTTCCAGCGGGAGATGCTCGATCTGACGCGGGTCGATGCCAAGTTGGTTCGCCAGCGACAGCGTGGCTTCGCGGCTGTTCGCCTCGATCTCCTCCAGCCGGCGCTCGGCGGCGGCGGATTCTATGCGCGCGGCGAGCACGATTGATCGAGGATCCTCTCCTGCCGCGACACGGCGATCGAGTCGCCGGAGCCGATCCGTGCGCAGATCGCGCGCACGAATAGCAAGCGGTAGCGCTTCATCGGCGGCAAGACGCGAAATCATTGCGTGACGGATCGCGGAGCGTGCCGTCCAGAGCGCGTCGAGATAATCGAGCCGTGCCTGTGCCACCGCGAGATCGGCCTCGCGTACCCGCGCATTGCGCCTCCCTCCCAGATCCACGGGAAAATCAAACACGCCGCTGCCCAGCCAGGGCTTGTTGGGATTGTCCTGATGTGAATATTCGGCGGTTAGCTGGAATGCGGCGGGCAAGGGGATGCGTGCCGAGTTCGCGGCAGCCACGGCGCTGCGATAGGCATCGGCCTTCGCGCGCAAAGCCGCCGATGAGTTTATGGCTTCGGCCAGCAGATCCGATGCGGACCAGCTAGGGCGAGCGGGGAGTTGCCGGCTTGCCGTTGCCGCCACATGCGCCGCCGGATCGATCGGCGCCGCATGATATCGCGCGCAGGCCGAAAGAGAGAAGGCGAGTGCGGCCGTCAGCGTCCAGGACAAACCACGGGTGGCAGGCGCGACTGGCTGCTCTTTCTCGTTGAAAGGTGGACTCATGACAGCAGCGGCACTTCCCCCCATTTGGCAGGCGTGAGCCAAAGCGGACTTCACGGCGCCAGCGCTGTTTAGACCGATGGTTCCAGACAGGTCACGCTATTCTTAGGGGCGAAAAGGCGTAGAAGAAATGACATTGCCGAGGCATTCGGCTTTTTACCGCCAACCTCCACCCAACTGAGCGCCTTGCGGCGGCTTCGCCGCTTCGCTAGGCAACCTCTCCACGACGCAGGCCCCTGTGGCGAAATTGGTAGACGCGCTCGACTCAAAATCGAGTTCCGCAAGGAGTGCTGGTTCGAGTCCGGCCAGGGGCACCATCCATTCCAATCGACGGCGCCCGACATGAACCCGCCTTCCGCAGTCGAGCCGCTGCCCTGGCAGCGCATTTCGAGCGCCCGCTTGCTCGCCGTGTTGTTCGCGGCCGAGTTTACCGCGGCATTCGAGCTGACGATGGTGTATTCGGGCATCAAGACCTTCATCGCCGTTTTCAAGGATCCCGTAGGCGTGGGATGGCTGGTTACGAGCTATCTTCTGGTCGCGGGAGGTGCCACCGCGCTATGCGGACGATTGGGCGATCTGTTCGGTAGGCGACGTCTGCTGTTGATCATGTTGGCGCTCGCGGCCTCCGGATCGTTCTTCAGTGCCTTTTCATCCCAACTGCCGTTTGTCATCGCCGGCCGAGCCGTTCAGGGATTCGCGGGCGCGATCCTTCCACTCTGTTATGGGCTCGTCAGAGAAAATCTTCCGCCCGAGAAAGTCCCCTTCGGTACCGGCATCCTTGCCGGCAGCGCCATATTCGCGGCCATGGCTGGGCTGGTCGTCGGCGGATTCGTGATCGATCACTTTCCCTGGCATACCATCTTTCTGGTGAGCGGCGGCATGGCGATCCTGTCGTTGGTTCTGTCTGCGGCGCTATTGCCGCCCTCCCGGCCTTCGAACCGCGATGGCCCGCTGGATTTGCTGGGCGGGCTGTTGTTCGTTCCCGCCATCCTCCTTTTGCTGATCGGGATCAGCCACGGAAACGATTGGGGCTGGCTTTCCGCGCCCATTCTCTGCCTGCTCGGTGGGGGGGTAGCGCTATTGGCGATCTGGATCGCGCATGAGTTGCGTATTCCCGATCCCCTCATCGACGTTCGCCTCTTCGCGTCGCGCAACGTCGTCTTGGCAAATGTCGCGATGTGCGCCTATGCGCTCGCGCCCCAGCAAGGACAGTTGGCCTTTCTCTTGTTTCAGCAGTCGCCCAGCACGGGCGTCGGCGTTGGACTCAGCGCAACGACTGCGGGTCTGCTCGCCGTTCCGGCGCAGCTCCTCGCGGTCCTCGCCGCGCCCTTCGTAGCGAAAAGCTGCGCGCGTCATGGCTCACGGCCGATCCTGCGCGTGGCTGGAATCCTGTTCCTGGCGCAGATGGGCGTGTTGCTGCTGATCGTGTTTCAGCCGAAAACCGCATTTGTCCTCCTGGGGCTGACCATCGCGGCGCTGGCGTCGATCCTTCTGCTCGCCTCCGCGCCAAATGTGGTGATTGCCCAAGCTCCATCGGATCGGACCAGCGAAGCGACCGGCATGATGCAAGTCCTTCGTTCGATCATGCAGGCGGTGGGAGCGCAACTGATCGCCGCCACGCTGGCAACCTCCACGATGCTCGATCCGGCAACGGGAGCGGGGCCGTTCCCGACGCGCGAAGCGTTCATTCTCACGATAGCGCTGCTCATCCCAGTCAGCGCCGGCACGTTATTGGCCGGTTTGCTGCTGCGGCTGGATCGGAAACCGGAGCAACCCTGAACGGAAGTCGCGGTATCGGTATTACGACATCGCCTCCGCCGTCGGCTTTGGCGGTTCCTCGGGAAGCGGGATGAATTCGTCATGATCGAGATCGGGAAGCCTCATGCGACCCGCTCGCCAATCCGCCTTGGCCTGCTCCAGTCGATCCTGCGATGACGAAACGAAATTCCAGTAAAGGAAGCGTTCGCCGAGCGGCGCACCGCCCAGCGCCATGACGGTCGCATGGTTCGGCGCCTTGAAGTCGGCGGAGCCGTTCCCCAACACCAGCATCTGGCCGGCTTCGTAGCGGTAGCCGTCATGCTCGATCGATCCTTCCGCGACATAAAGCGCACGCTCGGCATGGTCATTGGGCATCGTGAAGCCCGCGCCGGGAGCGACTTCCAGATGCGCGTAGAAGAGCGGCGAAAATGTTTTGACCGCCGCGGCCAGGCCCCAGGCGCTGCCCGCAATCAGACGGCCCTTCACCCCGCCGTCCTCCCATTGCGGCAAGCTCGCTCCTTCATGGTGAGAAAAAGCGGGGCCGGTTTCCTCATGCTCGACAGGTAGCGCGACCCACGCCTGAATGCCGTGGAGATGATCGCCCTCCAAGCGCGCTTTCTCGAAGCGCTCGCTATGCGTGATGCCCTTGCCCGCGGTCATCCAGTTGACTTCGCCGGGATGGATCGGCGCTTCGCTGCCGACGCTGTCGCGATGCATGATTTCACCGGCAAAGAGATAGGTCACGGTCGCAAGCCCGATATGTGGATGCGGCCGGACATCGACCTTTCGCGATATGCCCGCCGGCATGTCCACCGGCCCCATATGATCGAAAAAGACGAAGGGACCGACCATGCGGCGCTTTGCATAAGGCAGCACGCGGCCGACCTCGAACCCGCCGAGATCCTTGCGGCGTTGGTCTATGACAAGATCGATCATGCGGATCCTTTCGCCCACCCTATACCCGTTCGGGCTGCGCTTGTCGAAGTCCGCGCGCGGAACATGCGACATCAGCGCCCGCTTTTAAGGCGGGTGGCGCCGAGGAGACGAAAACATGAAAGGCATATTGCTCTGGCTGATCGGCATTCCGATACCGATCATCATCCTGCTCTACATTTTCGTGTTCCGGTAAGCGTCGCTAGGCGGCGACGGTCTGCACCAATCCTTCGAACAGCCGCAATCCATCGGTGTTGCCATGGGCCGGTTCGATCACGCGTTCGGGATGCGGCATCATGCCGAGGACATTGCCGGCATCGTTGAGCACGCCGGCAATGTCGCGCGCCGATCCGTTGACCTGTTCGGCGTAGCGGAACGCGACGCGGCCTTCGCCTTCGAGTCGATCGAGCGTCTCCGGATCGGCGGTGTAGTTGCCGTCCATGTGTGCGACGGGAAAAGTGACGGTCTCGCCCGCGTCATAGCGGCTGGTAAAGATCGACTGGCTCGTGCCGACCGTAAGCTTCACGTCGCGGCACACGAAGGTCACGCCCGCATTCCGCATCAATGCGCCGGGCAGGAGCCCTGCTTCGGTAAGGATCTGGAATCCGTTGCAGATGCCGAGCACCGCCACGCCCTTGCCCGCCGCCTCGGCGACCGCGCGCATCACCGGCGACCGCGCCGCCATCGCGCCGGATCGGAGATAGTCGCCATAGGAAAAGCCGCCCGGCACGGCGATGATGTCGGTGCCGGCTGGGATCTCCGTCTCGCGGTGCCAGAGCATCACCGGGTCACGGCCAGTGACTTGCGCCAGCGCCACCGCGAGATCCCGGTCGCAATTCGATCCGGGGAAGACGACGACAGCGCTCTTCATGGCTCAGGCCCTTTCGATGCGGTAATTCTCGATGACGGTATTGGCGAGCAGCTTGCGGCACATCGCGTCGATGTCGCCATCGCTGACGCCGTCAGCGAGGTCGAGCTCGATCAGTTTGCCCGCGCGCACATCGTTCACGCCCGAAAAGCCGAGGCCCTCAAGCGCATGATGGATCGCCTTGCCCTGGGGATCGAGCACGCCGCCCTTGAGGGTCACGTAAACGCGGGTCTTCATATCGCTGTCACCATCCGACTCATCGGCGCCGCTATGGCCTTGGGGCGGGGTGGGGGCAAGCCTTCTAGCGTGTCCATTGCGCCAGCCAGTCGGCCAGCGCCTGCGGCGTCATGCTCCGCGCGTCCGCAAGCGCCGAGGTGCGGCCGGGGTTGAGCAGCTTGTTGGTCCGCGGATCGATCACCAGCAGCGCGGGCACGCCCTCCGGCTTGGCGATGCCGTAGCGGGCCGGGATCTGCATGTTGCGGTCGTAACGACCGATATCGACCATCACGAGTTCATAATGTTGGCGGAGGAAGGCCTTGAGTTGCGGCAGTTCCATCGTGCCGGCGAGAATGCGGCAATCGGGGCACCAGTTGCCGCCAAGATCGATCAGAAGACGCTTCTTGCCTGCCTTGGCGCGCGCCGTCGCGGCTTTGATCGCCGCTTCGGCGTCGGCTTTCTCGTCATAAGGGAGAGGAAGCGGCTTCGCGAGCTCGTCGAAGCTCCTTGCGACGAGATGAGGAGCTGGGGCGGCTACCACGGGAGCCGCAAGCAAGGCGGCCAGGGCAATCAATCGCAGCACGAAGAAATCCACGTCATTCCAATGTGAGCCGGAGTCATCCTTCATAGGTAGGCAGTGATAAGGGAGATTCCAGCTTGCGCTGGAATGACGACCTACAGGAAGCTGTAGGGATCGACATCGACGGCAACCCGGACCCCTCGCGGCCATTCGAGCGCGCCGATCCAGTCGCGGATCACGTCCTGGACGTCGAGCGCGCGGCGCGCATGCACCAGCAGCCGCTGGCGGTGCCGCGCGCGGAGCATCGCGAGCGGGGCGGGGGCAGGGCCGTAGACACGCATCCCCTCCACTTTTGGTGCGGTGCGACCGATCATACGGGCGGTCTCGACGGCTTCCTCAAGCACCTCCGACGAGACGATGATCGCGGCGTAGCGGCCGAAGGGCGGGGCGTTGGCGCTTTTGCGTGACGCCGTCTCGGCGGCGTAGAAGCTTGCGGCATCGCCCGAGACCAGCGCCTTGATGACCGGTGCGCCGGGCTCATGCGTCTGGACGAGGACATGGCCCTTCTTGACCCCGCGCCCGGCGCGGCCGGAGACCTGGGCGATCTGCTGGAAGCTGCGCTCGGCCGCGCGCAGGTCACCGCCCTGCAGGCCGAGATCGGCGTCGACCACGCCGACCAGCGTGAGGTTCGGGAAATGATAGCCCTTGGTGACGAGCTGAGTACCGATCACGATATCGATCTCGCCCGTCTCCATCCGCGCGACGAAATCAGCGGCGCGGGCAGGGGACCAGATCGTGTCCGAAGTAACGATCGCCCGCCGCGCATCGGGGAAGAGCGCCGCCACCTCGTCGGCGATCCGTTCGACACCAGGGCCGCAGGCGACCAGACTCTCGGCTTCACCGCATTCTGGGCAGGCGTGGGGCGGCGGCATGAGATGCCCGCAATGATGGCATTGCAACCGCGCCGTCAGCCGGTGCTCGACCATCCAGGCGGTGCAGTTGGGACATTGGAAGCGATGCCCGCAATGCCGGCACAGCGTCAGGGGCGCATAGCCGCGCCGGTTGAGGAAGAGCAGTACCTGCTCCTTGCGCTCCAAGGTCTCTTCGATCGCGCGTACCAGCGATGGCGCCAGCCATCGCCCACGGGGAGGCGGATCGGCAAGCATGTCGACCGCGGCGATGTCGGGCATCACCGCCGCGCCGAAGCGGCGTGGGAGCTTCAATTCCCGGTAGCGCCCGAGCGTCACCTGCTGCTGGGTCTCGATCGCCGGGGTGGCGGACGCGAGGATGACCGGACACCCCTCGAAATGTCCGCGCATCACCGCGACGTCGCGGGCGTGGTACATCACGCCGTCTTCCTGCTTGAAGCTCGCCTCATGCGCCTCGTCGACGACGATCAGCCCGAGATTGCGATACGGCAGGAACAGGGCTGAGCGCGCGCCGACCACGACCTTCGCCTCGCCGGTCGCGATCGCGCGCCAGGCGCGACGGCGCTGGGACTGGCGCAGGTCCGAATGCCAGGCGACCGGCTGATGCCCGAAGCGTGCCTCGAAGCGGCGCAGAAAAGGCTCGGTCAGCGCGATCTCTGGCAAGAGGACAAGCGCCTGCCGCTCCTGCCGGATGGCTTCCGCAATCGCCTCGAAATAGACCTCGGTCTTGCCCGAGCCGGTAACGCCGTCGAGCAGGAAGATGTCCGCCTTGTTCCCCGGCGAAGGCCGGGGTCCAGTCATGCTGTCCTCCGATTTAAATGCGCCGATTGGAGCAAGGTCGGAACTGGACCCCAGCTTTCGCCGGGGTACGTTTTTTCCAACCGCCGCAACCAGCACTGCCGCCGCCGTCTGCTGCTCGGGCGAGAGATCGGGCGGGGCGTGGTCGGGATCGGGAACAGGGAAGGGATCGTCGATCGTGACCTCGACCGACTCGATCGCCCCGGCTTTTACAAGGCCCCGGATCACGGCGTCGGTCACGTCGGCGATCATCGCCAGTTCGCGCACCAGTCCCTGTCGCTCGCCGATCCGTTCGAGCGCCTGCGCGCGCTGCGGCGTAAGGCGATCAGGAACGAGCCCGGTCACACGATATTCGATGACGCTGCGTCGCTCTTCCAACGCGCTGGCCGAAGCCAGCGCCATCCGCAGCACGGCGGCGGGCGGGGCGAGATAATAGTCCGCCGTCCACTCGATCAGGCGGCGGAGCGGGGCGGCGATCGGCGGGATGTCGTAGACGCTGGCGAGTGGCCGCAGCCGGTTGTCTCCAACCTCTGCATCCGACGGCATCCGCTCCGGCTCCCACACCACGCCCGCGATCTGGCGCGGACCGAGGGGGGCAAGCACGATGCTGCCGGGCTCGACCACATGCTCGCGATCCACCCGATAATCGAGCGGACCAAGCGCGGCATTGAGCAGGAGGACACGAGCGCGATTCACGAGGGGTAGTTAGGGAGCACGAAAGTCACACGCAAACTCTGGTGTAGAGCGCCTTGCAGCAATGAGACGATTTGATGTATATACGCGTATATCCAAATTCGGGGTGGCTAATGGGCATCGTCGACAGCAAGACCTTCAAAAGCGGCAACAGCATTGCCGTGCGCCTGCCTAAGGAGGTGGCGTTTGCGCCGGACACGCGCGTCACGATCGAGCGGAATGGCGACGTGCTGACCATCCGCCCCGCCGTCAATCCGGCCGAGGAAAAGCGCAAGCTGCGCGACCTGGTCGCGACGTTGCGCGCGATCGGGCGGGCGGGTGAGATTGGCGAGCGCGAGCCGATCGAATTTCCCGACCGGCCCGGCCTCTATTGAAGCATGTCCTGGTTGCTGGATACCAGTGTCGCGATCCTGCTGCGCGACGCGGACAGCGCGGCGGACGAACGACTGCTTGGATTGGAGAGCGTGCCGACGCTCTCGATCATCACGTTGATCGAGCTTGAGAACGGCGTCCACGCCCGGCCTGATCTCACGCTCCGACGCCGGCAGGCGGTCGATGCGTTGGTGGCGACGCTGGGCGTGATCGATTTCGATGCCGCCTGTGCCGCCGCCTATCGCGGCATCGTGGAAGCCGCCGGCTTCTCCCGCCGCAAGACCATCGACCGCATGATCGCTGCGACCGCGCTAGCGCATGGGCTGCCGCTGATCACGCTGAACGCGGCGGATTTTCGGGATGTGCCAGGGTTGCGGCTGGAGGCTTGGTGAGGCGGTAAATTGCCTCGTCATGCTGAACTGTTTCAGTATCCACCAGCCCACAAGCGCAGCATCCGCGAGACAGTGGATGCTGAAACAAGTTCAGCATGACGTGTTATTCCGGTGTGATATTAGACGGCACGTGTTGGCATGAGTTTGGGAGGCGAGGGGCACATGCTCGATATGCTGCATATGCTGATGTGGATAGATCGGGCTGTAGCTATCATCATGCTTTTCTGTTCGGTGATATTGAGTTTGGTGTCGTTAGGTTTTGCCCGTCGTGAAACCATTTGGAAAGCGTTTGGCTTGTGGGGATTTAGTCTCGGATCGGGCGTAACATTTCTTGTCGCGGCATTTTATATGATCAATCTCAAGGGAGAAGAACGAGCCATATTGAGAGCGGCCGGGCAACCAGTGCGCTACGACACCGATATGCCGGGTTTTGGGGAAACAATGTTTGGACTTATGGGCGTTTGCTATTTTGGAGCGCTGTTCGTGCTCATCATGATCATTTATTCGGTCGATTTACTCAGAAAATCGAGACCCTGAAAAACCGGCATCGATTGGCCCATTTTTCGCATAACTGAGATCGAGCTGATCTACTCCACCCAATCCAGCCCGATATCCCGGTAAAGCCCGCGATCCTCTTCCCATTTCGGGTTGACCTTTACGTGCAGGAACAGGTGGACCTTCCGCCCTAGCAATTCCGCGAGTTCAGTCCGCGCCCTGCTGCCGATCTCCTTCAGGCGGGCGCCGCGCTTGCCCAGCATGATTGCCTTCTGGCTTTCGCGGGCGACGAGGATCTGCTGGTGGATCGCGACCGAGCCGTCCTTGCGTTCCTCATATTTCTCGGTCTCGACGGCGCTGTCGTAGGGGAGTTCGGCGTGGAGTTGATGATAGAGCTGCTCGCGCGTCACCTCGGCGGCGAGCATGCGGTCGGTGGCGTCGGAGACCTGGTCCTCGGGGAAGTGCCAGGGGCCTTCGGGGACGCGGGCGGCCAGCGCGCGCTTTAGATCGGCGACGCCGTCACCGCTGGTGGCCGAGATCATGAAGATCGTTTCGGGCTTGAGCCGCTCGTTGAGCACGGCCGCGAGTTCGAGCAGCTTTTCCTTGGGCGTAATGTCGACCTTGTTGAGGACGAGCAGCTTGGGTTCGGGCCGTTTGGCGACTTCGTCGACGAGGGCGTCGACCTTGTGCTTGAGGCCGGAGGCGGCGTCAATCAACAGCGCGATCAGGTCGGCGTCCTGTGCGCCTCCCCAGGCGGCCGCGACCATCGCGCGATCGAGCCGGCGACGCGGTTCGAAGATGCCGGGCGTGTCGACCAGCAGGAGCTGCGCCTCGCCCTCGATCGCGACGCCCATCAGGCGGGTGCGGGTTGTCTGCGCCTTGGGGCTGACGATGGCCACCTTCTGGCCCACCAGCGCATTGACCAGCGTCGACTTGCCCGCGTTGGGCGCGCCGACGACAGCGATGAGGCCGCAGCGTTGAGTCATGCCAGCTTTCCCAGCAAAGCCTTGGCGGCGGCCGTCTCGGCGTCCTGGCGAGAAGTGCCGTCGCCCTCCGCTTCGCCCAGGCCGTTCACCTGCACCTTCACCCTGAATTGCGGCCGGTGGTCGGGCCCCGAGCGGTCGACGATACTATAGGCTGGCGGCTTGCGGTTGCGGGCGGCGGCGAGTTCCTGAAGCGCCGCCTTGGGGTGTTTGGGCGGCACGCGCTGGCCGCCGATGCGATCCTTCCAGTGCGCGCGGATGAAGCCTTCCGCCGCCTCCATACCGCCGTCCAGATAGAGGGCGCCGATCAGCGCCTCGGTCACGTCGCCCAGCACATTATCGCTTTCGAACACGCCGTCATCGAGCGCCTGCCGCCCGAGCCGCAACCACGGCGTCAGCCCGATCTCGCGCCCGACATCGGCGCACACCTCGCGCGAGACGAGGCCGTTGAAGCGGTGTGCGAGCTTGCCTTCGGCCTCCTCGGCATGGCGTGCGTAGAGCCAGTCCGCGATCACCAGCCCCAGCACGCGGTCGCCCAGGAATTCGAGCCGCTGATAATTCGCGTCGATGTGGCTCGGATGCGTCAGTGCGCGCTGGAACAGGGCGAGGTCGCCCGGCGCGTGGCCAAGTTGGCGTGCGATCCAGTCGGTCAGGGTCTCATCCGTCATCGATCCGCCCTTTCCATAAAGAGCGGCGATGGTCGAGGGGTCAGGCGGTTTCCGGCGCGGGATTAAGATGGCGTCCCAGTGCGGAAATCAGTCCCTTGCGGCTATAGGGCTTCTGGATCAGATCGAATTCCCCGCCCTGGCCAGCGGTGAGATCGTCCGAATAGCCGCTGGTGAGCACCACCGGCAGATCCGGCAAACGTTGCGAAATGGCGCGCGCGAGCGCGATGCCGCTCATCCCCGGCATGACGACATCGGTCAGCACGATATCGAATGTCTCGCCCTTTTCCTGGAGCTTGACGAGCGCTTCCTCGGCATCGGCCGCCCACACCGGCGTAAGGCCGAGATCCTCGAGCAGTGGGATCGTTACCTCGGCGATGCGGGCATTGTCCTCCACCAGCAGCACTCGGCCGGACAAAGGCGACGCCTCGGGCTCGGGCTCTGGCGGCGTCAACGGAATGTTGCGCGCGGCAACGACACGGCGGCGGACGCGCGGCAGATAGAGCGTGAACAATGCGCCTTGGCCGAGTTCGCTGGAAACATCGATCTCGCCGCCCGATTGCTGGACGAAATTGTAGACTTGCGAAAGTCCCAGGCCGGTGCCTTGATTATGCTCCTTGGTGGTGAAGAAGGGTTCGAAGATGTCCCCCAGGATGCTTTCATCGATTCCGGGGCCGTTGTCCGCGATCGAAATCGCGACATAGGCCCCGCTGATCGGCGGGTTTCCGTTTAGCGACGGCACGCCGCTCACCGGCGAGGCGCTGATCGTGACGAATGGCTTGTCGTTCTCGCTTCCGCCTCGAGCGATGGCGTCGCGCGCGTTGACGATCAGGTTGATGATTGCCGTTTCGAACTGGTGGCGATCGGTATCGACCTGCGTGAGATCCGGCGCCAGATGCAGCTTGAGCCGGATGCGATCCGTGAGAGTGGTCTCCAGCAACGGCCGCAGCGCCAGAATGCGATCCACCACATCGAACTGCTCGGGCCTCAGCGGCTGGCGGCGCACGAAGGTAATGAGCTGATTGGTGAGCGAGGTGGCGTGGTCGATCGTCTCGGCCATCAGCTCCAGGCAACGGTTGCGATCTTCGGAAGCGAGATCGGCCTGCATCAGCCGCTCCGTGCTGCTGCGCATGACCGTCATCATATTGTTGAAATCATGCGCCACGCCGCTCGTCAGCCTGCCGAGCACCTCCATGCGCTGCGACTGCTGCAGCGCCTCGCGCGCGGCCAGCAGATCCTGATCCGCCTTCACTTTCTGGGTAATGTCCTGAGTGATCTTGGCGAATCCGATTAGCGTGCCGTCCCGCATGATTGGGTCGATGGCGACATGCGCGAACAGACGGCTGCCATCCTTGCGCACGCGCCACCCTTCGGTCTCGAAGTGCCCTTCGATCCTTGCCGTGGCGAGCGCATGCCTGGGAAGATCGGCCGCAATGTCCTCGGACGTGTAGAAGCAGGAGAAGTGGCGGCCCAGTATCTCGAGCTCCGAGTAACCCTTGAAACGTTCCGCGCCGCTGTTCCAACTGACGATGAACCCATCGGGGTCGAGCATGTAGATCGCATAATCCTTGATCGCGTCCACCAGGCACTGGAAGCGGTCAATGCTCGAAATTTCCTGAATGGATCGAATATTGCCGACTTGGCTCATCGCGGTTTCTTCCTGCCCCATGCGACCGCGTTGTCGTATCCGTCCCGTAACGATGTCGGATCTTCCTTTTCAGTTCGTTAGTATAGCCATGTTCAGTAAAGATTGCAACATGCTGTCCGATAACTTTCAATTGATTTAGATTTATCTCCAGTGCGATCCGGGAGGCTGTTGTATACCGCAACGGGGGGCTACAGCGATCAGCGAAGGCGAATCGAGGCCGTATGTGTCGCGTCGCCGAAAGTGGAGATCGAGATGCAGAAACTCGAGGAGCGGCTGCGAGCCGTCTCGACCGGGAATGAGTCCACCCTGACGGACCTTTTTGCAAGGGAGCCGGATCGGATCTCGCGCCTGACTATTGAAGAGGCGGGTATTCGTTTTGATTTTTCGAAGACGCATCTCACGGCTAAAATTGTCGATTCCTATGCGCGAATCGCCGAGGATGCGGGATTCAAGGGCGCAAAAGAGGCGCTCTTCGGCGGTGACGTGGTCAACGTGACCGAGGGCAGGGCTGCCGAGCATACCGCGGAGCGTGGCTCTGGAACTCCGGATAGCGTCGCGCGCGCGCAAAAATTCCACGCCAGAATGCGTGCGTTGATCGATGCGATCGAGGCTGAAGCGCTTGGACCGATCCGCCATGTGCTGCATGTCGGCATAGGCGGTTCTGCGCTGGGGCCCGACCTGGCGATCGATGCGCTCGGCCGTGAAGCGGGCCGCTATGACGTCGCGATCGTCTCGAATGTCGACGGAGCAGCGCTTGAAGAAGTATTCGCACGCTTCGATCCCAGCGCTACCCTGCTTGTCATTGCCTCGAAGACTTTCACGACGACGGAGACGATGCTCAACGCGGCGAGCGTTCTTGCCTGGTTCGAACAAGAGGGTGTCGAGGATCCTTATGGCCGGGTGATCGCGCTCACCGCGAGTCCTGACAAGGCGATCGCGTGGGGTGTGGATGAAACGCGCGTCCTACCTTTTGCCGAAAGTGTCGGCGGCCGCTATTCGCTCTGGTCATCGATCGGCTTTCCAGTGGCGCTCGCGCTCGGCTGGGATGCGTTTGAAGCAATGCTGGAAGGCGCCGCGGCGATGGACCGGCACTTTCGTTTCGCCGACCCGGCCCGAAATGCTCCCCTGATCGCCGCTTTCGTCGACCTTTACTACAGTCAGGTGCGTGGCGCGGAGACCCGCGCCGTGTTCGCCTATGATGAGCGGCTGCGCCTGCTGCCTTCCTATCTTCAGCAGCTTGAGATGGAATCGAACGGCAAGCGCGTGACCGCCGACGGCGGGGCGCTGTCCGGCCCCAGCGCGCCGATCACCTGGGGCGGGGTAGGGACCGATGCGCAACATGCCGTGTTCCAACTCTTGCATCAGGGCACCCACCTCGTACCCGTGGAATTCATTGCCGCGATCGAGCCGGGACATGGACTGGATGATTCTCATCACCGCCAGTTACTCATCAATTGCTTCGCGCAGGGTGCGGCATTGATGTCCGGCAGGGGGCATGACGATCCCGCCCGAGCCTATCCCGGTGACCGGCCTTCAACGACGTTGCTGCTCGATCGGCTCGATCCGTCGCGCTTCGGCGCGCTGGTTGCCTTTTACGAGCATCGCGTGTTCGCCAATGCCGTGATGCTCGGTATCAATCCGTTCGACCAGTTCGGCGTCGAGCTTGGCAAGGAGATCGCCAGATCGATCGAGAACGAAGGAACAGACCGTTTCGACGCGTCGACGCGCGCTCTGATCGCGAGGGCGTTCGGCTGAGCGCCAGTTGGCGATCGAGCGTCGGCACACTAGTTAATCGATGGTGTCGAATCAGGATATTGGCCGATGCCCAGCTACGATTATGATCTCTTCGTCATCGGCGCCGGATCGGGCGGAGTGCGCGCCTCGCGCGTGGCGGCGGCGTACGGCGCCAAGGTTGCGGTGGCGGAGGAACATCGCGTGGGCGGCACCTGCGTCATACGGGGCTGCGTACCGAAGAAGCTGCTCGTTTATGGCGCGCATTTCGCCGAGGATCTGAGCGACGCCCGGCGCTTTGGCTGGGATATACCCGAATGCCATTTCAACTGGCCGCGATTACGCGACGCGGTCCAGGCGGAGGTGACGCGGCTGGAGGGCATTTATACGTCCACACTCGACAACAATAATGTCGAACATCACCACGAACGCGCGGTCGTCACCGGGGTCAACGAAATAACGCTGGCGAGCGGCAAGCGTTTTTCGGCGAAGATTATCCTGATAGCGGTCGGAGCATGGCCGGCGCGGCCTGATTGTCCCGGCGCCGAGTTTGGCATCACTTCGAACGAGGTGTTCCATCTCGAGGCGCTTCCGAAACGGATCGTGATCGCGGGCGGCGGCTATATCGCCAACGAGTTCGCCGGAATCTTTCACGAGTTCGGCAGCCACGTCACGATCGTCAACCGATCGGACAAGATCCTGCGCGGCTATGACGAGCAAATCCGCGACCGTCTGCTCCAGATTTCGATGACGAAAGGGATCAACTTCCGCTTCAATGCGCCCTTCAAGGAGGTCGAGAAACAGGATGACGGAAGCCTGCGCGTCCATTTTGGAAGCGGCGATCCGCTATCCGCGGACATATTGCTGTTTGCGACCGGCCGCGCGCCCAAGACGCCGGGCTTGGGGCTGGAAGACGTCGGGGTCGAACTTGCCGGGAACGGGGCGATCAAGGTTGATGAAGACAATCGCTCGACCGTGCCGAGCATCTATGCCGTGGGCGACGTCACCGATCGCGTTCAGCTCACGCCGGTAGCCATTCGTGAGGGACAGGCCTTTGCCGATACCGTCTTTGGCAACAAGCCGACCCGTATCGACTACGGCTGCATTCCCTCCGCCGTGTTCAGCGCGCCGCCAATGGGCGGTGTCGGCATGACCGAGGCGCAGGCCCGAAACAAATTCGGTGCCGCCAAGACCTACACATCGGATTTCCGGCCCATGAAGAACGCTCTCGCGGATCGGCACGAGCGGGCGCTCTACAAGATGGTAGTCCATCCGGAAAATGATGTGGTGCTCGGACTCCACATGATTGGCCCGGACGCCCCTGAAATCCTCCAGGCTGCGGCAGTAGCGGTCAAGGCAGGGCTGACCAAGCAACAGTTCGACGCAACGGTCGCGTTGCATCCAACCATGTCGGAGGAGTTGGTGCTCATGCGCTGACCGTCAGGCCGCGGCGGGCAGGCTCCCGGTATCTTTCGCCGCGTGCGCCGCCAGTGCGGCCAAATCTTCCTGGCAGAGCTTGACCTTGCCGTGGGCGGCGTCCTTAATCATCTTGATCAAACGTGGCGCTTCCTTCATGGCATTGGCCTTGTTGAAGCAGGCCGTCGCTCCGCGCAGCAGCGCTTCAAGCCGCTCCGGGGCGCCGCGAGGGCTTAGCGAAGACAGCATGATCACAGGTTTGTCGTGCCACGTTCTGAGCTTGGTGAGGAATTCGAGCCCGTCCATGCCCGGCATCTTGATGTCCAGCGTTACGACATCGACGGCCATGTTGTGGAGCATTTCCTCAGCCTCTTCGGCGCTTGACGCGACGCCGACGACACGGAGCTGGGGATCTTTCTCGAAAACAGCGGTGATCATCGCCCGTATCGTCAAAGAGTCGTCGACAATCAGAACTCTTGTCTGCCTCTTTTCCATCCCTCCGGCACTCCTATTCACGCACAGGACGAACAAAATGTTGCGTGTCCGTCACAAGCTATCATAGCTATAAATGCCGTATAATGGGTTAACGGCCATTCACGTCTTAAGGGAAATTCGTTCCTAATCATCTTTTGCCGCCGCATTCGCTTTCGGATGCGGTTGCTGCTAGCAGCCCGCAATGATCCAGCACTCCGACCGTCGCACATTCGCGATCATCTCCCATCCCGACGCGGGCAAGACCACCCTTACCGAAAAGCTCCTCCTCGTCGGCGGCGCGATTCATTTGGCCGGGGAGGTCAAGGCACGGGGCCAGAACCGACGTGCCCGTTCCGACTGGATGAAGATCGAGCAGCAACGCGGCATTTCGGTCACGTCCTCGGTGATGACCTTCGAGCGGAGCGGCATCACCTTCAACCTGCTCGACACGCCCGGGCACGAGGATTTTTCGGAGGACACCTATCGCACGCTCACCGCGGTCGATTCCGCGGTCATGGTGATCGACGCGGCGCGCGGCATCGAGGCGCAGACACGCAAGCTGTTTGAAGTCTGCCGGCTGCGATCGGTACCGATCATCACGTTCATCAACAAGGTCGATAGGGAAGGCCGTCAACCCTTTGCTCTATTGGACGAAATCGCCGACGCTCTTGCACTCGATGTCGCGCCCATGAGTTGGCCCGTCGGCATGGGCGGTGCCTTTGAAGGCATTTACGATCTCGCTCGCAACGCTCTGCACCGTCCGGCGCGGGATGCGACCGGAGCCTATGAAGGCGACAGCGTGCCGGTGGGTGGACTCGAGGATCCGGACCTGGATCGACTGCTTTCGGCGGATGGCGTCGCCTTGCTGCGCGAGGAGGCTGAACTCGCGCAGGCGGGCTACGCAGCATTCGATGTCGGCTCCTATCGCAACGGTGATCTGACGCCCGTCTATTTCGGTTCCGCGCTCAAGGATTTCGGCGTCGAGCAGCTTATCGACGCCATCGCCGACTTCGCTCCGCCACCACGGCCGCAGCCCGCCGAACCCCGTATCATCGAGCCTGACGAGAGGGAGGTTGCGGGGTTCATTTTCAAGGTTCAGGCCAACATGAACCCGCAGCACCGTGACCGGGTCGCGTTCATGCGGCTTTGCTCCGGGAAATTCAGACGCGGCATGAAGTTGACGCAGGTCGGCACCGGAAAGACCATCGCCGTGCACAGTCCGATCCTGTTCTTTGCCCAGACTAGGGAATTGGCCGACGAAGCCTTTCCTGGCGACATCATCGGCATTCCCAATCACGGTACGCTTCGCGTCGGAGACACGCTGACGGAGGGCGAAACGCTGCGCTGCACCGGCCTGCCCAATTTTGCGCCCGAGATCCTGCGCCGCGTCAAGCTTGCCGACCCCACCAAGACCAAGCAGCTTCGCAACGCGCTCAACGACATGGCCGAGGAAGGCATCATGCAGGTCTTCCACCCGGCGATTGGATCACAGTGGATCGTCGGCGTGGTCGGCCAACTCCAACTCGATGTGCTGATCTCGCGCCTTCAAGCCGAGTATAAGGTCGATGCTGGCTTCGAGCCGTCGCCATGGGATACGGCGCGCTGGATATCCGCCAGTGACGAGAAAGTGCTGGAAGAATTCAAAGCCCTTCACCGCAGCGCGCTGGCGGAGGATCGCGACGGCGCGCCGGTCTTCATGGCCAAGGACGCCTGGGAGTTGAACTACATCGAGGGGAAAAGTCCTGATATTCGCTTCTCCGCGACCAAGGACCGAAGATAGCGTTTCGTCATTCAGGCTCGCGCTTGGCCCCGTCCAGAGTGCGATTCAGACGTTGCTTTTCGATATCGGCGGCTTTCCTCTCCGCTTTGTTCCGACCGTAAGAAAGCCTGTTAGCTGCTGCGTTCGCTTTGGAAGCGGCGCGGTTGCGTTGTTTACGCGCCCGGCGAAGGTTTATGATGTCTGCCATGCATCTACGCGCGTGGAGCGGGTGAAGGGAATCGAACCCTCGTCGTAAGCTTGGGAAGCTTCTGCTCTGCCATTGAGCTACACCCGCATGTCGGCTAGCGGAAATGGCATAGCAAGCAGCGAACGGTCAACCGCTTTGGCGTCCGCTGGGCGGGGTGCTGGTTGTTCGCGCATTCGCAAGCTTCCGCGCCTTGCGCTCGTGCCGGATCGCGGCTTCGCGCAAGCGGCGGGCGAGGTCCGCGTCATCGGCCGCATCCGCCTTCAATCGTGCAACGCGGGCAAGCTGCAGATAATAGATACTGTCGCGCGACTCTTCCATGGATTGAGCGGGAGCCTGCCATAATCGCTACGGTTGCACCACGTCCTAATTGTCGCGTGGCGCGTCAAAACCAGCGGTGGTTCTGCGCCGTAGTAGCTGGGAATGCCATTTTCATGACCTTAACCGCGATCGGGATAGCTGATTTCCACAACTTCCTGATCCTTAGGTCCGGCTGGGAGTTGCACACGCCGGACATCTCCCACGGTAGCGCCCCTCAACGCTCGGGCGAGCGGGCTTTTCCAGCTTATGCGCCCGCTTCCGGCATCGGCTTCATCCTCGCCGACCAATGTGACAGTCCGTTTGACTTCATCCTCGTCAACAATCGTGAGGGTCGCTCCGAACCAGGCCTTGTCCCGATCGGGCTGTACGCGTGGATCGACGACCTTGGCTTCCTTCATCCGCCGTGACAGCCAATTCAATTCACGATCGATCTCACGCAGCTTCTTGCGGCCATAGATATAGTCGCCGTTCTCCGACCGATCGCCGTTGCCGGCCGCCCAACTGATCGTCTCGACCAGTTTCGGCCGTTCCTCGCCGAAAAGCTGCTGGTAGCGCGCCCTGAGCTTGGCGAATCCCTCGGGCGTAATGTAGTTGGGTTCCATCAGCCCGGATTGTTCTTGCCGAGATAGGACGAGAGGCGGTTTTGCTTGGATATCAGCGCGGTCGCCGGGTTCAGATTGTCATAGACGACGGCGTTTTCAAGCACATGCTGGACATAGCCCCGCGTCTCGCTAAAGGGGATGGCTTCGATCCAATCGACCACGTCGACGCCCGGCATGCGCGGATCGCCATTGGCGTCGATCCACTTGCGGACGTTGCCGGGCCCCGCATTGTAGGCCGCAATCGCCAGCACGTAATTGCCGCCGAAACTGTCGAGCATATTGGCGAAGAAGCTCGAGCCCAGCATGATGTTGTAGGTCGGATCGCTGGTCAGCCGGTCGAAATCATAGGTGAGGCCGATCTTGTCAGCGGTATCCCTCGCCGTTCCGGGCATGAGTTGCATCAACCCTCGTGCACCGGCGGGGCTGATGATCTGCCGATCGAACTGGCTTTCCTGGCGTGCGATCGCATGAATCATCGTCCATTGCCGCTGATGCATCGCCGGGACCGATATCTGGGGAAAGCCGACGCGGATCGGGTCTCCGCCGCGGTCATTCCGCCAGTTACGCGAGACCATCACGCCCAGATCGGGACGCGCTATGTCACGCGCGAGCTCGGCAGCGAGAATATGATCAGATTCGGTTTCGACATTCTGGGCGATCGTCCGCAGAAACAGGGTCTGATCCTTCCATCGCCCGCGCTGGCCGAGCAGTCGCGCCGCCTGGACAAGCTCGCTTGCGTCGAACGAAGCTCGCGCCGAGCCTGGAATCGGCACGGGAAGAGTCTCCGGAATTAGCCCCGCCGGCTTACCCAGCCGCTCGGCGGCGAGCTGCCCGTAAAACTGATCGCCATGCTGCGCGGCCGACATGAAATAGGCGTTCGCACGCGCATTGTCTCCTTCCATTAGCGCCGCGCGCCCTGCCCAATATAATCCGCGCGTCTGAGTCTGCGCCGATCTGGCGGCTTTCGTATAACGGTCGAACAGAAGGACCGCGTCTCCAAATCGATGCAGGCTGCGCAGCGCCGCTTGCGCGCCCAGCCAGACGAGGCTGGTATAAACATCGCGGGTCGCAAGATCGGTATCGCGGATATTGGCGCCCGCCGCAAAAGCCTTGTCGGCATTGAGCGCAATGCCGAGCACGGTGTCCGGCTGGTTATCGTTGTTCGCGGCCCTGGCATAGTCCAGCAATATCGACAGCCATTTGCGAGCGTCGAGCGGCGCGGCGTCGAGTGCCAGCGATTGGCTCAGCGACGTGCGCGCTTCGCTCCAACGACCCATATCACTAAGCCAGCGCGCGCGATCGACGACAAACCCGGGATCCTTGGTTCCACCGACAAACGAGTCCTGCGCGTCAGGACTCTTCATCTGCATCGCTAGCCGCGCCGCATAGATTGGTCGGCGCGCCGGAGATACGAGCAGGAGTTGACGCGAAGCATCGGCGACTGATCGATCGGCGAGCAGCCGCTCCATCCGCTGATCATGGTCGGTCAACGTGAACCGCGATCCAAAACGCGCTATCAGCCGATCTTCGATATCGGGTGGAAGTGATCCGCCGGTCCATGCCGAGCGCGCGGCCAGCGTAGCTTCGGCCTCGCGCCCCGTGATCATCAGCGCGTCGGCGTAGCGTGCCCTTCCGCTGGCGCTGGCTGGCGTGTAGCGGGTGAAAAAGCTCACCACCGTGGAAGGCGGTGACGCCGACGGATCGGCCTTGCTCTCCGCCAGACGGCGCAGACGCGCCTCTCCGGGCCAACCGGGATGGGCGAGCAGAAATTCCGCATAATCGTTGAAAGCCAGCGTATCGCTTTGACGAAGGCGGTCCCAGTTCAGCAACGCGGCATCGATTGGCGCAATGGGGGCGTTGTTGGCAGCGGTTGGGAGCTGCGTCTGCCCTACCTGATCTGGCAGGGATGGCGTCAATGTCGCCGCGATCGCCGCAGCCGACAAAATCGCAGGACATGCGTAGAGGAAATAGCGGACCATGCTGGACTTTTTAAGGGTGCCATCATTAAGGGTCGCTTGATGGTCCGATCCGTAGTTCATGCATCGATTATGCCGTGAAAAGCGTGCCGGGTGAAGGGAGATGAAGATGTTCAGCGGGTCGATTCCTGCTCTGGTGACGCCATTCCGCAACGGTGTCTTTGACGAGCCGGCGTTCCGGCGTCTGGTTGATTGGCAAATCGAACAGGGCAGTAGCGCGCTCGTGCCGTGCGGCACGACCGGAGAGAGCGCGACCATGTCGATCGAGGAGCATAATCACGTCGTCGCGGTCTGCGTCGATCAGGCGGCAGGTCGGGTGCCGGTGATCGCCGGATGCGGCTCCAACGACACGAAGGTGGCGCTCGAACATATGCATCATGCCAAGGCGGCGGGCGCGGCGGCCGCGCTCGTCGTGCTGCCTTATTACAACCGGCCCAATCAGGACGGGATCCTGCTGCATTTCAGCCATTTGTCTGAAAATTGCGACTTGCCCATCATTGTCTACAACGTGCCGAGCCGTACCGTGACCGACATCAGCGTGGCGACGCTCGCCGAACTGGCAAAACGCCCGACCATTGTCGGGATCAAGGATGCAAGTGGAAAGGTCGAGCGCGTTTCGGCGCAGCGCCTCGCTTGCGGCCCCGATTTCTGTCAGCTTTCGGGCAATGACGACATGACGCTCGGGATGATGGCGATGGGGGCGGTAGGCTGTATCTCCGTAACGGCAAATGTGGCGCCGGGCCTCTGCGCCCAATTCCAGACTGCCTGCCTCGAGGGCCGCTGGGGAGATGCGCTTGCCCTTCAGGATCGCCTGTTCCCGCTGCATGGGGCGTTGTTCAGCGATGCTTCACCGGGACCAGTAAAATATGCGCTGACAAGAGTTATGCAGGGCTTTTCATCCGAGTTGCGTATGCCCATGACCCTGCCCTCAGAGGCGAGCCGCCGCGCCGTTGACGATGCGTTGGCGCATGCCGGCCTGATATGAACCGATGGCGCGCCCGCACCCTCCAACCTTTGAAAAGGTCAAAGTCGTGGCGGAGAACCGGCGCGCGCGATACGAATATTTTCTCGACGATTTTTTCGAAGCCGGCATCGCGTTGACCGGAACCGAGGTGAAATCGCTTCGCTTCGGCGAAGGCTCGATCGCAGAAAGCTATGCCGAGGTGAAGGACGACGAGGTCTGGCTGGTGAATGCCAATGTGCCCGAATTCAGCCACGGTAACCGCTTCAACCATGAACCGAAGCGGCCGCGTAAGCTGCTGCTTCATAGCCGCGAGGTCGACAAGCTCCGTAATGCGGTGTCGCGACAGGGAATGACGCTGATCCCGCTCTCGATCTACTTCAACCCGCGTGGCCGGGCTAAGGTGGAGCTCGCGCTCGCCCGCGGCAAGAAGATACACGACAAGCGAGACACGGAGAAGGCGCGGGATTGGAAGCGCGAGCAGGGCCGCCTGTTGCGGGAACGCGGATGAAACAGGGAGTGATTCATCGCTGTCGCCAATGGTGTGCACGCAACTTGCCGACGCGCGAGTCGGTGGAGGGCGTACGCTGGCTGCGCCCGATCGCGCATATCGTTTTGCGGTCGGATCTTTGGCGCTTTCATCGGCGTTCCGTTCCACGCGGGGTCGCGCTTGGGCTGGTCGTCGGCATCTTTCTCATGATTCCTGGCGTACAGATGATCGGGGCAGTGTTGATATCGCTGCCTTTCCGGGCGAATATCCCGTTGGCCGTCGGCATGACCTTTCTCAGCAACCCGCTGACCACTCCTTTCATCCTGCTGGCGTCGCTGGGGATCGGGAATAAGCTGCTTGGTCTTCATGCCGATGTTTCCACCTTTTTGGCATTGCTCGAGGAGCATGCGAGTCCGGGGGATTACGCCAACTGGCTTTTTTCGGATGCCGCGCCCGCGCTGATGGGCGGTCTCGCCGTGATCAGCCTCGTGACCGGCGCCATAGGCTATTTTCTGGCTTCGCTCTTGTGGCAATGGTGGATACGACATAAATGGCGGCATCGCGCCGCGCACCGGCTGGCCGATCAGGCACCGTCCTGACCGACGAGCAGGACATTGAGAGAGATGGCTTCGCTCCCAAACGCTTCGTTGCTGTTTCTGCCCGGCCGGCAGGCGCTGGATCGTGTCACGCTCTTTGCTGTCGCCGTCGCGGCTTTGGGATCGCTCGCGTTGATATGGCTCGCCATTCGCGATTCAGTCGTCGTTCTAGTTCTGGCGGCTCTGCTTCTTGCCGCCCTCTCGATCGTGATCCTGTTGCGCCGGCGACCGGCCATGCAGGTACCAGCGGAGGCGACGCAGGCTGATCGATCGTTGCTCAGTACACTGATCGCCGATTTCGACGAAGCGGTTGCGATTACGGATCGGTCTGGACGCCTCGTTACGGCGAACCTCATTTTCGAGGATTGTTTCGGCGGTTTGGCCGCCCCACCCTCTTTCGGATTGGGCGCCATGGCGGAGGCCAAGCTCGGCGGCGCGGCGCGCGCAGCCTGGCGAGATGGCGAGGCGACGATCGAGGATGTCGAAGCGATAGGCACTCACTTTTCAGTAAGCCTCCGTCGGGCCGGTGCCGCCGACGACTATCTGCTCTGGCGTTTCAGGCCGCATGGCCTGGATCACAGGGTCCGCTCCATAAGTCGATTTATAGGCGGCGAGGGGGGTGATGCGCTTGGCCGATCCGGCATAATGGTGGCGCTGGTCGATTCGTACGGGATGATTCTATCCGCCAACGGCGCGTTGATCGAACGTTCCGGGGCGAACCAGGGCCAGCCATTTCAGGATTTTTTGGAAGACACGGAGGGCGCCTTTCCGCGCTTCACCAAGGAAGGTGAGAGCGCGGCGCGGCTTCGGCTGCTGGTGATCCCTTTGGCGCCACAGGATCAAAGCTTTCCCTCGGTTATCGCGTTGCTGGACCAGAGCGGCGTAGGGCAGGGCGCGAACGAAGAGCATGCCGCGGCGCCGGTTCACCTCCAGGGCTTGCTTGCGATGCTACCGCTGGGCCTTTCATTGGTCGATCGAGACGGCCGCTTCATGTTCATGAACGACGCTTTCCGCCGCGTGGCGGGGGTGGGCCCCGACGCGATGCCCGTCTATCCGGGCGATCTGGTGGTGAAGGAGGACAAGGCGGCGGTTTCCGAGGCGATCCGACGCTTTGCCGCGGGACGATCGATGGCGGGCGACATCGCCATCCGTCTTGCACAGCGTCCTGATGAACCGATTGCGCTCACCATCGCCACGGCGCGCGGATTGGGTGAAGCCGCCGTGCTGCTCAGCCTCAAGGACAATAGCGAGGAATCGCGTCTCAAGCGTCAGGTCGCGCAGGCAACCAAGATGCAAGCTGTGGGCCAGCTCGCGGGCGGCGTGGCGCACGACTTCAACAATATCCTGACCGCGATCATCGGCCATTGCGACTTGATGATGATGCGCCACACGCCGGGCGACAGCGATTATGACGACATTCAGCAAATCAAGCATAATTCCAATCGTGCCGCGAGCCTGACCCGCCAACTGCTCGCGTTCTCTCGTCAACAGACGCTCAGGCCGCAGATTCTCCAGCTTCCCGACGTCATTTCGGAAATCTCCAACTTGCTGAAGCGCTTGCTTGGGGAGACCGTGAAACTGGAGGTCAAGCACGGTCGCAACCTCGGTCCGGTGCGGGCCGATCCGGGTCAGCTCGAGCAGGTGATCGTCAACCTGGCAGTCAATGCGCGGGACGCTATGCCGAGTGGCGGCATGCTGACCTTGCAGACCTATGCCGTCTCGGCCGCCGACGCGCGGCGGATCGACAGCGAGGTGCTGCCGGCGGCCGATTATACGGTGTTGAGCGTCTCGGACACCGGCAGCGGGATCGCTCCCGAGATTCTGGGCAAGATTTTCGAACCTTTCTTCACGACCAAGGAGGTCGGCAAGGGCACGGGCCTCGGCCTTTCGACCGTCTATGGCATTGTCAAGCAGACCGGCGGCTTCATCTTCGCGGATTCGAAGGTGGGCAAGGGCACCATCTTCACCATCTACCTGCCGGTCCATCATAGCGAAAAGGAAGGGGAAGCATCCTCGGCACCTATCGCCAAGGCGAAATCGCCGGAACTCTGGGGTAGCGGCACGATCCTGTTGGTTGAAGACGAAGCGATGGTTCGCGCAGTCGCGGAACGTGCACTCATCCGCCAGGGCTATCAGGTGCTGACCGCGACCAATGGCGAGGAAGCGCTCGAGATGCTCGGGAACAGCGAGCAGGACGGGCGGACAATCGATCTGCTGATTTCGGATGTCGTGATGCCGATGATGGATGGGCCTGCGCTGGTCGGCCATGCGCGGAAGCGCTTCCCCGACCTCCCAATCCTCTTCATGTCGGGTTACGCCGAGGAACAGCTCAGGAACTCAATCAACATCGAGCATGTGTCGTTCTTGCCGAAACCATTCTCGGTCCAGCAACTCTGCGAAGCCGCGCGCGATACGATGGCCAGCAAAAAAGAATAGCGGATGGGGACGTTCGGCCTTATGCCAAGCATACATGGCGGGCCGCAATATCTTGATTGTCGAGGATGAACCGCTCATCGCCATGATGCTTGAGGATTTTGTCGAAAGCCTTGGCCATTCTCCGGCCGGCACGGCGGACAATATCGACGAGGCGCTGCAATGCATCGAACGGGGCGGCTTCGATCTTGTAATCCTGGACGTCAATCTTGGTGCTGATGAATGCTGGCCGGTGGCCGACACGTTGGCCGCGCGATCCATACCTTTCATTCTCGCGACCGGCGGTCATGTGACACCACCACCTTCACATCACGCCAATGCCCCGACGCTCAGCAAGCCCTTCACTCTTGACAGCGTACGCGAGGTGCTCAGGAACATGCCCGTGATGGAGCGCGACGTCGGTTGAAGTTCCCCTCTTGTTCTCATGGAACATTATGTGTACACGGAACGTCGTTGATCGGCTTTTCCTACGCATCTAGAGGGGAAGAAACACATGGCAGCCCAGCTCAAACTGATCGGTTCCGACAAGGAAGCAGCAAATATGGATAGGCAGAAAGCCCTCGAAGCGGCGCTCGCACAGATCGATCGCGCTTTCGGCAAGGGCTCGGCGATGAAGTTGGGATCGCGCGAGGCGATCGAGATCGAGGCGATTTCGACGGGCTCGCTCGGGCTCGATATCGCTCTTGGCATCGGCGGTCTGCCGCGCGGACGGATTATTGAAATCTACGGCCCCGAAAGTTCGGGCAAGACGACACTGGCGCTTCATGCGATCGCCGAGGCCCAGAAAAGCGGCGGTACGGCCGCCTTCGTCGATGCCGAGCACGCGCTTGATCCGGCCTATGCCAAGAAGCTCGGTGTCGATATCGATGAGCTGATCGTCTCGCAGCCGGATACCGGCGAGCAGGCGCTTGAGATCGCGGACACGTTGGTCCGTTCCAATGCGATCGACGTGCTTGTGATCGATTCGGTGGCGGCGTTGGTTCCCCGCGCAGAGATCGAGGGGGAGATGGGTGACAGCCATGTCGGCCTCCAGGCACGCCTCATGAGCCAGGCGTTGCGCAAGATCACCGGATCCATCAGCCGCTCCAAATGTCTCGTCATCTTCATCAACCAGATCCGCATGAAGATTGGAGTGATGTATGGCTCGCCGGAAACGACGACGGGCGGTAACGCGCTCAAATTCTATGCTTCGGTTCGTCTCGACATTCGCCGAACCGGCGCGATCAAGGATCGCGACGAGGTAATCGGCAACACGACGCGCGTTAAGGTGGTCAAGAACAAGGTCGCGCCCCCATTCAAGCAGGTCGAGTTCGACATCATGTATGGCGAGGGCGTGTCGAAGGTCGGTGAGATTCTAGACCTGGGCGTCAAGGCGGGCCTGGTCGAGAAATCAGGCGCTTGGTTCAGCTATGATTCGGTGCGGATCGGGCAGGGGCGTGAGAACGCCAAAACCTGGCTTCGTGAAAACCCCGAAGCAGCCCAGCGCCTGGAAGCCGCGATCCGCGCCAATGCGACTGGTGTCGCGGACGCCATGATGGCCGGTCCATCCGAGGACGACGACCTTTGATTTCTTCCTAGAGCCGAAATCGTCGTTCTACATTTGGGATCGGTTTTCGAAGGTCACTCGACCGTTCGAATTCGCTTTTCGTTGTTTCCGTTCGAGGACCATTTCTATGGGCACGCTCAACTATGTCGAGTTATCAGTGCATGACCTTCCGGCGAGCGCGAGGTTTTTCGAAAGGGCTTTCGGCTGGAAATTGAAGTATTTCAGCTCCCACTATGCGGCCACCATGACCGGATTGACCGACATTGCTCTACGCGCCGACCAGGCTACCGCAACTAAAGCGCCACTGCCCGTGATCGAAGTTGATGATCTTCCCGCAGCCTTAAGTGCCGTCGAACAAGCTGGCGGCGTCATAACCCGGCCTATCTTCACTTTTCCGGGTGTGTCAACCGGCGCGGGAAGTTGACCCCGGATCGGCTTCCAAGGTTGACCCCTTTTGGATGGGGAGTGCGGGTTGTCCCGGTAGTCCATAGGAGGGACCCGCGGACGAC
>Ga0081455_10001456_pt1 | contig 29298 bp, 34 predicted proteins | sample TabmetS3T2R1_FD_70207 | JGI IMG/M metagenome (GOLD analysis project Ga0081455, IMG submission 70207) | Tabebuia heterophylla rhizosphere microbial communities from the University of Puerto Rico - S3T2R1 | ecosystem: Host-associated > Plants > Roots > Rhizosphere ... | reverse complement strand
CACACCGTGCGATCGGCGAGCTGCGCCGGCACGCTGTCGCGATCGACATCCGACGCCGCGAGCACCGTCTCGATTTCGAGCGCGCGGCAGGTGCGGATGATCCGCGCCGCGATCTCGCCTCGATTGGCGATGAGAATTCGACGAATCGGCACGCGCTAGCCTGCCTTGCGGACGCGCAGGAGCGTCTCGCCGTACTCCACGAGCGTTCCGTCGCGCGCGAGAATTTCGGTCACGATGCCGCGCACGCCGGCGCGCACCGTGTTCATGAGCTTCATGACTTCGATGATCGCGACGATGGTGTCCTCCTCGACCGTCGCGCCGACCTCGACAAAGGGCGGCGCGCCCGGCTTCGGCGCGCGATAGAAGGTGCCGAGCAGCGGCGCCGGCACGTCCTTGACGTTCGGATCGGTGACGGGCGCGGCGCCCGCCGCCGGCGCGGCCGCTGCGGCGGAAGGCGCCCCGCCTGCTGACGATGGCGCCTCCGCGCCGCTCACGCCGACCGCCGCATCGACATGCGGCGCGCCCGCCGCACCATTGCTCGCGGCACCGCGCCTCAGCGTCAGCTTGATGCCGTCCATCTCCAAAGTGAGCTCATCGAAGCTGGACTGCTCGACGAGCTTCATGATCTCCGCGACATCCGCGGACGTAAGAGTCACCGTTGACCTCCGAAAATCGACATCACGTGCGACAGCGGATCCTCAGCAGGCTTCGCGACCGGCGCAGCCTCTTTCGCCGACCACACCGTCTCCGGTCGGCTCTGCAGCAGCAGAATCGCGTTCGTGTCGCGCTCCACCGCCCACTCGATATCCTGCGGCCGCCCGTACTGCCGTTCGACCCTGCGCCCGATCGTTCGCAGCGCCTGCAGCTCCTCGTCGCTCAAACACGGTGCGCCGCGCGCGCTCTCCTCAACAGCGACGTGCTCGATGCCGCCGCCCGGCGCGGGCACATGCTGAATCGCCTTGTCCGAAATCTCGCGCACCGAAATCTCGCCGGTGATCTTGCCGATCACCCAACGATCCGGCGTCACTTCGCCACCCACCACTGCCGAGCCCAATCCCCACGCGCCCTCAATGGTCATCACGGAACGATCACCCGTGAGCGGACTGCGCGTGAACATCACGCCGGCCGTCCGCGCATCGACCATCTTCTGCACGACCACGGCCATCGCCACGCCCTCTTCCGGCAGCTCGCGCTTGCGCCGATACGTCACGGACTCGACGGAATAGAGGCTCGCCCAGCAGCTGCGTACCTTTCGCAGCGTCTGCTCCAAGGTCGTGACCCACAGGTACGTATCCTGCAGGCCCGCGAAGCTCGCGTCGGCCGCATCTTCAGTGGTCGCCGACGAACGCACGGCGACCGGGCTCGGCCCGCCGCTGCCGCACAACGTCGCATGGCTCGCCGACAATTCTTCGAGCACGTCCCGCGGCAACTCTGCCGCCTCGACTCGCGCGCGCATCTCGCCGCAGCAGGCCCTCACGCCATCGAGGTCGTCGGCATTCAATGATTCGATCCGTGCACGCACGGGCGCGTCACGCTCCAGCGAGCGAACGAATCGCTCGAATGCGCCCGTCTTCACCACGAAGCCGCCGGGCACGGCGATGCCGGCACGCTGCAGCTCGCCCAGGCTGCCGCCCTTGCCACCCACCTGCGGGCGATCCGCGAGGCCGATATCGGCGAACCAGCCGATGATGTCGCTCATCGCCTGCGACTCTATTGAAGAATGGTCACGATGCCGCGCCCGCCATCCACGCGAATGCGCTGGCCGTCTTTGATGCGCGCCGTCGCGTTGCCCGTGCCGACGACCGCGGGCAAGCCATACTCACGCGCCACGATGGCCGCGTGACTCATCGAGCCGCCGATATCCGACACTGCCGCGGCGATCTTCTGAAAAATCGGCGCCCACGTCGGATTGGTGACCTGGCAGACGAGGATGTCGCCCTTGCGCAGGCGCGAGATCTCCTCGACCGATCTCACGACGCACGCCGGACCTTCCGCCACTCCGCTCGATGCCGCGAAACCGCGCACTTCATTGCTGCTCGGTTCGCTGCCCGCCGCGAGCCACTGATTCAAGCTCTCGCGCGTGATGCCCCAGAGCATCACGATCGCGGGATCGTCGATCACATCGGGAACCGGCCCGAGCGCAGGAGGCGTCTCGTGCCTGGCCCACTCCGTGAGCGCCGCCCGACGCTCGGCTACGACCTGCGGCCACAGATCCGGTCCGCGCGGCGGTGACCCGTTCGACCACGAGGTCATGAGATCGACGATGGCCGTCTCGAGCTCGTAACGCGTGAGCTGGAACACATCCTCCTGATCCTTGAAGAACCCGTGCTGCGCCAGCAGCGCGCCGAACTCGCGAATCTTGTTGAAGAACAGATTCGTGTACCAATGCTCGCAATAGAACTTGTGCCCTTCGACATACGGGAACACGCGATGCGCGAGCCCGATCATCTGATCGTAGGCGGCGCGCTCTTCGTCCGTATTCAGCAAGTCGCGATAGTCCGCGATGAGCTGGCGGCGCTCGTCGCGCAATTTCTCCACCGGGCGCTCGAGCGACTCGCCGGCTCTCACGCGGCGGATGTACTCCGGCAATCCGGAGAAGGGCATGGAGAGATCGTCGTTCCAGGCGCGGTGATAGTGGTAGAACCCGTCGCCGACATTGATGTTGAACCACGGGTCGCGCGAGGTCGCGAGCTCCCGCAGCCACTCGCGGCCGGGCTCGCCGGCCTTTTCTTCCAAAGACCGGATGACGTCATCCGCAGCTTCGCCTTCCACGAAATGACCGTCGACGCGCAGCTCCACCGCGCGCCGCGCCAGGCGCCGCAGCTCGTCATCGGGCCGGAAGATCTCCGCTTCGATGCCCGCGACCATCCGCGCGATGGTCTGATCGGTAATCTCCGGGAATGCTTTCTTACAAAATGCAAAGAACGTGAGGTACGCGCCGTAGCCGAGCAGCAGGAACTCGAAGTGGTGGTGCCACATGCGGAAGTACCCCTCGAGCGTCTTCTGATACGTCTCGAGGAGGTAGTGGTTCGAGGCGACGCCGCGGCCCGCGTGCACGTGCTCGAGCGGCTCGAACTCGGGGAGCGCGAGCTTCGGCAGCGCCTGCGCATCCTGGATGAGCTTCAGCATCTTCTCGCGCCATTGCGCGTAGAGGCGCTCCCAGTTCGCGTAGTAATAGAAGGCGCGCTTCTGGAACTCCGCCGTGCGCCGGGCGATTTCGGCCGGATCCGTCACGGCGTTGCCGCCGATGTAGACACGGCCGTTGATGATGCGATGGTCGATGCCCAGCGTCGTCGGCAGACAGTGCACGCGGGTGTTCGAGGAACCCAGCGCGCAATACGCGGCTTCGGCCGTCACCATGTCGAACGCCGACATCGGCTCGGGAAAATGCATGGAGTTGTAGAACCAGAAGCGCTCGTCGTCACCCTTGCCGAACTGGACGGTGTAGGGGTACGCGGCCTGGGCGCGCTCCGTCCCCGGTACCACCTTCAGTGAGCTAGGCAGCGGAAAACCCTGGGATTTCACTGACGCGTTCATGGGGTCACTCCGAATGGACGCCCCAGCGTAGCCGGGCAGGACCGCGACTGCGAGGCTCTGAGCGCAGAAGTCGTGGTTTGTGACTGCAACACGGCGGTTGCGGGCGCCCGCCGCGCCAAGGAATGCCCCGGACCCGCGCCGCGCATGCGCGGTCTCGGGCCTTGCGGAAGATGCGGCCCGCGGCGCACTATCCCGCCCCGTAGGCACGTATAAGGACCCCTTATATATGGTCGTTATGACCGCGAGGGCCGCGCGACAGCACTGGTCCACGGCCGATGTCGATCCGCGGCATGCGCTCGCATACTGGGTCGACACCATCTGCAAGTCGTTTCTCGAAATCGATATCGACAGCCCGGAGCGCGAGCACTTTCACGCGCGACTCGAGCAGAGCGATCTCGGCCCGGCGACGCTCTATCTCGTCGAGGCAGACACGCAAACCGTGCGCCGCACGCCGACGCGCATCGCGCACAGCCGCTACGCCGGCTACTTCCTGCTTCAATTGCGCACCGGTCAGCTGCGCTTTCAACAGTACGGGCGCGAGGCGTTCATCCAGCCCGGCGACAGCGTGCTCGTGGACTGCAATGCGCCTTACCGACTCGAGTGCCTACCGACGACGCGCACGGTGGCGGTTCGTTTCCCGCAAGACTGGTTGAAGAACTGGGTGCCCGCGCCCGAGAGTCTCGCCGGCCGCCCGTTCCGTTCGGGCGCCGGATGGAGCACGGCGCTCTCCGCCGCGCTCACCAATCTCGACAGTGACGAAGAGCTCGCCTTGCCGCCCGGTGTGGTGGCCGAGCAGATTGCCGCCCTCCTCGCGCTCGCCGCGGGTCCGCAGCTGCATGCTTCCAGCGGTAGCGAGAAGCTGCTCAAGCGCATCTCGAGCACGATTCGCGATCGCTGCCACGAGCCGGGGTTGAGCCCCGGCGCGGTGGCCGATATCCACGGCATCTCCAAGCGCTATCTGCATTATCTCTTCGCGAACGCCGCGACGACGTTCGGCAACGAGCTCATGCACACGCGCTTGGAATGCGCGCGACGGCTGCTCAGTGACAAGCGTTACGACGCGTTATCCGTGAGCGAAGTGGCCGCGCGCAGCGGATTCTTGGAGCCCAGCCATTTCGCGCGCCGCTTCCGCAAGGCCTTCGGCTCAGGACCGACCGTGTTTCGCGCGGCCCGCTCGCGGCGCTAAGCGGCGACCCGCTCGGCGGCCGTCACGTGCGCTGCGGCTCGCTCATCGGGCCGGCTCGGGCGACGCGGATGTGAGCAATCTTGCCATCCCGTAGCGTGTAGTACACGAACACGCGACCGCGCACGAACTCGCCTTTTTTCAGGGGTGCTACGACGAAGTCCGGGGCATCCTCGATCGCGGTGAACTGTGTCGTGAGGTCCGCAGCGAGACCCTTGTCGTCCGCTACCAAGTGATGCAGGGTCAGGTTCTCGCGCACCTTCTGGAACATGGCGCGGTAGAAGTTGACGATGCCGTCACGGCCCTCCAGCACGATTGCGCTTAGCTCGCAGCGGACATCGTCAGTGTAGTACTGACTGAAGCGATCAAACTCCCCGTTACTGAACGCACGCGTGTATTCGAGGAATGCCTGGCGCTGCTCGAGACTGCCGCCGAGCCGCGGCGTCGGCTTGCTCACGCCGACGTTCGGCGGCCACGTGCCCGCCTTGAGGTGCGCGACCTTGCCGTCGCGCAGGTAGTACACCACGAGGAACTTCACTGTGGTGAACTCGCCCTTCTGCAGCGGCCCGAACACGAAGTCCGGCTTGTCGCGGGTGGCATGAAAGTCCATGTCGATCTCCGCGAAGATGTGATTCTCGTCGCGGAGCACGAGCTGCGCGCGGATGATCTCGCGGATACCGTCGTGCGCCCAGGCGAGGAACTTCAGCAGCTCGTCGGCGCCGCGCAGCAGGCGCGCGCCGCTCTGGAACACGGTGTCGTCGGTGAAGAAGCGCTTCACGAGCGCGGCGTCGTCGCCGGAATTGAACGCCGCGATGTATTCGTTGTAGTCCATGACTCGCCCCTGTTTCATTCGAAAATCGCTGCGCCGACGCCCATCCCTTGCGCGAGAGCTTCTAGTTGAACCGCGCGCCTTCGCGTACTACTGAGCATCAACCCCAGCGTGAGTGCTCGGGCCCGGGCGCGAACGCTTGCTCCGGCTTGCCCGTGCGACTCACGCCGAGCGCCGCCTTGACCGCCGGCCGCGCACGAATGCGCTTCAGCCAACCCATGAGCCGCGGGGTCGCGGCTTCGTTCACGACGCCGGGCGTCAGCGTCGTCAGCGAATTGCAGATCGCGAACGCATCGACGTCTGCGAGTGAATACTCACCGCCCACCAACCACTCGGACTGCGCGAGCGCGTCTTCGATACGGCGAACTGCCAAACTCAGCTTCCGCTGCGAGTCCTCCAGCAACTCGGGCGAATACCCGTCGGTCAACGCCAGCGTCCACGCATCCTGCAGAGACTTCATCGGGATGCGCGCCAACACCGCATCGAACGACGCACGCTCCCGCCCCTTGAAATGCGGCGCGAGATACGTGTGACAGCCGAGCGTACCCGCCGCCGGCATGAACACCTCGTTGATGAACCGCGCCCACGCCAGAATCCGGTTCTGCCCCACTGCATCCGCCGGCCGTAGCGGCTTCTCCGGAAACGCGTCCTCGAGATACTCGATCATGAACAGCGATTCGGTGATCTGCTTGCCGTCGTGAAGCAGCACCGGTCCCTCGCCTTCCTGATTGAGCTGCGTCTCGCGGCTCGCATCCAAGAATCCGGGTTGGTACTGCTCGAACGCCAGCACATCGACGTAACGACTGCGAAACGGCAGGCCCTTCTCGTTCAGCACGATGAGCGGCTTCAGGTAGCTGCCGTTCGGTTCCCAGTGGATCAGCTCGAGCATGCGGGCGACTCCTTCAAGAGCTCTTGCGCTGCAGATGCAGGTAACGGCGCATCAGCTCCGTGCGCCCGAGCGCGAGACTCTTGCGGGCCGCGGGGCGCTCGTTGAGCGTGCGCAGCCACTCCAGAAGATGCGGTGTTTTCGTGTCGTTGGCGACGTCCGGCATCATGACGGGCAGACCCGCGAACATGTTGAAGCCGACGATATCCGCGAGCGAGAAGCTGCCGCCCGCGACCCAGGGCCGTTCGCCGAGCGCCGCTTCGAGATGCGCGACGCCGAGCTCGATGCGCCGGCGCGACTCCGCCATCTCCTCGGGCGAGAACGTGCCGTAGATCGCTTTCGACCAGGCGATGCGCCGCTCTTTCAGCGGAATGCGCTCGATGCGCGCCTTCAGCTCTTCGGGATCGCGTTGCCGGACCGCAGGACCCACGAAGAAGCTCCAGCCGAACATGCTGATGGACGGCCCGACGAACTGGTCGAAGAAGCGGCACCACCAGCGCATGCGCCAACGCTCGAAAGGATCGCTCGGACGCAGCGGCGGCCCGGGAAACGCTTGGTCGATGTACTCCATCATGGCCGTGGATTCGGCGACGAGCACACCATCGTGCACCATGCTCGGAATGGTGCCGTTGGGATTGATCTTCAGGTACTCGGGAGTGTGCTGATCGAAGCCCAACAGATCCACGTAACGGCTCTCGAACTGCACACCCTTCTCGTACGCGGCCATGATCGGCTTGCCCGAGTTCGCGTTGGGCTCCCAGTGATAGATGGTGAGCATGTGTCTCGACCCTCGACGGAATGCGCTCGGATAATGCGGTTCGCGCCAGCATGACGCGCGCCCGGCAGCGCAACGGCGCAGGCCTGGCAGCGCTAGCGCGGCGGCACGACGGGCACGAGGAGATACGACTCCCACTCGCCTCCGGCATGAATGACGTGCGATAGATGTCGGACCCTTGAATGACGAGCCGCAGCCGCTCTCCGACCGCGAACGCCGTGCCCGACGGCCAGATTTCGATATCGACAGGCACTACTTCGCCTGCGCAGAGTTTGCGCTCGCGCTCGTGCGCGAGCACCGGGCTGATACTCCGTGCTCCGCGCGGCATCGAGCTCCCGATGCGACACGCGCAGCCAACCCAACGCCACCGGTCCATCCTCGAACTGCGCGTAGAACGTGAACGGCACGAGGGCGCCCGACGCATCGACCTTCTGAATGCCGACGAAAAGGTCCATGTCGTCGCCCTGCTCGGCGGACACGAACACTCGCAGCTTCATGTGCCCAATGAGATCGGTCGGCGCAGCGAACGTGAAATCGAACGTCGCGCCCTGCGGCCCGGCGCCGCCGGCGACGGAGTCATAGCGCATCGTGCCGCCGTCGCTCACTGGCTCGCTCTGCAAGCTCGCAGTCGAGCAGTTCAAATGCAGCTTGGTGTATCGCGTGCGCGCGATGGGCCACTCGTCCTCGCCGCGCACATCCCCGACGTAGTAGCGCTCGCGAACTTCGAGCCGCACCTTGGGCCACTCCGACAGCGACGTCTCTTTGCCCAGGAGAAAGTGATCGAAGAACGCCTGCTGGCGCTGCACGCTCTGCGGCTCGTAGTAGTAGTACCACTTCTTGCGCCCGTGGACTTCGAGCCACTTCTGCGCCGAGCGAATCTGCTTGAAGCCTTCGAGCGTGCCGCGGGTGTGCAGAGCTTGATCCGACCAGCTCGCAACGATATACGCACGCACGGTGATGCGCGCGAGATCCGCGGCTTTCGTAGCCCAGAATTCGTCGTAGAACGGATGCTCGCGGGTCTCCGCTTCGAGATCTTCGATGCGTGTTTCGCTCGCGCCCCAACGCGGCAAGATGCGGCGGCTGCAGCTCCGCGACACGCCACTGCATGACGATGAGATACGAAACGCCGGAGAGCCCGACCTTGCCGTTGCTCCATGGCTGCGTGCCGGCCCACTCGATCAAGGATACGCCTTCGCAAGATACCCCAGGACGTGCTTGCCATAGGGACTCCAGCCGATCAGCGGCGCGGCCGGCCGAACATCGTCGGGCCGGAAGACGTCGATCAGAATTTCGGTGCCGTCACGCAGAGCGACCGCGACGTCGTGCTCGATCACCATGCCGTGCTCGACGCTGCGACGATAGCGCGGCGCCTGCGCGCCGCGCGACGCGGGCGCATCGATGGGCTTGCGAAAGCGATACTCGAATTTGCCGCTCATGAGTCGTCGACTCCTCATATGAGGCCGGCTATCATCGCCGCGTGCCCGTCAAAAAGAACGAATCGCTCGGTACCGTCTATCTCTTGAAGCGAACCGAGCTGGCCGTCCGCAGCTGCGTCGAAGTGGCCCTCGCGCCGTTCCGGCTCACGCCCACTCAATTTCTCGTGCTGATGCGGCTCAAGCAGTCGCAGGGCATGTCGAGCGCGGAGCTGGCGCGCGCCGCGGGTGTGCGCCCGCAATCGATCGTCGACCTGATCGCACCGTTGGAGCGCGACGGCTTGATCAAGCGGCGCGAAGCGCCGGAGCATCGGCGCATTCTGCGTATCAATTTGACGGCTGCCGGCGAGCAACTGCTGGCGCGGGCCGTCGCGGTGGCCGGCGATCTGGAGAAAGAGTTGCTCGCCGGATTGACGGCGACCGAGCTCGCACGCCTGCACCAGGGGCTGACGAAGCTGCTGGCCAGCGCCGAAGCGCACGAGACGCATCCGGTCGTGCGGCGCTCGGCCGCTGCGGCCTTGGTGCGCGAGGAGATCGCGCGACCTTGGCGCAAGGCAGGCGCCGAGCCGCGCGCGCGCCGCCGCGATTCCGCGCAGTAGCGCAACGCTCATGGTCAGAACGCCGGCAACATGTCGGCCGACGCCCAACTGCCGTGATAACCCGGTCGTAGTCGCAGCGGCAGTCGGATCGTTGCAATCGGTCCTTCCGCGATCCGCAAGGCATCGAGCAGGAACACGTCGGTGCGCATTTCTTTCACGCGCGTCGCCACCTGGATGATGTAACCCTCGCCTTCCGCCGCCGTCGCGCTCTTCGGAATGAAGCACGGTTCCTGCACTGTCGTGTCGGGCGGCGCATTCCACACCGTCGTGCGACCCGTCGCGTGATCGACATGACCGAGACTGCTGCGCGCGAAGTCGAATCCGAGCAGCCAGCCGTGACAATAGGGGCGCGTTTGATATCGATCATCGTTGCGCGGGAGCTCGCCGATGTATTCGCTGAGTTGCTCCGCCGAGCGGAATCCATCGCCGCGCGCGCTCATGTCGACCGACCAGCGCGTGAGGCGAGACGCGGCGCGCGCCGGATCCCACGGTTTTCCGAGCTCCGGAAAGAACAGGAACATGTTGCCTGGGTCGAGTCCCAGGCGTTGTGCGGCTTGCCGGCCCGCAATGCCTCCTCGCCCACCCCGCACGAGGGAATGATCGGAAACACCGCGTAGTGCTCGGTCACGCCGAAGTCGTGCAGCATGCAGTGATACGGAATTTCGAACGCCACCGAGTGCGTGACTTTGCCCTCGGGGCTGATCTCGTAATACACCGTGTCGCGCGAGAAGAGACCCTTGGCCGCGTAACCGAAAGCAATCCACTGCCCCGTCGCCGGGTCGCGCTTGGGATGCGCAGTGAACGTCAGCCAGCTGAACGTGCCGCCGAAATCCCAGTTGCCATGCGTCTCGAGCGTGATCGGGTCCATGGCGACAGGCGGGCTGTCCTCGCGCAGCGCGAACAACGTCTTGTTGAACACGAGCGGATTGGTGTTCGCGAGGTTGCGATCCTTACCCTGCACGCTCGGGTCGTCGGTGAACGGATTGCGATACTTGCCGAACAACGCCCTGCCGGCGGCGCGCTCGAGCTTCCAGCGCTCCGTCTGCACGTACCGGTGCCGCAGATGGACACGGCCGTTGTCGAAGAGGAAGCGCGAGATGGTGCCGTCCGCGTTGAAGGGCACATCGTCGTGGAAGCGCGGCGGATACTGCGGGTCCGGCGCCACGCGATAACGATGGCCATACACCTGGCGGCGCGCGTCCCGAAGCGCACGAACTGTAGTCCGCGCGTGCAACCTCCTCCTCCGCGGCGCGGCCCCGGTTAATATTGCGCGAACGGCGGGAGAATCCCATGAGCCTCCTCACTGAGACGTGCCGCACCGATCTCGTCGCGCGCCCCCGGCGGTTGGCGTTCTGGAACGACGTCGCGGCCAGCACCTTCGGGCGCATCGCCCGGACCTCGGCGCGCAGTCGCTGGCCGGACGGTTCGGCATCACGCCGCGGTTCGGTGCACATGGTGCTCGAGCGCACGGGCCGGACGGCGGGCTCATTCATCCTCGAACGCCGCTTGGCACTCGCTTCCGATCAAGGCCGGGCGCGGCGCGGGCCGTAGCGTGTCGCCATCATGACCGCCGTTCCGAACTCGTTACGCAGCGACATCGATCTCTTCAACGAGATCCTGCGATTGGAGACGCCGATCCAAAACTTCTCGCGCGTCACGACGCGCGAGGTGGACCTCGGTGAAGGCGTCGTCGTTCCGGCAGGAGCGCGCGTCATTGTGAGCTACGCGGCCGCGAACCGCGACGAGCGGCACTTCGACGATCCCGAGCGCTTCGATATCAAACGCGCTCGCCAGGATCACCTCGCGTTCGGTCATGGCAATCACGCGTGCGCCGGGCAAGGCTTGGCGCGACTCGAAGCGCACGCGGTCTTCAAAGCGCTCGCCGCGCGGGTGCGCCGTTTCGAGCTGACGGCGCCTCCGGTTCGGCAGATCAACAACATCACTCGCGGATTCAGGCGCATCGCTGCTCGCGCCCTGACCTGATTCCCTGCCCGTCGGCTCGGCGCTACGCGCCGTGCGCTTCGATAATCGCAGTGACGTCAGAGCTTCGGTGTCGCGATCGTGAACCGCTCGTGTTGCGCTTGATGCTCCACGTCATAGCGCGCGGCCGGAAACGCGCGCAGTCGCTCGCGTGGAATGTTCTGGCCACAAAGTAGGCACAGACCGTAAGTGCCCGCATCCATGCGCGCCAGCGCGTCGCGCACTTCGCGCAGCTCCGCCGCGTCCCGCTCACGCTCTGCGCTCACTCCATCGCGCTCGGTGTCGGCCACGGACGCATCGCCGACGTCCGGCACTTCACCCGCCAGACGCGCGAACGTCTCGGCAGACGCGCGTTCGCGCGCCGCATTCAGCTCTTCAATCAGCTCACGCTCGCGCTGTTCCAGCTGAGTCCTGAACTGCAGTAAATCCTGGGCAGTGAGGCCTGCACTCATTGCAGTCTCCGCATCGGTTCGTAGCGCTCAACGAAGCAAAGCGCGTTCCGACGGAAATTCACAGCGGCGCTGCGTGCGCACGAGCACACTCGTCGCAAAGAAAAGGGGGAACCTCCATGAGCTACAACCTATTCGTCGCATTCGACGCACGCGATCCGGTGCGCGAAGCCTCTCTCGTCCTCGCCGCGATCGAGGACCTCGGAGAAGCCGTGCGACTGTTCGGCACGTTTTGGTACGTGCGCTCGCGGTTCAGCGCGACCGAGGCCGCGCGGCAGTTGCGGGAGATCATGGAGCCGCAGGATGCGTTGATCGTGGTCAACGCGTCCGTCGGGGAAGCGGCGGCGCTCAACGTCGCCGATCAGTCCATCGAATGGATGCAGAAACGCTGGCACTTGCGACTCGACGAACGCCGTCTGATTCGGACCGCGGAGCGCACCGAGCCTGCACAGCTCGGCACGCCCCGCTGCCCCGTACCGCGCCTCTCCAGCGCCAGCACGCCCTGAGCTTCATCAGTCGTCGAACGCTGTAACGTCGGCCGAGCCGGGTGAAGTTGCCTTGACCTCGCGCGCGACGAGCACGCCCGCGCTGTCATACGTGCCGCGCACGATCACGGCGAGATCCGGCCCGAGCGTCCGACCGTTCAAGAAGAACACCGTGTCACCGTCGGTGGCGATGCGCTGGCTACCCAGCGCGAACTCGGTCGCCGAGGAATACGTGGTGATCACGCCGTCGATCTGACCGAGCTCATCCGCCTCACCGCCGACGCCATTCACGACGTTGACGTTCGTCGCACGAAGCACCGTCTGCAGCAGCGGTACGTAGCCCTCCACCGCAACCGTCGCGCCGTTGGCGAGCACACCCTGAGGCACGACCGCACCGTAGTCCACGGTCTGCGAATTGATCTTGAAGGTGTGCGCGTTCGGATTGAGCGCCTGCACGGTTCCGCTGAGCCGCGGATTCGCATTGCCGCGCACGAGATCGATGCGCGTCGCCTCGATCTCACCCGCCGCATTCGGATAGCCACTCACCTCCACACCGATGCCCGGCACGAGACCGAGAAGGCCGCCGAGGTGCAGCGGCTGATCGAGGAACGTATCGGGCAGCAGGCGAATGCGCTGGCCGAGCACGACGAGCGTGCCGCCCGCGAGATCGACTTGCGCCAGCGGTCCCACGACTGCGCTGGCGACCGACACCTCCCGCGCATCGCCCTCGGTCGCATCGGCATTGACGTCGCCCTTCACGGTGACGACTTGGCCCACACGCAGTCCCGACTCCGCTGCAGGGTGACCGTTGATCCGGATCCGTGCGCCCGAGATGTCGTACTCGACGCCGTTCACGAAAATGCTGCCGAACTGAGTGATCTGACCGTACGCGGTCATTCGGTACGTCTTGCCCGAGCCTTGAATGCCCGCGACGGAGATGTCTTCACTTGCCGTGAAGAGCAGGCACACCAGTGCGGCGACCAGCAGACTCAAGGGACGCGTCGTTCGTCCCGCACGAGAGATCGTCATAGGTTTCCTCGCTGTTCCCTGATCAATCCTGAATGTGATACAGCCCCGCGCCGAGACGCAGCGTCTGCGCGTCACGCGCGGCCGCGGAATCGGCGACTTCATGCGCCGTGAGCCAAGCGTCGACGCGTTCGAGGAAGGCTTGCCCTTCCAGCTCGAGGAAGCGCCGAAACTCCGCGAGCGAGCTCGCGGCAACGCGCGCGTTCACCGCCGCACGCTCGAAGCGCGCCGGTGTGCGCCCCTCGCGCATCAGATTGTGAGCGTAGGTGGCGGCGATGTCGGCGAGCACCGAGCCCCACAACCGCAGCAGCTGCTCGTCCATTGCGTGCGGAATGTAGTTGCGCTCCAGTGCTTCGAGCCGGCCGTCCGCACGCTTGCGCACTGCGCCCGCCTCGATCAACTCCTTCAGCAGCGTCGTGGGCCGCACATCGCCCGCACCGACTCTGCGTAGCAGCGATTCGAACGTGGCGCCCGAGCCTTCGAGCGCGAGCAAAGCGGGTTTACCGTGCTTGTCCTGAAAATCCGGAAAGAGATGCCACGCCGACAACACGAGGCTGGCTTTGGTGACGTAACCCGCAAGCGGCTCGGGCGCTCGCGTGAGTTGCTCGCGCTGCTTGCGCACGTCGCGACGCGCGAGCCCGGTGAGCACGGCGGTGCGCGACACGTTCGTCGGGCGACCGCGCTTGCCGAAGCGCTGGCTCGCCACTTCGACGTAGGTCGTCTTCGCCAGCTGCGAAAACTCTTTCCACGTCACTCCGCAACGGAGCAAGACGTGGATGGCAGGCTTCAACCACTGGCGCGTCGAGGCCAGTACTCGAGTTGAATTCGCGGGCGTCATGGCCGATACGATGTATCACATGCCGGACGCGAAACGTCGTTGGCCTCGGTGTAGCGCTGAATGATGCGCACGATGGTCGCGGGGTCCGCGGGCTTCGTCATGTAGTGATCGAAGCCGGCTTCGAGTGCGCTCCGTTTATCTTGCGCCGTGGTGCGCCCGGTCATCGCAATCAAGAGCGGACAGCTGCTCCAGCCGCGCGCGCGAATGCGGCGCGCAACGTCGAGGCCATCGAGCTTCGGCATCAGGAGGTCGAGCACACAGATGTGCGGATCCCATGTTTCCGCGAGCGCCAGGGCTTCTTCGCCATCCATTGCGATTGCGGTCTCGACGCCGGCGACTGCGAGCACCAATGCCAAACTCTTCGCGGCATCGACGTAGTCGTCCGCGATCAACACTCGCGTCGTGATGGAAGAAGTGCTGCGGCGGCGCGCATCGCGCGCGGGTCGCGGAGGTCCCGGCGCATTCAGTTCGTCGTTGTCTAGTTGCATCCACTGCATGCTTTGCATCCTCAGTCCGCTTGGCGTGATGCCGGTACGGAAGCCCCCTGAAGCGTCGGCGACTATGGTGCCACATATGAGACCAGCAATCCCACGTGGGCAAGCTGTCTGTCTTTAGCAACGTTCTTGCGGCGCTGCGGTGTATAGACAGCAGCGTCGAAACATCAGCTTGGCGGTTGTTCGCGTGACGCCTCGCGCGAGCGAGCCGAGTACGCACGCCGCCACAGCGCCAGCATGCTGACGCCGAAGGCGAGCAGCACGAGACCCCAAGCGAGGTTGATGTTGATGCCGAGCGAATGCGCGTAGATGGCGCGATCGCTCAGTGCGCCGTAACTCGCCAGCATGATTCCGAGAATGCTGAAGAGCGCACCGATCGGCAGCCGAATGTCGAATCCCATCGGTCGCTCTCCTACCAGAACACGATGTTGAGCACGAGCGCGAAGCCGAGCACCACGATCGCGAGCGATTGCGGGCGCGCGTACCACGCAGTCGCCGTGCTCTCGGGCCGGGGCGTCAGCGAGTACACGAGCCCGACGAGCTCACGTTCCTCGCGCGGTCTCGTGACCAGGCTGATCAGCGTCGTCGCCGTGAAGCAAATGCTGAACGCAAAGATCGCCGTCCAGAAGTTCTGCGCCATCTCGCTCGGATAACTGTGCAAGACCTCGATCCACCCACCCTTCACACCGGGCATGCTGCCTTTCGGCAGCGTCAGACCGTGGTGAAGCGCCGCGCCGAGCGTGCCCGCGAGCAAGCCGAGGAAAGCACCATGAGGCGTCGCTCGCTTCCAGAACATGCCGAGCAAGAATGTCGCGAACAGCGGCGCATTGATGAACGCGAACAGCAGCTGCAGCAGATCCATGATGTTGTTGAAGCGCGCGGCGACATACGCCGCGAGCGCCGACAAGCCGATACCGACCACCGTGGCGACTCGGCCAACCCATAGGTAGTGTCGGTCCGAAGCGCCGGGCCGGATGTACGACTCATAGAGATCGAACGTCCACACGGTGTTGAACGCCGTCACATTGCCCGCCATGCCGGACATGAAGCTCGCCATGAGCGCCGTGAGCCCGAGGCCCAACATGCCCTGCGGAAAGTACTGCTCGAGCATCAGCGGTACGGCGAGATCGTAGTTGAGCGCGCCGTCGGCTCGCGTCGGCAGCACGATGTGCCCGCCCGCGTGAGTCGACGCGACGGCGATCATGCCCGGTACGATGACCAAGAACGGGAGCAGCATCTTCGGCACCGCGCCGATGAGCGGCGCACGTCGTGCCGCATCCATCGACTCGGCCGCCATCGCGCGCTGGACGACGAGGAAGTCCGTGCACCAGTACCCGAACGAGAGCACGAAGCCGAGTCCCATCGCGATCCCGAACCATTCGACGCCCATCGGATTGCTCGCGGCCGCACCCGTCGTGCTCCACGCGCTCGTCCAGGTCTGCGGCGCGAAGCCCTGCGCCGTCGCGACGCCCTCGAGCCCTGCTTTCAAGCCGTTCCAGCCGCCGATGTCGTGCAGCCCGAGCAACACGAGCGGCAGAAAGCCCAGCACGATGAGAAAGAATTGCAGGACTTCGTTGTAGATCGCGGATGTCAGTCCGCCGAGCAAGATATAGACGAGCACCACGCCGCCGCACACCCAGACGCTGACATCGAAGTCCCAGCCCAACAGCAGGTTCAGCAGCAACCCCATCGCATACATGGAAATGCCGGACGAGAACACGGTCATGCACGCGAACGAGATGGCATTGAAGCCGCGCGTCTTCTCGTCGAATCGCAGTTTCAGGTACTCCGGCACGGAGCGGGCTCGCGAACCGTAATAGAACGGCATCATGAAGAGGCCGAGGAAGACCATGGCCGGGATGGCGCCGATCCAATAGAAATGGCTCGTGAGCAAGCCATACTTGGCACCCGACGCGGCCATGCCGATCACTTCTTGGGCGCCGAGATTGGCCGAGAGAAATGCGAGGCCGGCGACCCACGCGGGAATCGAGCGGCTGGAGAGGAAATAGTCCGCGCTGGTGCGGATGTATCGCTTCAAGGCGAGCCCGATGCCCAACACGAACACGAAATACGCGCCCATGATCGCGATGTCGATCGCGCCCAGCTTCATCGCCAACCCCCCAGCTTTCCGTGCAGACTACTGATCCTATGAATTCCGATGCAACTTTCATAGCCGGCGATTGGGGCACGAGCCATCTGCGACTCTTCCTCTGTCGAGGCACACAGGTGCTGGAGCGGCGTGAGGGACCGGGCGTCGCGGAGTTGAGCGCGCATGCGCAAGCGCGGAGATTTGCGGTCGCGCTATCTGCCGCCATCGCGCCGTGGCTGCGCACTCACGGGCCCATGCACGTATGGCTCGCCGGTATGGTCGGCTCGCGCAACGGTTGGCAAGAAGCCGCGTACGTGCCCTGCCCGCTCGACGTCCAAAGCATGGCGGCGTCGGTCGTGCACCTCACGGCGAGCGGCACCGAGGTCACCATCGTTCCGGGCGCGCGTTGCGTGAACCCGCGCGGCGCGCCGGACGTGATGCGCGGCGAGGAGACGCAGATCGTCGGCGCGCTGCGCCTCGATCCGCAGCTCGCGCAGGGCCGGCACATCGTCGCGCTGCCCGGCACGCATACGAAATGGGCGGTGCTGAACGGCGGCATGCTGGAAACGTTTCAAACCAGCTTCTCGGGCGAGTTGTTCGCGCTCTTGAGAGAGCACAGCATGCTCGCGCGCGCAGCGCTCAGCGAGCCTCCGGCAAGCGACGAGAGTATGCGCGCCGGCTTCGAGCTCGGCCTCGCTCGCAGTCGCGAGTTGGCTCGCACGCCGCTGCCGCACGTCTTGTTCGAAGTCCGCAGCCGTCAGCTGATGGAGGGCATGCGGCACCCCGAAGCGCTCGGCTATCTCTCCGCCTTGATCATCGATCAAGACCTTCAGGGCGCGCTGGACCTGTTCAGCATCGACGCGCCGGTCACCCTCATCGGTGCGGCCGGGCTCACGAGCCTGTACGAGGTTGCGCTCGCGGCGCGCGGCCTCCAGACTCGTGCGCTCGATGCGAGCGATGCCACCGTTGCCGGCATCGACGCGCTGAAGCGCACCGGCGAGAAGGACGGCACGAGCGATGCGACTTGATCAAACGCCCATCATCGCGATCCTGCGCGGCATTCGGCCGGACGAAGTGCTCGAGGTCTCGCGCGCGCTCTTCGAACGCGGCATTCGCGGGATCGAGGTACCGATGAACTCGCCGGACGCGCTCGAGAGCGTACGTCGCGTGAGCCGCAGCCTGGGGGAATCGTGTCTGTGTGGAGCGGGAACGGTGCTCGATGCCGCGCAAGTCGACGCCGTGCACGCGGCCGGCGCCAAACTGATCGTCGCGCCGAACTCGGATGCGAACGTGATCCGGCGCGCCGTTGCGCTAGGACTCGAGGTGCTGCCGGGATTTCTGACGCCCACCGAAGCGTTCACCGCCCTGAGCGCCGGCGCTCGACATCTGAAGCTCTTTCCGGCACAGACGTGCGGGACGTCGCACATGCAAGCGCTGCGAGCCGTTCTGCCGCGCGATACGAAGATCTTCGCCGTCGGCGGCGTCGGCCCGCAAACGATTGCCGGCTGGCGCGCCGCCGGTGTCGATGGCATTGGCGTGGGCTCGGATCTATACCGGCCCGGTTCGTCGGCGGATGAAGTGGCCGAGCGCGCGGCACGGATCGTCGCGGCATTCGCGCTGCCATCGACGGAACAACGAGATTTAGTAGGGAGTTAATGCAGTCATGAGGAGAATGCCGTGACGGCAGATTCGAAACGCTCGTCCGCCGACGAGCCCGCTCCGGAAACCCCCGGCAAACCGAAGGACTCCGGCAGCCGCCAACAGCGCACGCACGACCAAGCGACGCAGTCAGGCGCGCCCGAGCTGGACCGTCACAAAAAGGACAAGGGCGTGGGCGGACCGATACCGCCCGGACCTAAGTAGACGCCCAAGCGCGCAGAAACTCAGCACGCTGGCGTTCCTCGTTGCCCCGATAGCGCGCCGAGAAATGAAACGGCTCGGCGCGCTTCGCGCCTGCCCGCCGGGCGATCGCGCCGGCCTGTGTGGTGGTCAGGTGCGCATTGCGAGCGGCGAGCTCCGCGTCCGCGTCGACGAACACGGCTTCGATGAACAACAGGTCCGCGTCCCGCACAAATTCGACGACGCTCGCGATGTTGCGCTCGTGCCCGGCCACATCCGTTACGTAACACACCTTCTGCCCGGGCACGAGCTCGAGTACGTCGCGTTTCAGCTCACCGAGCGGCAGCACCTCCTCGCGCGCGCCCTCGCGAGTACGCCAGCGTATGCGAATGGGCGTGTCATCCGGCGCGCCGGCGCGCACTTGCTTCTTGAGCTCCGTGAGCCACGGGCCACTCGGCAAGCGGCGCGCGTCGAGCCGACTCCTCCACACGTTGATGTGAGTGCCTTCCTCGAACGAGAAGGCCAGCGACACGATATCGTGATGCTCCAGCGCGCGGGCACGGACGCGGAACTGCTCGTCCGCGAGCAGCACGCCCGCCGACGCCGACGCGTCCGGCAAGGTCTCACGACGAAATCCGTTTCGTAGTTCTGCACCAGGTTCCACGTATAGCAGCGAGCTTGTGCTCGACGCGATCGATGAAACCGTTGACCAGCCGGGCCGTATAGATCGATCGCATCGGCTTGCGCTAACCTTCCGCCTGATCGGTGACAAAGCAACAACGGTACCCGCATCGAAACGATGATTGCCCACGCAGAGCTCACTCCTACACCGGGATCTGAAGAGCATCACGGCTGGTCCCTGCAAGATCTCCCCTTCGAGCACATTGATCGCGCCGGCGTGCGCGACGACGAGACCCTCTTCTACCTGCTCGTTTCGGCGTCGTTCATCGAGTCGGGCTCGGAGCTGTACACGCGCAATCTGATCGAGCACTACGCCGCGTTTCCGCGGGTGAAGCGCTGGCTCGCGGAATCCTGGGAGCCCGAGGAGCTGCGCCATGGGCGCGGGCTCGCCGAGTACGTGCGCGCCGTGTGGCCGGAGTACCCCTGGGACACCGCCTTTCGCGAGTTCTTCGCGGACTATCGCCGGCTCTGCAATGCCGAGCATCTCGAAGCCGATCCGGCTCTGGAGCTCGCCGCTCGCTGCACCATCGAGATGGGCACGGCGAGCTACTACCGCATGCTGCACGAGGCGGTCCGCGAGCCCGTCCTACGCCGATTGCTGGATCACATCCGGCGCGACGAAGTGCGGCATTTCAAGCATTTCTATCGCTATCTGCGCGCCATGCGGAGCGAGCGCACGATCAGCCGCTGGCGTCTCGCACGTTGTGTCTTGAAGCGGACCTTCGAGATGACCGGAGACGACGGCTGGCATGCGTTTCGGCACGCGTATCGCTTTCGTCACGCGGGGCGTGGGCCGACGCGCGCTCAATATCGGGCGTGGCGCAAGCAGGTTCGCGGAATCGCACGCGCGCACTTCCCGAGTCGCATGGCGGCGGAAATGTTGATTACCCCGCTCGACCTGCCGGCGGCGTGGCGCCGGCGCTCTACACAAGTCGCCGCGGCGGTGATTCGACGCGCTTTGTGAGATCGACCGCGCAGTCGTCCGCGCCGACGAAGTCGGCCGTGACGATATGGAACGTGGGCCACCACAGCCGCGAATCCACCGTGCCGCGCCACATTTGCATTGCGGGCACGTATTCCGCGAACGGCGCCTCATTCAAGTACATCATCGGGCCGCAAATATTGAGCAGCTGGAGCGGCTCGGAAATCGGCGAGGGGTCGCGGATCAGCCCAAAGAGTAGGCGGAAATCACCCTGAAACAGCAAACACGGATAGGCGAGCGAACGCCGCACCCAGCGTCCCGCCACGTAGTGGGCGAGCACCCCCAACTCCACGCGATCCCATATTGCCCCGCCGAAGATGCGGACGTGTGGGAGCTCCAACGCAATGTCCGGCGCGTGCACGGCGCCGCTCAAGGTCACCTGAATCATTGAGGCCGCTAGCAATGAAAACCCGCGCTCGGCGGGCAGCAAGAAAGGGACCGCGCCCGAGCCGGTGTCCGGTTCCGGACAGAGGACTCGCGGGCGCGCTTCATCGCCCGCGCCCGGCTTGCGCTCAACCGCCGAGCTTGGCGAGTTGCTCGCGCACTTCGGCCATGTTCAGGGAGGGCGGCGCGTACTGCACGACCACTCGCAGCGAGCGACGCTCACGCTCCTTGTCGCCCTCTTCGTGGGCAATGAGCGCGTCCTCGTAATAGAACCGCCCGCGCAGCTCGCTCGAGGCGCCGGCAAAGAGCGGGCTCGTCATCGCCGTCGCGAGTTGCTGTTTGGCCGTCGGCATGCGCTTGAAGAACGACGGCAGCGATACGTAGGTTGCAATGGCAACCAAGCGCGTTTCGAGCGATACCGGAATGCCGCGCAGCTGCTCGGTGTCGTGCTGCGGGCCCAGCAGCGTGAGCGCCCGGTCGATGTAGCCGATGCCTTCGTTCACCAATTTGATCTTCTGCCAGGGCAAGCCGCCGTCGCGCGCCTGCATGGCGAACGTAGTGCCGTAGTAGGCCATGAACAGCGGATTCGAGCCGTCCTCATCGAGGAGGCGCTTGAATGCCGCTTGCGCGGGAACGACCGCGGACGTCGTGCCGGCGCGTGCTTGCTCGAAAGTTTGCGCGGCCTGCAGGAAGCGCGTCGTGACATCCGCGCTCGGAGTATGGTCACCGGCCGCAGGCGCCTGCGAGGCACCGCTCAGCCAACACACGAACAACACAGCCCACAGCAGCGGACGCCGCGCACCCGATCCCATCATCTAACCTCGAATTCCGAAGCCTATCCGGACAGTTGCGGCAGGCGATCGTTCCGGCTGCGACATACAATGTTTCGATGGAGACACTGTCCGAAGACGACGTAAGTACTTGCGTGCGTGTGTTGCGCGCAATCGAAGCAGACCGCTCGCATCTCACGCGCCTCACGCAAGAGCAGCGTCGCGAGCTGCTGACACTCGCCGGCCTCGTCGCCAAGCCCGAGCGGCATGATCTGGTGCGCATGGCGAAAGCCTTTCGCCGCGCCGACCGCGCCGCCGCGCAAGACCGCGACCGCAAAGCCATCGAGCAGGCCGGCCTGCGCATGCAGCGCCGCGCTGCGGAGTACGCGCCGCTTTGGCTCGAGCCGCCGAAGCCGCAAGACCTCGATGACCGACCCCGGCTCCATCGGGAGCGCGCATGCTACATCTGCAAGCGCTCTTTTGCGAAAGTGCATCGCTACTACGACTCCATGTGCCAGGAGTGCGGTGATTTCAACTATGCAAAGCGCGAGCAGACCGCCGACCTCGCGGGTCACTACGCGCTGGTGACCGGTGCTCGGGTCAAGATCGGCTATCAAGCCGCTCTGAAGCTGCTCCGGGCCGGCGCGCATGTCATCGTCACGACGCGCTTCCCGATCGATGCGGCCGATCGTTACACGAAAGAGGCGGATTTTTCCGAGTTTGGCGCAAGGCTACAAATTCACGGCCTCGACCTGCGACATACGCCCAGCGTCGAGATCTTCACGCGCTTTCTGCTCGAGCGTCTGCCGCGCCTCGACTACATTCTCAACAACGCGTGCCAGACGGTGCGGCGTCCGGCCGGCTTCTTCCAGCATCTGCTCGCGCGCGAAGCCGAAGCAGTGGCCGCTCTTCCCGCAGCGTTGCGCGGTCCGCTCGCGAGCCATGAGGAATTGCGCCGGACGCTCGCGGACTCACAAGATCGCAGCCCGGGTGCGCTGGTGGCATCCGAAACGCGAGCGCACGGCGAGGGACTCTTGCAGAGCGCTGCGCTGTCACAGCGGCGCTATCTCGATGAAGACTTCCACGACAGCGACGCGCTCTTCCCGGTGAATCGCTATGACGAGGATCGACAACAGGTCGACCTGCGCGAGATGAACAGCTGGCGCCTGCGCATGCACGAAGTGGCGACGCCGGAGCTGCTCGAAGTGCAGCTCGTGAATGCGATCGCACCGTACATTCTCAACGCGCGTCTCAAGCCGCTCATGGTGCGCACTCCCGGGCATCACAAGCACATCGTCAACGTGAGCGCGATGGAAGGTCAGTTCTACCGCGCGACCAAGACCGACAAGCATCCGCACACGAACATGGCGAAAGCGGCGCTCAACATGATGACGCGCACGAGCGCGCCGGACTACGTGAAGGACGGCATCCACATGAATGCCGTCGACACCGGTTGGGTCACCGACGAGGATCCCGCCATACATGCGGCACGCAAGGCCGAGCTCGGCTTCGCGCCGCCGCTCGACATCATCGACGGCGCCGCGCGCATCGTCGACCCGGTCTTCGTCGGGTGGCTGACGGGAGCCCACGTGTGGGGCCAGTTCCTGAAAGACTACAAACCGGTCCCGTGGTAAGGCGCACCTGACGCTTTGGCTCGCGTAATGTGCTTGCGGGTGCCATTCCTAGGAGTCCAAAATCCTAGCGGCTTCCGGATCTGCTCATGCACCACCTCAAGGCGCCGACCGAGACCGAATTGGACGAGTGCCGCGCAGAGTGCGAACGGCTCCGGCTCATCATGGACAACGCTCCGGTGCTGCTCGCCTACGTCGATACGCAGCATCGATATCGGTACGTCAACGCGGCATACTCGCGCCGCTTCGGCGGGACCGCCGAAGTCCTCGGCCAGACCGTCGAAAGCCTGCTCGGCGGCAAGGTGTGGAACGAAATCCAGCCCTATCGCGAGCGGGTGCTGAACGGCGAGCCGCTCGAGTACGAAGTGGACGTCGATCGCCCGTCGGGCGAGCGACAACGCATGTATTGCGTGCTGAACCCCGCTCGCGACGCGAGCGGGCGCGTCGCGGGCTACGTCGTCGCGATCACGGATGTGACCGATCGGCAGCGCGTGGCCGAAGCGCGCGACCTGCTGGCCGCCATCGTCGATTCCTCGGACGACGCCATCGTCAGCATGACGCTCGACGGCCGGGTGACTTCGTGGAACAGCGGTGCGACCCAGCTCTTCGGTTACACGGCGAGCGAGATGCTCGGCCACCCCGCCCTGTGCCTGAGCCCGCCGCCCGAAGAACACAGCCTGCTCGACCGCATCAGCAAGGGCGAACGCATTCGCCATCACGAGACGGTTCGCTTCGCGAAGGACGGGCGCCGCATCGACATTTCCCTCAGCGCCGCACCCATGCGCGATCACACCGGGCGCGTCGTGGGCGTCGCGCAAGTCGCGCGCGACATCACCGAGAGCAAAGAATCCGAGGCGGCGATCAAGCGCAGTCAGGAAGCCCTGCGCGACGCCGATCGGCGCAAGGATGAGTTCCTCGCGTTGTTGGCCCATGAGTTGCGCAATCCGCTCGCGCCCCTCGTCAATGCCGTCGAGCTGCTGCGCCCGGCCGCCACGGCCGATGCCGGCCTGCGACGCATTCGAGACATGATGGCGCGCCAACTCACGCAGCTGCAGCGGCTCGTCGATGATCTGCTCGACGTCAGCCGCATCTCACGCGGTTGCATCGAGCTGCGCCACGCCCCGGTGCCCTTGGCGCGCGCGCTCGAAGCCGCGGTCGAGACTTGCCAAAGCCTCATCACCGCGCGCCGGCACACGCTGTCGATGGACGTGCCCGCCGATCCCGTGCTGGTCGAAGGCGACTTCGCGCGGCTCGCGCAGGTGTTCGCGAACCTCATCTCCAACAGCGTGAAGTACACCGAGCCCGGCGGCCGCATCGACGTGGCGATTCGCAGGGAGGATACGCAGGCGGTCGTGACGGTGCGCGACACCGGCATCGGCATTCCGATCGAGTCGGTCGACACGGTGTTCGACATGTTCTCGCAAGTGGAAGCGCACCGGCTGCATGCGGGGGGCGGACTGGGAATCGGCCTCGCGCTCGTACGCAGTCTCGTCGAGATGCATTCCGGCACTGTCGAAGTCCGGAGCCAAGGCCCGGGCACGGGCAGCACGTTCACGGTTCGCTTGCCGCTCTTGCGCTCGCTCGTCCCGGTGCCGCAGCACGCGTCGCAAGAGAACGGCAGCGAGCGGGCCGGCCAACAGGCGCGGCGCATTCTGATCGCCGACGACAATGTCGATGCGGCCGCGTCGCTGGCGCTGCTGCTACAGATGCAGGGCCACGAGACCCGAACGGCGCACAACGGACAGCAAGCCGTCGAGCTCGCGTCGGCCTTCAATCCCGACATCATTTTCATGGACCTCGGCATGCCGCAGGTGGACGGCATCGAGGCGACCCGGCAGATCCGGGCGAAGCCGTGGGGCAAGGCCATGGTGATCGTCGCGCTGACCGGCTGGGGTCAGGAGAGGGATCGACGGCAGACGCGCGAGGTCGGCATGGACCTGCACCTCGTGAAGCCGATCAATCTCGAAGGCATCGCCGCCGTCCTCGCGCATTCGTAAGCTAGCCCGCGTGTTCGGCGACCAGCTCGTCGAGAGCGGGGTATTCCAGGGGGGCAAGTGCGCGCTGCGCTCCCGTCGCCGTACTCGGGCGCGACGCGGCAGCGGCAACTGCGGGCGCCGGCAGATCGAACGCGGCCGGTAGCGGCGTGGCGGCGAGATGGGCGATGAAAGCATGCGCGACTTTGTCAGCCGCGAAGCGGGCTTGCACGAACTGGCGCCCATTCGATCGCAGCGTGTGTCGCAAGTCCGGGTCGTCGATGAGTTGCTCGATGGCAGCGCAGATTGTCTGCGTATCCACTTGATTTAGAAGCAGTCCGGTGCGGCCCGGCTGGAACGCTTCGCTCAGTCCGCCGGCCGCGCTCGCGATGACCGGCACACCGCAGGCCTGTGCTTCCGCCACGACGCGACCGAATGTCTCCACCACGATAGACGGCGCGACGAGCACATCCAACGCACCGAAATATTCCTCGACGCGCGGCTGCCAACCGACGAACACATGACGTGCGCCTCCCGCCGTCGCGGCGGCGAAGCGCTCGAGGGTCGTCTTTTCCGGGCCATCGCCGATCCACAGCATGCGTAGCGCAGGGTGGCGTTTCATCAGCAGGGTCGCCGCTTCGCAGAGCGGCACGACGCCCTTGCCGATTTCCATGCGGCCCGCAAAGCCGACCACGAGCTCGTCCGGTCGCAAGCCCAAACGTTCGCGCAAGGCCGACCGCTCGGCCGGTGCCGGAGGGCGAAAGCGCTGCATGTCGATGGGGTTGTAGAGCGGCGTCAGTCGCTCGCGCGGCGCGCCGTCCTCGACTAGCACGTCCTGCGCGAAGTGCGACACGACGTAGAAGCGGTCGGCGAGTCGCGGCACCAGTCGCTGCTCGTGCCAGTGCTTCAAGTACGCCAGATGGCGAAACAGCGCCACGCGCACGTCGAACGCGAGTCCGAGCGCGAGCGCCGGCACGTAGAGCTTGCCGCGACTCGTGACGATCCAGTCGGGACGATCCCGCCTGATCTCGCGCACGACGGCGGCGAGCGCTCGCGGATCGGCGCCGCCTCGAAACGGAGTCGCAATGCGCGCGATCGGCGAGCCGCGCAACAGGCGATCGACGGGACTGTCGCGCCGGACGATCGCGCGCACGTCATGCCCGGCCTGGTGAACGGCCGTCACCAGCTCCACGAAGTGTGTCTCAGTGCCCCATCCGTTGCGGCTCGAGTCGATGAACAGGAGCTTCACGCGGCTCGCCGCGCGCGGTGCCAGTCCGCGTAGGGTGTGCTCGCCTTCAACACGAATCGGAGCAGGCCCTTGCCGCCGTTGATCGACACTCGTGGGAGCAGGAAGCGGTTATCCGTGGCGCGCGCGATTCCGCGTCGAGTCGTCACGGCGGACCGATAGCCCGCGGCGGCCGCGCGCTCTGCGAGCTTCGCGTTCACGCTGCCGTAGGGATAACAGAAGTGATCGATGCGGGTACCGGTGAGGCGCTCGAGATCGGCCTTCGCACCCGCGATCTCGGCGTCGGCTCGCGCGTCGTCCAGCGTGTCCAGATGGGGATGCGAGCGCGTATGGGAGCCGATCTCGAATCCGTGCGCCAGCCAGACGCGCAGCTGTTGCGTGTCCATCAGCGGCTTGCGGACCCGCAGCTGCTCAGCGTCCCACGCATTGTGAGTGCCGATGCAGCCGCTGACGACGAAACAGGTCGCCGCGAAGCCGAGCTCCCTCAGGATCGGCGCGGCGTACTGCAGGTTGTCGGCATAGCCGTCGTCGAACGTCAGCACGACGACGCGGCGAGCACGCGCGCGCTCGAGATGCCACAAGCCTTCGGACAGCGACACGCCGCGCAGTCCCAGCCGCTTCAGCCAGCGCATCTGGCGCGCGAATTCGTCGGGCGCCACGTACAGCTTGCGAAGCGCAGCCCCGTCCGGCGCCTGTGCGACGTTGTGATAGTTGAGGATCGAGACCCCGGTCATTCTCTTTTTCTCGGCCACAGCGCCTCGAGCTGTGCCTTGGCCGAATATTAGCGGCCCGGAACAATTCGTTACAAGTGAAAGACGGTGGGGTCATCGGAATTCAATCGGCCGCGACCATGCTCGCTTCGGCCGTCCCATCACGCTGCGAACGCCGGGCGTGCGAGTCACTCGTTCGGCGAGCTTCCCCATTAGTATCGGCGCGGACTTGCAGCAGCCCGTTGAGTCAGAGGCACAACAATGGGGTGGGGAATGCTCGAGGTGTTTTGGCGCGCAACGGCCAGCGCGGCGCTATGTCTGGGCGCGACGTGCGTCTCAGCACAGTAGGTCGCCGATCCTGGATTCAAGAGTGTCGGGCGCGGCGCACCGCTCGCGGCGGATCTGCGGACGTACGAGCCGGTCGGCGCGAGTCTCATCGGCGCCTTCGGCGCGCCGCCCGAATCGAAGAAGTTCGTCGGCGGCTCGCGGGACGGCTCCCCTCCTGCCGGCATCAAGCCGCTCCCGGTCGACCTCTTCACCACGAAAGACTTCTATAAAGACAAGGCGTTGTGGATGGACCCGCGCTACTACCGGTGCAACAGCTCGACGGCCATCGAGGAGATGTGGGGCGCGAACGGCGATCGCCTGATGGGTCCGAACGGTGCGGCCGGCGCGCCTTGGGGTCGCTGCGACCGGGACTATCCGCGCGCGGCGATCGTGAGCCCGTACAAGTTCAAGACCGCGCAAGAGCACTACGAGGCGCTGCTCGCCGAAACGCGCAAACGCGGGGGTCCGACCCAGCACACGTATGCCACGGTTCCGGGCGAGTGGACCGGCCGTTACATGCATCCGGGCCTCACGCCAGGCAACGCGTACTGGTACCGCATGCGGCACAACCAAGTGCCGACGATCCTCTCCCTGCTGACGCCCGAGTATCAGAAGCGCATGGTCCAGCAGGAGTTTCACGAGGGGAACACGAACGCCGCGCAGTGGCCCTCGCAATACTGCTGGCCCGAAGGATTCATGCGCCGCTGGCACGAATTCGCGACGTGGGAGTGGGACATCACCGTCACGCCGTCGCTGGTGCAGATCCTCGCGGGCGTCGCGCGCAATTTCATCACCAACATTCACATCGGACGCGAATTCAAGCTCGACGGCGCGGTGCCACGCCTCGGCGCGGACGTCCCGCGCTGGTACGGCGAGACGATCGGCTTCTGGGATCATGACACCCTGATCACCTGGACCTCGAACATCCAGGGCTGGACGGTGCACGGCGCGTTCGAGTACTCGAACAAGATGCAGACCATCGAGATCTACTCGCCCAATCACGACGCCAACGGCAAGTTCATCGGGCTCAATCACGAGGCGATCTTCTACGACGCCGAGGCGCTCGCCGTGCCGATCCGCATCGTGCGCAACTACGTGAAGACGAGCGGCTACGAGCAGGGCGATCCCTACGTCTTCATCGACTGCATTCAGACGATTTTCCCGGTGAACGGCCGCATGTCGCCCGTCGTGCCGGGCTCGGTCATCGAGTATCGGGTACCGGACATGTTCGGCCGCCCGTGGGCGCAGATCTGGGAGCAATACTTCGAGAAGGGCATGCAGAAGCCCGCCGATGAGGACATCTTCAGCTTCAAATGAGGGGACTATGACGACGACAGCACGACGTACGGTCGCAGGCGTGGCCATCGCGCTCGCCCTGCCCGCGTTCGCACACCATTCGTTCGCGGCCTACGACATGGAGAAGACGAAGGTGTTCACCGGAGTCGTCACGCGCATCAACCCCGACGCGAATCATCTGCAGATCTTCTTCGCGCCCATGAACGACGAGCGCAAGAACGTGATTCGCGGCGACGACGGCAAGCCCGTCATTTGGGCCGTGGAAATGATGGGATCGGCGCAGTCCGCGCAGGAAGGCATCTCCGTCAACACGTTCCCGCCGGGCACGATTTTCAGCGTCGGGCTGCACCCGCTGCGCGACGGGCAGCATGCCGGCACGCGCGGCCGCGGGGGCACGATCTACAAGTGCCCGGCGAAGACGCCGCCGGCGCCGGGCAAGCATTGCGATTCGGTCGCCGGCAACACCGCCTACGGGACGGGCGGTCTGCCGCAAGCGAAGGAGTGAGCGCGCGTGCGCGAGCTCGCCGAGTGGCTGCAAGCGACGCCTGTCAGCGTCACGATTCAAGCGTCGAAGTGGATGGTGCCGCTGCTGCAGTCGATTCACATCCTGACGATCGGTGTCGTGTTCGTGTCCAGCTTGATGATCGCGCTGCGCGTGCTCGGGCAGATGCGCATCGATGAGCCCTTCGCGGCGGTGTGGGACCGCTTCGCGCCATGGATGTGGCGCGGGCTCGCGGTGATGGCCCTGACGGGGATGGTGCTCGTCGTGGCGGAGCCGGTGCGTGAAGTCACCGCGCTGTCCTTCTGGTTGAAGATGACACTGGTCGTAGTCGCGGTTGCGAGCACCGCTCTCTTC
>Ga0081455_10001455_pt1 | contig 29310 bp, 28 predicted proteins | sample TabmetS3T2R1_FD_70207 | JGI IMG/M metagenome (GOLD analysis project Ga0081455, IMG submission 70207) | Tabebuia heterophylla rhizosphere microbial communities from the University of Puerto Rico - S3T2R1 | ecosystem: Host-associated > Plants > Roots > Rhizosphere ... | reverse complement strand
CGCCCCTGGCCATGCATCGACGCGCCCGGGTTCTTCGGCCGGCCGCCGCCGGCGAACTCGGACATCGCGAGCTTTGCCGTCAGCACACCGCCCGCCGACTGGAGGCGGCGGACCGCGACCGCGTCGACCTCGATTCGCCGCTCCGCGAAGACCTGCGAGCCCCAGGTCGTCGGCCCGCCCCGGGCCGCGAACAGGTCCTTGACCGCGTACGGGATCCCGACCAGCGGCCCGGCGTCGCCCTCGGCGAGGCGCTTCGCCGCGCCCGCTGCCTCCGCCCGCGCCCGATCGGGCAGGAGGGTCGCGACCGCATTGTGCGCGACGCCCAGCGTCGCCAGCCCGCTCGCGGCCTCGCGCACGTGCGCCGCGTGCTCGGCCCAGGTGACCGGGTGCCAGATCCCATGGCGCTTCTCGAGCGTCGCGATCCGCTTCTCGAGGGCGTCGATCCGCTCACGCAGGGAGCGCAGCTCGTCGGAGCCGGCGGGCCGCAGGTCCTCGAGCGTCTCGCGGAAGCGGCCGGCCGCCTGGACGAGCTCGTCGGCGAGCTGCTGTGCGCGCTCGCGCGTGAAGCCGGCCTGGCCGGCTGTCGCCTCGATCGCCTGGGCGGCGGCGGAGCGGACCGCGTCGCCGCGGCCGGCGCTCTTCTTGCCCGACGAGTCCTTCTTCTTCTTGTCGGAATCCTTCTTGGCCACGAGCGCGAGTCTATCCTCGCGCCCCTTGACGCACCTGCATCCCACAGCCGAGCTCGCCGACCGCGCGCTGCTGCCCGACGACCCCGGGCAGGCGCTGGCGCTCACACGCGTGCTCTTCGGCGAGACGCCGCGCATGTTCAACCACCACCGCGGGCTGTGGGGATACACGGGCGTCGCGGTCGACGGCGCGCCGCTGACCGTGCAGAGCACCGGCATCGGCGGCCCGAGCGCGGCGATCGTGGTCGCCGAGCTGCAAGCCCTCGGCCTGCGGCGGGCCGTGCGGATCGGGCGGGCGTGGGCGCTTGACGGCTCGCTGCGGCCCGGCGAGCTGCTGGCGGCGACGTCGGTCGTCGCCGGCGACGGGGCAAGCCGCGCACTCGGGGCGGGCGAGCGTCTCGAGCCGGATGCGACGCTCTACGAGGCCCTGCGCGCCGACGGCGCCGGGGTGATCGCCTCGTTCGACGTGCCCGGCGGCATCGAGGCGCCCGGCGCCGTGGCGTTCGACCTCGAGAGCGCCGCGGTGCTGGCCGCGGCGGCACGCGTCGGCGTCGCGGCCGCGTGCCTGGTCGCGATCGAGGGGCCGGTCGACGCGGAGGACGTCGCCGAGAGGCTGGGCCGCGCCGCGCTGCCGGCGCTGGCGCCGCGCCCGGCTACCTAGTCGTCCGCGCTCGCCGCGCGGGCCTTGGACGCCGTCCGCTCCTTGGGGAGCACCTTGCGCAGCGCGGTGAGCTCCTTCGTCAGCTCGTCGAGCGAGCCCTGCAGCGCCGCCAGCCGCTCGTCGAGTCGATCGACGCCGTCCTCGATGCCCTCGAGGCGCTGGGACAGCGAGCGCACGCGGCGGGTCAGCCGCTCCATGTCGGCGGCCGACGGGATGTTCAGCGCCCCGTAGGCGACCTCCTGGGCCTGCGCGGCCTTCTCGCGCGCCTCGAACGCTCTCGCGATGGCGCCATTGATGAGCGGGTTCTCGAGCAGGTCCTGTGCGATCCTGCCCAGAGCGTCCTCGCCCTGGCGCGCCAACCGTTCGCGGAACCCTGTGTCGTCGGCCATGCGGCGGAACGCTACCGGACGGCGCTCTCAGCCTGCCCTCATTTGCGCCTTTTACGGTGGCTCATGGGGCAAGGCGGAGTTCTGGCGTATTCTTACCCTCGACTTGAGGGTTAGCTATGCGAAGGTCCGTGGCGATTGGGCGCAAAAGCGCGCATGTTTCGGTCCATGTGTGCGTCATAGAAGTTCAAGCGGTCGGGAGGTGCGGTCGATCACCCGGGTCAGATCGCGCGGCAGCCGAGCTTTCCTTTGCCCTCTTCGCCTTCGAACAGACGCCGGACCATCCGACGCATGGTCAGAATGGGCCGTGATACGGTCACGCCGCCTCGCGGCGTCCGAACGGCGTCGTTTGTTCGTATGCACAAACGCAAGCTGCTCATCGGTCTAGCCACCGCGGGACTCTTCCTCGCGGGATTCAGCGCGGCGACGATGCCGGCTTCTGCCGAGCAGCGCACGTTGCTGGTCACCTTGCTGGGCGGCTCGCAGATCACGGTCACCGTGGACGTCGCCCCCGGCACGCCGGTCGACCAGATCAAGATCCCGGGCGTCACGACCCCGATCGTCGCGGTCCAGGACATCACGCCCCAGCAGCCGCAGCAGCCCGCCCCCGCCAACCAGGCTCCCGTGCAGGTGCAGGTGAAGCCGGGCAGCACGCAGCAGAAGCAGCAGACCTCGTCGGGCTCGTCGGATGCCTCGAAGAAGGACTCCAGCTCGACGAAGGACTCCGGGTCGAAGTCGTCGAGCAAGGACAAGCCCACCTCGTCCGACGCGCCCACCCAGGAACCTCAAGCGGGCCAGCAGACCCAGCAGGAGGTCACCGGGAAGCAGAGCAAGGCTCAAGCTCCGGTTGATACTGCGAAGAAGAAGGCGAAGAAGGCCGCCAAGAAGAAGGCCAAGGACGCCGCGGACAAGACCAAGCACACCACCGCGCCGCTCCGCCAGCCCGACGGCCAGCCGACGACCGCGAACCCGACGCTGTCGGACGCGCTGCCCGGCCCGGCGCCGATCGGCGTCCCCAACTTCTTCATCGACAAGTTCCGTGTCCCGCTCTTCCTGCTGCCGATCTACCAGGCGGCAGGCATCGAGTACGGCGTGCGCTGGGAGATCCTCGCCGCGATCAACGAGATCGAGACCGACTACGGGCGCAACCTCAACGTCTCGACCGCCGGTGCCGTGGGCTGGATGCAGTTCCTGCCCTCGACGTGGAAGCGCTACGGCGTGGACGCCAACCACGACGGGCGCAAGGACCCGTACAACCCAGTCGACGCGATCTTCTCCGCCGCGCGCTACCTCAAGGCCGCGCGCGCGGACCAGGACGTCCGGCAGGCGATCTTCGCCTACAACCACGCCAACTGGTACGTCGACTCAGTGCTCATGCGCGCGAGCCTGCTGGGCGGGATGCCGGCCGACCTCGTCGGCTCGCTCACCGGCCTGACGCAGGGGCACTTCCCGGTCGCCGCGCGGGCGCGCTACGCCGACGACATCTCCGAAAGCGACGCGAACAAGCGGGTCAAGAAGGGTCAGAACGCGGCGCTGCCGGTGCAGGGCTCTCCCACCCGCCGCGGCATCAACGTCTTCGCCAAGGCCGGCTCGCCCGTGATCGCGGTCCAGGACGGCAAGATCGTCCGCATGGGCCGCAGCGACCGGCTCGGCAAGTTCATCCAGCTGCAGGACGTGTACGGCAACACCTACACGTACGCGCACCTGAAGAAGCTGTCGATCGCCTACCCGGTCCCGAAGCAGCAGACCGTCTCCAAGGCCGAGGTCAACAAGGAGCTGCACCTCGCCAAGCCCAAGCGCGACCCGAAGCCGACAGCGCCCGCGAGCGCCGGCAAGCAGGTCGCGTCCAAGCCCGCATCCAAGTCGCAGGCCGTCCAGCCGTCCGTCGGCTCGGCGTCGGCCGCGAGCGCGTCGCTTGGCGCGCCCAAGCTCAGCAAGGAGCGCCTGTTCGCCAACCCGGGTCGCCCCGCCGCCTACAAGGCCGGCGGCCAGGAGCAGCTGCTCAACGCGGGCAGCCTCATCCCGGGCTACGCCACGTTCAAGTCGTATTTCAGCGGCGTCTTCGGCCTCAAGCGTTCCGAAGTCGTACTCAAGACGCTCAAGCCGGGCAGCAAGGTCATCGCCGGGACCGTCCTCGGGCGCATCGGCCGCACGGAACAGAAGATGGCGCCGCACATGCTCTTCGAGGTGCGCCCCGCCGGCCGCGACGCCCCGCGCATCGACCCCAAGCCGATCCTCGACGGCTGGAAGCTGCTCGAGTCGACCGCGATCTACCGCGCCGCCGGCAAGAACCCGTTCTGGGGCCCGGACTCGAAGAACCCGTCGATCGGCCAGATCCTGCTGATGAGCAAGGAGGCGCTGCAGCACCGCGTCCTCACCGATCCGTCGATCAACGTCTACGACTGCGGCCGCCGCGACATCAAGGCCGGCCAGATCGACCGCCGCGTGCTGGCCACGCTCGAGTTCCTCGCCGCCAGCGGCCTGAAGCCCACGGTCACGGCGCTGCACTGTGGACACAGCTACCTCACGACCTCGGGCAACGTGTCCGAGCACTCGTCGGGCAACGCGGTCGACATCGCCGCGATCAACGGGATCCCGATCCTCGGCCACCAGGGCCCCGGCTCGATCACCGACATCACGATCCGCCGCCTGCTCACGCTGCAGGGCTCGATGAAGCCGCACCAGATCATCTCCCTGATGACCTTCGACGGCACCGACAACACGCTCTCGCTGCCCGACCACGCCGACCACATCCACGTCGGTTTCCAGCCGCTGTTCGGCACCAACGACAAGCTCGGGCGCCAGCTCAACGCCGTGCTCAAGCCCGACCAGTGGGCCAAGCTGATGAAGCGCCTGGGCCGGATCGACAACCCCGCGGTGCCGATCAAGCCGTCGAAGTACGCGATCACGGTCCCCAAGCGGGCCAGCACCGCCCACAAGGGCGAGTAGCGGGCTGTTTGGGTTCCTGCAGTTCGAGTTCCCGTGGGCGCTCGGACCGCCGGACGGGCGCTACGTCGTGCGCGGGCACGCGGGGGAGCCCGAGCACGTGCTGGTGATCAGCACGCTCGGCGCCACCGAGCGGCGCTGGCTGCGGGGCCGCCGCCCGCGGCCCGCCGATCCAGGACCGGCGCCCGTGGCGACATGCCGGGTGACGCTCGTCGGCGCCCGGCCCTTCGACGGGCGCGACGACGCGGAGCGCTGGCTGCGCGCCGCCGGGGAGGCCGAGGCGAGCGACGCGGTCGTCGTCCTCAACCGGGTGCTGCACCTCCAACGCGTCGCCGGCGCGGAGCCCGAGCTGCGCGAGGTGCACCGTGAGCAGGCGCTCGTCGCGCGGGTGGGCTACGGCGAGGGCGAGCAGGTCGCGGACGGGCGCTGGTTGCGCGCCGTCGAGCTGCCGGCGCCGCGCAAGCGCCCGCGGCGTGAAGCGGCGCTACGGCCGCAGGAGCGCCTCGCCGCGCTCCTCGGCGGGCGCGACGCGGCCCTGGCCTGCGAGGAGCTGACCCTGCGCGCCCGGCAGGACCTCGACGGTGGGCGCCGGCGCGAGGGCGCGCTTCAGCTCGCCGTGGCGCTCGATGCGGCCCTCGCCGAGCTCGAGCCCTGGTCGTCGCGAGGCGATCTCGCCGCGCGCATCGCCGAGCTGCGCGACCTGCAGCCCGACGTCACCGCGGCGGCGCGGGCGGCGCTGCAGGGCGGCGTCGACGACCAGGCCCAGGCAGGGGTGCAACACGCCCTCGAGCGCCTCGAGGCTGCGCTGCGCGCGCGGACTGCTCTGGGCTTTGATTGACAGCGGGAGTAGGCTCGCGCCGCTGCGCTCCCGGTGTGAGATGGAGGGATCTCATGGAACAGGCCGTTTCGCGCGAATACGTCGAAGAGACGACGCAGTTCGCGCTGGAGGAGAAGAGCAAGCTCATCAAGTCGCTGCGGCGCTTCGACATGGTGTTCTTCACCGTGTGCGCGCTCGTCGGGCTCGACACGCTCGGCACCGTCGCGTCCAACGGTGCCCAGGGCTTCACCTGGCTCGTCTTGCTCGCCCTCCTGTTCGTCGCCCCGTACATGCTGTTGATGAGCGAAATCGGCAGCGCATTCACGCAGGAGGGCGGGCCGTACGAGTGGGTCAAGATGGCGTTCGGCCGCCTGCAGGGCGGCATCTCCGCCGTCCTTTACTGGGTCACCAACCCGCTCTGGGTCGGGGGCTCGCTCGCCTTCATCGCCACCGAGGCGTGGAGCGATCACATCTTCAAGATCACCTCGGGGTCGGCCGGCGACTACATCTTCAAGTTCATCTTCATCTGGCTGTCGATCGGCGTCGCGATCATCGCGCTGCGCCGCGGCAAGTGGATTCCGAACGTCGGCGCATTCCTGCGCATCTTCGTTCTCGGCTTCTTCACGCTGACCACGATCATCTACGCGATCGACCACGGCGTCGCCGGGTTCCCGGCGAGCGATCTGAAGCCGACCGGCGCGATCTTCCTCGCGCTCGTTCCGCTGCTGCTGTTCAACTACGTCGGCTTCGAGCTGCAGAACGGCGCCGCCGAGGAGATGGAGAACCCGCAGCACGACGTGCCCGTCTCGGTCCTGCAGAGCGGCATCATCGGCGTGCTGTCCTACACGGTCCCGATCTTCGCGATCCTCCTCGTGCTTCCCGCCCAGAAGGTCACCGGCATCGGCGGCTTCCTCGACGCGGTGACCGAGACGTTCTCGGTCTACGGCGGCGCGCAGGACTTCATGCTCGGCGCGATGTCGCTCTTCTTCATCTTCGCCGTGGTCACCTCAGGAGCGGTCTGGATGATCGGCTCGGACCGGATCCTCGCGGTCGCCGCGTACGACGGCGCGTTTCCCGGGTTCTTCGGCGTCTTCAACCGCAAGCTCGGCACGCCCGTGCGCGTGAACGTGATGTCGGGAATTGCCTCGACGATCTTCATGATCGTTGCGGTGTCCGCGTTCAACGGCGGCGAGAACGCGAAGTTCGTGGTCGTGCTCGACATCGCGATCTCGACGACGCTGATCTCGTACCTGTGGATCTTCCCCACGGCCCTCAAGCTGCGCTACACGCACGGCCACGTGCACCGGCCCTATCGCGTCCCGTGGGGGAACACGGGGCTCTGGATCGCGACGATCATGACCATGTTCTGGGTCGCGCTGGGCAGCTTCGTCGCGACGTTCCCGGGCGTCCTCGAGCGGGTTTTCGGGCTCTCCTACGACTTCCACGACGTCTGGGGGGTCAATCGCGGGACGTTCGAGTTCCTGACGCTGGGCACGCTGGCCGTCATCTTCGCCATCGCGCTCATCGGGTACGCGCTCGGCCGCCCCGTCCGCGAACGGGTGGCCGAGGTGCGCCTGGACGCCGAGCAGCCGACCGCGCCGGCCGCCGTGACCTAACAGACGTCGAGGTCGAGCGTGAACGGGTTGCTCGGCGCCGACACGTTGCCCGCGCTGTCGACCGCCCGCACCACGAACGTGTTCTCGCCGTCGACGCCATACGTGATCGTCCGTCCGACGCCGGTCGTCGCGCCGATGGTGTCGAGCGTCCCGTTGATGAACACCTGGTAACGGATCGCCTGCTGCGGGTCCTCGTTGTCGGTGGACTGGGTCCACAGCAACAGGACCTCGTTGCAGTACTGCTCGTACACGATGAGATCGGACGGCGCGGTCGGCGCCTGCGTGTCGGTGCTCGCGGCCGTCGTCGCGCTCGCGACGGCGCTGGGCGGCGAGACGTTGTAGCCGAGGTCCTGGGCTCGCACGGCGAAGTCGTAGTGCGTCGAGGGCGCGAGGCCGAGCACGGTGACCGACGTGGGTCCCGTCGAGGACAGGACGCCCCAGCGGGCGCCGTTGACGAGCACCTGGTACTCCGCGATGCCGGTGTCGTCAGCCGACGCGTCCCAACTCAGCGACACCTTCGAGGAGCCGACGTCCGTCACCTGGAGGTTGCCGGGCGCGGTCGGCGGCCCGCCGTCGCGCAGCGTCGTCACGGTGAGCTGGTTGCTCGCCGACTTGTTGCCGCTCGGGTCGACCGCCTCGACCCAGAAGAAGTACTGCACGCTCGGGCGCAGCCCCGTCCAGGTGTACGAGGTCTGCGACTGCGGCAGCGTCACGATCGTCGGGTCCTGCCAGAGGTGGACCACGTACTTCACACTGCCGGAGTTGTCGGTCGAGCGGGTCCAGGCGAGCGCGACGCTCGTCTTGCCGTTCTCGGCGAGTCTCAAGGTCGGCTTCGACGGCGGCGTCCGGTCGCCGGCGGCCGGTGCCGCGGGGGCGGCGACCAGAGCTCCCAGGACGAGGACGAGGCCGACGACGGCCTTCGGATGCGCATGGCTGGACACGGCAACTCTCCCCTCATGCAGGTCGCAGACATCGGGCCATACGGCCTGTCGGAGCAGAGGGATTGGATCGCGCCGAAGTTGGCGCGTCGGCGCTCGCTCAGAGCGCGCCGACCAGCGCCTCGAGCTCGGCGACGACGTCGCCGTCGAGCTTCACCGCCGCCCGGCTGTCCCACGGCGTGGGCCCCTGGGTGACGATCGCGACCGCGCCGCCGTTGGCGCGGGTGATTCCCGGCAGCTGGGCGATCGGGTGCACCTCGAGCGACGAGCCGACGCACAGCAGCAGGTCGGCGGCGGCGGCGAGGGCGTAGGCGCGGTCGAGCGCGTCGGCGGGCAGCCACTCGCCGAACAGCACGACGTCAGGCTTGAGCGGGTCGCCGCAATCGCAGCGCGGGACGCCGTGTGCGTCCTCGGCCAGGCGGCGGCGCGCGTCGGCCAGCGGATAGGTCGCGCCGCACGACAGGCAGGAGGAGTGCTCGATCGTGCCGTGCACCTCGACGAGCTCGCGCGTGCCCGCCTTGCGATGGAGCATGTCGATGTTCTGTGTGACGACCGCGTCGAGCTGACCGCGACGCTCGAGCTCCACAAGCGCGCGGTGCGCAGCGTTGGGCTCCTTGTGCTCGAGCGTCTGGAAGCGGTTGCCGTAGAAGTGCCAGAAGCGCTCGGGGTCCGCGCGCCATGCGTCGATGTGCGCGACCGCCATCGGGTCGACGTTCTCCCAGATGCCGGTGCCCGGCGACCGGAAGTCGGGAATCCCGGACGGCACCGAGATGCCGGCGCCGGTGAGCGCGACGACCGAGCCGGCCTCGCGCACGAGGGCGGCGAGCGTCGCGACGGGGCTCTCTACCGTCCGCGCCACGTCGCCTGCCGCTTGCCCAGGAACGCGCCGATGCCCTCGCGCGCGTCCTCGCTCGCGAAGGCCGCGGCGAAGCCGGCCTTCTCCGCTGCGATGCCCTCGTCGAGGTCGCCCTTGCCGGACACCGCCTTGATCTGGCCGACGGCGAGCGGCGCCTGACCGGCCAGCCTGCGCGCCCACTGCAGCGCCGTGTCGAACAGCTCGTGGTCGACGACGACGCGGTTGACGAGACCGAACTCGTAGGCCTCGTCCGCGCTGATCGCGTCGCCGACGAGGTTCATTTCGAGCGCCTTGTTCGCGCCCGCGAGCCGCGGCAGCCGCTGCGTGCCACCGAAGCCCGGGATGATCCCGAGCTTGATCTCGGGCTGGCCGAAGAGGGCCGACTGCGCCGCGATGCGGACGTCGCAGGCCATCGCCAGCTCGTTGCCACCGCCGAGCGCGACCCCGTTGACCGCCGCGATGGTGGCCACGCTCGAGCGCTCGAACGCGCGCAGGAGGTCGTGCATCGACTCGAGCAGGTCGCGACCGCCGGCCTCGTCCATCTGCGTGAACGCCTTGATGTCCGCGCCCGCGGAGAACAGCAGCGGGTTCGACGACGCGATCACGAGCGCGCGCACGCCGGAGGCCTCGACCTTCGCCCACACCGCGCGCAGGTCGGCGATGACCTGCGGCGCGATCGCGTTCATCTGCCCGTTCGCCAGCCACGCGATGGCGACGTCGCCGCGGGTCTCGAGCTTGACGACCTCGCCGGGTTGCTCGGCGTCCGGCTGCGCGTACGGGTAGAAGCCCTGGCCGCTCTTCTGGCCGAGGCGGCCCTGGGCGACGAGCCGGCGCAGCACCAGCGGCGGCGCGAACCGGTCGCCGTGGCGCTCGGCCGCGTTCTCGAGGCGCTCGAGCACGACGTCGAGGCCCTCGATGTCGGCCTTCATGAACGGCGGCAGCAGTCCGCGCCGCGGGTCGAGCCCGGCGCCGGCCATCATCCCCACGTCGATGTCGCGGTGGGTGGCGACGCCCTCCTCGAGGACGAGGCACGCCTCGACGAACGTCTTGAGCGCGAGCAGCTCGACGAGCTCGTCGACGTCGGGGTCGGCGTCACCCTCGAGCGCCGGCTCGCCCTGTGGGGTGTAGACGCCGTCGCCGCCGGTCTTGGCGCCGAGCTTGCCCTCGGCGACGAGCCGCTGGATCCCTTCGGGCACGTAGAAGCGGTCGCCGTAGGAGTCGTGGAGATGCTCGGCGACGTGCAGCACGGTGTCGAGCCCGAGGAGGTTGACGAGGAAGTACGGCCCCATCGGCACCACGTTCGCGGCGCCGACGCCCTCGTCGATCTTCTTGATCGACAAACCCTTCGCCTCCTGCTCGCGCCACACCTCGGAGATCCCCGAGTTGAGGATGCGGTTGACGACGAACCCCGGCACCTCGCCGCAGGTGATGGGCTGCTTGCGGATCGCCTGCGCGAAGTTGACGGCGGCCGTGACGGTCTCGGAGCTGGTGTCGTCGCCCTCGACGACCTCGATCAGCGGCATGATCGACGCCGGGAAGAAGTAGTGGAAGCCGACGACCTTGTCGGGCCGGTTGGTCGCCTCGCCGATCTCGGTGATCGACAGCGACGACGTGTTCGACGCGAGGATCGCGTGGCCGGGCGTGGCCGCGTCGAGCTCGGCGAAGACCGCCTGCTTGATCCCCATGCGCTCGGGCACGGCCTCGATCACGAAGTCGACGTCGCCGAAGCCCTCGTAGGTGGTCGTGCCGTGGATGCGGCCGACGACCTCGTCGAGCTGCGCGGCCGCCTGCTCTTCGCTGAGCCGCCCGCGCTCGACCTGCTTGGCCACCTGCCCCTCGGTGACGTTGCGCGCCTCGTCGACGCCCGCCTGCACGAGCGCGTCGTCGACGTCCTTGAGCACGACCGGGATGCCGGCGGCAGCGATGGTCTGGGCGATCTGGCCGCCCATGGTGCCTGCGCCGACGACGGCGGCCTTGAACACGAACATTGTGCTCAGGCTATACGGAACCCTCGCGTTCAGCTGCCACCTCGGTGCGGAAGCGGCGCAGCGTCCGCTCGAGCGATTCGCGCTGGGTTCTGCGTATGAAGACCAGGTCGACGACCGCCATCCACGGCGACGCGGACTTCAGCTCGTAGCGCAGCTCGAGGCTGACGACGGCCCCGCCCTCGGCGGGCGCGAAGCGCAGCACCTGCGTGCCGGTGATCTTCTCGTCGTCGACCTCGATGGTCTGCCCCTCGCGCGCGGCGTAGGCGGTGACGCGCTCCTGCACGCGCCCGCGGCCGCCCGGGTTCGAGTCCCACAGCACGCGCGCCCCGACATGCGGCCAGTCGCCTTCGAGGCGCGCGATGTGGTGCAGGCCGTCGATGAACGTCGGCCAGCGCTTGGTGTCGTACCAGAGCGCCTCGGCCTCGCTGGCCAGGGCCGGCACCTGGATGCTGGCGCGCACGCGGGACACGGTCAGAGCTCTAGCTCGGAGCGGATGAGGTCGAGGCTGCGCGCGACGGCGTCGAGGCGCGGCGCGAGCTCGAGGGCGAGCGCTTGGCGCTCGGCCTCCCCCGCGTCCGTGAGCTCGTAGAACCGTCGCGACCGCCGCTCGGGGTGCTCCCACTCGCCGGCCACGAGCCCCTCGGCCTCAAGCTCGCGCAGCAGCGGATACATGGTGTTCGGGTTCACCGCGATGAGCCCGCCGCTGACGCGGCTCACGCGCTCCATGAGCTGTCCGCCGTAGGACGGCGCGTCGCGCAGGAAGTGCAGGACGAGCAGCCGCAGCAGCCCCGCGCGGCGCAGCTCACCGACCAGCGGGTCCTGCGAGCCGGCGCCCCGCGCGCCCGCCGCGGCCCTCGCGGTCTCCAGGGGCGCGGCCTCGGCGACGGCGCGGTCCGTGCGGCGGGGGGACATCGCGCCCTAGCATCCCAGGCCATGCGCATCCTCGTCACCGGCGCCCACGGCAAGGTCGGCCGCGCCACCGTCGACGCACTTCTCGAAGCCGGCCACGACGTCACCGCCTCCGATCTCGCGGCGCCCGAGTTCGAGCGCCCGCTCCCGGGAGCCGAATACATCCAGGCCGACTTCACCGACGCGGGCGAAGCCTTCGCGGCGGTCCGCGGCCACGACGCGGTCATCCACGCCGCGGCGATCCCGGCGCCGACCGCCAACCCCGGGCACGTCGTCTTCCACAACAACATCATGTCGACGTTCAACGCGATCGAGGCGGCGGTGCGCTGGGGCGTCCCGCGCTTCGTCAACGTCTCGTCCGAGACCGTGCCCGGCTTCTTCTTCCCCGAGCGCCCGTTCCTGCCCGACTACGTCCCGGTCGACGAGGAGCACCCGGTCCGCCCGCAGGATCCGTACGCCCTGTCGAAGTCGTTCGGCGAGCAGCTCATGGACGCGGCGGTGCGCCGCTCGGACATCCGCTGCATCTCGATCCGCCCGTCGTGGGTGCAGTGGGAGGGCAACATCGAGCGCAACCTCGGGCCAACCGTGCGCGGCGAGGACGACGAGCCGAGCGCCGGCTTCTGGGGCTACACCGACGTCTACGACCTCGCCGACGCGCTGCGCCTGGCTGCCGAGTCCGACCTGCCCGGGCACGAGGTCTTCTACATCGCGCAGGACGACAATTCGGCGGGGCAGCCGCTCGCCGACCTCGTGCGCCGCTGGCACGGCGACAAGGTGGCGCTGCGCGACCTGCCGCGCCCGGACGCGTCGGGGATCTCGTGCGCCAAGGCCAAGCGCATGCTCGGCTGGCGCCCCACGCGCACGTGGCGCGACTACCTCGACGACAACGGGCGCCTGCGCAGCGCCCGGTGACCGGCGAGTGGGAGATCGAGCGGCTCGACCTGGACGCCTACCTCGACCGCCTCGCGTACGACGGCGACACCTCGCCGACGGCGCAGACCCTCACGGCGCTGCACCGCGCGCACCTCGCGGCGATTCCGTTCGAGAACCTCGACATCGTGCTCGGCCGCGGCATCGAGGTCGACCTCGACAGCGTGCAGGCCAAGCTCGTGCGGCGCCGGCGCGGCGGCTACTGCTTCGAGCACGGCCTGCTTTTGGCCGCCGCCCTGGAGCGGTTGGGCTATGCCGTCGACCGCCTGCTCGCAAGGGTCGGCGACGACGGCGAGCCCCCGCGGGCGCGCACACACATGGCGCTGCGCGTGCACGCCGACGGGGAGGCGTGGCTGGCCGACGTCGGCTTCGGCAACGGGATCCTCGAACCCCTACCGTTCGCCGCAGACGGCGCCGTCACCCAGGAGGGCTGGACCTTCGCGCTGGCCGCCGCCGGCGCGCACGCGTGGCGGCTGCGCGAGCGCCAGGGCGAGGAGTGGATGACGCGCTATGCCTTCGACGACCAGCGCGTGTACCCGGCCGACGTCGTCATGGCCAACCACTTCACGGCCACGTTCCCGCGCTCCCCGTTCGTCGGCCAGGCCGTCGCGGTGCGCAGGGACGGCGAGGTCACGCGCCGGCTCGTCGGCCGCCGGCTCAGCGTCACGCGCCCGGACGGCTCGACCGACGAGCGCGACCTCGGCGACGGTGAGGTCGCCGAGGTGCTGCTCGAGGTGTTCCGTCTATCGCTCGGGCCGGAGGAGCTGGCGGCGCTCTAGACCGAGACCGTCGTCGGCTCGGGGATCTGGCGCGGCAGCAGCGTCTCGCGCGCGATGACGAGGCGCTGGATCTGCGAGGTGCCCTCGTAGAGCTGCATGATCTTCGCGTCGCGCATGAGCTTCTCGACCGGATAGTCCTTGATGAAGCCGTAGCCGCCGTAGACCTGGACGGCGTCGGTGGCGACCTCCATCGCGGTGTCGGCGGCGAAGCGCTTGGCGTGCGAGCTCTCGATCGTGTTGCGCTTGCCCTGGTCGAGCAGGACCGCCGAGTTCCAGGTGGCCAGGCGCGACAGGTGCACCTTGGTCGCCATGTCGGCGATCATGAACTGGATCGCCTGGTGCATGGCGATCGGCACGCCGAACTGGACGCGCTCCTTGGAGTACTCGGTGGCGAACTCGAACGCCGCGCGCGCGATGCCGGTCGCCATCGCCGCCACGCCGGGGCGCGTGCGGTCGAGGGTCATCATCGCGAGCTTGAAGCCCTTGTTCTCCTCGCCGAGCATGTAGCGCTCGTGGACCTCGGTCTCGTTGAAGGTGATGGTCGCGGTGTTGGACGCCCGCTGGCCCATCTTGTCCTCCTTCTTGTCCACGATCACCGTGTCGTCCTTACGCACGAGGAACGCGGAGATGCCGCGGTGGCCGGCCTCGGGGTCGGTCTTGGCGTAGACGGTGAACCAGTCGGCGTAGCCGCCGTTGGTGATGAAGCACTTCGAGCCGTTGAGGACGTACGTGTCGCCCTGCTTTATGGCGCGGGTGCGCATGCCCGAGACGTCGGAGCCGGCGTCGGGCTCGGTGAGGCAGAACGACGCGAGCTTGGGCTCCTCGACGAGCTCGCCGAAGTACTCGCGCTTGACCTCGTCTGACGCGCCGATGTTGACCGGCGCGCCGGCGAGCCCGTTGGCGCCCAGCGACGTCGCGATGCCCGAGCAGCCCCAGGACAGCTCCTCCTCGATCAGCGTGCCGTCCATGTAGGTCAGGCCGGGGCCCCCGTACTCCTCCGGGACGTGGACGTTCATGAGGCCCAGCTCGTGAGCCTTCTCGATGATCTCCTGCGGCCAGGTCCCTTCCCTGTCGTAGTCCCAGGCGACCGGACGGATCTCCTTGGCGGCGAAGTCGTGCGCGAGCTCGCGCAGAGCCTTCTGCTCGTCGGTGAGGGTGAAATCGACCACTCTATGCTCTCCTTGCGAGGCGATTGACTGGTCAGTCAATCGCTGTTCTGAACGGAAGCGTACCCGAAAGAACCTGGGCGTCAACGACCATCCGGCCAGGGACAATGGATGCGTGCAGGACGCGTTCGGGATCGTCCTCGTGGTCGTCGTCGCGGTGGCGGCGGTCGTCGCCGTCGTCGCGTTCGTGGGCGCAGGGAAGACCTACGAGCAGATCGGCCGCGGCGGGATGTCGCTGGACAACGATCGGCCGGTGCCGGAGACATCGCCGGCGGTCGCCGCGGCGGAGATCCGGCAGATGCTCGAAGCCCGCAACGCGCGCCGGATCCGCCAGGGCAAGGAGCCCCTGGACATCGACGCGGAGATGGCCGCGCTGTCGGGTCAGTCCGTGGATCCGACGCTCGCCGAAGAGGTCCGCCAGCTCGTCGTCGCGCGCAACGCGCGCCGGGTCCGACAGGGCAAGGAGCCGCTCGACGTGGAGGCTGAAGTCGCACGGCGGCTGCGCGAGCTCTCTGGCTAGAGTTCCCGCGGCCATGCCTGCACCACGCCGTTACGAGCTCGACGACATCCTCAATCGCCCCGGGACCTACTTCAACCCGGAGACCGAGGTCCTGCTCGTCGTCGACGACGCGCCCGAGGTCGATCCGGAGCTGTTCGAAGAGGACGAGGCCGAGGGCTGGGTCCTCATCGGCGACGACCTGCCGATCGACGAGCGAGTGCGCGACGAGCTGATCGAGCGCTTCGAGGTCCGCCACCACCCGGGCACCACCGGGGCCGTCGCCGCGAGCGAGGACGACCCGGAGGAGCTCGACGAGCTCGAGCCCGACGAGGAAGACGAGGAGTACTAGACCGGAGCGAGGTCGCGCTCGGGCTCGATCGCCCAGCGCTCGGCCAGTGCACGCAGGTCGCCGGTGAGCGGCCAGCGGTCGGCCTGCGGCTCGCCGTCGAACCGCGGCGAGGCGCCCTTGAGGTCCATACAGCCGGTGTTGTCGCCGATGGCGCGGATCTCGGCAACCTCGTCGTCGTCGAGCACGAGCTCGCGCGGCACGGCGGCGAGCTCGGCGCGCTTGGCCTCGATCGGCTTCGTCGCGTCGGCCTCTTCGATGAGTGTCGGGACCGTGGAGCGCACCTGCGGGTGGGCGAGGTTCCACTGGCAGGCGAGCTGCAGCGGGGTGAGCCCGTGGCGCTCGGCGATCGGCCGCATGCGCTCGAGGCGCTCGCGCCCGGCCTCCACCCAGCCGTCGGGCCGGAAGGCGCGGTGGTCGTGACGCGCGAACGCGTGCCCGGGCACGACGTCGTCCCAGAACAGCCCGCCATAGTCGACGACGCGCGTGATGACATCGATGTCGTAGCGCTGCGCGGCGGGCAGCACGAGCTCTCCCGGCCACGGCTCGAGCGGGTTGAGGATGACCATCGCCCAGTCGACGAGGTCGCCGAAGCGCTCGAGGCAGTCGATGACGTCGAGAGTGAAGCCGTTGGCCGGGCCGGGCGCGACGCCGAGCAATCGCGTCAGGCCCGCGTCGCGCAGCGCGACCATCCCCTCCCACACCGCCTCGCTCGTGTAGCCGATGCGGTCCGGGTTGTGCAGCAGCAGCAGGTCGAAGGCATCGGCCCCGATGCGCCGCAGCGAGCGCTCGGTGGCCATCCGCAGGTACGAGGCGTACTGGTCGGGCCCGCGCAGGCGCGGGTCGGTGAAGCGCGGGAAGCCCTTCGATCCCTCGCGCTCGCCTTCGTAGAAGTCGTGGCCCACGGCGCCGACGAGGCAGTACGCGTCGCGCGGGACGCCGGCCAGCGCCCAGCCGAGGAGCGCGTCGGCCTCCCCCGCCCCGTACGCGTCGGCCGTGAGGACGGTGTCGATGCCGTCGCCGGGGCGCAGCAGCGCGGCGAGCCGGTCGTCGTCGATCGCCTCGCCGAAGCGCATGAAGCGCCCGCCGCTCCAGGTGCCGACGGCGACGTGTCCGGGGTCGGGCATGTCCCGAGTGTATGGCTCGTGGTCAGGCGGCGAAGCGGACGGCGCCCTTCGAGCGCTTCGCGTCGTAGAGCGCCTGGTCGGCGCGGCCGATGAGCTCGTTCGACGTGCCGCCGATGTCTGGCAACAGCGCAATGCCGAAGCTGATGCCGAGTGGAAGGGCATCGGCGATGCGCGCCGCTGCCTCCGCCGCCGCCTCCGCGCCGGTCTCGGGCAGCAGCAGCGCGAACTCGTCGCCGCCGATGCGAAACACGAAGTCGCTCGCGCGCAGCGTGCCCTCGAGCAGCGCGGCCACCTCCTCCAGCGCGCGGTCGCCGCCGGGGTGGCCGTCGGAATCGTTGATGGCCTTGAAGTCGTCGAGGTCGCCGAGCGCGAGGGCGAGGGGGCGGCCGTAGCGCCGCGAGCGCTCGATCTCCGCCTCGAGCTCGCGCATGAACGCGCGGCGGTTGAGCAGGCCGGTCAGCGGATCGCGGTCGGCCTGCGCGCGCAGCTGCTCGACGTGGCCGGCGGCGATCACCGCCATCATCGCCTGGTTGGCGAACACCCGCAGCGCCTGCAGCCGCGACGCCGTGGGCAGCAGCCGGTCGCCGGGGTCGTCGGCCCAGATGCGCCCGACGATCTCGCCGGTGTCGTCGTACAACGGGACGACCAGCCAGTGATGGCTCCACGCCCACGGCCCGCGGCCGTTCATCGTCGAGGTGAACGCGGAGCGCACCGGCGTGCGGGCGAGCGCGGTCGTCTGCGCCACGAGGTAGCAGCCCTCGATCTCGAAGGCGGGGTCGAGCAACGGGCGGATCTCGTCGACGGTGACCCGCCATGCCGGCGCGCCGGCGAGACTCGGCCAGCCGGCGACTGCGCGCGGCACGAGCACCCCGCTTTCCGTGTCGACGAGCTCGATCATCACCTTCTGGAAGTCGAGGGCGCCGGCCACGCCGTCGCAAACCTCCTGCAGCACCTCGTCGATCGAGTGGTGCTGCGGCAGCCGCGACGAGATCTGCAGGAGCTGCTCGAGCGCGGCGCGATGGCGGGCGGCCTCGACCGCCTCCTGGGCGCTCTGGAGGGCGCGTGCGGTGAGCGACACGATCGCCACGAGCAGGTCGAGCTGATCGTCCGAGGGCCGCAGGCCCGACACGGGCTCGCCGACCGAGACGATGCCAAGCAGGTGCCCGTCGGAGTGCCGGCAGGGCACGAACAGCTCGTCGCCCGGGACCCACGCGTTGTCGCGGGAGCTCTGCCCGCCCGTGGGGACGTAGCGCGCCCCGAGCTCCTCGCGGTCCCAGTCGATCGCGCCCTCGGGGATGAAGTACGCGCCGCGGCGCTCGAAGCGCCCGTCGAGCGGCAGCTCCCACACGGACCAGTCGTAGGTCTCGCCGAGCAGCGTGGTGCACATCGCGTCGCTGCCGTGGACGGTGCTGACGACGAAGTCGTCCCAGGCCGGGCGGTAGAGGTTGAACGCGACGCCCGCGAAGCCCAGCGACTCGGAGATCGTGCGCGCGATCTCGGACAGCACGGAGTCGAGGCTGCGGTCCGAGCCCACGAGGCGCGTGACGTCGAGCAGCCCCTGAACGCGCTGCAATGCGACGAGCTGTTCGTTCTGCACGAGAGCCTCAGGTTCCGACCCCCGGGTAATCGACCGCCCGTAGGCGGGTCTTAGTGGCCGTCCGCGTCGCCTGGACGCCTGCTAGGCCGCCGCGCGACGCTCCGCCGCGCCCTTGGGATCGCGTCGGTCGCCGAGCACCGAGGCGGTGATCCCGACCGCGAACGCGGCCAGGACGACGACGAGGCTGGCGATCGGGCCGACCTTGTAGACGTCCTCGATCAGGAGCTTGACGCCGACGATGCCGAGCACGACGGCGATCGTCTCGTCCAGGTAGCGGAAGCGGCGGATCAGCTCCTCCACGAGCGCGAACAGCGAACGCAGTCCCATGAGCGCGAACGCGTTGGCCGCCCAGATGGCCAGGGCGTCGGTGGTGATCGCGAACGCCGCGGGGATCGAGTCGACCGCGAAGGCGATGTCCGCTGCGACCACCGCCGCCAGCGCGACGATCATCGGCGTGCCGACCAGCCGCCCGTGCTCGCGGGCGAGGAAGCGCGCCCCGTGGTAGTGCTCGCCCACGGGCAGCACGCGGCGGACGGCGCGGGCAGTGCGGCCCTGGCCTGGATCGACGTCCTCGTGGCTGCCGCGCAGGATCCGCCAGGCGAGGAACAGCAGCGTCGCGCCCAGCACGTAGACGACCCAGTGGAAGCGCTCGATGAGCTCGACGCCGACGAGGATCGCCAGGCCGCGCATCGCGAGCGCCAGCACGATGCCCCAGAACAGCAGCCGCCCGCGGTGCGCCTGAGGGACGGCGAACGCACCGAAGATGAGCAGGAAGACGAAGAGGTTGTCGAGCGAGAGCGTGCGCTCGATCAGGTAGACCGTGAGGTAGTTGACGGCGCCATCGCCGCTGTCGAGCGCCCACATCGGCAGCGTGACGGCGACGCCGAGCACGAACCAGCCGATGCTCCAGACCACGCTCTCGCGGAACGTCGGCTCGCGCCCGCGGGCGAAGAACGCGAGGTCCGCGGCGAGGAGCGCGATGACGACGATGACGAGCCCGGCGACGAGCGCCATGTGCTCAGGCTACGTAGAAAGCAATGCCCAGGACGAGATAGACCGCCAGAAGCTGCAGCCCCTCGAACCACGTCGACTCACCCTCGTTGGTCACGTGGTTGGCGATGAGGATGGCTAACAGGATCCCGGCGAGCTCGAAGCCGTTGAACACAAGCGCCATCGGGTGTGGGCCGAGGACGAAGCTCACCAGCACCAGCACCGGCGCGACGAACAGGGCGATCTGGGCGCTCGAGCCGATGGCGATGTTGACCGCGAGGTCCATCTTGTTCTTCACGGCCACGAGCACCGCGACCCAGTGCTCGGCGGCGTTGCCGACGATCGCCACGACGATCGCGCCGATGAAGAACTCGCTGAGCCCGAGCTGGTGCGCGGCGTCGGAGATCGAGTCGACCAGGATCTCGGACATCCCCCCGACGGCGACGCCGGCGATGGCGAGCGCGAGAACCGCCTTGCGCACGCTCCACGGCTCGTGCTCCTCGTCCTCCTCGTGCTCGGGGTTGAAGAGGCTGCGGTGGGTCTTCAGCGAGAACCACAGCCCGGCGACGTAGGAGAGGATGAGCACGACCGCGACCGCCGCCGACAGCGCCTGCACGGTCGAGTCGTAGTGCACGCGCTCGTCGCCCGGCAGCGGCAGCCCGCGCCCGTCGATGAGCTCGTAGACCGCCGGCATGACGAGCGCCGCCGCGGCGAGCAGGAGCATCGACGACTGCGCCGAGGCGGCCGTGCGGTCGAAGTACTGGCGATCGCGCTTCCAGCCGCCGGCCAACATCGCCGCTCCGAGCACGAGCAGCGTGTTGCCCATGATCGAGCCGATGATCGAGGCCTTGACCACTTCGTGCAGGCCGGCGCCGAGCGCGAAGAGCGCGATGATCAGCTCGGGCGCGTTGCCGAACGTGACGTTGAGCAGGCCGCCGATGCCCGGACCGGAGCGGGCGGCGAGCTCCTCGGTGGCGCGGCCCATGAGCGCAGCCGTGGGGATCACGCCGAGCGCCGACGCGAAGAAGATGATCACCGCCCCCGCGTGCGCGAGCTCGAGCACCACCGCGAGCGGGATGAACGGCACGAGCAGGTACGGCCAGCCCTGGCTGGTCAGCAGGAACGACTTCTTGCGGGCAGGGGCGGCCGGCGGATCCACGAGGAGGGCCGGAAGCTAGCATCGGCGCCGTGCGCCACGTGCGAATCGTCGCGATTGTGGTGCTCGCGGTCCTGCTCTGCCCGGCGGCCGCCGGCGCTGCCTCACGTGGCCCAACCGTCCCGGCCGCGCTCGATGCGCTGCTCGCCGCGGGTGGGATCGACCAGGTCCATCGCGACGCCTGGGCGCAGGACTACGACGACGCCAAGCGGACGCTGAAGAAGCTCCACCACGTGCGGCGCCGCCAGCTCGACGCCGTCCTGTCGAACACGCGCGCGCTCGCCGCGGGCGGGCTGCTCACGCCTCAGCGGGCGCCGCTGGTCTTCGAGACGCTGACCCGCAACCGCCGCTGGTGGGCGTCGTCGCCGCTGCTGCGCTACGGCCAGCGCGTGATGTTCAGCGGCAGCCAGCTCGTGTGGCAGTACTACCCCGGGCAAGGCATCCAGGTCCAATGGCTCGGGACGTTCGGCCGCGCCAACGGCCTGTTCCAGAGCAAGACCCGCGACAGCGAGCTGCGCGCGCTGCTCGACGAGACGCTCGCCCTGGCCGTCCCGCGCGCCGGCGGCATCGCCTGGGAGTCGCTCTTCGAGTTCGACCACGGCAAGCCGCCGTGGGTCAGCGGCCTCTCGCAGGGGACGGCGATCCAGGCGCTCTCGCGCGCGGCGGCACGCCTGCAGGAGCCGCGCTACTTCGAGGGCGCCCGCGCCGCGCTCGGGATCTTCCGCACGCCGCCTCCCGAAGGGGTGCGCGTCGACACGCCGGTCGGCGCCCACTACCTGCAGTACTCGTTCGCCCCGGCCCTGCACATCCTCAACGGCTTCATCCAGGCGCTCAACGGGCTCTACGACTTCGCCGCGTTCGCCAACGACCCCGAGGGCCGCGCGCTGTTCGCCGCCGGCGAGGCGCAGGCGCGCGTCGAGGTCCCGACCTTCGACACCGGCGCCTGGTCGCTCTACCAGCCGGGGCGCGAGAGCGACCTCGGCTACCACAAGCTGCTGCGCGACTTCCTGCGCGGGCTGTGCGAGCGGGTACCGGACCCGGCGATCTACTGCACCGAGGCCGACAGGTTCACGGCGTACCTGCGCCAGCCGCCGGTGCTCGCGCTGAAGTCGACGACCGCGCGCCTGAAGAAGCCGTCGAAGGTGAGCTTCACGCTCAACAAGGTCTCGACGGTGACGCTGACGCTGCTGCGCAGGGGCAAGCCGGTGCTGACGCGCTCGGCGCGCTTCGGCTACGGGCGCCACGCGTTCGCGTACCGGCCGCGCAAGCGCGGCGCCCTCGCGGTGCGGCTGCGCGCGGTCGACCTCGCGGGCAACGCCGGGGCCGTCGCCGGGCGGATCGCGGTTCGCGTACGCTGAGCCGCGCGCACATGGCGCCCAGGACGATCCTCTACACGGGCAAGGGCGGGGTCGGCAAGACCTCGGTCGCCGCCGCCACCGCGCGGCTCGCCGCCGCGGGCGGCGTCGACACGATCGTGTTGTCGACCGATCCGGCGCACTCGCTCGCGGACTCCCTGCAGACCGAAGTCGGCAGCGAACCGACGCACGTCGGCGAGCGGCTGTGGGCGCAGCAGGTCGCCGCGCAGGACGAGATGGAGCGCAACTGGGCGGCCGTGCAGGACTGGCTCGGCGAGTTGCTGCTCGAGCGCGGCGTCGACCGCATCAGCGCCGAGGAGCTCACGGTCCCGCCGGGCATGGACGAGCTGTTCAGCCTCCTGCAGATCAAGCGCCACCACGAGGAGAGCCGCTTCGGCTGCGTGATCGTGGACTGCGCGCCGACCGGCGAGACGCTGCGGCTGCTGTCGTTTCCCGACGTCGCGCGCTGGTGGCTGCAGAAGGTGTTTCCGCAGTCCTCGCAGCTCATGGCGGCGGCGCGGCCGTTCGCGCGCGCGATGCTCGACGTGTCGCTTCCCGGCGACGCGGTCCTCGACGACGTCGGGCGCCTCGTCCGCAACCTCATCGCGATGAACGAGATCCTGCGCGACAACGAGCACGTCTCGGTCCGGCTCGTGATGACGCCCGAGCGGATGGTCGTCGACGAGGCCCGCCGCACGTTCACCTACCTGAACCTCTACGGCTACCTCACCGACGCCGTCGTGGTGAACCGCGTGTTCCCCGAGGAGGTCGGGGCGTACTTCGGTGCATGGCGCGAGCGCCAGCTCGACGCCTTGCAGGACGTGCAGGCCGCGTTCGCACCCGTGCCGGTGCTGCGCGCGCCGTACTTCGGCGAGGAGGTCGTCGGCGCGCCGATGCTCGACGCGCTCGGCGAGGAACTGTTCGAGGGCGTCGCGCCGGTGGACATCCTGCACGAGCAGCTCACGCAGGAGCTCGTCGTCGGCGCCGACGCCGCCGAGCTGCGCCTCGACCTGCCGTTCGCGCAGAAGGGCGACATCTCCCTGAAGAAGATCGGCCTCGAGCTCGTGGTGCGGGTCGACGGCCAGAAGCGCACGCTCATGCTGCCGCCCGCGCTCGGCGATTACCGCCCGACCGGCGCCTCGTTCGACGGCGCGGCGCTCCACGTCACGTTCGATGGCCCCGCCTGACCCCCTCACCGAGCTGCGCGAGCGCGTGCAGGCCGCGCAGGAGGCCGCCGAGCGCCTGGCCGGCGAGGCGCGGCACGAGACGCGCGACGAGCTGGAAGCGCTCGTCGGCCTGCTGCGGACGCTGCGCGAGCTCGTCCCGGCCGAGCTTCAGCAGCAGCTGACGGAGACCATCCGACAGGTGCTCCTGCTGATGCGCGCCCTGATCGACTTCTGGGTCGAGCGGCTCGAGACGCCGCGGCCCGAGGCCGTCGAGGTCGAGGACATCCCGATCGACTGACTACAGGGCGTTGAAGAAGCGCGCCGCGATCGGCGCGGCGATCTCGGCGCCCGAGCGGCCCTTCTCGACGAGCACGGCGATCGCGAGGTCGCCGCGGAACGCGATGAACCAGGCGTGGGTCGGCGGCGGGTCGCCGCCGCCGTACTCCGCGGTCCCCGTCTTGCCGGCGACCTCGCCCGGGACCCCGGCGAGCGCGGAGCCGGTACCGGAGGTCACGACCTGGCGCATCAGTGAGCGCAGCGTCGCGAGCTCGCCGCTGCCGAGTGGCGAGCCGGCCTGGTGGGGATCGCTCGAGAGCAGCCGCGGCTCGCGCCAGCGGCCGTCGGCGACGGTCGCCGCGACGCCGGCCATCGCCAGCGGGCTGGCCAGGATGCGGTCCTGGCCGATCATCATCGCGGCGCGGGCGACGGCGTCGCGGCCGGGCGGAACCTGGCTGGCCTTCGTGCGCCCGAGGCCGAAGTCGCGGGCGGCGCGCGTCATCGCGTCCGGCGTCACGCGGTTGGCGAGCGATACAAAGGCCGTGTTGCACGACTGCGCGAAGTCCTCGGCGAACGGGACGTCGCCCGCGGCCTCGCCCTCGAAATTGCGAAACAGCTTGCCGCCGATGGTGATCGTCTTCGGGCAGGCGACCGTGTCGGTCGTCTTGAGGCCGTCGCGCAGCAGCGCGGTCGTGCTGACGACCTTGAACGTCGAGCCCGGCGGATAGCGGCCGTCGATCGCCCGGTTGTAGGTGGCGTCGGTGGGGCGGTTGGCGACCGCGAGGATGTCGCCGGTCGACGGCTGCACCGCCACGAGCGCGGCGTTGCCCTTGGTGTCGCCCAGCGCGGTCTCGGCCGCCTGCTGGTCCTGGCGGTCGAGCGTGGTGCGCAGCGACTGGCCCTTCTTGCCGGGGCGGTCGACGAGCGTCGCGACCGGCTCGCCACGCTCGCGAATGACGATCCGCTGCGACGGCGTGCCGGCGAGGCGGTCCTGGTAGCGGGCCTCGAGGCCCCACTGGCCGACGTCGTCGCCGACACCGATCTTGCCGTCCGACTTCGAGATCTGCTCGGCCGTCGCCGGTCCGACCGCGCCGAGCAGCGCCCGGGCAAACGAGCGGGTCGGGGCGAGCTGGGCGCTGCCGTGGATGCTCTGCACGCCCTGGATGGCAGCGAGCTTCGCGGCCAGCGGCTGGTAGTCGTCGGCGCGCAGCGTGAGCGCCTCGACGAACTGCTTCGGGCCCGCGCGCTTCGCCGCGCTCGCGAGGTCCTTCGCGTTGAGGTCCAGGACGGACGCGAGCTCGGTGGCGGTCGCGTCGATGTCGCGGACGGTGGCGCGGTCGATGCCGACTCGCACGACCGAACGCTCGGCGACGAGCGCCGTGCCGTCGCGGTCCTCGATCGGCGCGCGCGGCGCGGCTTCGCGGACCGTGCCGAGGCGGCGGTCGGCGCTGGTCAGCCGCGGGTGGATGGCGCTCGGGCGCCAGGCGATCCGCCAGTCGCCGTCCTGGCGGCGCAGCGCGACCCTGGTGCGATAGGCGTAGTCGCCGATGCTGGGCACCGCCCAGCGCACGCCCACCGTCGCGCTGGCGCGGTCGCCCTGTTCGTCGACGTTGACGATGGTCGCGTGCACGCGCGCTCCGTCCAGGCCGGCGCGGTTCGCGCGCAGGGCCGAGGCGGCCGTGCGCGGGCGATCGGTGAGCGCGCCGGCGCCGCGGTCGTCGCCGTGGTTCCACGCGGCGACGTAGTCCTTCAGCGCGTCGCGCGGTCCCGGCTGCGAGCTGCCGCGCGCAAAGACGAGATAGGCCGCGGCGGCCGCGACGAGCGCGAGCGCGCCGAGGGCGAGCAGACGAGCCTGAACAGGCCGGGACCGGGGCACGATCGCAGAGGGAAGCGGGTAGATCCCGCGCTGTCCAGCGATCGCCGCGAAGACGGGAGGTAACCGTACCCGTGCCACATACAATGGCCGCCAGGATGGCGCCGCCGCCACGGACCACGCTCGGCTCCCGGGCACGGACCGCCGCATGAGCGGGGTGTTGGCTCGGATCGGGCGCAACTGGCGCGCGCTCACGCCCGAGCAGCGGCTCGCCGCGATCGCGGCCATCTTGCTCCTGCTGTCGATGCTGCTGCCCTGGTATCAGGAGACCGGGAACGCGATCGTCAACGGCAAGCTCGTCCGCATCGACGACTCCAAGAGCGCGTTCGGCGTCTACTCGTTCATCGAGGCGGCGATCTTCGTCGTCGTGGTCGGCGTCATTGCCCTGCTGTGGACGCGGGCCGAGCGCAGGTCCTTCCACCTGCCCGGCGGCGACGGCACGATCATCATGGGCGCCGGGCTGTGGGTGATGTTCCTGATCTTCTACCGCCAGCTCGACAAGCCCAACGGGCGCAAGGAGGGCCTCATCCAGACCTCGATCGGGGTCCAGTGGGGCATCTTCGTCGCCTTCCTGCTCGGCGCGCTGCTGGCCTATGCCGGCTACCGGATCCGAGCGGCCCATGTGCCCGAGCCGGCCGCCGAGGAGCCGCCGCCCAGCTCCAGAGAGCCGGCGCCACAGCCCCCGCCGGAGTCGCCGCCCGAGCCGCCCGACACGCAGCCGACGGTCGCGGCGCGGCCACGCCGGCCGCCGCGCGACGACCTCTTCGACGAGCAGCTCTCGTTCGACGAGCCCGCCGAGTACCGGCCGCCTCCGCGCCGCCGCTGACCTACCTCTGACGTAATCGACAGGCGCACGTGCCGCTGGCACCGTGACGCCCATGCACAACATCCCCTCCCTCATCGACGCTTACATCGCGACCTGGAACGAGGGCGACCCGGAGCGCCGCCGCACGCTGGTCGCCCGGACCTTCACCGAGGACGGCAGCTACGTCGACCCGCTCATGACCGGCGCGGGACAGGACGGCATCGACGCGATGATCGCCGGCGCCCAGCAGCAGTTCCCGGGCCATCGCTTCGAGCTCGCCGGCGAGCCCGATTCCCACCACGACCGCGTGCGCTTCACCTGGCACCTCAAGCCGGTCGGCGGCGAGGACGTCGTGGCCATCGGGCACGACTTCGGCGTGGTCGCCGAGGACGGCCGCCTGCGCAGCGTCACCGGCTTCCTCGAGCAGGCCGCGTAGCGGCGCTCAGTGCGGATGGGCGACCTGATCGTTGACGAGGCCGCCGAGGATCCTCTGACCCTTCGCGGTGGGGTGATACGCGCCGGGGTTGATCCCGATCACGGTGCTCCCGCTGACGTGCGCGGTCGGTGACTGCAGGCAGCCGTCGGGCTCGCCCATCTCGCACCCGTCGAACGCGTCGTATGCGTCCACGCACTCGGCGCCGACACCGGCCGCGGCGACCGCGCCGCAGATCGCGTCGTCGAGCTTCCTCGCCTCCGCGTTGAGGAATCGCTGATCGCCCGGGGACATGCACAGGTGGTAGCTCGCCGGGCCCAAGCCCACCGCGAGGCACCCCGTCGTCTGCCGGGGATCGCTGGGGAACGGGCGCGGGTAGGTGAGGACGACGATGCGGGCGTGCGGCGCCCGCTCGTGGATCGCCTGGAGGTCCGCGATCAGGCGGTTCGGGATCTCGGCGATCCTGGCGTCGATCTCCGCCTGCTGCCCGACGCAGCCCGCCTCGTGCGAGCCGCCGGGCCGCTCGGCCATGTAGCACGTCTTCAGATCGTCGGAGAACCCGGCGTCGTTGCCGCCGATCGTCATCGTGACGAGGCTCGTGTTCGCGTTGACGCGGTCGACCTGGCAGCCCTCGCCGTAGCGGCCCGAGGCATGGCCGTCGCTGCAGCTCGGATCGTCGGTGCCGTTGTAGACGTCCCTGGTGATCGAACCGCTGCACGCCCACGTCTGCGTGCCGCGTTCGAAGTCGTAGGTCCCGGTGACGGTCGCGTTGTAGGCGCCGCTTGACCGGTCACAGCCGTTGAGCACCTTCGGGTCCTTGTGGTAGACGCAGTGCCCCATGACCGAGACGCGGCACTGCGACTCCTCCACGCGGCTGCCCGGCTCGTAGTCGCCGAGTCCCTCACCGGCCGAGTAGGAGTCGCCGAGCGAGACGTACCCGCCCCAGGTGGCGCGCTGGACCGGATCGGGCGAGTCCCACGGGGCGCCGGGCGACGGCGCATCGGCCGTCGGGGCGGATGCCTGCGGGCAGGAGTCGCCAAGGACCTGGCAGACCGCCGCCCGCAGGCCCCCGCTCACGGCGGGCGCCATCCGCGGCATGGCTGCCGCCAGCGCCATCGCCAGCCCGAGGCACGCGGCGCCCACGCACAGCCACTCGATCGTGGTCTGCCCGCCGTTCTGCCGCAGCCTCCCCGGCATGCGGCGACGGTCCCAGACCCTCGACGGCGCGTCCATGGCACCGCAGGCTCATCTTCCTCGGGCCCGGTGGGCCTACGTGGGTGGGTCGGGTCCTAGTTCCAGGGCAGCTGGGACCGGCGCTCCCAGTACTCCTCCGCGGGCTCGGCGAGCGCGGCAAGCTGGTCGTCGAGACCGGCGTCCCACGCGACGTCGAGGGCAGTGAGGTTGCTGCGCAGCATGTCGGCGCTCGAGGCGCCGCTGAGCACGACGTCGACCCACGGCTGGGCCACCACGGCGGCGAGCGCGAGCGCGTCGGGCGTGGTGTCGCGCTCGCGCGCGGCCTCGGCCAGCAACGCGCTGTCGCCCCGGGCGGTGAGCCGGCCGTTGGCCACCGCCTCCTTGATGATGACCCCGAGCCCGGCCTCGTGGGCGGCGGCGAGCGCCGGCCCGGCCGAGCGCTCGTGGAGGTTCCACGTCGACTGGACCGCGTCGAAGCCTCCGACCTCGAGCGCGCGCTCGATCGTGTCGGCCTGGCGCGGGCCGGTGGTGGTGAACCCGATGCACACGCCGGTCTCGCGCAGCCGCGCGAGCTCGTCGCGCACCGCGGGGTCGTCGAGCACGCCGCTCTCCGCCGTCGCGGAGTGGATCTGGTAGAGCTCGAGCCGGCCGCCCAGCAGCGCGCGGGTCTCGCCGAGTTGCCGGCGCAGCGTCTCGGCGGTCAGGTCCTTGACCTCGTGGACGTCGGCGTCGACGCGCCAGTCGGCCGTGTACGTGTAGCCCCACTTCGAGCCGACGGTCAGCTCGTCGGGGCCGAGGCCGCGCTCGTCGAGCCACGAGGCGAGGAACGCCTCGGCGCGCCCGTAGGAACGCGCCGCGTCGAAGTAGCGCACCCCGTCCGCGTAGGCGGCGTCGAGCACGAAGTGGGCGTGGCGCTCCATCGCCTCGACGTGGGTGTCGCCGACGTCGCCCGCGTGCCCGAGGTTGATGTAGCCGGGGCGGCCGAGCGCGGCGAGCCCGAGCCCGATCGGGCTGACCTGCAGGCCGGTGGCGCCGAGGGTCGGCATCAGCCCTCCCGCGGGAGCAGCCGCGGGGGCTGCCCCGGCCACAGCACCATAACCCGCCCGGCGAGCGAGTCGTCCTCGACCAGGTCGACGACGACGTCCGCGATCTCCTCCGGTGGCCGCGGGAGCGGCGCGGCGGCGCGCTCGGCCGGCGTCATCCGCTCGAGCTCGGCGAGGGCCCGCTCGGTCGCGATCCAATCCGGGACGACGCAATTGACGCGTACGTTCATTCGCTCGTGCAGGCCGGCCAGCGTCGACGTGAAGCGGATGAGACCGGCCTTCGCCGCTCCGTACTCCGGGGAAACATATGGCGCGAGGCCCAGACCGGACGTCGAGGCGATGTTGACGACGGCGCCCGCCCCGGCCCCCCGCATCGGCTCCAGCGCGAGTTGCGTCGCAAGCATCGGGCCGCGCAGGTTGAGATCGAGCGTGCTCTGCCAGTCCGCGGGCTCGGCGTCGGGGAAGTGCGGCTCGACGTGCCCGCCGCCGCCCGCGTTGTTGACGAGGATCTGGAGGCCGTCGGCGAAGGCGATCATCCGCCGCACGTCGTCATCGGAGGTCACATCGGCCTGGACGAAGCGAGCGCCGATCTCGCGCGCGACGCGCTCCCCGTCGGGATCGACGTCCGCGAGCACGACCCGTGCGCCCGCGGCCGCAAGCCGCCGCGCGATCGCGCGGCCGGTGCCCGCCGCCGCACCCGTGACCAGCGCGATGTTCCCGCTCACACGCACCGGTGCATGATCGCGTCATGCGGCCGGCAGCGCCGCGCGGT
>Ga0081455_10001454_pt1 | contig 29316 bp, 35 predicted proteins | sample TabmetS3T2R1_FD_70207 | JGI IMG/M metagenome (GOLD analysis project Ga0081455, IMG submission 70207) | Tabebuia heterophylla rhizosphere microbial communities from the University of Puerto Rico - S3T2R1 | ecosystem: Host-associated > Plants > Roots > Rhizosphere ... | reverse complement strand
GCTTTGGCGGCCTGGGGTGGAATCTCAATTGGTTTGGGCATATTAAATCTTGAGATCGGTCTACTTTGCGACGCAACGAAATCGCGGGAAGTGTTTTAAGCGGTCAGGCAGGCAGCGGTCTCATCGTCTTAAGCCCCACCCTCAGCCGCGCAGGTGGGATCGTGTGCCTGCCGCTCGCGACTCCTACAGCGCTACGTCGCCCTTACTCAGTGGTCCGAATGTAAGCGTTTCGGCAGGTTGTTTTGAGTCGCGAGCCACTACTCTGGGTCGGGATCGTAGCCTTTCGACAGACGCGGCGGATAGCGTCATAAGGAAGGAACGAAATCCAACCGTTCTGCCTTGTCTCATCTTTCGACCTGCGGGGAGGCGGGATGCCTCGCTACTATTTCGACATGATGGACGACGATGGTCTCCTCGTGGATGACGAGGGTGTCGAGCTTCCCGATTTGGACGCAGCGCAAGAAGAGGCCGCCCGATCTCTGGGCGATATGGTGCGCGACGCTACGCGCAACTTCAAACGTGGCCCCATACAGCAAATGGGCATTGAGGTGCGAGACGAGATCGGTCGCGTGATGCACGTCCGGTTTTCAGTTGAAGTCCAACGAAGGAATTAGGCGGCAATAGCGTAACGTGCGAGTCGATCATCTTGGGAGGTATCCGTGGGCGCGCCGCCGGTTTCGCCTCGAGATGTAAGCGCGATAAGCGTACCCTGCGACGAAGCCGGCGAGGAACGGAATACTCAAGACGATCAACACATCATAGTTCACGAACTGCCTCACTATGGCGACCCGCGAGTCTGCGGTGGGGCCGCTGGTGTTCCGAAAGACAGCGGCCCCTGCCGACCACTTCCAATTGCCCTGCCTCAAGCAGAACGATGACCGACGGGAAGAAACGGCACGCAGGGGGTGGCGTTCCTAACGCTCGGCCACTCGGTGCTGTTAGTCAGTTTCCGGCTCAAAGCCCTTCGGCAGCCGCGGCGGGTGCTTCAAAGGCTTTGGGCATTTTTTTGGAGATCGGTCCGCTTTGTAACGCAACAACGAGCAATGCGCGGATTTAGCTTCGAGGCAGGCAGCGGCCTCATCGTGCTCTGTCTCGACTTCCTCCGCGGTGGGGCCGTTAGCCTGCCGCTTGCTTGCAATTTGAGTGCCATGGACGAGGACCGGCTGTTCCTAGCCCTTTATGTTGCAGGGTCAGCGCTTGTGGTAGCTCTGACCGCCGCCGCCCTGTCTTGGTAGGGCGCATGAGCGACTTGTAATTAAGCCCGCGAGAACAGCAGCTACTCCGGCGGTTGGCTCTGCGCAAGTCTGACCGAGAGATTGCAACAAGCATCGGTGGCACGGCGCGGCAGGTCGGCGTCCAAAGCGAACGCCTATTGAAGAAATTGAACCTGACAACACAGTCGGAAATCGTCGAAGCCGCGGCCCGATTTGCAGCATGGCCTAAGCAATGACTCGCGCTGTTCTGGTAAAGCACTGCGGGCCGGACGCTCAAAATGAGTAATTGAGTAACTTTAGTTTTCAGTATCGGCCCAACCTACCTTGATCGGCCGATAGGATGACGGACGTATAGTGGCCGGACAGCCAATAAAGGCCGCCGCCCAGGATAACCGCCATCAGCGCGGTGGTTAGCACGACGAGCGCCCAGTCGCGCTTCGTTAGCAACTCGAATTGAAACACGGTTTGCCCCGCCCGATTCAACGACACACGATAGGTCAGTTTCGATCAGGCTCAAATCCCCCTTGGGCAGCCGCGGCGGCTCGTCGTGGCTACTTGGGGCAGGGCATGCCGGCGCCGCCGCAGCGGCAGGCGGGCCGCTGAAGGGCTGATCAGGATGGTTCTCGCACGTCGGCATCTCTCGCGTTATTCCGTCAGAGCGGCGGCAGCGTACCCCTGACGAGAATGCTCACGATCACTGCCATGCTCAGAAGGCATCCTGATAGCGCGATCAGCTTCGCGACATCCAATGGTTCGAACAGCATTGGTTCGTCCTCTTATCGTCGTGACAAGACGTCACAGTGAGGAGTGAGTGTCTCCAGTTTTTTTCCTGCCAGAGCGTTGGCCTGATCGGGGCCTGGATTCAGCCGGTAGCTCCGATTCTGAGTCCAAAACGCGCAAAGCATCCAGGATCTCATCGAAGCTGACGGCAGTCCCGTGAAAAGACCGGCTCGGGTCCCGAAGGTCTTTCACGGCGCAAGCATCTGCGGCCCAAGAAGATAGGATCGCCCGCTTCTCGTACGAAGTCAGGTCGCAATCCTCGACGACGTCCATGGGATGACTGAATGCATCTGCCGGGTGCAGAAGTGCAGTCATGTCCAGATTCGTTGCTGGTCCATGAACGCTCCTGTCCGCCAAACGCGCGGAGAGGCGGTCGGGAAACTCTTCGCGTAAGAGAGCCTCCACGGAAGCCTGCTCTTCGTTCAATCGACGCTCAATATACGCCCGCTCGAGGTCCGTTAGACGCGTTGCGAGCAGCCTGCGGTAGCGACGAATATTGTTATGGTGAGCGCGAAGGCGTTCAACGTTGTGACTATTCATGATGCTACTCCCGGCTCTAGGCGGCCATGGCGCGTTGGGTGGAGCGCAACCGATAAGGCTTTCCGCCGGGAGGATTCCGGGGACCGCCATCCAGTTCGCACAATGCCTCCAGGATCTCGTCGATCGATACCGGCCGCTTCAGGCCAGCGGGGGAGCGCAGGGATGGACAGGACGCCATCGCAGATGCATCCGAGGCCCAGGATGCCAAAATCGCTCGCTTCTCGGCTGTTGTTAGACCGGTATGATGCACGATGTCCTTCGGATGTTCGAAGACGGTGCCGGGATGAAGAAGCGCGTTGAAGTCAAAGACGTTGTCGTCGGCGGTCGTCGGCCGCATGGTATCCTCCTTTTCATTGACGGTGAACGGCAGCCGCGCGAACTCTCGCGCGGCGCCGACCGGAGCCTCTTCGCCTAGGCTGCTTTGGCTTCCAGTTTCTGTACGTTGTCGGTCGATACGCCGTTGATGGCGATCCGGCGCGGCTTCATGGCTTCCGGAATTTCCCGGACCAACTCAATCTTGAGCAAGCCATTGTCGAACGCGGCGCTCTTGACCTGAACGTAATCCGCCAGGTTGAACTGCCGCTTGAAGTTGCGGGTCGAGATGCCGCGATACAGGAAGTCGCGCTCGGCCTTGTCGGGCTTGCTGCCTTCGATCGTGACCGCGTTGTGTTGGGCCGTGATCGCGATGTCGCTGGGCGCAAAACCTGCAACCGCGAGCGAAATCTGGTAGCGGTCCTCACCCAACCGTTCGATGTTGTACGGGGGATAGTGGTCCTCGCCGGCCCGCTGGGCCATTTCCGCGAGGTCAAAAAAGCGGTCGAAGCCAATGGTCGAACGCCAGAGGGGCGATAAATCGTAAGTGCGCATAGCCAAATCCTCCAAAGAGCAAGATGGATACGAGCGGCACCGGACACGACCGGTGCCCGTCTCACTGGCCCGGGCCCACGGGGCGCCCGGACACCACCGTCCGGTGGCGTCAAAAAAATTAGCAAAGTCGTTTTTGGTTTCAAGAGGGGGACAAAAAATTTTTGAAAGGCCTGTCGAAGGTCGAGCGACGCCGCCCTGGCCATCGCTTCATTAGCAAAATACTAAGACTTCGATCAAAGGCGGGGTGCCTTCCGCGATCCTGTTTGTTGGTCGAGGCGAGGCAGACCTTACCTACATCCAGTTCCCAGGGCGGTAAGACAAGCGCCAGCGCAAATAGCGCGAGATTCTGCGGATACGCCCTTCGATCTTGCGGATGCCCAGGGAGCGTTGCTTGCACTTGCATTGCGCGCGTTCGATCGTATGGGGAGCTCTTGCCGCCGCCCTGCAAGCCATTGAACGCGGATCAGCGCTGTCGGCTGCGACAAACCCCGGCTGTGCTCTTCATGAACTAGCAACCAATGCCTTCAAAATTCGGTACTTTCCGCTCCCGCTGGCAGCATCGATTGAGTGCTGTAGTGGTGTAACGGGGGGCACAATCAGCGGCGCGCCATCACGCGCCGCCGATTGCCTCCTAAGTTGTCCATCGTCAGGTCAGTGGCCGTTCCGCGACATCGATGATCGCGCCGAGACCCTGGCGCAGCCGGTTTGTTCCGGCGTCCGCGGTCGAGAGAGCGAGAACGAGCAGCGAGCGTCCCGTGACCTCGAATACTTCACCGAACTCGAACGAATGCGGCTGCAGGTCCGGGTCGTTGGTGTTGATAAGCCCCAGCCAGTTGCGTCCCTCCGGCACGGCGGGCAGCGTGAATTCGACCACATCATGGTGGGCATTGTAGATGATAAGGATCGTGGCATCCGAGCCGCGCCGCTTGATGCCTGTCTCCTGCGCGCGGCCGTCTAGCAGCATCCCGAAACACCGCGCGTTTGCGTCCTCCCATTGCGCGGTGGTCATTTCACCGCCCGACGGCGAGAGCCAGGTCACGTCCTTGACGTCGAGCTCTTCGTTGTGGGAGCCGACGAGGAAACGGCTGCGGCACAGGATCGGAAAACTTCTGCGCGTCGCTGTCAGCTTGCGCACAAATTCACGCAGGCTCCTTCCTCCTGGGCTGATTGCGAGCCAGTCGAGCCACGACGTCTCGTTGTCCTGTGCATAGGCGTTGTTGTTGCCGTGCTGCGTATGACCGAACTCATCGCCCGCAAGCAGCATCGGAGTGCCGTGCGACAGCAGCATCGTCGCAAAGAAATTGCGCTTTTGCCGCTCGCGGAGTTCGTTGATCCCCTCGTCGTCGGTTTCTCCTTCTACGCCGCAATTCCAGGAATGATTGTTGCCGTGGCCGTCGCGGTTGTGTTCTCCATTCGCCTCGTTGTGTTTCTCGTTGTAGGAAACAAGATCGTGGAGATTGAAGCCGTCATGGGCCGTGACAAAATTGACGCTCGCCCAGGGCCTCCGTCCTCGTTTGTTGAAGAGGTCGCCCGAACCAGATACGCGCTTTGCGAAGTCGGCGAGCTTACCGGCGTCGCCCTTCCAGAAGGATCGTACGGTGTCCCTGAACTTGTCGTTCCATTCCGCCCAGCCGGGCGGGAATTGTCCGACCTGATAGCCGCCAGGACCGATATCCCAAGGCTCGGCAATAAGCTTCACGCCGGACAGTACCGGGTCCTGACGGCACGCGTCCAGAAACCCGCCGCCCTCATCGAACCCATATGGCTCGCGCGCGAGGATCGTCGCAAGGTCAAAGCGGAAGCCGTCGACGCGCATCTCGGTCGCCCAATAGCGGAGCGAGTCCGCGACCAGCTGCAGCACGCGCTGATGGGAAAGGTTGACGGTATTGCCCGTACCTGTGTCGTTGATGTAGTAGCGCTTGTTCTGCATCAGGCGGTAGTAGCTCGCGTTGTCGATGCCTTTGAGCGAGATGGTTGGCCCGAGTTCGTTGCCTTCGGCCGTGTGGTTGTAAACGACGTCGAGGATTACTTCGATGTTGTGCGCATGAAACTGGTTGACCATCGTCTTGAATTCGTTCGAAGACGGCGTGCGCAGGTAGCGCGGCTCAGGTGCAAAGAAAGCGATCGAATTGTAACCCCAGTAATTGCGCAGGCCCCTCTCGGCGAGATAGGAATCGTCGACGAAAGCGTGCACCGGTAGGAACTCGGCGCTTGTGACGCCGAGCGAGCGCAAATAGGCAGGGATGTCGGGGTAAGCAAGGCCGGCAAAGGTTCCCCGGTCGGCTTCGCCGACCATCGGGTGCAGTTTCGTAAATCCCTTGACGTGCATCTCGTAGAGCACCGTCAACTCCCACGGCGTCTCCGGCTTGCGCGCCGAGCCCCACGTGAAGGCCGGATCGATGACGCGGCATTTCTGCATCAGCTTCGCGCTATCGCGCTCATCGAAGGAAAGATCCTTCTCGGGACTGTTCAGCCTATATCCGAAGAGCTCGGGGCCCCATCTCAGTTCGCCGACAAGCTGTTTCGCATAGGGGTCGAGGACCAGCTTGTTGGGATTGAAGCGGTGCCCCGCGTCCGGCTCATAAGGTCCGTAGACGCGGTAGCCGTAGACAGTTCCCGGCCGCGCGCTTGGCAGGTACCCGTGCCATACTTCGTCGGTGTATTCCGGGAGCTCAAGACGCTCCAGCTCGGTTTCGCCGCCTTCGTCGAATAGGCAAAGCTCGACCCTTGTCGCGTGAGCGGAAAACAGTGCAAAATTGACGCCCAGCCCGTCCCAAGTCGCGCCCAGCGGGAACGGCTTTCCTTCCCTGATGCTTGAGCGTCGCAGAGTCTGAAAAGCCTTCAGAAGCGCCTGGTCGCCTGCCCCGACATTCATCTTCGCCCCATCGTCCGGCCTAAGCGGCTGCGACGTCCCCACTACTTAACTGGTCGGGTGCAGTTTCCGTTGCCGCAATGACAGCTGCTGCCGGCACGTCCGCCGGGGGTGGCAGCCTATTTGCGCGCTGAAGGGCAACTTCTTTGCCGATCGCGGCGATCGAGGCACCCGTGCGCTCGACGATCCGGCACACTTCGCCTTCCGAAAGTCTAATTCGCCTCAAGGCTTTGGCCTGCTTCAGGTCGGACAGGTCGACAGTGCTGCGGGGTGGGAGACGCTTCTTCGCTTGCATGGCACGGCTCCTGTCAGGCCTAACAGAGAAGGCGCCTTCGAGTTCCTTACCGCATGCCCGCGGACCGACATTGGACGGATCAGCGGGGCTGGAGATGTCGCTTCGCGAGTTTCAAGCGATCCTCGGCTGGAGCTGCTCCACGAGTTTTTGCGCAGTAGTACCTACAGCTCCAGCTCCGTGGCGCACAGCAACCCGCTTTGTAAATTACGCCTCAGTCAGATGAGCCAGCGACGAATATTTCAGCCCAGAAGCCCTGGCCGGTTGCCAGCGGCTTTTAGGATCGGTTCTAGCCTAACAACAAACCTCTCAACGGGCTTTTATGTTACGTCGCTCAGGTAGGAATGACGCCATAGTACTGGTCGACCGCACGCGCGCGGGTCGGATCACCCCAATTCCACTCATGATCGGTGCTATACTTGGGCGCACCCTTCAACTGCTGCTCGGTTACGCCCGTGCGGTAGCCGCCGAGATTGGTGTCATACTTCAGGGAATTCCACGGCAGAGGATAATGCTCGTCTCCGATGCCCAGGAAGCCCCCAAAACTCAGTACCGCGTACGAAACCTTCCCCGACTGCTTGTCGATCATCACGCGTTCGATCGTACCGATGGCGCTCTCATCCGCTCCGTATACCGACGTGCCTTCAACCTTATCGCTGCCTATCAAACTGCCTGTTTCTCGCTCATCCATAGGCGACCCTCCAGTATCAGCCCCCGCAGATCAACCGCACCTTGGCAGGAACGTTCCTATGGAGCCTGTCGCGGAAAGCATTGGGAACTGCTGCAGGCGAGCGGCAGGGCTTGATTATTAAGCCCGCCACGTCTGTCTCAAGTTGGTCAGCAAGCCAAACTGGCACGAGGGAGGCGTTTCGGGAGGTGCCACAGATGGGCTCGAAGGTTCGCAGTAAGTAAATTGAGCGAGTCAAGCGAGTTTGAAATTCTTACGATGCAAGGGGCAACGAGATCACGAACGACCGAGCGTCATCGAGCCGCACCTAACGTGTCGGCCATCTTGGCGCCCCGCGCGCCTAATGGTTTCGGCTTGCCGGTCGTTGTATCGCGCACCGTCTGGTGCTCCATCTCCGCGTTGAGTTCGGCGCCAAGCAGTATTGCGATCGCGGATATCCAGAGCCATGTCATGAAGCCGACAGCGGCGCCGAGTGAGCCGTAGGTTTCGTTGAACGTCCCAAAGTTGGCAGCGTAGAAAGAAAACAGCGCGGACGCGGCGATCCACAAAAACGTCGCGGCGGTGCTGCCCCAAGTGATCCAGCCCCATTTGGGAGCCTTGCGGCTCGGTCCGAAGCGGTAGATGCAGGCGAGGCCGATCGCGAGCGCTAGGAACATCGCAGGCCAGCGCGCGATCTTGATAAGAAGGTCGGTCGCGTTCGTCAGCGAAAGATATTGCAGGGCCATCGGCACGACGACCACGGCCGCCAGAGCGGACAGGACGAAAACTATCCCGGCGACGGTGAAGCCCAGCGACATCGCGTTCAGCTTCAGAAAGCCGCGCTTCTCCGTCTCGCCGTACACGATGTTCAGCGTGTCGAATAGCGATTTCATCGCCGCGTTCGCGCTCCAGAGCGAGATCGCAAGGCCGGCGGCAAAAGTGAAGCCGAGCGTTCGGTCGCCTTTCGAGGCCACGCGCGTAAGCTGCTCGCGCGCGACGTCGACGGCGCCGCCGGGGATGAATCCCGCCAGCTCGTCAAGATGCTTTGCAATGGTGGCGGGATCGGAGAACAGACCGTAGATGGCGACGAGCGCTGCGAGCGCCGGGAATATCGCAAGAATGCTGTAGTAGGTCATGCCGGCGGCGAGCGCGAGAATGCGGTGGTCGCTGACGTTGCCGTAGACTCGCCAGAGGATATCCTTCCATCCCTTCGGAGGGATTTCGGATGGGGAGGCCGCGTGGCGGCCGCGGCCGGCCTCTTCCGCGGCCAGGCTCGCGGACTGGGCGTCCCGCTTGTCGTCCGGTTGCAGAGCAGGCTTTGGACCGTTGGCGGGGCTGGCGCGTTCGATCAGGAAAGCCACGGCGAGCAGGCCAAGCGCCGCGGCGATATCCCATCCGCTGAGGGCCGTTCTTCTGCCCGGGCCGCCTCGTGCCTTGATCATGCGTCTCTCCGCGGAGGTAAGCATGTTGGATCGACTTGAGTTCCTCGCAACCAATCCGGGTGCGGAATTTGCAGGAGAGAATGTTCAAACGCCAAGGGAGCATCAGATGAATCTGGAGACCTTGCCCGCGACCGCCTTCAAAAACCCGGCCATTATCCTGTCCGGTGTGGTCGACTACGAGATGTACACGAAGTTCAGGACGCAGTTCGACAAAGCCTCGCAGCAGGATCTCGTCGTCATCGAGCTTTCAACGCTGGGCGGAGATCCGGAAGTCGCGAGGATGATGGGGGAAGATGTGCGCTTCGCCAGCGAGATGGAACCGCAGAGGCGCTTCGTGTTCCTCGGCAAGGCCGCGATTTATTCGGCCGGCACGACCTTTATGAGCTTCTTTGCCCGCCCTAATCGCTACCTTGCGCGTGGTTCGCGGCTGATGATACACGAGCGCAAGCTGTCGAAGACCCTCGTCATCGACGGCCCGTTGACGACGTGCATCGCCGTCGTCAAGGCGACCTTGAACGAGATCGAGTGCTCGATCGCCATCCAGAACGAAGGGTTTGAAAACTTGGTCTGCGGCTCAAGCGTCTCGCTGCAGGAGGTTCTTGAGAAGGCGCCGTCCAACTGGTATTTGGAAGCGCAGGATGCCAAGACTTTGGGCCTTGTCGAGGCTGTCCTCTAGCTTGCCCGCCGCGCAGCCGGGAATTCCAGCAGCGAGCCCTCTCGGCTTGCTACAACTCAAAATCCCGTCGAGAGGGAGGGGGACCAGCGACTTACAAAAGAGACTGAGGTTCGGAAAGGCGGACGGAAAACTAGGCGCGGCTACGCCGCGAATTCGCGCAGGGCGGAGATCACATCGGCCGCCGCGTACGGCTTGCCGAAATAGCGTGAGCCTTCCGGAAGCTTGGGATCCAAAGTTAGGTGCCCCGAGACTACGATTAGCCGGATCGGTGGCCAGCGCTCGCGGACGGCCGCCGCGAGCTTGATCCCATCCATCGAACCAGGCATCCGCACATCGGTGAACACGATCCTGATGTCGTCGCGGCTTTCGAGTATCCTTACCGCCTGGTCGGCATCGGCGGCAAAAAGCGGCTGCAGGCCCGCGTCCTCAACGAGGTCGCCTGCCATCAAGCGAAGATGAGGCTCGTCCTCGACCACCAACACGAATTTCCCGCGGCGACGGGCATCGGTCTGCACCATAAATCGTTCCTGCCGGGTTCGGGGGTATACCGCGAAAGTTTTGTGACACACGATAAGCGCGCCAGTTATCCGCCGTTCCGATAGATTTGCGGACTGGGTCGCGATTCCGGATCAGGAGGGTTAACGATCCGGTGGGTTCCTATGCGGGAACACCGCGGCCGGCGGATCGCACCCGCTGCAAGCGATCAGTTGAAACGGGAGACGCGAGCCTTCCACCAAGCGACGAACGCACTCCTCAGACAGGCGCGAATGCGGACGCCGCGATGCTGACTCACTTCGTCCGACTGGCAGCCGCCGAATTAAAAATCGCGATAGGAACGGCGCGACGCGGTGGCCGTTGACCGCGACCCGTCACCAGGAACTCCGGCCATGACAACTGGATATTCATTGCTCTCAGGTTGCGCGGCGCTGCTGCTTACCGTGGGCATCGCGCAGGCAGGTCCTTGCAACACCGCGAACAAGGACGCGGGCTCGGGCCCGACGCCGGGGGCCAGCGCCCCGGCGACAACCACGACAGGCATCGCTCCCAAGCGTCAGGAGCATCCGCCGACCGGCAGCATGAACGATGCGGCGGGCGATACCGCGACCTCCTCGCAGGACGCACAGCGGCAGATGCAGGGCCAGCCGACGGCGGCGCAGGAAGCGCAGGGGGCCAAGGTAAAGCCAGGAAACGATTGCTAACTGTGAAAGCGCAAGAAGGACGGCTGGAAGGCCGTCCTTTTTTATGCATTGGAAGTCTGCAGTACGCGCTCGGCGGCGTCGCCCCGGTTCTTGATCGCAAGATCGCGCCGAGAGCGGGCGGTCGATTGCAACTCTCTCGCCGCTCGTGTCGATGCAAATCAGCGTAAGTCCGAAGCCGAAGGCCTTTGCGCCGATCTGTTGCGGCCCTGAACGTGGTGCCGGGTGAGGGAATGCCCTGATCTAAGGCCGCCAACAAAAGTGTCGGCGCCGATAGGTATAGAATTGTCCCGGCCGTTACGATGGCCTCCAGCCGGAGCCACATCGCATCGTCGTTCACGCTACTCAAGCGGACCAGCGATCATCTTCCTCTTGGGCGGCTTGCTCATTCAGCCTGCGGGCCACGTCCTCGGCTTTCTCTCTGGACGGCGCGGTCGCTACCGGCTCGTCGGATTGAGTAACAACGTTGTTCTCTTTTGACTCGACGGGAAAATCATCCGGCCTCAACGGCTTTTCACGCGACATTTCCGCCTCCTTCGACACTTCAGGCCCCTTCCGGAAAAGACGTTACTACCCGCCTAAAGTTCCAAAGGGTGGGTTAGGAACGAGATAGTTCGTTGGGCCGTTGAAACCGACCGGCGGGACCAGAAATGTTTCAGAGGAAGCTCAATTTATCGGAGCGGCCTGGCTTCAGATATCATCTGAAAGTACATAGCTTTCGCACGTTAACCGTCATCGCGAGCTGGGTGCTAATCGCGCTGGCCTTCTACCAAAAGCCCGAATACCTCACTTCAATGCAGCGCGCGATCCAGCGTGGAATCGAATGGGCGGGGGATGCAATCCCGCCCCCCTGGGGACCGCGTATTGAGTTCGTCGCCAGAGAAGTGGGAGGAATTATTTGGCTGCAGATCACCCTGGTGGTCGTCTGCCTCCGGTTGGCGCTGTCAAGTATCGCCATCCTTTGGCGCTTTACACGCAGACGCGAAAGCGGTTGGTGATCGTTACGAGAAGCTTTCGCCGATCATCCTCAAAAATAACATCGCGTCGAGACAAGGGGATGCGAAAGCGTCCCGCGGCGACGATTGTCCGGTAGTGATCGACGATCTGGTTGCAATACCGCCTAGCATCAAAATGTTGCGGGGGCCTCGATCTCTCTGACACTATCAGGAACATTTCATCGGGCGTTCCCTGTCCCGCCGCCACCCGGTTTATCGGAATTTCAATGACCAGTAGCGCTTCGACCAGCAGAGTCGTCATCGGTACCGGACGAGCATCACGCACGCCGAAGAAAAGGGGCCGCTCCCGAACGAGCGGCCCTTCGCTGCTACAGATCAGGCGTCTTCTTCCGAGCTCTGCTCGATCGCCTCGGGCATCTTTGCGACCGACATCAGGGTCCGGCCGATCTGGTTCAGAAGCTGGTCAGCGTTTTCTTCCTCCGCGAGAGACTTCGACAGCAGCGCTACGACGGCGCTGTGGCGCAATTGCTGGGCAAGGTTCTTCGCGGTGGTGTAGCAGGAGATTTCGTAATGCTCCACCCGCTGCGCCGCGCCGATCAAGGCAAGGTCCGCAAGAGCGTCCTCCTTCTCCTCGCCCTCCGCCATGACTTCTTGGCCTTCCTCGACAAGGCCCATCATTCCCTTGCAGGGCTTCGCGCGGGCCGTCTCGCCGAGAAGGGAGAAGCATTCGTTGAGCCGCTCTATCTGTCCTTCAGTCTCGATGAGATGTTCCTCAAAACATTCCCGCAGGCGGTCAAAACGCGCGGCTTCCGCCATATTGGGCAGGGCTTTGGTCAGCTGCTTCTCCGCGTGAAGAATGTCCCGCAGCTCGTCGATGAGAAGATCGCTGATCCCTTCAGGCGCGGTCGGCGGTGAGCTTTCGGTCTTGATCGGCGCTTCGGCCGCAGCGTTGGGCGCAGACAATGCCGGAGACTGGACGAATTCCCAGTCTCCGCCTTCATTCCACGGCCCGCGCGTGTCAATCTCGCCTTCGTCACCCGAGCCGGTCGAATCATTGAAAAACTGATTCACAAGGCCGGGGGTCGGCGCGATCTTGCCGATGGTGAAAGCCGGCTTTTTCATGCTCTCAAGCGCTGCCGAGAACGCCTTCATATGCGTGATTTCGCGCGTCATCAGGAACTGCAGCGCGTCTTTTGTGCCGGCGTCATCGCAGAAATTGATTAGCCGCTCGTAGACTATCTTGGCGCGCGCCTCCGCCGCAATATTGCTGCGAAGGTCGACATCCAATTCGCCGGTGATCTTGAGATAGTCTGCGGTCCAAGGATTGCCCTGCGAGTTGAATAGATTGACACCGCCGCCGCCGGCGATCGCGATGAGCGGATCGGCTTCGGCCCTTTCGCGATCGAATTTGGTGGGCTTGAGATGCAGCCGAGCAAGGCAACCCACGACTTCGAGATGGCTGAGCTCTTCGGTTCCGATATCCATCAGAAGATCCTTGCGGTCGGGGTCTTCGCAATTCAGCCCTTGGATCGAATACTGCATCGCGGCCGCAAGCTCGCCGTTGGCGCCGCCGAACTGCTCCAGCAACATGTTGCCGAACGCGGGGTCGGGCTCGTCGACTCGAACGGTGTACATAAGCTTCTTGACGTGATGATACATGATGATCTCCGGAAGAGCGGGATGTGCCGATTGACGCGAGTTCAATCGGCGCCCGCCGCCGAGGTTCCTAATTGCGCGGCCGCTTGCGGGCCGAGAGCATCCGGTACAGCGTCTGCGCGTTCCCGGGACCTTTGGCGTTGTAGTCGTTGTTGAAGTAAATCCAGGCGCGCCTCGCTCCGCTCGCCCTTATACGTCCGGCCCATACGGCAAGCTCGTCGGCGGAGTATTCGTGCCTGTACCAGCGCTCAGGTCCGTGCAGCCGGACATAGACTTCGTCCGCCGTCTTGATCAGTTCATCGGGAAGGCGCGGAGCGCTGCAAGAGCAAAAGATGATGCCGGCCTTGCGAAAGGCCCTGTAAACTTCATCGTTCCACCAGCTCTTGTGGCCACGTTGCGCTGAGCGGGATCGAGCTGGCTCGCGATCGCTGCCAGGCGGCCTTTGGTGTAGCGGTAGCTGGGCGGCAACCTGGAACAGAAAACACCCCATCCGCTCGCCTAGAATGTGGGCGATCATCCCAAAATCACCGACGAGCGTTTTGGTGCCCCTTTTTGATGTGGGTAATCAGCTCGCAGACTTTCACCGTGTAGACGAAGTCCTTGCGGCGCGGCTGGCGGCGCCAAGCCTGGACATTCGCGACGGTTGGCCATGAGTAAAATGAGGCGTTGATCTCAACTGTGTCAAATACGCTTTCGTAGTGTTTGAACCAATCCGGCTGCGGCACGCCCGCGTAAAACAGGTCCCGCCATTTCCAGTAACGCCAGCCTGAGCAGCCGACGTAGACAGACCGTTTCAACGGTTGCGGCTGCTTAGGCTTTTGCGCTTTAGGGGATTTATGCATTTTCGCGGCGCGCAGGACATTGTTCGCGCGTTGCTTCTCGCGGCGCAGCCGGCGCCGCTCCCGTCGCTCTTCGTGCGACAGTTCGGCTTTTGGGATCGCAGGATACGTACATGGCATGCTGCACATTTGAGACGCCTAACGCGTTTCCTTCTCGACTTTGGGGGCCCAGCGCCAAACGCCGAGGAAATTGATCAGGAGCAGGATGGCATTCTGGACGATGAGCGACACCTTGCCGTCCAGCCAGCCGTCGGCCATCCAAGCGATAGATGCGACGATAAAGATCGCAAAGCCTGCGACCATGACCCGCGCGTTCCAGTTGGCCGCGACCAGCGCCGCCGCGATGATCGTGGTCACGGCTGCGAAAGTCCGCAGAAACACCATCGCGTCCATCGTCTCTCCTTACAAACTGATATATTCCTGGGCGCGAATGACGATCTCTTCCTGCGACAGCTCGCGCTCCAGACTCTCGCGCAACGAGCGCCAATAGTCACGGGAAAGCTTCGCCGCCTTATCTCGACGACAGCGATGCTGTCGCGTTCCGTTGCGCTTCCTTCGCGCCACAGCCCTTCGCCTGGCGACCTGACAAAGCTAGTCGCGCCGCCGAACCTGTCCGTCATCTCCTTCAGAAGCCCGTCGAACCATTGCTGCGCCACGCGCTCGCCGGCGCCGGTCTTTCTCGGCCGCAAAATCTGGATGAGGTACGAAGCGCTCATGATGTGCGCGCCCCGCGCCCACCGCCTGCCCACCTCTCCAGCATAGTTTCGGTCGTAACGCACTCGATCTGCTCGCCGAAGCGGTTCAGGTAGACGTTCGTCATCGCGTCGTGGGTCTCGTCCGCCGAGCTGCACAACGCGTCGGTGACAAGGATGACGCGGAAGCCCCAGTCAATCGCGCCGAGCATGGTCGCGAGCACGCAGACATCAGTCTCGCCCCCGGTGATGATGATCGTGTCGACGCTCGCCGGCGCAGCTGCAGGTTTAGATCGCTCCCGGTCCACGGCGAGTAAACATGTTTGTCGAACGTGCGGCCGGGCGGAACGAACCGGGCGAGCTCGGGAACTAGCCCGACCAGTTCGGGACCGATTCGGTCGATGGTCATCGCTTCCCAGCGCTCGTAATAATGCCGCCACATGCCGACACCCTGGCCGGGTTTCCGGGCCGGAATGAAGCGTGTGAATATCGTCCTCTCGGGACGTGCGGCGGCGATGGCAGCGATGTTCGGCAACACGCGCTTTAGCCACGGCATCTTCCATTCCGTGCTTTCGGCAAACATCCTCTGCATATCGACGCAGAGATGGACCGCGTTTTCGCTGACCGCGCCGTAGCGCAACTCGTCTTTCTTGGACATCTTCACCTACCTGAAGCCTGCTCCAACCGTTGTTTCGCGGGGTTGGTTCCTAGCCTGGAGTCGCCGGTTTCGCGGCAGCTTTCATTGCCCGGTCGGACAAAATCTGCGTGATGGCGGCGGAACCTCGATATGCCATTCCTCCAAAGTTTTTCCTTGGGGCCCTGTGGTGCGGCTCGGCCTTGCCCCAAGAAGACAAAAAGACCGACGACCTAAAAGCCGCCGATCCGGACGCGGGCAAAAGCACCGTTGCGGAAACCACGCTCGGCCTGCTGCCAAATCCCCTCGAAAATGCGGTGTCGCGGTGACTTATATCGGCGAGGTGCTCGGCAATCCCGTCGGAGGGCTCAAACGGTCCTTCGCCGTCGACGCTGACCTCGAAAAGCTTCTCGGCGCAAAGCAGCTCGCCTTCCACGCCAACGTCTTCCAGATCGACGGCGGCGGCTGCCGCGCGGCGCGCTGTTCAACAACATGGTCGTCAGCGGCATCGACGCCTGGCCGACCACGCGGCTTTACGAGATCTGGCTTGAGCAGGCGTGGGGCACGAAGCTCACATTCGCGCCGGCCGGCTTGCAGCCGACACCGAATCATGACCGCCAAATACCCGATGATTCACGAACGCCTCGCTCGGCTGGACTGCAGCGCCGTCGCTCAACCAGCCGAGCGGCGGGCTGTCGCCGCTCGATGCGCCGTCGCGCGAGTCAGCGACGTAGGGCTTTCGGTATATCTCCGATCTCCATCGTGCCCGGCGATGCGTCGTGCGCCTGAGGCCGAGCCGAGATTTCTTCCGGACCGCGGCCGACCGATGTATATCAATTCCACCGCCAAACCGTCTCTCTAAACCTGCCGCCGCACCTTCATTTCAGCGATTTATGGGGTCCCAAACCCGCCAAGGGCTGGGGAACCTTAGGCCACTTCAGCGCTTACGATCGGATGAGTGTATCGAGTAACGGAGTGCATCATGGATGGGCTTGAAGAGAAAATCCGACAGCGTGCGTATGAACTTTGGGAAAGCAGCGGCAAGGAAGGCTCGGAAATGGATTTCTGGCTCCAGGCCGAACGGGAGATTTCAGGCGGAAAGCCTCCCGAGGCGCCGCAGGACAGGTTGGAGTAAGAATCGCACAATCCGCCGCTCGCCTAGAGCGGCGGATTCTATTGACAGGAAGGTGCAGAGGGGTCGCCGAGCTTCTCTCAATCATCAGCGTCTTGTCGCGAGTCGACACTTCGCGTAGTTCAAACAGCATCCGGTTTACAGTGGCGATGGCCAAGCCAACGTTTCGGCGAGCTGGATGAGGCTCAGCGGCAAAGGAAGCCGGTTCTGCCGCATCATCCTGGACGCCCGGGCGCGGTAGCATATCTTGCAGAAGAGATGAGCCATTCTCGCAAAGGACAGGGTGCTCGCCTCACGAAAAATCGCCGCGCCGATTACGGTTCACGCCGGATCGCAAAACTGACCGGCGGCCTTTCCCCAAAATAGTTTGATCAGGTCGCGGTGCGGAATAAAGGCGATTACCGTGGTTTCGATGACGCAGAGCGAATGGTCCATCTGATGAAGAGTTCCTGAGCATCGGGCACATCGCCGACCATATGAAACGCGAGATACTGACGCCGGCCGTTCGGAAGCAGGTGATAGCGTCTGACCATCCCGGATAGCACGAGGGCCGCGGCCGTCGGCACGCGCGTTGCCTGATTAACCAGCACGGACAGCAGGGCCAGAACCAGAAGCCCGGCCGGCGGAACCAGCAGCCTGGTCAGAACAACCAGCAGCCCGGCCAGAACCAGGGCGGTCAGAGCCGCTAGTCGATTAGAAAGCTCGGCTCCCGCCGGGCTTTCTATTTCAGCGCTGCGTTAATGCACGGGGTGCATCGCAACGCTTGGTACATCGCCTACAATGCACGAGTCTCCCGCGACATAAATCGCAACGACTTCTGGCGTATCATGCACGAGAGAGTAACCGAGACCCGCCTTGAGTTGATGGCGATCCAAGAGTAAAGCGACATCAAGCGCGAATTGAAGCGGCTCGGGGGAGAGTCCTAACAATGATAGGCCCGCCCAACTCCGGCGAGCCTTTTGCCTATTTGTGGTTTTTATCGAGGGCCTGTGCCATCTCAAGATGATGCTTGAGGGCGGCCAGCGTCTTTCCGGCCCAGTCTTTAAGCTTCGGGTCATCCCCGCCGTTGGCGTAGCGCTCGAACAGCGACACGGCATCCTTGTGCGCACTGACCTGCATCGGATCATACTCCGACGCAAAATCTTCCGGCTTCGCGTCACGCAGCTTCGCAAGTTTCTTCTGGGAAGCGTCGTCGAGTGCGCCCGGCAGCGCAGCCTTCAGATTTTCCGGCACCATCGATTTCAGGTCGGAGCTTGTCCTGGTGTGGTCGGTCAGCATCATTTCCGCAAACTTCTTTTCGTCGGCGTTGCCTTTCTGTTGCGCGATTTTCGCGGCCTCGATTTCGGTCATGTCACTCATCGCCGCCTCCTTTATGAAGTCCTCGGTCTTCGGAGCGATGCCCAGCATCGAGTTGACGCCTGTCTTCTCTGCGGCCGACTGGGCGAGAGAAGGCGATACGAAAACGCTGAGAAGTGCAAATGCAATAACTGCTTGTTTCATTCTTGTTTTCCTTTCGCCCGGTCCAACCGTTCCTGGGCGGCAAAGTTCCTGGGCGCCGGACGAAGCGCCGAGGGGAGGGAACTACCGACGCCGTTCGCACGGGACCATGCGAAGCCGGTGAAACCGGCGTAGTTAACAATGCAAACTCGTACGGCCGTTCCTGCCAAACGCAAAGGCTCTTTGTGTACAATTTTGGACCGAAGAAGATGCGGCGTTGAATCACGCTGAGTGGTGATCGGCGTGTTCGCCCACCGGTGTCGACTGCCTTGTTGCCCCAACCGTCGAAGACGAACGCTTGCTAGGCAACCGCTCCCGCCCAGTCGGGAAGCGATCGCTCCTTGGCGCCGGCAGTCGTCCTGCTCGTGCGCAGTCCAGATTATGATGGAGATCCGTCAGGATCGCCGGCTGCCGGTCATAGGTCTAAGTGCAGGCCGTGCGCCACGCGCCGTTGACGGCGACGTGCATTAGATCATTCCTCGCTCGCGAGTTGTTCCTCATAGGAACCGGGCTCCTCTTCAACTGTTGTTGAGCGCAATCTTATGAGGAGCTCTCGCATGGCAAAGAAACCGAAGAAGCTTGAAGACCTCTTTCACGAAACCCTGAAGGACATCTATTTCGCTGAAAACAAAATCCTGAAGACCTTGCCTAAGATGGCCAAGGCGGCGCAGTCGCCGGACCTCAAGGCGGCTTTCACCCAGCACGAGCGAGAGACGAGGGGTCAGGTGAAACGCCTTGACCGCGTGTTCAAGATTATCGGCAAGCCTTCGCGCGGCAAGACATGCGCCGCTATCAATGGCATCACGGAGGAAGGCTCCGAGATCATGAAGGACTTCAAGGGAATGCCTGCCCTCGATGCGGGCCTTCTCGCCGCGGCGCAGGCAGTAGAGCATTACGAGATTTCGCGCTACGGAACACTGTCCACTTGGGCCGAAGAGCTCGGCTATGACGAGGCGGTGCAGCTCCTGGAAGAAACCCTCACCGAAGAAAAGAACACTGACAAGACTCTGACGGGAATCGCCAAGTCGGTAGTCAACGTCGACGCCGAACAGAAGGATAGCGAAGAGGAAGACTGAGGGTCCGTCCTTCCCGCACCGCGCGGGGCTGCTTCCTCGCCGCTCCTCGGATCGTCTTGCCGTCAAGCTGCGCGTTCGTCCCGAAACCTATGCCGAGGGAGGTGTCGTTCGCGTGACCGACGAGGACAAAAACGAGCTCTACCATACGGCGCTCGAATCTGCGGAATAGTCATACCGGAATTCGGCCCGCGGATACGGCGTCCTAGCGACGGTTCTCCGGCCGCCAGGCTCCCGGAGTTCCAGTGCGTGGACCCGCGCGGTTGTGCGTGCAAAAGTGAACTCAGCCCGACAAGCGGCTTCTTCGCGTTAGCGATTCATTAACCAACCAAGCTCATGATTCAGCTTACGAAGCGGCGGAACCGGATGCCGGGCCGGCAGTCGCTTTGGGTGAGCCGGCGGCGTCGTGCCCGCCGGCTTTCTCACGATCGGGGACGACACAAACGAGTTTTGAACGACGCAGGATGTTGAACACTCTATTCGGTAGCGCGCCTACTATCTTTGGCTTGAGGGAGGGGGCAAGCACCGAGGCAGACGCGCAATGGCTGAAGGCGCAGTGTGAAATCCTCAGCTTTACGAATTCGAGCGTTTGAAGGCGGACGAGCCCTTTCACGCCGCATCAAAGTGGGCGGGCTCGCGCAAGAAGGGTCGCGCTGCCTGATTGTGATATACCCAACCACCGCGAACCTCAGATCATTAGCGGGGCGGAGTTGGGTCAAGGCGTTCGAATCCAGAGAGCCTCACCACGATGAACCGGCTCGTCAAGGAGGTAGGTTGAAGGCCGGAGCGTCCTGCGCGACCTCTGCTTCAGGATATCGGAAGACGGCTGGGGGCTAAAAAAGCGCCAGTCCCTCTGCCGAAACGCTAGACAGCGTTGCTACGGCCAGAATGGTTTCGCGAGCTGGGTCAAAAAGCCTCCCCATACGACCTAAAAGCCAGCAAAAGCACCTTGGCCGCGAGGTTCGGGCGCGAAACGCAATTTCCTCAGCGGTGACAGGTCAACCCGCGGCAGCGCCGGCCGCGGACCGGGCGATAAGAGGAACGAGTCCAAGACGTTGACGTTCTTATCCCGAGCATATCCGTCAATTTAGGCGAGTGACACTGAGCCGATCAACGTGTTGCGTAAGGAGTAAAACATGCGAGCCGCCCCGAGCGAGCCCTTAGCGCGGCATGCGCTGGCCTTCGTTCTTGCAGGCGGGAGGGGTAGCAGACTTCTCGAGCTGACGGACCGGCGGGCGAAGCCGGCAGTTTACTTCGGCGGCAAATCGCGCATCATAGACTTTGCCCTGTCAAACGCGATGAACTCGGGAATCCGGCGCATCGCCGTCGCCACGCAATATAAGGCGCATAGCCTTATTCGCCATTGCAGATGGGCTGGAATTTCTTTCGGCCGGAGCGCAACGAAAGTTTTGATATTCTGCCGGCGAGCCAGCGCGTTTCTGAAACCATGTGGTATGTCGGGACGGCGGATGCGGTCTACCAAAATATCGACATCGTCGAACCTCACGCCTGCCGCTTCGTTGTGGTTTTGGCCGGCGACCACGTTTATAAAATGGACTATGAGATCATGCTCAAACAGCATGTCGAGACCGGCGCGGACGTCACGGTCGGATGTCTCGAGGTGCCTCGTTTGGAGGCGAGCGCATTTGGCGTCATGCATGTCGATGAGAATGGCGTGATCAACTCCTTTCTCGAGAAGCCCGCCGATCCGCCGCCGATGCCAGGCAAACCGGATATCTCGCTCGCCAGCATGGGCATCTACGTTTTCAATGCAGAGTTTCTGTTCGATGAGCTGAGGCGCGACGCGGCCGATCCGAATTCAAGCCATGATTTCGGCAAGGACATTATCCCCTACATGGTCAAGAACTGCCGCGCGGTCGCACACCAGTTCAGTCGGTCCTGCGTTCGCGCGGCCAACGATCAGCCCAGTTACTGGCGCGACGTGGGCACGGTCGACGCCTACTGGGCTGCGAATATAGATCTGACTGATACGGTGCCCGACCTTGACCTTTATGAGCGGTCCTGGCCGATCTGGACGCATGCGGAGATAACGCCGCCGGCGAAGTTCGTGCATGAGGAGGAGGGCCGGCGCGGCGAAGCCGTCACTTCGCTCGTCGCAGGCGGATGTATTGTCTCCGGAGCCTCGCTCCGGCGCTCGCTGCTCTTCACCGGGGTCCACCTGCACTCTCATGCAAAGGTGGAAAGTGCGGTAATCTTGCCTTACGTCGACGTCGCCCGCCACGCTCGGCTGAGCAATGTCGTTATCGACCGCGGCGTCCAGATCCCGGAGGGTCTGGTAGTTGGCGAGGATCCCGAGCTTGATGCGAGGCGTTTCAGAACATCGCCACAGGGGATCTGCTTGATCACCCAGCAAATGATCGACGAGCTGAACCTATGACGCGCCTGCGCGTCCTTTCGGTGGCGTCAGAGATTTTTCCCATCATCAAGACCGGCGGCCTTGCCGATGTGGCCGGCGCGCTGCCGCTCGCGTTAAAGGCAAAAGGCGTCGACATCTGCACGCTTGTGCCTGGCTATCCCGAAGTGGTGCGCGCGCTCGGACCAATGAAAGAGCAGCTCGGTCCTGCATCCACCTTTGGCGGAGACGCCCGCCTGCTGCGTGGAAAATGTGGCGAGCTCGATCTTTTCGTGCTGGACGCACCACATCTCTTCGCCCGCGGCGGAAATCCTTATATGTCGCATGAGGGCAAGGACTGGCCTGACAACGGCATACGCTTTGCCGCGCTTGCCCGCCTGGCCGCCGACATCGGCTTTGGCGCCGTTCAATCATTTCGGCCCGATATCGTCCATGCCCATGACTGGCAGGCCGCGCTTGCGCTCGCCTATCTTAATTACGGGCACCGGCCGCGCCCGAGGACAGTGATCACTGTCCACAATCTTGCCTTTCAGGGGATTTTTCCACGCAGCCTGTTAGGAGAGATCGGCCTACCTCCGGAATCGTTCACGGTCGATGGCGTCGAATATTACGGTGCGATCGGGTTTCTGAAGGCGGGTATTCGGTTTGCGGACATGATAACGACGGTGTCCCCCACTTTCGCTCTCGAAATTCAAAGCGATGAAGGGGGATGGGGTTGGGCGGATTACTGCGCAGCCGCTCGAGTTATCTTCGCGGCATTTTGAACGGAATCGATACCGCAGTGTGGGATCCTGCAACGGATGCCCACATCCAATGCCGGTTCGATGCCAGCCGGCTTGAACGCCGCGCGGCCAATAAGGTGGCGCTCCAGAAGCAGTTCGGACTGAAACAAAATCCCGACGCACTTCTGCTCGGCGTCATCAGCCGTCTGTCGGAGCAGAAGGGACTGGACTTATTGCTCGAGTGTATTCCCACGATCCAACGAGAGGGAATTCAGCTCACCTTGTTGGGCAGCGGCGATGTCGAACTTGAGCGCCGGTTTCGCGCAGCCGCGAACGCGCAGCCCGAAACCATCGGCGTTGTGATCGGTTTTGACGAAATCCTCGCCCATCATATCCAGGCCGGGGCGGACGCGCTGCTTGTGCCCTCGCGGTTTGAGCCGTGCGGATTGACGCAGCTTTGCGCGTTAAGATACGGCGCGGTTCCTATTGTCTCAAGGGTCGGTGGTCTCGAAGATACGGTCGTCGACTTATCGGACGACAGTCGGGACATCACCGGCTTTAAATTTAGTCCAGTGACCGAGAAAACTCTTGCGAGCGCGCTTTGCACTGCCAATACCGCATATCGTGACCGTCTAGGCTGGCGGGAGATGCAGTTGAACGGTATGGCTACCGATGTTTCTTGGGACAGCCGCGCGAGCCAGTATGCGGATCTCTATCGAGAACTGCTTTGGCATCGCTGCTCTACATAACTGACCAATTGAGCGGCGATCGCGTGGCCGCTCGCCGCACGAGCGCAGCCAAGACGACCGGATTCGGACCATCAGCTTGCTGGTGGCCGGCAGCGCGGACGACCCCGAGTATCAGGCCCGCACGGCGGCGTTTCTGCATGCGCTGGAGCAATCGGGCTGGATAGATGGCCTCAACGCGCGTATCGATATCCGCTGGGCCACGACCAATGCCGACGCTCTCCGAAAGCAGGCGGCCGAATTGGCTGCACTTGCTCCCGACGTCATTCTGTCTGCTACCGGCACGACGACCACGGCGCCGTTGTTGGAGGCAACCCGCACCTTGCCGATTGTATTCGTGCTCCCGGTTGACCCCGTCGGCGCCGGCTTTGTCGCGAGCTTGGCGCGGCCGGGCGGCAACGCCACCGGCTTCCTCATGTTCGAATACGGCCTTAGCGGCAAATGGCTGGAGCTACTCAAGCAGATCGCGCCGGGTGTTACACGCGTGGCGGTGCTTCGCGATCCGACCATAGCATCCGGCATTGGGCAGTTCGGCGCCATTCGGTCGGCGGCGCCTTCGCTCGGGTTGGAACCGCGTCCGGTCAACTTGAATGACGGCGCCGAAATCGAGCGCGATATCGACGCCTTTGCCCGTTCCTCCAATGGCGGCGTGATCGTGACGGCGGCCCCTCGGGCTTTGCTTCATCGCGATCTGATCGTGGCGCTGGCGGCCCGGCATCGATTGCCAGCGGTCTACGCAATCCGTTCTTGGGTTGATGCAGGTGGCCTGATCTCGTACGGCCCTGATACAATTGACCAGTTCCGGCGCGCCGCCGGTTACGTCGATCGTATCCTCAAGGGCGAAAAGCCGGCGGACCTGCCGGTCCAGGCACCCGTCAAATATGAACTCGTGGCCAATCTGAAGACTGCAAGAGCTCTTGGGCTTGAACTGCCCGCCGCTCTGCTCGCCCGCGCCGACGAGGTGATCGAATAGGGCGGACGAATGTCTTATTGCCCACTTGTACGCGGCCAGCCCATATCGCGGTAGCGAAGGTAGCCTTCACTAGCGGAGCGCTCAGCTTGCCCGTCATAATGCTCCTCGAGGAACGCGGGCTGATTATGAGACGTCGTGAATTTACCGCGATCACCGCAAGTGCCGCGATGCTGAAATTCGCCGGTCGCGCGAGCGGTGCGTTCCTGCTTAGCCGATTTGAATGCTATCGACGATGACACTTCGGATTGTCTTGAACAGGGGATAGCCCCGCCGCGGTTCTGGCCTCAACTTCTTTTTCCTTATGACGCTTCTTCAACTCGCGCGTCGTCTGGAAGGGAATGCCAAGTTCGCGGGCCTTCGCCCTCACTTTATCCGGACGCTTCTTTAGCGCCACTGCGGCGCGCACCACGCTTGCTCCCGCCGCATGAAGCTTCTTTAGAAGGTGAGTGTCTTCCTCGGTCCAAGGTTTCCACAAGGGTCGCAATTTCAGTCCTTACAAAGTGGCTTAGACCAAGCTCAGCTGCGCCCGGTCCCGCTTTACATGCCGCTCGATAAACCGCTCAAGGTTGGCCGGTACATCGATCCCGATCCGGCTGCAGTGTATCGCAACTCGCTGGCGACTTGCTCCGAGATGTCTCGGGACCAGCCTTCAGCGGTGTTGAAGCTGATGACCCGAACTGGGTCGCTATACTCGCCCTTCAACAAGTCCACGATTACGTTTTCCAGATCGGTCTGCTCGATGTCGGTTTCGCGCCAGCAGCGGCCGTGATGACCAAAATCGTCGGCTACGAGATATACAGTTTCACCGTCGCCACCGGGGACGATGGTGGGGGCCCAATTACTCATACGCAACTCCGCAACTGCAATAGACGGAAGATAGCTATCGCGCGCGTGGATTGCGAATCCTTGCCGCACAATGAAAAAGCCTCCACCGCGAAAGGCGCGCCGGTTCCTGTGTACTAAAGTGAACGCAATCAGGGATTAAAGCAGCGTTCGATACACAGAACCACCGGCGGAATTCGGCGACTAACGATCAGCGCTTCTTTTGGAGGAGGGAGTGACATTGATTTGGATTTTGCAGCGCTCTCCAAGGCGAAAACCGCTTCACCGATGATTTGCAGCCGATGCGGCGCGATCCCGATATTGGTCAAAACTTTTTGGATTCCCGCAAGGCAGGTCAATGGTGATCCTGAGGTGCAAGTGCGGGCACGAAAGTTGGCGCGAAGAGGCATAGTCACTTGGGCCCAAGCTGCGCAACGGTGGGCTTGACAATCCTTTCTGGGTCGCGCCTGCCAGCGCCATCAATCTTAACAATCTTGCCGGCGACCGACTCGCAGATGGGATCATTCCGGTCGACCCCTTCAACAGCCTATTGATCGGCATTTCTGCCCTGCCCAATCGAGACCGTTAGGCGCAAGGCCCTCCACTGTCGTGCCGTCGTCGGCGAGTAGCTTCGTGCCACATGCGCCGTATCAAATGATCGTTTGGTACGGAGGCAAGACCGCTAAGGTTACCTCGGGCGGCACGGTTTTCGGCGCCGGAGTGGACGGTGAAAGACCTTAAAGCCATTGTGAGCGAGCTCGGGAGCGTCCTTGAACGGCGCGACAAGGACGACGCCCTGACGCTGATCCACAGGGCGTTGAAGACGATCTCGGAGCAGGAGGTGGGGTTCATCGACACTAGCGGCGAGGATCCATCAGCTGTAAAGTCGAAGGATGGTTAGATGAAGGACTGCCACACATCATTCGAAAATCTTCGTCGAGACGCCGCTGAGGCCGCGCAGATCCATGATCTGGCAGGCGCGAAATACTGCCGCCGATATCGAACTTATTATGGCGTGGCCTTCATCCCGGCCACCTTAGGAGGGTTTAGGAGGGTCCCGGCGTGTGTTACAGCCCGTCTGGGGCCTTTCTTTGTTCCGCCGCGACGCTCCTCGCCGGGCGCATAGGAACGAAACTTCAAACCGCCCATTGCCCTTCTTTAGAAAACCGGAAGGGAAACGCTTCAATGAAAATCCACATTATCGCTTTGGCTACAGCTTTCGCACTGTCCAGCAGTTTCGCAATCGCGCAGACCGGCAATACTGCTGGCGGAAGTTCGCAGTCAGGTGGCCCCGCTGGCAGCAAGACAACCACCGGGGAATCCATGGACGGCCGCACCACTCAAACCCAAGGTGGTGCCGCGATGAAGAACGGCACCAACACTGGGCCAGCCGCCCAGGGCAACATGCCTTCTGCCAATGACGCGAGTACGCAGGGTGCCAATACTGCCGGTTCGGCAGAGAAGAAGGGCGATGCGGCTTCGCCCGGCGGTACCACGAAGAAGTAGGCGCTGGGCTGGCGCAACCCTGATAGCTTAAAGCCAGTACTAAGAGCCCGTCCCGAACTCGGGCCGGGCTTTTCGCTTGTCCGTTGCCGGCTTGATCCCTCTAGGTTCTCAAAATCTCGTAATTCTACTGTCTTATTAGGGCGTGCACCCATAAAATCCAGGATGTCCGGTTGGCCCCCCAACAGCGGCGTAGAAGCGGACATTGCACAAGGTCCGACAAGGGCCCAGAACCGGAAATTTGATTTTATTCGATTATCTCATCCGCCAACAGTAGCATCGACGCCGGAAACTCAAGCCCCATTGCTCGGGCTGTCTTCATGTTGACCACGAACTTGAATCGCGTGGGCTGCTCAATGGGCAAGTTCGCAGGATTGGCTCCTTTTAGGATCCAGTCGGCATAGATTGCTGCCTTGCGAAAAAATTCCGGGAAGTCCTGCCCGTATGAAAAAAGGACACCTTCCTCGCGAGCCATTTCTGCAATTATGACTTCCGTCGGGATTTTGTTTGCTAACGCCTGTGAACCGACACGCACCCGTTCATTGAACATCATCGCCCCAAAGACAATCGCCGCATCGAATCTGTCACGAGCCAGTTCCGCAAACGCGACATCGATAGAGTCTGGTTCCGTCAACGTAATCGATTTAAGGCTCAGGCCGGCAGTTTTTGCAGCATCTACATATGCGGGAACGCTCGAAGCCGTTCCGATGTCAGTGAGCAATGCGATCCGCGAGAGATTGGGTATCACCTCCTTCATGAGGCTCAATCGCTTGCCAGTGAGATCATTATTCATCAACGAGAGCCCGGTAAAGTTACCTCCGGGACGCGCAAGGCTTTCAGCCAACCCTGCTCGAATTGGGTCGGGCGTCAATACCACAACGGCCGGAATAGTACTCGTTGCTCGCCTGACTTCCTTTGCGCCTTGCTCAGTCACCGCAATGATGACGTCGACCTTGTCTTCGACAAGCTCGCGTGCGAGGGCGCGAAACCGTTCGGGAATCTCCGCCGGAAATTTGTGTAACAACTGAGCGTTCTTTTTGTCGAAATAACCGAGGTCCGCGAATGCCTTTGTGAGAACGTCTAAATAAATTTTCTCTTGTTCTGCGTTCGCTGCGTGCCAGAGCACTCCAATCCTCGAAATTCGGTTTCCCGAGCCCTGTTGGGCACGGGCAACGCCCGGCCATAGAACTGCACTCGCAGCAGCCGCGATAAATCCACGTCGATCCATTCCGCCCCCTATAGGCTACTGACCTATCTATACCAGACCACAGCCCGCTCATGAAAGGCGGAGCGACTGCGTTCCGGTCGCAGGCCGACGTCCGAGATGGGTCATTCGCGACTGGTCCAGCCAGCGGCAAGTCCGGGCATAGTCCGCTATGCCGCCGAAAGCGGAAGTAAATTCAGAGTATTAGCGCCAAGGCCATAAGTCTTGGCAGTTGATGGTGGTGCCCGAGACGTGATTCAAGCTCCGAAACCGGAGCCTCGAATCATGCGCTACGAACTCAGCGATTGCGAATGGACCTCCATCAACCGTTGCTGCCGAACAAGCCGCGCGGCGTTCGGCGCGTAAACGACCGTCGCGTGCTCAATGGCATCTTTTGGGTCCTGCGTTCGGGTGCCCCTTGGCGCGACTGCCGGAGAACTACGGTCCCCGCACCACTTGTTACAATCGCTTCGTTCGGTGGCAGCGGGCTGGCGTTTGGGATCGGATCATGGATGCGCTGGCGGCCGGTCATGACGCGGCGGTGCAGATGATCGATACCTCCGTCGTGCGCGTGCACCAGCACGGAGCCTGCATCGCAGACAACAATCAGCAAGATATGGGTCGCTCACGCGGTAGTCTCACAGCAAGATTCATGCGGTCGTTGACTCCAATGGTCTCCCGCTCCATCTCGCCCTCACGCCGGGTGAGGCGCATGACAATCGGCTGTGTTCCGTTCTTCTCAGCGCCTTGCTCCCACGAACGATGCTGCTCGCGGATCGTGGATACGACGCTGACTGGATCAGGGAGCTTGCCCGCCAGCAAGGAGCATGGGCGAACATTCCGCCGAAACGAAATCGCAAAGACCCGATCTGCTTCAGCCCGTATCTTTATCGCGCACGCAACCTGATCGAACGGTTCTTCAATAAGATCAAGCAATGTCGGCGTGTCGCGACCCGATACAACAAATTTGGCGGCCAACTACCTGGCCTTCGTCAATCTCGCATCAATCCGCATCTGGTTGCGTGCTAATGAGTCCGCGCCCTAGCTGGCATAGCGTTCTCAGGCTGCAGCTCGTGAGCTAGGACCACACCGCGCTTCCTCAGCGGGTCTCTCTTACAGCGTCCAGTAGAAGACCGTTTACTGCCTCCCATCGTTGAGAGCAATTCCGCTAGTCGGCCTGCGCCTCACCGCGGATCTGCGGATGCGGTCCGATCAAATCCCCGTATCCGCGCCAGTTCTAAGATAAGCGCGTGAGGTAAAACAGTATCTGCCAAGGGCGGCTGAGACGCGGTGCGAATTTCATACAGGTGAAGCGTGGACGTCGGCTTGGCAATTAGCTGCTGCAGACAATCCTCAAGGGTACCCTCGGCCAGAAAGTACGACCCGTTAGCCGTGCTGCGTCGCTCATTGCCGAGGGAAGGCCATTTGCGAAGAACAACTTTTGCATCAAAATTGATGCGGGCGCCCCTTGAGGTGATGGCCGCCATCGCGTTGCAGGCTTCTTTGGCCTCAGCGAGCGTCTCGAAGGGCGAGCCGGGAACGCTCATGGCGGACCTGCTCTGATCGATCGGACGCCACGACACCGCATAGCCTGTTTCACCGTGAAACCCGGGGCCGCTCCGGCTTCCGAAACTGATCACGAAGGATGCGGCAGTGCTGCTCGCGTTCCAAACTTCCATCTCCTCGATGGGACCAGCTATGCGGATGAATTCCATGGCACTTCCGGCGAGTTCGGACGGCCAGTACTATCCCCTTGCGCGCTCGCCGTTCCAGTTCGCACGATGTAACGGCCCATGATGCTGGGAGTTCCTAAGCCGCTAAGTGAGGTGGGGTCACGCCGCACGCGAACCTACCGTCGGAGCGCAGACCGTCGCGGCGATTTTCCCTGAGGCGGCAAATGTAAAGTGCATCCGAACCGGCTTGCCTTCGTAGCTAAGATAGTCAAGC
>Ga0081455_10001453_pt1 | contig 29322 bp, 26 predicted proteins | sample TabmetS3T2R1_FD_70207 | JGI IMG/M metagenome (GOLD analysis project Ga0081455, IMG submission 70207) | Tabebuia heterophylla rhizosphere microbial communities from the University of Puerto Rico - S3T2R1 | ecosystem: Host-associated > Plants > Roots > Rhizosphere ... | reverse complement strand
ACCATCTTCACGGCCTCGTCCCGATACTCGGGAGAAAACTTCCTGCGATTTCTCGACACCTATCCCTCACTTTCCGGAATGAACCTTAGTAGATCCACTGTCCGGAAGATCAGGGGCACCTCACAGGACGATTCTGGCTTCGATGCCGTGTTGTTGGCAGAGGGCGAGCAGGTGGGTGCCGTCGTAGAGTTGGAGTGGCTTGCCGTTGGCCCATTCGTGGCAGCCTGAGGTGAAGCCGTGGGTGGTGACGAGGATTCCTTTGTTGGCGCCCTCGTGCTGGACGGTGCCGTGGAGTTCGCGCACCGCGCTGGGTTGGACCTTGTGGGTGTACTTCTTGGCCTGGATCACGTACTTTGCGCCGCGGACCGGGTCGTGATCGTAGGCGATCACATCGACGCCACCGTCGCCGCTGTTTTTGAGTTTGTGTGTTTCGAACCCCATCCGCGTGAACAGGTTCTGCACGAAATGCTCGAACTCCTCGGGCGTCAGGTCGATCAGGTTGGGACGCCGGTCCAGATCGCTGATCACGTCAACGGATTCGACGATGCGCGGGTCGGCCATACCGAAGTCCACAATGGGCGTCACGGCGTGGAGTTCGTCGGGGTGTCCGCTGATCTGGGCGGCGAAGTGTTTCTGCACGCAGTCAACCGGTGTGACGTTGCGCAGGTTGACTTGCTCGAAGTGTTCCCGGGTCGCGCGCAGCGTGATCCGGCAGGTGCGTTCGGGCTGGCCGGTAGCGGAGTTGATGCCGTCGAGCACCCCGTTCACGACGACGGTGTGCACGAGATCGGCAGGGTCTGACCGGAAGACCGTGTGCAACGCCACCAGCGTGATCTGCGCGATGAGGTCGCGATAGAGCTGTCGGCGTTCGGTGATCGGCCGGGTACGCGACACCTCGACGGCGTCGCGGGTTTTGACGTAGCGGAACTCCTTGTCGGTCGGCACGACATCGAACGCGGGCAGGTCCCATTCGATGACGAGCATCGTGGACTCGGGGACGTACCCCGCCCGGCGAGCGGTGGGAAAGCCCGCCGGCAACCTGGCCGCGTCGATCACGTGTTGGAAGTAGTCGCTGCACGCGCGCCGATTACCCGCCAGTACCCGCTCACGCCGCAGGTCGATCGCGGTGTTGTGGTCCGACGCGGCGCGCGCCGCGGCTGCGACCTGCTCGGCGTGGCGGGCATGCGCGACAGTGACCCGCCGCTGGCGCGCCTGCTCTTCCCGCTGGTGACGCTGGACGGCCTGCTCGAATTCCTGCCGACGCTGGGCGGTCAGCTCCTCCAGCCGCTTGTGCCGCCCGAGCATCCGGCCGATCACGCCCGGCTCGCGCGGCTCGAAGTCCGCCCACGTCGGCGCCGGCAGCGGGTTCGCGTCCGCGCCCAGCTCGAGCACGGGCTCGTCGGGTGTGACCTTGCCGGCCGTCAGGTCCAAGGGCGCGGCCGGTCTGTCCAGCGCGGCGTGCAGGATTCCGGTCAACTCCGCTGACCGCGCTGCCATCTCGCGTGTCAGGCTCGCGGCGCGTTCCTGCTGCTGGGCGAGGTAGTCCTGCTGCGCCTGCCGCGCCCTCTCCTTGGCCTGGCGCTTGCGCTCCGCGGCTTCCCACGACGCCGTCCGCTGTTGTTGTCGCTTCCAATCGCCGTCGGACGACCGCCCCGATCGCTGTGCCACGCCGCTCCCATCCCCGTACACGCGTCCTCTTGGACGGTAGGCCAGCACGACGGAACACAGCGAGACAATTCACGGCAACTGCGCCCGATCGGAGCAACACGCCACGTCACCGGCACGCGCCCGCGATTCCTTGCCATCCTCCGCGGCACGGTCCGGCACCGTGGCTGGGTCTGTCCGGGATACGACTGCTTGGCTCGTGGTGCACTTCGCCTCGTTGACGTGGCTGCTCGCCGTCAGCGTCCAGGACGTCGCCCAATTCGGACTGCGGACCCGTCTCGGCGGGGGAACTTCAGTGCGAGGTGGGGTCGGGTGTGCCGTTCGGCCAGACGCAGGGCGAGGCGGCTCCGATGGAGAGGCCACCCTTGTTGTTGGCCTGGAGGGTCAGGGTGAATTCGTCGTCGGCGCGGTTGGCGTGGAGGAACATGTCTTTGGGTCGCGAGTCGGTGTCGATCGTCCAGCCGCCCGCGGGCAACCATGCCTTCATGGCGTCGAAGTATTCGTGGTAGCGCGCCGCGTCGAGACCCCGGATCCAGTAGTCCACGCTTGCCTGGACACGTTTGTCGAATCCGACTCCTGATGGATTCGCGCAGGGTCCTGTGAGGACATCACCGTGTTGTTCGAGAGTGGCTTCAGCGGGAAACACGACGATGAGGTCTTTCACATACTGCTGCGCCTGCGTCGCCGCTTGCGCTGCGGTGATGGTGGGTTTGTTCGGATCGTCGCCGGACTGCATCGGTGAACCTCCACAAGCAGATAAGGTCGCTAGCATCGCGAGGATCGCGCAAGCTCTGATTGCGAACTTTCCGGATGGCATGTGAAACCTTTGCCCAATCATTTGTTATGGATTCCCCGCGATGACCTTTCCCATTTCCCTCAGTGATGATGATCCGGCATCCCAGTAGTCGCTGTGGGAGTGCAAAGGGTTGTGGGCGTCGGACTCGAATGTCTGGCCGCCGAACCATGAGGTGGTCGGGTCCGGGCCGAGCGGGTCAATGTCGTCGGCCAGGGGATTGTCGAAGTTCGTGAGCGCGGGAACGGGGTCGGTGGGGGCGTTACTGGAGAACACGTTGTGACCGGTCTGGTCGCTGGGCACACCCTCGAGGTGGAGCTGGTTGGCGTGTTCGACGCCGACGCCGGGGCTGCCGACGAAGACCAGGTCGTTGGCGGCCAGGCCGTGGTCTCGCGCGGTCTGCCCGACCGCGGTGGTGCCGTAGCTGTGTCCGATGACCGTGGTGTGAGCCGGGGTGCCCTGGTGGGTCTCCCGCAGCCCGTCCTGGAAGTTGTGCAGCGGTTGTTCGGCGTTGTTGGCGTAGCTGGTGCTCGCCGCGTCCGGAATCGTGGGCGGCGCGTCATAACCCACCCATGTGATGACCGCTGTGGATTCCGACCCGGCGTCGTCCGCCGATCGCAACATCAGATCCGAGCGATACATGTTGCCGCCGATGTCGCCGAGCCCGGACCCCGTGCCGGGGACGAAGGTGGCTACGTTCTGTGCCGTGTCGGGGTTTCCCGCGGCGATGATCGCTTTGCCGGCGTTGCTGGGGTCGATTTTGAGCAGGAAGGCGTTCTGCCCGTTCACGGGGTGGTTGAGCCTTTCGTAGATGGCGTCCACGCCGCCGAGCTCGCCGTTGATGTCGTCCAGTTGCTTCTTGAGCCGGTCGTAGGCGGCTTGGTCATTGAGCACGATGTCCCCGCCCGCCGTGTGGCGCAGGCCATCGATCTGATGCTGAATGTCGTCCCGCTGGTGGGCCAGGTCTGTGCGGGTCCGGTCGAGCAGGACCTTGTTGGCGCCGCCGCGGGCCTCGGTGGGCAGGCCGTCACGCGGGCCGACCAGCTCGGGGTGGTCGTGAGCCAGCACGGCGCGCTGGTTGGGGCTGAGGGTGGCCCACCAGGCGGCGTTGTCCGCCGGGGTCCCGTCTCCCGCGGGTGGTGGCGGAATGCTGAGCGAGCCGAGCGCCGCGCCGGAGTTGCCCGCAGCCGCCAGGTCGGTGCTGTTGCTGCCCGGGTCGATGACGTGGCTCGACAGGATGCGGTCCAGGACCGTGCAAAAGTCGTTGTCCACATCCTCGGCCGAGCGCAGCACCTCTTGTACCCGGTCCTGCAATTCGGTGACGATGCGTTGGTTGTCCGCGGCGGCGATCGACCCGTCCGGGTCCTCGGTCGTGCACACCGGCGGGGGGCCGCCGGTGATGCTGCCGTCGTCGCCGATGCGGAACTCGTGGGCGGCGGCCAGGCTTTGCGCTTCGGCCACACCGTTGAGTACCCCGGTGATGGCGTCGGACACGTCCCCGGCAGCGCGGCGCAGCATGGCACCTTCGGCGGCCAGTTCTTCGGCGTCGTCGGCCAGCTGGTTGGCTTTCGAGGCGGCGGCGTTCGCCGCAGGTCCTGCCCAGCCCTCCGGCATCGCCGTGCCGCGCAGTTCGTCGGCGCAGCCGATGAGCTGGTTGTAGCGGTTGTTGAGTACTCCGACCACCTCCGCGAGCGGCTGAGGGCTCCACCGGATGACATCACCCCAGGTGACCACGGTCAGCTCATTCCCCTCGGCATGTTGAACTGGTGCAGCTCGCGCTGGGCGGCGTCCTCGTGGGTGCGGTAATAGTCAGCGGCGTGGGCCATGTCGTTCGAGTAATCGGTGAACCCAGTCGCGAGCGGCTTCTCCCGACCGGTCCAGCCCTGCTTCACCGCCGCCAGCTTCGCGGCAGCCCGACCACCGGGCATACCGGCATCCCCGTCCGGAATGGCACCGGCCAAGTCCAGCGGGCCGATGACGTCCGCGACCCGCTGCGCCGCCTGCCCGGCCGCCGCGATCTTGTCGATAATGACCTCATACCCGGCCATATAACCTGCTCGCGCCCCTCCACGGCCACGTCCATCTGCGTCGCGTATTCGACCGGTGACACTACGGCAGCAGCCCGACCAGGCTCAACCGGTTCGCGCAAACTTGAGTAGGCCTACTCAGCCCGCCTCTCGTCATCACGGGATGGTGGCCTTGACGATGGTCAACACGGTGCGATCCAGTCCGGGCAGCCGCGTAGCTCGCCGACGTCGCGCGAAGGCTTGCGTCGTTTCAAAAGCACCGCGCCCGGGCGGGCCCGGGGTAACGGCGTGGTCTCGGTTGGCTGGGTTGGTGTCCAAAATCGGCCTTCAGTAGTGCAGGGGTTTCCTGACACGATGGAAGGGACGGTCGATCATGGTTACCACTCGGCGAACACCGACGAGACGCGATCACCTCATGGCTGGTCACAGCGATGGTGCGGTTCTGTCACTTTTCGATCACTGCTGTCAATTTCGGGGCCGAAATCCGGAGTTCAGGGGTGCCGGGGATCTCTCGGCCGCTCCGGATGGAAGGCGGTGGTGATCATGGTGGACGCCGGTAAGCGGGCTGGTGGCCGTGGTGTGGTGGGTGCGGATGGGTGCGCGTCTCGCTCTGCGTTTTGGTCAGCGCGGCCTCGGCGTTCTGAATCCGCTGACCCACACGCCCAAGCCGCTGCTGCTAAACCCGCTGGTCAACGCTGGTTTCGGCGGGAGCGGGCGGAAGGCCGACTGAGGAGTGATCCTCACCCATCCACATATCGTCGGGGGCGCGCGGGGCGCGGCGGCCGGCGGGCCGGGGAGCCCGATGCCGCGCTGTGGTTTCGCCTGGTCGACCGGGACCGGCGCCTGCTGGCCCTGCTGAGCGAGCACAAGGTGCTGACCACCAACCAGATCGCGGCGATCGAGTTCCTGTCCGTGCGGCGCGCGCAGGACCGGCTGCGGCACCTGCGGGAGCTGGGCGTGGTGTTCGCGTTCCGCGAGTCCTACCAGCGCGGCGGGACGAGCCAGACCCGCTACGCGCTGGGCTACCTCGGCGCCCGGCTGATCGCGGCGCGGCGCGCGGAGCGCCCGCCCACGCCGAAGGCGTACACCGAGAGCCTGGAACGGCTCGCGCTGTGGCCCAAGCTGGCCCACCAGCTCGGTGTGAACGACTTCTTCTGCGCCCTGGCCTCGCACCGCAACCCTGCCCGGCTGCGGGTGGAGGGTCGCGAGGGTGAGGTGAGCGGGTTGACCCAGTGGTGGTCGGAGAAGCAATGCACGGAGTTCTTCTGGAAACACCAGGGTGCTGGTCGGGAAACCCAGCTGCGCCCGGACGGGTACGGCTGCTGGGAAGAGGCGGGCCGGACGGTGCGGTTCTTCCTCGAACACGACACCGGCACCGAATCCCTGACCAAGGTCACCGCCAAGATCGATGGCTACGCCGCCTTCCCGACCGACGCCTTCGGCGTCCTGCTGTTCTCGGTGCACTCCGCGAGGCGGGAGGTCGCCCTGCGGGCGGCGCTGCGCGACGCCCTCGCTCGCTCCGACCCCGGGTTTGTGATCGCCATCGCGGCCCGCGATCAGGGCCACAGCGATGGCCCGGCGGGGCCGATCTGGGGCCTGTGGACGCCGCAGGGCGGCGATTCCGGGTCGCGCCGGTACCGATTGGTCGAACTGTCCCAACGTGGCCCCTCCGTCGAACACGGCGCCTCGGACACCGACCAGCCGCTCAACGAGGCGGCGTTCGACCGCATGGACCCGGACATGCTGGACCGCATCACCACACCACGGCCTCAACCAGCCGCCCCGGCGGACTATGCGGACGACGATGACGACCTCGACGACGTGAGCCTCTACGACGACACCGACGACGAGGACGTGTATGGCGGGCCGATAGCGCCAGCACGGCCCGACACCCAGCGGCCACGGCGGACACGCTGGGCCGCCTGAATCCCCTGTCACCGCAAGGCTTGGCGCTCACCGTGACCGGACGGAGCTGACCGACGATGACGTAACCCCGCGCGAAAACGACACCGACGACGGCCGCACCGATTCCGCTTGGCTTCGGTCCGCCGTATTTGCACAGCACAGAGAATCTGGACCAGTTGTACGTCGAGCTGTCCACCGTGGTCTGAGCACCCGGCGAGACCACACCGAGACGCGGAGACAGATCCGAGACGAGACACCGAGACCACAGGCGAGACCAACGAGACACCCGGTCTCACACGCGTCTCACTGGTCTCGGCAGAAGTCCCGGGACGTGTCTCGGGTGGACAGTGGGAAGGCTTCAGTCAATCGGTGATCGCTGGCCCCGATGGGTGCTACGGCAGTCGGGGAGTCGGAGCGGCACACAGTTGGAACCAGTTGCGACCCAACCGGCTCTTGAATCGCGCGTAGCGGCGCGGCCATCACCCCCACCACGAAACCCTCCTGCGTGGAGGCTTCCGGGGTGCTGGTGAGCAGAGGGCCGGCGGGTCCTGCTGATCGACGGTTGCCCTGTGACCGCCCGACAGCCGCCTGCGACCTCCCGCCCTGGAGCGGGCTCGCGGGCACCGAGGTGCACCATGCCCCAGCACACACCCGACCACGCCGACCACGACCACGAGCAGGAGCGCGGTGGCGATGACGCCGTCGTGCTCCCGTTCCGCACCACGCGATCATCCACACAGGACACGTGGTGCGTGGAGCGGATCGACACCGAACCGATGACCACCCAGCAGTACGACCTCGCCGTCACCACCCTGGCCACCCTCATCAGTCAGTGGAGAACAAGCAGGAAAACACGAAGGAGGGCCGCAAAAAAGCTGCATAGCAGGCGGTATTCCGCTTCCCTTTTTACGCCCGACGAGGGATAATGGGACCACTGCGAACACCGCCTATGAGCTGCGGTTTAAGCGAAAATTAGCAGTGATCCAGTAGTCGCATAGTAGCCCGGTAGTAGCCGGATAAACGGTTACTACCGGGCACGTGGAAATACCGAAACAAAGGGGTCGGATAAATGGCGCGATCCACGGCCGCGCGGCGCACCAAGAAGCCGCGATGACCACACTTGGCGACGATGTGCGGGTGGGGATCTACGTGCGGCGCTCGACCGACGACGAGCACCAGCCCTACTCGATCGAAGCCCAGGACACCCGCTTGGACGCCTACATCGGCTCTCAACCCGGCTGGCGGCTCGTGGCGCGGTTCCCCGACGACGCCTCCGGCGCCACCACCGCACGCGACGGGCTGCTACGCGCGCTCGCCGCCGCCCGCGCCGGGTTGATCGACGTGCTGCTCGTCTACCGGGTGGACCGGTTCTCCCGCAACTTGCGGGATATGGTGATGCTGCTCGATGAACTCGACTCCGCCGGGGTCGTGTTCCGCAGCGCCACCGAGCCGTTCGACACCTCTACCCCGATGGGTCGGATGCTGGTGCAGATGCTGGGCATGTTCGCCCAGTTCGAGCGCGACACCATCATCGACCGGGTCATCGCCGGGATGGAACGCAAGCACGCCAAGGGAAAGTGGAAGGGCGGCAAGCGCCCCTTCGGCTACCAGGTGGACAAAACCACCCACACTCTGGTTGTGGACGAGCACGAGGCGGTGATCGTCAGGTTGATCTTCGACCTCTACACCAAGGACCGGCTCGGGTCACGCGCCATCGCCAAGGTGCTCAACGACCGGGGCCACCGCACCAGCAGTGGCGGCACGTGGTCGGGCTACCAAGTCATCCGCGCGTTGAACAACCGTGTGTATCTGGGGGAGTTGACCTTCCGGGAGACCACCGTGACCGACACCCACGCACCCGTCATAGACCTCACCGTCTGGGAGCGGGCCCAAGCCATCCTGGAGGCCCGCGGCGAATCCCACGCCTACCGGGCCGCGTCCGGCTCCGACTACATCTTCACCAGCAAGCTGCGGTGCCCGAAGTGCGGCAAGGCCATGATCGGCACCCGCGCCACCGGACGCAACCGCACCTACCGCTACTACACATGCTGGAACCTGGCCCGCTACGACGCCAGCAAATGCGACTTCCGCCGGCTCAACGCCGACGCCGTGGACGCGGCCGTCCTGGACGCCCTCGCCAGCTTCTACCGCACCCAACACGCGCTCATCGCCGACGCCATCGCCCACGAACAGAAACAGCACCGGGCGGCGCACGCCGACCGGCACGCCGAGTTGGCCGCCGTCGACGACGAGCTGACCAAGACCGGGCAAGCGATCGACCGCTACCTGACCGCGTTCGAGCGCGGCACCATGGACGAAGAACTCGTCGCCGACCGACTCACCGAACTCCGCGCCAAGACCAAACAACTCCGGCTCCGGCGCGACGTGCTGACCCTCGCCCTGGACGACGAGCCCACCGCCCCGGAGCCCGCTACCCTCGTAGCGGTAGCCGATCACATCGCCGAGATCATCACCAGCGGCACCCACCACCAGATCAAAGCCCTCGTGGAAGCCCTGGTCGCCAAGGTGATCATCACCGGCCCCGACCGGCTCGTTCCAGTCTTCCGCATCCCCCAACCCCGCAACAACGACGGGGCTGCACCCGCCCTACCAGCGGAAACAGTCCCGAAAGGAGTGGTTCGCACAATGACTAAATCGGTGGGCCGGGCGGGGCTCGAACCCGCGGCCAAGGGATTATGAGTCCCCTGCTCTAACCAGCTGAGCTACCGGCCCCAGACGGGCGCAACTCAGCGGCACCCGCACCCGTGGAGGGTGAACCACAACATATCGCACCGCCGCCGGGCGTCGCCGTGGTGGGCGGCTCACCCTAACGGCCCAGCGGTGGTGCACCTGCGCTGTCAATGCGTCCGGTGGGCGCGTTTTCGCGCCTAGGATGGGGGTTATGGCGGGCGGCGCGGTGCTGTGGTGGGGGTGCGGCGCCGGCCGGATCCTCGTGCACGTGCACGCCCGGAGGTAACGGCGCCGGGAGGGTTCGTGAGAGGTCGGTTCGCGGAGGAGTTGTCAGAGCGGGTTCTGGTGTTCGACGGGGCCATGGGCACCGTCCTGCATGCGGCAGGCAATTCGCTCGACCGGGCGTTGCCAGAACTCAACCTCTCGAACCCGGAGTTGGTCAGCACCATTCATGAGAGTTACGTCGCGGCAGGGGCGGACGTGCTGCTGACGAACACCTTCGGCGCGAACCGGCTTCGGCTGGCCGAGCACGGGTGTTCCGTGAGCGTCCGGGACATCAACCTGGCGGCCGTGCGCCTCGCCCGGCAGGCCCGCCGCGGGGTGCACCGGACGATCTTCGTCGCCGGGTCGGTGTCGCCCGCGGTGTCGTCGAGCCAGCGGGCCGGGGTGCGGGCGGACGAGCGGGCCGAGGTCGTTCGCGAGCAGGTCCAGGCGCTGGTCGACGGCGGCGTGGACCTGCTGGTCCTGGAGACCTTCGGCATCCTCGACGAGCTGGTCGAGGCCGTCGGAGTGGCCGCCGAGGTCACCGACCTGCCGATCGTCGCGCAGGCGACCTTCACCGCGGATCGCCTGACCCCGGGCGGCGAGACTCCCCGTGAGGTCGCCAAGGCGCTCGCCGGCCTGCCGGTCGCTGCCGTCGGCGCCAACTGCACCCTCGGCCCGCAGCACATGCTCGCGGTGCTCGACGAGCTGAAGGACGCCACCGACCTCCCCGCCGGCGTGCACCCCAACGCGGGCATGCCGCGGCGCACCGGCCGCCGGTTCACCTACCCGGTCGCCCGCGCGCACTTCGGCAGATACGCGCGCCGCTATGTCGAACACGGTGCCTCGATGATCGGCGGGTGCTGCGGGACCACGCCGGGCCACATTCGCGAGGTGGTCGCCCGCCTGGCGGATCTGCGGCCGCGGCAACCCCGGCCGGCCACCGCCATGCCGAAGCCTCGTCCGGCGCCCCCGCGGAGCGCGCTCGCCCGGCGGTTCGCGCGGCCCGGGTTCGTACTCGCCGCCCAGGTCACCCCGAGCGGCGAGCCCGAGGACGTGGAGCTCGTCCGCGGGGCGGGCCTGGTGCTGGTCCGCGGCGACTTCGGCGACGCCCTGCGGCTGGAGCGCGCGGCGGGCGTCGACACGATCACCACCGTCACCACGTGGGACCGGTCCCTCGCGGCGCTGCAGGCGGACCTGCTGGGAGCTCACGCGTTCGGCCTGCGCACGGTGGTGTGCGAGACCGGCACGCCGGCGCCGCTTGGCGACTACCCGGGCGCCGACGGGGTCTGGGAGGTCGACTCCCTCGGCCTGATCGGGCTGCTGGCCGAGCTCAACGCCGGCCGGGACCACACCGGGCTCACCCTGGCCACCCACACCTCCTTCCACATCGGCGCGCGCGTCAACCCGGGCGCCGAGGACATCGACGCCGAACTGGCCAGGACCAAGGCGAAGATCGCGGCCGGCGCGCAGTTCCTCATTACCCGGCCGGTCTACGAGCTGGAGGGGCTGTCCCACCTCCTCGCCGAACTGTCCGGTGTGGACATTCCGGTGATGGTGGCGATCGCCCCGCTGTCCGGGTTCGCCGAGGCGGAGTACCTGGCCTACGAAGTCCCCGACGTGACAATCCCGCCACGTGCACTGTCCGAGCTGGAGGTGGCGGGGGAGCGGGCGGCCAAGGCCGGGCTCGCGCTCGCCGCGGAGCTCCTCGACGCGGTGCGCGGCCTCGTCCGTGGCGCCGTCGTCATCGCGGACGGCGACCCCGCGAAGATCGAATCGCTTCTGGGGCAACGGAAAACGTCCGCATGAGCCCCTTTGACCTGGTCGTCCACGGTGTTACTCTCGCCCGATGGTGCTGTCGCGGAGGACGGTCCTGAAACTGGGGGCTTTCGGCTCTGTCGCGTGGAGTGTGTACGGCGGCGCGGCGGTGGCCGGTGAATCACCACCCGTCGAGCGCGATCTGCTCGAGAAAATGCGCGAACTGCAAGCCACGCCTGTGGGTCCGCCCGCCATCACCGTCGCGATCAGACGGAACGGCGGCGCGGCCTTCCACAGTGTCGGAGTGTCCGATGTGGCGACCGGCCGCGCACCGCGGCCCGGTGACCACATGCGCGTCGCGAGCGTGGCCAAGGCATTCAGTGCGGCGACGGCGCTGTCGCTGGTGAGCCGCGGACGGCTGGGACTCGACGACACGGTGGGGCGCCGGCTGAGTGGCTTCCCTCCGCAGTGGTCGAAGGTGACACTCCGCCAGTTGCTCGGCCACACCAGCGGAATCCGCGATTTCAGCCAGAGCAGTCGATTCCAGGACGCGGTGGTCGCGTCCCTGCAGAACCCGCCGCCCCCGCGCGAGCTGCTCGGCTACGTCGACGATCCGCGGCTGGAGTTCCCGCCGGGCACCCGATACTCCTATTCCAACTCGGACAACATTCTCGTCGGGCTGATGTGCGAGGCGGCGACGGGCGTCCGCTACGAGGACCTGTTGCGCAGCCTGGTGACCGGACCGCTCCGACTGGCGGACACGAGCCTGCCCCGCGGGTCCGCCATGCCCGCGCCCTACCTGCACGGCTACGACGGCACCGAGGACGTGACGACCCTCATCGCCGCGGGCTGGAGCTGGGCGTCCGGGGGTGTGGTGTCCACACCGGACGATCTGGTGCGGTTCATCGGCGCGCACGCCGCGGGGACCCTCGTGCGCCCACCCGTGCACGCGGCGCAGTTCCGGTTCCGGCCGGGAGGTTCGGAGCCGCCGGGGCCGGGAACCAACGCCGCCGGACTCGGCATCTTCCGCTACGACACGCGCTACGGCCGGGTGTTCGGCCATACCGGCAACACCCCGGGCTACACCCAGTTCGCCGCGGGCACCCGGGACGGCCGGCGGGCTGTCGCGGTCAGCGCCACCGCCCAGATCACACCGGAACGCGACGCGGCGTTGTTCGCCCGGCTGCGCGAGATCTACGAACTCGCCGTCGGCGCCGCGCTGGCGCACTGACGACTCCGCTCCCCGTCACGGCTGGGTCGAGGCGCGCACCATGAGTTCCGGCCGCAGCCGCTCGGACTCGACCTGCTCGCCCTGGATGCGGCGCACCAGCAGGTCCAGGCCACGCACTCCCATCTCGTGCATGGGCGAGCGGACGGTGGTCATCGGGACCGGCAGCTCGGCGGCCAGCGGGGTGTCGTTGAAGCCCACCACCGCGACGTCGGTGCCGGCTCGCAGACCGTGGTCGCGCAGCGCGCCCATCGTGCCGATGGCCGCGAAGTCGTTGACCGCGAAGATCGCCGTGGGCGGCGTGCCCGCGGCGAGGATGCTCTCGGCCGCCACCCGCCCACCGGCGGCGTCGAACCGGGAGTGCACGATCCGGTTCGCGGGAATACCGATCCCGGCTTCGGCGAACGCATCCACGAACCCGGCGGTGCGGTCGATCCCCGTACTGGCGTAGGGCTCACCGGCGATCACCGCGACCTCGCGGTGCCCGAGCCCCAGCAGGTGCCGGGCCGCGAGCGACCCGCCGAGGTAGTCGTCGCAGGTCACCGACGGGTGGTTCCCGGCACGACGGCTCACCAGCACGAACGGCACACCGCGGGTGGCGACCTGGTCCAGGAAACCGGCGTCGATATAGGCATCGCCGAAGATCATCCCGTCGACCCTGCGGCCGAGGACCATCTCGGTGCGGGCCCGCTGCTCGTCCGGCACGTCGTGGGTGTTGGTGACGAACGTGGACAGCCCGTGCCGCGCGGCCGACTCCTCGATGCCCTCGTAGACCGTGGCGAGCACGATGTCCGACAGCCGGGGCACGAGCACTCCGACCAGGTTGCTGCGCCGCGTGCGCAGGCTGGTGGCGTGCGGGTTGGGGCGGTAGCCGAGCTCGGCGGCCAGCTTGCGGATCCGTTCGACCGTCGCGCCGGACGCCGCACGGGCGCTCTGGTCCGGCGTGGCGTGCAGGACCCGCGAGACGGTCGAGACGTGTAACCCCAGCCGGTCCGCGAGGGTGCGCAGCGTGACGGGAGAGCTGTTCTCGTCGCTCACCTGACCCTGTCCTCCCACCTGTCACCGCCCGAGTTACCCGGCCTTAGCCGATCGTAACAACGAGTTAATTGACGCGAGCCCCTCGTCAAGTGCATGCTACCCAAACGTTTGGTGCAAACGATTGTGTAGCCCAGAGTGACAAACCGTCACTCAGAGGAGGTATCGGTGCGGAGAGTCGTCGTCTTGTCCACCGGCGGGACCATCGCGTCCCGGCAGGACGCCCGGGGGGCGGGCCTGGCCGCCGACGCGGTGGACGCTCTGCTCGGGCGGCTGCCGTTCGACCCGGGGGTGCCGGTCGAGGGGCAGGACGTGCTCTGTGTCGGCAGCTACCTGCTCAGCCCGGCCGACATGGCCGGGATCGTGCGCGAGGCCCACCGCGTCCTCGCCGACGAGACCGTGCTCGGCGTCGTGGTCACCCACGGCACCGACACCATGGAGGAGACGGCCTTCCTGGCCGAGCTCGTCCACGACGATCCGCGGCCCGTGGTGTTCACCGGGGCCCAGCGCCCCGCGGACGCCGCCGACTCCGACGGTCCGCGCAATCTCGCCGACGCGATCAGCGTCGCCGCGTCTCCGGCCGCACGCGGCCGGGGTGTGCTGATCACCTTCGACGGCGCGGTGTTCGGGGCTCGCGGCACGCGCAAGGCCCGGACGCTGGCCGCGGCCGCGTTCGCCGCTCCCGACGCCGGCCCGATCGGCCAGGTGCGGGAGGGTGCGGTCGCCTTCACCGCGCTGCCGGTCCGGTTCCCGCCGCTGGAACTGGCCGAGCTGTCCGGCGTGCGAGTCGACGTCGTCGCCTGCTACCCGGGCGCCGACACCACCGCCCTCGACGCGGTCGTCGCCGCCGGGGCCCGCGGCGTCGTGCTGGAGGCGACCGGCGCCGGCAACGCCAACCCGAAGATCCGCGACGCCGTGGCCGAAAAGACCCGGTCCGGCGTGGTGGTCGCCCTGTCCACCCGCGTCCACGCCGGGCCCGTCGCCGGCCTCTACGGCAACGGCGGCGGCGTGGACCTGCTGGACGCAGGTGCCGTTCCCACCGGAATGCTGCGCCCGTCCCAGGCCCGGATCCTGCTGACCGCCCTCCTGGCCCGCCACCGCGATCCGGTGCTCGTGGCCCGGGAGCTGGCCCGGCGGACCGAAAACCCGTTCGGGGCAGGCGCCCCGCTCACCCTCATCGGAAGGACGAACTGATCATGCCCAAGGACATTCGCGTCGCGTTCGGCGTCGACGTGGACGCCGTCGCCGGCTGGCTCGGCTCCTACGGCGGCGAGGACTCGCCGTGCGACATCTCGCGCGGGATGTTCGCCGGCGAGGTCGCCGTGCCGCGGCTGCTGAAGCTCTTCGAGCGCAACGACTTGCGCACCACCTGGTTCATCCCGGGTCACTCGCTGGAGACCTTCCCCGACCAGACCCGGATGGTCGTCGACGGTGGGCACGAGGTCGGCGCGCACGGCTACTCCCACGAGAACCCGATCGCGATGACCCGCGAGCAGGAGAGCGCGATCCTGGACCGCAGCATCGAGCTGATCGAGAAGCTCACCGGCAACGCCCCGACCGGCTACGTGGCGCCGTGGTGGGAGTTCTCGAAGGTGACCAACGAGCTGCTGCTCGAACGCGGTATCAAGTACGACCACTCCTTGATGCACAACGACTTCACGCCCTACTACGTCCGCGTCGGCGACAGCTGGACCAAGATCGACTATGCGAAGCCGGCCGAGGAGTGGATGAAACCGCTCGTGCGCGGCGAGGAGACGAACCTGGTCGAGATCCCGGCGAACTGGTACCTCGACGACCTGCCTCCGATGATGTTCGTCAAGGCGAGCGCGAACAGCCACGGTTTCGTCAGCCCGCGTGAGCTGGAGCAGACCTGGCGGGACCAGTTCGACTGGGTCTACCGCGAGATGGACTACGGCGTGTTCACCATGACCATCCACCCCGACGTGTCCGGCCGGCCGCAGAACCTGCTGATGCTGGAGCGCCTGATCGAGCACATTTCCGGCCACGACGGCGTCACCTGGTCGACCTTCGACGAGATCGCCGACGACTTCCTGACCCGCTTCCCCCGTTCCTGACCCACCTCCCCGGTTCCCCTCCAGAAGGGCCCCTCATGTCCACTGCGTCGTCCCAGGCCACGCGCGCCTTCCCCCGGGTGGGGGTCAAGGCCACGCGCAAGGCGACCGTGATCGCGTTCCTCGCCTGGCTGTTCGCCGTCTACGACTACATCCTGTTCGGCACCCTGCTGCCGGAGATCGCCGATCACTTCGGCTGGACCGACGCAACCGCGTCGCTGGTGTCCACTTTGGTCTCTGTCGGCACCGCCATCGTGGCGCTCGCCGTGGGGCCGATCGTGGACCGGATCGGCCGCCGCCGCGGCATGATCCTCACCGTCTCCGGCACCGCGCTGGCGTCGGCGGCGAGCGCCATCACGCCCGGCGCGGGCTACCTGGTGGGCGTGCGCGCGCTCGGCGGGCTCGGCCTGTCCGAGCAGGCGGTCAACGCCACCTATCTCAACGAGATCTACGCCGTCACCGAGGACGAGAAGATCCGCAAGCGCCGTGGCCTGATCTACAGCCTGGTGCAGGGCGGCTGGCCGCTGGGCGTGCTGGTGGCGTCGGCGTTCGTCGCGATCTTCCTGCCGCTGGTCGGCTGGCGCGGTTGTTTCCTGCTCGCCGTGTTCCCGGCGGTGGTGATCGCGCTGGTGCGGCGCGGTCTCAAGGAGAGCCCGCAGTTCCAGGTCGAGCTCGACATGCGCAAGCTGCGCAAGGAGGGCAAGGCCGCGGAGGCGGCCGAGCTGGGCCGCCAGTACGGCATCGCCGAGCAGACTTCGGCGCCGCTGCTGGACATCTTCCGCGGCAAGGCGCTGCGGAACACCCTCGTGCTCGGGTTCGCGTGGCTGGTGAACTGGTTCGGCATCCAGGTCTTCAGCGTGCTCGGCACCACCGTCCTCACCGAGGGCAAGGGCGTCAGCTTCACCGGATCGCTGGTGATGCTGATCGTCATCAACGCGATCGGCTACCTCGGCTACGTCTTCCACGGCTGGATCGGCGACCGGCTCGGACGGCGCAACGTGATCGCGGTCGGCTGGCTGATCTCCGGGGTGCTGTTCACCCTGACGCTGACCGTCGCCACCGGCACGTTCGCCGTGGTGCTGCTGTACTCGCTGGGCATGTTCTTCCTGATCGGCCCGTACGCGGCGCTGCTGTTCTACATGGGTGAGTGCTACGAGACCCGGTCCCGCGCGACGGGCACCGCGTTCCTGAACGCGCTGTCCCAGCCCGGCGCGATCCTCGCCGGAATCATCACCACCGCGATGCTCGCCTCCGGCGCGAGCTGGAACACGGCGGCGTTCGTGGTAGGTGCGATCGGCACCTTCGTCTCGGGCCTGGTCATGTTCGCCGCCCGCAAGGTCGGCACCCTCGACGGTTAGGAGTCCACAATGGAGGAAGTCGCGATCGTCAGTGGCGCGGCGAGCGGGATCGGGCGTGCGCTGGCCGTCGCCTATGCCGAGTGGGGCATCCGCACCGTGATCGGCAGCTACCCGGGCGACCCGCACGATCCGTACGAGACGGCCGCCGCGGTCAAGGCGGCCGGCGGCGACTGCGTGGTGCACGAGGTCGACGTGCGGGACTCGGCGCAGGTCGAGTCCTTCGCGCAGCGAGCGCTCGACGAGTGGGGACGGCTGGACATCGCCGTCGCCAACGCGGGGGTGCTGCGCAAGGCGGCGCTGGCCGAGCTGGACGACGCCGCGTGGGACGACCTCGTGCAGGTCGACCTCACCGGTGTGCTCCGGGTGCTGCGGTCGGCGGCCGCGCGGATGACCGGGCCCGGAGCGATGGTCGCGGTGTCGTCGATCGCCGGCGGCGTCTACGGCTGGGGCGAGCACGCCCACTACGGCGCCGCGAAGGCCGGGGTGCTCGGCCTGTGCCGGAGCCTCGCGGTGGAGCTGGCGCCGCGCGGGATCCGTGTCAACACCGTGATTCCCGGCTATGTGGAGACCCCGCAGTCGCTCGACCCGGTCAACTCGCTCGGCCCGGACGGCCTGGCTCGGGCCGGGGCCGGCATCCCGCTCGGGCGGGTCGCGCGGACGGAGGAGCTGGCTTCGGTGATCCGGTTCCTCACCTCGGACGAGGCGTCCTACGTCACCGGGCAGCAGCTCGTCGCGGACGGCGGGCTGACCATCCGGATGCCGGACTGAGGAGGTTCGAGTGGGAGTGCTGAACGGGCGGAGCGCCCTGGTGGTCGGTGGCGCGAGTGGCATCGGGCGGGCGATCGCCGAGGCGTATGCCGCCGAGGGTGCGGACGTCGTGGCCGCGGACCAGTCGGCCGGGCCGGACGTGGTCCCGGTCGACGTGACCGACGAGGAATCGGTGGCGGCCGCGGTCGCGGCCGCTGCCGCTCGGCTCGGGCGGATCGACGTGCTGGTCAACTCGGCCGGAATCCTCACCGAGTCGCCGCTGGTGAAGATGGACCTGGCCACCTGGCAGGAGACCCTCGCGGTCGACCTGACCGGCGTGTTCCTGTGCTGCCGGCAGGTCGTGCCCGGCATGGTCGACCGGGGCTGGGGGCGAGTGATCAACATCGCCTCGCAGCTGGGCATCAAGGGCGGCATCGGGCTGGCGCACTACGCCGCGGCCAAGGCCGGGGTGATCGGGCTGACCAAGTCGCTGGCGCTGGAGGTGTCCGGCCAGGGCGTGCTGGTCAACGCGATCGCGCCGGGTCCGATCGAGACGCCGATGGTCGACGGGATCACCGAGGACTGGAAGCGCGCCAAGCGGGCGGAACTGCCGCTCGGCCGGTTCGGCCGGGCGGCGGAGGTCGCCCCGACGGCGGTGCTGCTGGCCAGTGATCCGGGCGGCAACCTCTACGTCGGCCAGACGCTCGGGCCCAACTCGGGTGACGTGATGCCGTGACGCGGGGGAGGAGGACACGTGTGCGGCGCCTGCGGTGAGCCGGGCACGGTGGACTGGGCCCGGCCGTTCGTGGCCGGGTTGCCGGCCCGCCTGGCGGTGGCCGCGGCGCTCACGGCGCGGCTGGTCCGCCCGGGACCGAAGATCACCGCCCGCGCCGGCGGCTGGCTCGTGTCGGCCCCCACCGGCGCGACGATGCCGTGCTCGGCGCTGACCGAGCTCGTCACGGCGGCGCGGGCGTGGCTCGGCGAGCCGGTGGAGTTCACGCCGCACGCGGGCGGCGCGCTGGCCGAGCCGGAACCGGACGCACGCCAGGGTGTCACGATCCGCGTCGATCCCGGCCGGGCGCCGCGCGGGCTGGGGAATGCCGACGTGGTGGTTCCCGACGACGACGCCGCGCGGGACGTCCTGACCGCACTCGCCCGGCCGCCGTGGTCACTGCGACGATTCCTCACCGGAATCGACGGGGTGCGCGAACCGTGGGGAGCCGACGCCCGCGTGGTGCGGGCGGACGCGGCCGCGGATCTCGTGGTGTGGGCCGAGCACGCGCGGCAGGCCGGCCGGTTCGACGACAGCGCCGTGCGACTCGAAAGCCCGGTCGGTGGCCGGACCCTGGATGTGGAGATCCGCGCCGGGCACGTGGTCCGGGCGCGGGCCTGCTGAGGCGGGCCTCAGCCGTCCAGCAGCTTGCCCCGCAACGCCGCGACGTCGCGGGCCTCGAAGTCGTGCTTCGCGAGCCACGCCGGCACCCCGCCGTACCGCTGGTCCACTTGGTCCAGGAACAGCGTCATCGTCTCGGGTTTGGGGCGGTGGTCCTCGTCGTCGGGGCGCTTGTCCAGGTCCGGGGCGTATGTCGGGGAGGCCCGCAGCCGGTCCAGGATCTCGCGGATCCGCTCGCCGCTGGCCGCGTAGTCGGCGATCACCGCCTCCCGCCGCACGCCCGCGACCGACAGCGCGAACGCCGTCACCACGCCGGTGCGGTCCTTGCCCGCCGCGCAGTGCACCAGCGCCGCACCCGGCGCGGACGCGATCGCGCGCAGCGCCCCGACGATGCTGTCCGGCCGGTCCTCCAGATAACCGAGGTACAGCGCGGTCATCACGTCCCCGGGAAACCGCTCCAGCGTCCGCTGCCGGCGGCTCAGGTAGAGGGCGTCACCCACGTCGTCGGCCGCCGCGTCCGTCGCCCCGCCGCTCTCCGGCAGGACCGAGAAGTGGTGGTGCCGCACCGACTCGACGCTCTTGAGCGGCCCCGGTCCCTCCTGGGTCACCTCGGGTGTGCCACGCAGGTCGACCACCGTCGTCAGGCCGAGGTCGTCGACCAGGAGCTTCACGTCCCGGGGCGAGAGCCCCTGCAGGTTGTCCGACCGCAACAGCCTGCGCTCCGCGACGGTCCCGCCGTCCTCGGTCGGCAGACCGCCGACATCGCGGGCGTTGGCCGCCCCCTCCAGTTCGAGCCAGTGCATTGGCCCATCGTTCACCGCGCCGCCGATCCCGCCAAGGGGCGGGCCCGGTCAGCGGGCGCGGCCGGCTCGGGCGGCGTTCCGGTCATGCCGCGCCGGCGCATCCACCGCGACCAGCCCAGTATGCCGATGTGCGCGGCGATCAGGTGACCGGCAAGGGTCACGATCGCGCCCAGCGTCCCGGGCGCGTCTATGAGGTAGATCACCGCGATCCCGGCCTCGATCGCCAGTACCGCCCAGACCCGGAAGCGCCGCGCGATCACCGGCACGAGCGCGCCGGCCGTGGCGAAGAACCCGTAGCTGACGCCGATGTCGAGCCACCTGCCGTCCGTGTGCGGCAGCAGGCCCTCCGCGATGGCCCACATCACGGGTAGCTCGGTCGCGAGGGTCGCGAACACGTGCCCGCTCGCGAACACGGCGAACGTCCATCCGGACCCGATCCGGCGCTCCAGGGGCGCCACGGCAACCGTGAAGATGATCACGTAAACCGGCCAGCCGTCGTCGCCGAGCCACAGCGCGCTGCTGATCAGGCTCGCCACCGGCCGGTGCCACAGGTTGTGCGCATCGGTGCTGGCCAGCTCCAGCAGGCGCGTGGACAGGCTCTCGCCGAGCAGGTGCTGCAGACCGGTGGTGGCCAGCAGCACCACCAGGTACCAGAACGTGAACGGAGTGCTGTCGGGGCCGGGGAGACGGATGCGGCGCACGGAACCAGTGTTCCCGCGCCGGCTGTGAAAACACTGTGACCAGCGCGGGGGTGGTCGGTTAGCGTCCGGCTATGCGCAGCGCCTTCGGAGCCGATTTCGCCATCCCGGACGGGTATCTGAACACCCCGAGCGTCGGCATTCCGCCCGCGTCGGTGGCCGATGCGGTGGCGGCGGCCGTCGAAGCGTGGCGCACCGGAGCCGCGGCCCCGGCCGACTTCGACCCGCTGGTCGCCCGGGCCCGGCAGGGCTTCGCCGACCTCATCGGCGTGCCGTGCGACCGGATCGCGATCGGCGCGGCGGTCGCGCAGATGCTCGCGATGGTCGCGGCCGGGCTGCCCGACGGCGCCCGGGTGCTCACGGCGGCGGGCGAGTTCACCAGCACGACCTTCCCCTTCGCCGCGCGGGGCGCGCGGATCACCGAGGTTCCGGTCGCCGAGCTTCCCGGGGCCGTGCGCGGCCACGACCTGGTGTCGGTCAGCATCGCGCAGTCGGCGGACGGGACGCTGGTCGACCTGGACGCCCTGCGCGCGGAGTGCGAGGCCGCCGGGGTGCCCGTCGTCCTCGACGCGACGCAGGCCGCCGGCTGGATGCCGCTGGATCTGGACTGGGCCGACTGGGTGGTGGCCGCCGGGTACAAGTGGTTGCTGTCCCCGCGCGGATGCGCCTGGCTCGCGGTGCACCCACGGGTCGCGGCGCGCACCGTGCCGGTCGCGGCGAACTGGTTCGCCGGTGTGGACCCGTGGCAGACGGTCTACGGCATGCCGCTGCGCCTGGCCGAGGGGCCGCGACGGTTCGACGTGTCGCCGGTCTGGTTCGCGCAGGCCGGCGCGGCGGTCGCGCTGCCGTACCTGGCCTCGCTCGACCTGACCGCGGTGCACGCGCACACCGTGAAGCTGGCCGACACCGTGCTGACCAGGCTCGGACTGCCCGCGCGGGGCAGCGCGATCGTGGCGCTCGACGCCGATCCCGCCGCACTCGCCCGGGCGCGGATCACGGCCAGCGCCCGTGCCGGCCGGGCCCGGGTCGGCTTCCACCTCTACAACACCGTCGATGACGTGGAGCGCCTTCTGGACGTGGTCCGGTGAGTCACCCGCAGGAGTGAGCTACGGTGTGCCTCCGTGGTTGGTGCGCAGTTCATCCCCGGTCGCGGTGACACCGCGCCGCTGCCCCGGATCCCCGCGGAACCGGTGCCGCCGCCCCGGCGGAAGGGTGGCCCGGTGCTCAAGGTCGCGGGCCTGGTCGCGGTCGCCGTGGTGGCCGGGCTCGTCTGGTGGCTGGTCCGCGGCGGCCCTGCCGAGGACTCCCCGCCCGCCGCACAGGCGCCGGTCAAGGAGTTCCAGTTCGTGGTGGCCGATGGACCGGTCGCCGCCACCGACTGCGCCGCGAACTCCTACGGCCAGATCAAACAGTGGCTCGCCCAGCACCCGTGCCGCCACCTGTCCCGCGCCCTCTACACGACGAGCGCCGGAACCGCGCGCGCACTCGTGTCGGTCGCGGTGGTCACGCTGTCCTCACCGGAGGAGGCGCAGCAGCTGAAGAAGCTCGCGGACACCGACGGGACCGGCAACGTCAACGACCTCGTCCGGGACGGGACGGCGACCATCGCGGGCGCGCCCAAACTCGCCGACGGCGACTACCTGTCCTGCACGAACGGCGCCGCGGTGACGATCGTGCTGTCCGCGTTCTTCGACCGCCATGCCGACGACCGCACCCTCCGGCGCATCAGCAAAGAGGCTCTGGACCTCGCCCCCGGCGCCTAGGTCGCGTTGCGCAGGTAGGCGACGAGCGCGTCGATGAGGAGAAACGGTCGCGACCCGAGCGCGGGGATCTCCGGTGACCGGGGCAGGTGCTCGCCACCGACCACAAGGTCCTTCGAGCTCTGCAGGAACACCGGCTGGTGCTTGTCGTCGAGCACGAACATTACCGCGGTGTGGTCGACCAGCCGGGCGATCGTGGTGCCGGTGATCCCGGGACGCGAGCCGGTGAACCGGGCGCCGGTGCCGAGGTAGACACCGCGGCGGCCCGGGTCGGTGTCCCGCCACCCCTGGTCCGCGCCGGGCACCAGCCGCGGATCCCCGCCCGCGGCCTGCAGTTCGCTCAGCGCCCGTCCCTGCACCTGGGGCAGCGGCTCGTCCACGAGCGGCTGGGCGACCTCGTACAGCGCGTACCGGGTGCCGCCCCGGGCGGGTGGTATCAGGAACAGGTGCAGGACGACGAACTCGCCGGGCCGGCCGTGCGGCATCCGGATCAGCTGGCGCAGGAGCAGGCCACGCAGACGGGCGGCCCCGTCGTCGGTGAGGCCGGCCAGAGTACGGGTCAGAGTGAGCAAGAGGCGTCCTCGGGCGTCGAGCGTGTCCGGGGCAGGGTATGTGCTCGTGAGCGGTCGCGCGCCCCCGGTCAGCTCTGCGCGGAGCCCGGCAGCACGATCGCGGTCGGCTGCTCGCCCGCCGCCTCGCGCCAGCGGGTGCCGCGCCGCGCCGAGGCCAGCAGCGCTTTCAACGCGACCGACCGCAGGCCGGCGTCGTCGGTCTGCTCCAGCACCCCCCGCCACGCCGTCGCGGCGTCCGCTTCGGCGGTGGCGACCACGCTCTTGGCCGAGGTGGCGTCGGTGACCGGCCGTGGCGTGATGTACGCGGGTTCGGCCGCCCCCGGCTCGACGCCCACCGCGGTCAGCATCCGCACGCACGCGTCGCGCCGGTCGTGGTGCTCGGCCGTGCCCTCGGCCACGCCCGCCGCGTAGGTGTCCGGCAGGAACGCGCTCACCAGCCCGTAGATCCACAGCGCGGCGTGCTCGGCAGACAGCGCCTCCTGCACCGGGCCGGCCGCCTCCGGCGGGATCGCCGACGCGGTCGCGGTCACCTCGCCGGGGTCGGTACCCGGGCCCAGCTTGTTCCCGACCTGCTGCAGCCCCGCGCAGCCGCCCGCGACGGCGGCGACCAGCCCCGCCCGGTACCGCGGCAGTCCGCCGACCAGGCCCTCCGCCTGCTGCCGCGCCGTGGCCAGCCGCTGCTTGAGCCCGGCGACGCCCTGCTCGGCCGGCACGACGACGTGCACCGCCGCCTTCGGCCGGTTCAGCCGGTCCACTTCGGACTGCAGGGCTTGGGCGTGCGCGGTGCGGGCCGCCGCGTACTGGCGCGCCACGTCCGCGTCCGCGGTGGCGGCCACCGCGCCGGCCGCGGCCGCGTCGGCGCGGGCCTGTTCGGCAAGCAGGGCCAGCGGATCCGGGTCGTCGGAGTAGCCGGTTCGGCACGCGGCGAGCGGGACGGCCAGTGCCGCGAGTGCGCTCGCCCGCAGGACATCACGACGGGTACGGGGTCTCACGTGCGCCCATCCTGCCAGGGGGCCGGTGACCACGGGCGGTGACCGGGGGCATCAGGATAAGCTTGTCCATCACTGACCGACAGCAGACCAAACAGGAGAGCACCACGGTGCCTGGAGAACTCGCCGCCCGGCTCGAGCCGATCGTGGCCGAAGCCGTGTCCGGCGCGGGTTTCGACCTCGACGCGCTCGACGTCCAGCAGGCGGGCCGCCGCAAGCTCGTCAAGGTCGTCGTCGATTCCGACGACGGTGTGGGGCTCGACGAGGTTGCCGACATCAGCCGTGCCGTTTCGGCCGCACTGGACGACAACGAGCAGCTGATCGCGGGCGCCTACACGCTCGAAGTGACCTCGCCGGGAGTCGACCGGCCCCTGACCCGGCCGCGCCACTGGCGCCGCTCACGATTCCGGCTCGTGCGGATCACCCCGCGGGAGGGCGCCGAGTTCGTGGGGCGCGTCGGGCACGCGGGCGAGCACGGGGTACGGGTGCTGGCAGGCGGGGAGATCCGGGACGTGCCCTACGCCGACGTGGCGAAGGCCGTGATCGAGATCGAGTTCAGGCAACCACCGACCGAGGAGCTGAAACTGCTCGATTCAGACGCCTCGGAGCACAACGCGGGCGAGCCGGAGGAGGATCCGAAGTGAACGTGGACATCGCGGCCCTGCGCGCGATCGAGCGGGACAAGGACATCCCCTTCGACACCGTTCTCGAGGCCATCGAGACCGCGCTGCTGACCGCCTACAAGCACACCGAGGGGCACCAGCCGCACGCTCGCATCGACATCGACCGCAAGACCGGCGTCGTGCGCGTCCTCGCGCACACGCTGGACGAGAACGGTGACATCGAAGAGGAGTGGGACGACACGCCGGAGGGCTTCGGCCGGATCGCGGCGACCACCGCGCGGCAGGTCATCCTGCAGCGCCTGCGCGACGCCGAACACGAGAGGACCTACGGCGAGTTCTCCACCCGGGAGGGCGAGATCGTCGCGGGGGTCATCCAGCGTGACGCGCGCGCGAACGCCCGCGGGATGGTGATCGTCGGGGTCGGCGACACCGAGGGCGTGCTGCCCCCGGGTGAGCAGGTGCCGGGCGAGCGGTACGACCACGGCGAGCGCATCAAGGCCTACGTGGTGACCGTCGCGCGCGGCGCGCGCGGCCCGCAGATCACGCTGTCGCGCACCCACCCGAATCTGGTGCGCCGCCTGTTCGCCCTGGAGGTCCCCGAGATCGCCGACGGCACGGTCGAGATCGCGGCGGTGGCCCGCGAGTCCGGGCACCGCACCAAGATCGCCGTCCGGTCCACCGTGCCGGGCGTGAACGCGAAGGGCGCCTGCATCGGCCCGATGGGCCAGCGGGTGCGCAACGTGATGAGCGAGCTCAGCGGTGAGAAGATCGACATCGTCGACTACTCCGAGGATCCGGCCCGGTTCGTCGGGAATGCGCTGAGCCCGGCGAAGGTTGTCTCGGTACGGGTGATGGACGAGCGCGCGAAGGTGGCCCGCGTGGTGGTGCCGGACTTCCAGCTCTCCCTGGCCATCGGCAAGGAAGGCCAGAACGCCCGTCTGGCCGCCCGGCTCACCGGGTGGCGGATCGACATCCGTAGCGACGCGGCCGCCGGCACCGAGCCGGAGGACGCGGCGACCGCGGCAACCGGTTCGGCTGAGTGAGCGGCCAGGCGTTAAACTCGATGATGGTGCGGAGCTCGCGCTCGGATGTCGCACGCTCGCGGCACCGGGGCGACACCCCGGTACGCACGTGCGTGGGGTGCCGGAAGCGAGCTCCCGTCGGTGAGCTACTGCGAGTGGTCGCGCGGGACGGGCGGCTGGTCGCCGACCCGCGTCGGCGGCTACCGGGGCGGGGTGCCTGGTTGCACCCCGGGCCGGAGTGCCTGGTCAAGGCCGAGCGGCGGCGAGCGTTCCCGAGGGCCCTGCGGGTTCCGGGATCACTCGGCGCGGCGGAGCTGCGCGAGCACCTCGAGCAGGTCACCGGGACGCACGGACAGGGGAGCGTCCCCGGTCCGGATGGAACGAAGGAAGCAGGTCGACCCGTCATGAGTCAGCCGTGAAGCTGAAGCCATGAACGCGCGACGATAGGACGAGGTCGAGCGGGTTTGCCGCCCGGCCTCACCAGTTGAGGAGAGCAGTGGCAGGCAAGGCCCGCGTGCACGAGCTCGCGAAGGAGCTCGGGGTTACGAGTAAGGAAGTTCTCGCCAAGCTCAAGGAGCAGGGCGAGTTCGTGAAGTCGGCGTCGTCGACCGTCGAGGCACCCGTTGCCCGGCGGCTTCGGGACGCCTTCGTCACCAAGGACAGCAAGTCCGCCGGCCGGTCCGGCGGCGCCCGGCCGGGACCGTCGGCCGGGAACGGAAACGGCGCGGCCCCGAAGCCGGGCGCGCCGCGTCAGCAGCAGCCGCAGGCGCGGCCGATCCCGGGCGCGAAGCCCGGCCCGCGTCCCGCCCAGCAGGCACCCGCGGCACAGGCACCCGCGCCCCAGGCACCGGCCGCGCAGCGCCCGGCGCCCCAGCAGCCGGCCCCGCAGCAGCAGGCCCCGGCCGCGAAGGCGCAGCCTCAGGCACCCAGGCCCCCGCAGCGTCCGGCTGCGGGCGGCGCCGGCCAGTCCGGCTCCGTGGTGCCGCCCAAGCCGCAGGGCCCCAAGCCCGGTCCGCGGCCCGGTCCGCGTGCCCCGCGGCCCGGCAACAACCCCTTCGGTGTCGGCTCCGGCGCGCCCGCGCCGCGTCCGTCGGCACGTCCCGGCCAGGGCGAGCGCCCGGCCGAGCGGTCCGGCGGCGAGCGTCCGGCCGGCCCGCGTCCCGGCGGCGGCTCCCGTCCGACCCCGGGCAACATGCCGCCCCGCCCGAACCCGGGCATGATGCCCGGCCGCGTGCAGCGGCCCGGCGGTGGTCCCGGTGGTGCGGGCCGTGGTGGTCCCGGTGGCGGGCGTGGTGGCGCCGGTGCCGGTGCCGGCCGTGGCGGACCGGGTGGTCCCCGTGGTGGCGGCGGCGCCCCGCGGGGTGGTCCCGGCGGCGGCGGTGGCGGCGGCGGTTTCCGCCCCGGTGGCGGTGGCGGTGGCGCGCCCGCGGGCGGCGGCGGTGGCTTCCGCGGTGGTGGCGGCGGTGGCCGTGGCGGCGGTGGCCGCGGCGGTACGGCGGGTGCCTTCGGGCGTCCCGGTGGTCCCTCGCGCAAGGGCCGCAAGTCGAAGCGGCAGAAGCGCCAGGAGTACATGGAGAACATGCAGGCGCCTTCGGTCGGTGGCATCCGGCTGCCCAAGGGCAGCGGTGAGACCATCCGGCTGCCGCGGGGTGCCTCGCTGACCGACTTCGCGGAGAAGATCGACGCGAACCCGGCCTCTCTGGTGCAGGTGCTGTTCCACCTGGGCGAGATGGTCACCGCGACGCAGTCCGTCTCGGACGAGGTGCTGGAGCTCCTCGGTTCGGAGATGAACTACAACGTCCAGGTGGTCAGCCCGGAGGAGGAGGACCGCGAGCTGCTGGAGACCTTCGACATCACCTACGGTGAGGACGAGGGTGGCGAGGAGGACCTGCAGGTCCGCCCGCCGGTGGTGACCGTCATGGGTCACGTCGACCACGGTAAGACCCGCCTGCTCGACACCATCCGCAAGACGCGGGTGCACGAGCGGGAGGCCGGTGGCATCACCCAGCACATCGGTGCCTACCAGGTCGAAACCGAGCTCGAGGGCAACGAGCGCCTGATCACCTTCATCGACACGCCGGGTCACGAGGCGTTCACCGCCATGCGTGCCCGTGGTGCGAACTCCACCGACATCGCGGTGATCGTGGTCGCCGCGGACGACGGCGTGATGCCGCAGACGGTGGAGGCGATCAACCACGCCCAGGCGGCCAAGGCGCCGATCGTGGTCGCGGTCAACAAGATCGACAAGGAAGGCGCGAACCCGCACAAGATCCGCCAGCAGCTCACCGAGTACGGCCTGGTGGCCGAGGAGTACGGCGGCGACACCATGTTCGTCGACATCTCCGCGCGCGAGAACATCAATATCGACGCGCTGCTCGAAGCGATCCTGCTGACCGCGGACGCCACCCTGGACCTGCGGGCCAACCCGGACATGCAGGCGCAGGGCGTCGCGATCGAGGCGCACCTCGACCGCGGCCGCGGCCCGGTGGCCACCGTCCTGGTCCAGCGCGGCACCCTGCGGGTCGGCGACTCGGTGGTCGCCGGCGACGCGTACGGCCGCGTGCGGCGGATGGTCGACGAGTACAACGAGGACGTCACCGAGGCGCTGCCCTCGCGTCCGGTGCAGGTCATCGGCTTCACGTCGGTGCCCGGCGCGGGCGACACGTTCCTGGTCGTCGAGGAGGACCGGGTGGCCCGGCAGATCGCCGAACGCCGCCAGGCCCGCATCCGCAACGCGCAGAACGCCGCCAAGCGCAAGCGCGTCAGCCTGGAGGACCTGGACTCCGCGCTGAAGGAGACCAACAGCCTCAACCTGATCATCAAGGGTGACAACTCGGGTACGGTCGAGGCGCTGGAAGCGTCGCTCGTGCAGCTGGACGTCGGCGAAGAGGTCGAGCTGAACGTGGTCCACCGCGGTGTCGGTGGCGTCACCGAGAGCGACATCGACCTGGCGACGGCCTCCGACGCGATCGTCCTGGGCTTCAACGTGCGGGCCGAGGGCAAGGCGACCGAGCGGGCCAACCGCGAGGGCGTCGACGTCCGGTACTACACGGTGATCTATCAGGCGATCGACGAGATCGAGCAGGCCCTCAAGGGCATGCTCAAGCCGGAGTACGAAGAGGTCGAGCTGGGCCGGGCCGACGTCCGGGAGGTCTTCAAGTCCTCCAAGTTCGGCACCATCGCCGGTTGCCTCGTCACCTCCGGGGAGATCCGCCGCAACGCCCGGGCACGCCTGCTGCGGGACAACGTGGTCGTCGCCGAGAACCTGCCGGTCAGCTCGCTGCGGCGGTTCAAGGACGACGTCGTCGAGGTCCGCGACGGCTTCGAGTGTGGTCTCACGCTCGGGACGTACAGCGACATCAAGGTCGACGACGTCATCGAGACCTACGAGCAGCGCGAGAAGCCGCGCGTCTGATTCGGGTAGTGGTTCGCGGGGCCGGTCGGGTGACCGGCCCCGCGTCCTCACCTGGGACAGGGAACCCATGTACGTAGGTGCGCTCGAGCTCGATGTCCTGTTCGGCGGTGTCCATTCGCTGAAGCAGAAGAGGTCGCTGGTGCGGCCCCTGATCGCCGAGGTTCGCCGGAAGTTCGAGGTGTCGGCCGCCGAGGCCGGTCACCTCGACCTGCACCGGCGCGCCCTGATCGGGGTGGCGGTGGTGGCGGCCGACGGTGAACATGTTCGTGACGTGCTCGACGGCTGTGAACGGATGGTGGCGCAGCGCCCCGAACTGGAGCTGCTCTCCGCCCACCGAAGGCTGCTCGGGCCAGATGACTAGAAGACCCAAGGGGAGTACGTGATGGCCGATCCGGCTCGCGCCCGCAGGCTGTCCAAGCGGATCTCGCAGATCGTCGCGTCCGCGATCGAGCACGAGATCAAGGACCCGCGGTTGAAGAACGTGACGATCACCGACGCCAAGATCAC
>Ga0081455_10001452_pt1 | contig 29325 bp, 26 predicted proteins | sample TabmetS3T2R1_FD_70207 | JGI IMG/M metagenome (GOLD analysis project Ga0081455, IMG submission 70207) | Tabebuia heterophylla rhizosphere microbial communities from the University of Puerto Rico - S3T2R1 | ecosystem: Host-associated > Plants > Roots > Rhizosphere ... | reverse complement strand
CATAGGGGCGTGAAGGGTAGACCTTCACGTCCCCTGCCACACCACCCGGCATGCGGGTCCGCACCGGGCGGTTCGATGGATTGAGGTTACGTGCCAAGTCTCGGGACTCCAAGCTTGTCGAACAACGCGTTAGGCAGCGCGAGATGGATCGCCATCGCCGAGTTGTGCCACCACCGCCGGCCGTTGACAGCCACCTGGGCGGCCGCGTGAACGGCCATCCCACGGGCACGAAGCTCGCGGAAGATGGTCCGGCCCCGCTTCCACTGCTTGAGCTGCAGCGCCCGTAAGCGGTGGCGTATCCACCGGTCGATGTCGGCAAGGACCCGCGGCGTCTCGGCGATGCGGAAGTAAGCCTTCCACCCCGCCAGGTACAGCCTGAGTCCCTGGCACACGGCCGCCAGGCTGCGACCGGCAGCGCGCCGGGTCAGCTGACGGACGCGGTCCTTCATGCGCGCAAGGGCCTGCGGGGCCACGCGGCGTTTCACCACCGATCCTTTGGCCACCCAGAACGAGAAGCCTAGGAACTTGCGTTGCGTCGCGGGTGCCACCGCACTCTTGGCCTCGTTGACGCGGAGCCGCAGGCGCGTGAGCTGGCAGCGCAGCGCCGCCATCACCCGCTCGCCCGCCGTCTTTGACCGAACATAGACGTTCAGGTCATCGGCATAGCGCACGAATGCGTGCCCACGCCTCTCCAGCTCCTTGTCCACTTCGTCCAAGAGCACGTTCGCCAAGAGCGGCGAGAGAGGGCCGCCTTGCGGCGTTCCCTCATCCCGCTCGATCACTACCCCATTGGCAAGCACGCCTACCTCGAGATAGCGGCGAATAAGCCCCAGCACGCGACGGTCCGCGATCCTCCGCTCCAATCGTCCCATCAGCACATCGTGGTTAACCCGGTTGAAAAACTTTTCTAGGTCAAGATCCACGACGAAGCGACGGCCTTCCTGCACGTAGCCTTGCGCGCGACGCACCGCGTCGTGAGCGCGACGGCCCGGCCGGAAGCCGTAGCTAGCATCCGAGAAGGTTGGGTCAAATCGCGGTTGTAGGACCTGCAGCAGGGCCTGCTGGATGAATCGGTCGAGCACGGTCGGGATGCCGAGCTCGCGCTCACCCCCGCCGCCGCTCTTCGGGATCATCACCCGCCTCACAGGCTGCGGCTGGTAGCGCCCGGCGAGGAGTTCCTCGCGCAGGTGCGGCCAGTTCAGCTTTAGGAAGGCCGGTAGCTCCCCCACCCTCATCCCGTCGATGCCGGGCGAGCCCTTGTTCTCCTTCACACGCTTGAGCGCGGCAATCAGGTTCTGGCGTTCGCACACCAGATCCATCAGGCCACCCGTACCTGAGCGCTCGCTTTCCCCACTCGCCGTCGCGGCTTCCACACGCGTACTGGCGCTCGCGGCTTCACCGCTCGCCCCCGGCACGTGCCCGAGTCTCCCCGGCTTCTGTGGCATGGCCCCTCCGAGAGTAGGAGGCTCTCGCTCTTCCCACCGTTCGGTCCTTCGCCGGGACGTATCCCCGCTACTATGACCTCTGCTGACTTCTCGCTCCGCCCATCACGCGCGGCGTCGCCCTTTCAGGCACAAGGCGAGATCTCCCCGGGTAAGAGCATCGACCTTCCCTGCACGCCCGCCGGATCTACGCCGCCTCGGCCTCGGTCACGAGAGCTTCGCGATCTTTGGCTCGCTCGCCCTGCCTGGCGCCGCCTCTATCCGGTTCCTGTTCGTCGGGCCGCAGTTTCGCTCCACGCTTCCTTCACGCCGTCCTCGCGGTCCGACGCTCTGCGCTTCGCTTCGCTCGCTGTGACCAGCTTGCCAGAGGACTTTCACCTCCAGGTTGATGCCCATGCCGGGCGCACCAAAAAAAAGCCCCGGCGTTGGCGCCAGGGCTTTTTCCCGCTGCCGGATGGGGGATACGAGGGCAAGCAGGAAAGTTGGTCTAGGGACAATTTGTGCATAGGCGGGCGCCGATAGTGCGTCCACAACGATTCCGGCCGACGGCCGCCCACCCACCAAGAAATCTGTGGAGATCCTGTGGAAAAGGCCGCAATTATGCGCGCTCCGCCAAATTTTTGGCCAGGGTTTCCCGTCCGAGCGTCGCCAGCACGGTGGCCACGATGCCCGAGGCGTCGAGCCCGGCCCGCTCGTACATTTTTTCAGGCTTGTCGTGCTCGATGAACGTGTCGGGCAGCACCATCTGGCGCACCTTGAGGCCGCGGTCGAACAGGCCCTCACCCGCCAAATACTGCAGGACGAACGAGCCGAAGCCGCCAACGGAGCCCTCTTCGATGGTGATCAGCACCTCGTGGTTTCTGGCCAGCCGTGTGATGAGATCGCAATCGAGGGGTTTGGCAAAGCGGGCATCCGCCACCGTGGTCGAAAGGCCGAGCGCGGCCAGCTGGTCGGCGGCCGCCATACATTCTCTGAGGCGCGCCCCGAACGACACCAGGGCAACCGTGGACCCTTCGCTGATGATGCGTCCGCGGCCGATCTCGAGCGGCTCTCCGCTCGGCGGCAACTCCACGCCAAAACCTTCCCCGCGCGGATAGCGCAGGGCCGACGGACGGTCATCGATGGCAGCGGCGGTGGCAACCATGTGCTTGAGCTCGGCCTCATCGGCGGGCGCCATCAGCACAAAGCCCGGCAGGCAGCCGAGATAGGCGATGTCGAAGGAACCAGCATGCGTAGGGCCGTCGGCGCCGACCAGCCCCGCGCGATCGAGCGCAAAGCGCACGGGCAGGCGCTGGATGGCAACGTCGTGCACCACCTGATCGTAGGCGCGCTGCAGGAAGGTTGAGTAGATGGCCGCGAATGGCTTGAAGCCTTCCGTCGCCAGGCCCGCGGCAAAGGTGACCCCATGCTGCTCGGCGATGCCCACGTCGAAGGTGCGGTCCGGAAATTCCTTGGCGAACAGGTCGAGCCCGGTTCCGGCCGGCATGGCCGCGGTGATGGCAACGATTTTGTCATCCTGCCGGGCTTGCGCGATCAGGCTGTCGGCGAACACCCGGGTATAGCTCGGCGCATTGGGCTTGGGCTTCACCTGCGCCCCGGTGATGACGTTGAACTTGTTGACCCCGTGATACTTGTCGGCCGAGGCTTCCGCGGGCGGATAGCCCTTACCCTTTTTGGTGACGACGTGCACCAGGATGGGCCCGTGCCCGGCGTCACGCACGTTCTTGAGCACCGGGATCAGCACGTTGAGATCGTGCCCGTCGATCGGGCCGAGGTAGTAAAAGCCCAGCTCCTCGAACAACGTGCCACCGGTCCAATAGGTGCGCGTCATCTCCTCGGCAAGCGCCGCCCGGCGCTCCCAGTACTTCGGCAGCTTCTTGGCCAGTTGTTTGGCGATGTCGCGCAAGTGCAGGTACGTGCCGCTGGAGGTGATGCGCGCAAGATAGGTGGAGATGGCGCCGACCGGCGGGGCGATCGACATGTCGTTGTCGTTGAGGATGACGATCAGGCGTTCGTTGCGTGCACCCGCGTTGTTCATGGCCTCGTAGGCCATGCCGGCGCTCATGGCGCCGTCGCCGATGACGCACACCACGTTGTGCGTGCCCCGGGCGAGATCGCGGGCCACGGCCATGCCCAGGCCGGCCGAAAGCGAGGTTGAGGAGTGCGCCGCCCCGAACGGGTCATAGATGCTTTCGGCGCGTTTGGTGAACCCCGACAGCCCACCGCCCTGGCGCAGGGTGCGGATGCGGTCGCGCCGGCCCGTCAAGATCTTGTGCGGATAGGCCTGATGGCCGACGTCCCAAATCAAGCGATCGCGTGGGGTATCGAAGATCCAATGCAGCGCCACGGTCAGTTCGACCACGCCAAGGCCGGCACCGAGATGGCCGCCCGTGACGGCCACCGCGTCGATGGTTTCCTGGCGCAATTCATCGGCCAGCTGGCGGAGCTGCTTTTCCGGCAGCCGGCGCAAATCGCCTGGGGTGACGATTTGGTCCAAAAGAGGGGTTTTGGAGGGATGGTCCACGCTTGACGTCCAGCCTTTCGATTCACCGCCGCAGACAAGGGCCAGGAGGCCTCGCCGATGCGACCACATTAGGCGCACAATATAGGAGAATCTAAGCCCTTTCGAGCAAAGAGGTGGCGGCGCTCGGACGCAGAAAAAGGGCTCCGAGTTAAGTGGGTTCAAAAGGCTCCGTGCCGGTTGGTGTGCCCGCCTCCGAAATGGTTAGCCGCTCGACCTTGGCCTCCGCCTGCTTCAACAGGCGGTCGCAGTGCTCTTTCAGCGCCTCGCCGCGCTCGTAAATGCTGATGCTTTCCTCGAGTTCGACGTCACCGCGCTCGAGCCGACCGACGATGCTTTCTAGCTCCTTGAGCGCCCTCTCGAAGCTCATGTTGGCGATGTCGAGGTACTTGTCCCCGGGTTTGCTCGTCTGCATGGTCCTGGCGTCTCCTGGCTGTGGCGGCAAGGGCTTGAAGCCTCAAGACCCCGCTTCCATAAGCATCTTGACGTGCACACCGACCGACTTGGCGAGCGCGCTCAGGTTGTAGCCGCCTTCGAGCATGGACACGAGACGCCCGGTTGCGGAGGTGGCGGCGAGATCGGCGATCTTTCCCGTTGCCCAGGCGAAGTCGGGCTCGACCAGCCGCAGATTGGCCAAGGGATCATCCTTGTGGGCATCAAAACCAGCCGAGATCAGCACCAGGTCGGGGGCGAAGTTCTTGAGCGCCGGCAACAACCGTACTTCGAACGCCTCCTTGAAGCGATCACCGCCATCGCCCGGGCGCAGCGGCGCATTCCAGATATTGCCCACGCCGGTTTCGCTGACCGCCCCGGTGCCCGGGTAAAGCGGCATTTGATGGGTCGAGGCGAACAGCAGGTTTTGGTCGGACCAGAAAATGTCCTGCGTGCCGTTGCCGTGATGCACGTCGAAATCGACGACCGCAACGCGCTCCACGCCATAGGTCTTGCGCGCGTAGAGCCCCGCAATGGCGACGTTGGAGAAAATGCAAAAGCCCATGGCGCGCTCGCGCTCGGCATGATGCCCGCAGGGGCGCACCTGACAAAATGCGTTCTTCACGCCCGAGGCCTTGTCCATGACGCGGTCGACGGCGCGCAGGCCGGCCCCCACCGCCCGCAAGGCTGGCTCCCAGGATTTGGCCGAGAGCACCGTATCGGGATCGAGCCGCACGGGGTCTTGACCCTCGGCGGGGCGCACGCTCTTGACCCAATCGATGTAAGCGCTGGGATGCGCCAGTTCGATCGCCGCCTCCACGTCATCGCGCAGCGGCGCCTCCTCGCGCTCGAGCCCGGCGAAGACAGCATCGGCGAGCACCTTGTCGATGGCGCGCATGCGGTCGGGGCGCTCGGGATGTCCGAGGCCCGTGTCGTGCTGAACAAAGCTAGGGTGCGTGAGAAGGAGGGTCGTCATTGCCGGGCTCTTAACAGACCAAGACAGTGGGTTAGGGGAGGCTAGCCTTCCCCGCGGAAACGGACAACGCCCAGCACGGATTGCGCTGGCGACGCGCCGCACTCATTCCAGCGAGAGGGCGAGCCGCACAGCCTTTGCCTTAGCGGCGCGGGTTGGACTTGAGCCAGGCCAGAACATCCTCCGCATTCCGGTCAGGGGGGAACACCGGGTAAAACACCTTGGTAATACGACCGTCGTCGATCACCATGGCCAGGCGCTTGAGCAAGGTTAAGTTGGCGACCTCCATGGTCGGCAGACGCAAGGCCCGGCTGAAGGCGAGCCTCTCATCCGACAGAATGGCAAAGGGCAGGTGGAGACGCTCTACCGCCTCCGCCTGATAGGGCGTGTCCTGGGTCGATAAACCAAAGACCTGGGCGACCCCCGCCGACCCGAGCTCGCGGAAATGATCGCGAAAGGCGCAGGATTGCGGCGTGCAGCCGCGCGCGCCGGGGATCTCGTCCCAGCCATCGACGAGCGCGATCTGCCCGGGTTTTCCCATGCGTGGATAGGCATAGACGACGGTGCGGCCTTGGCACTTGGCAAGCGACACGGCGCGGCCGTCGGTTGCGGGCAGCGCCAGATCGGGAACGCTCGCCCCTTCGAGATGCCGCGCGGCCCCGTCGTCTTGCGGGGCGGGAATCTTCGACCAGTCTACGCCAAGCAGATTGGGTTGATTGGGCGTGGGCATGGCAATCCTCAACGCGTTGCAACGGCCGTGATCGCCTCCTAGCACGTTCAATCCCTTAAGTCTCGTTTTTGGCTCACCGGAGGTGTGGGTGAGCCACGCACTGCCGTGCGGGGTGTTGTCTAGTGCCGCAGGCTCCCCTTGTCGATCCCTGCGGGTATTCGGGGTCCATCAGGCCGATGCAAGGCTAAGTCAGGCATCGCTGGTCTCGGCCGTTGTCACGGTCAGGGTACGGACGTCGGTCGGGGCAAGGGCTCAGCCATCCGTTGGGAGCTCGGCAATTTCGCGCTTCAGGATGGCGACATGCTGGTGAGCTCCCGAGCAATGCCCGCAGCGCGCACGGACGTGGGCCGCCTTCGCCTTTTTGCTCGCGTTCGCTACTCCGCTTCTCGTTGGCCGTCCTTCGCAATCAACACTTGGATATCCGTCCCACTTGGGTTGATGCGCTGAGCCTGGGCCCTTGGGTGGCGTATGCCAAGGGTCGGAAGGTGCTCGACAAATGGCGGGCGCCGTGGAGACGCCCGAGAATGCACGTCGGCGGCACGCGCATCCGGACGCCATCACGCCAATTCCGCGCCTCTACTGAGGGCCGGCAATACGCACACGACAAAGCCACGCCAGGATTGTGCGCTTCTGCCAGGCGAGCGGGCGCGTCGAGTCACGCCTGCCCTATCGCCAAAAGGTCTGCGCGCGGGCGCGCCCCGAGTGCGGGCGGCACTGGGCACCTCAGGCTCAAGCGGTGCGAGCAGCTGCTCAAGCAAGCGAAGGAGCGGGCCTAGCGTCCCACAGGCGTCGAGTGATCGTTACGGTCCCGGAAGATTTGGTCGAGGGAATTTCGCAAAAATTGACCCATGCGTGGGTCGCGCCCGTTCTTCCAGAGGATCACAATGATGGTGGCCATAACGAAATAGAGCACAACGTACGCCACCACAGCGAGCGGCACGAACCAGACAGCAAGTCCCTTGGCTATTGCGATAAGATCAATCATTGCGGCGCCCTATGAGGCCCAAGAGCTGCCTGGACGTCTGATGACATTGCCAATCGCCATTCTACCCGAAGCGTGATCCGGCACAACTGCTCAGAACCCTGCGCGTGGCCGGCTCAGCGCATTGACAAGCCGTGGCCCGTCTCACAGATTGACAGCGTCCACCGGGGTGCCCGCCAAGTGCCGGCTGAGAACATACCCGTTGAACCTGGCTGGGTCATGCCAGCGAAGGGAGTGTGTTCGATGCGCCAAAACCATCGCCTTGTTGTCGCGGTCGCGCGAGCCTCGCCTCAGCGTGATGTTTCCCCGCCAGCGTAACGTGCAGCCGTGGCCGCTGAGGCCACTCCGCAAACTCACTCAGGTCTTTCCATGCGATTTGGATTGTTCGGCGGCGCCGCAGCGCCGCGATCGCCCGACGTGGCGGCAAGCGCCCAAGGCTTCTTCGATTTCGTCGAAACCAACGTCGAGGCCGAAGCACTCGGATTCCATTCGAGCTTCGTGACCGAGCACCACTTTACGGGCATCGGCCAGGTCTCGGCGACGCTCACCCTCCTGACGTTTATTGCGGCTCGTACGACGCGCCTTCGCCTCGGCACGGCGATCCTTGTGCTGCCATGGCACAACCCGGTGCTGCTTGCGGAGCAAATTGCGACCTTGGATCTGCTCTCGCGCGGCAGGCTTGATCTCGGAGTGGGCAAGGGCTACCGCCACAACGAGTTCGCGGGTTTTGCCATGCCGCCCGCAGAGGCCGAGCCGCGCTTCGAGGAGGTACTCGATGTGCTCGTGCGTGCCCTTGCCTCCGACGTGCCCTTTTCCCACCACGGCCGCTTCTTCCGGTTCGAAACGGTGGTTGTCGAGCCCCCGCCGCACCAGCGACCGCACCCGCCACTGTGGCTAGCGGCCGGCAGCGCGGCTTCGATCTCGACCTGCGCACGCCGCGGCTTCAATCTCTTGCTCGACCAGTTCGCGTCGCCTCAGCAGATCGGCGAACGCATCGCCCTTTACCGAGGCGAGCTCGAGGCGGCCGGCCACGCGTTCGAGCCGATGCGCGTTGCCGTCGCCCGCAATATCTTCGTCGCGCAGGACGCCGCGCAAAAGCATGAGGCGATCAGACGGCAAGCCCAGATACACGGAAGACTGCTGTCACTCTCGCGCGGTTCAGCGAGCCGGCCGGGGTCGCACATCCTCGGGTATGCCGACACACCTGAAGCGCATTCGCTGATCGGCACGGCTGAGGAGGTCGAGGCAGGGCTTGTCGCGCTCAAGGAGGTGGGCGTCGCCTACGTGCTGTTGTTTGGTCAGGGCTCGCGCGACAATCTGCGGCGGTTTGCCGAGAGGGTGATGCCAAAGTTTGGCACCTCGCAAACTCCGTGATGCTCTTGGCCTCCGTTCGCTTCTCGGGCAGCAGAAATCACCAACGGCATGGCGATAGATGTACCCAGCGCGCCGGAGTCCCTCAGCCAACGCCTGACTTGCCACCTCGCCGAACTTATTGGCGCACGGCCAGCAACAGACAGAATCAATGCGTTTCCCCGGCAGGAGCCTGCGCGAGATGAGGGTACAGGTTCACGTAACCCAGCTTCACCCGCTTCTTGGCGTGCTCCCGCGCCATCTCCTTGGTCCACGCAGTAAAGCCATAACCCTCGACGAGCCGCTGCATAAAGGCGGCACGGGCAGCCACGGCGATAGTGTCATGCAAGGCCCGCTCGTCCCAACCCTGTGCAAACACGGCATCGGCGTCAGCTTGGCTCAGCTCATTGGGCCTCAAGACGAGCTTGCGCACGAATGCCAGCAGAGCTCGAAGCCGGGGATCGACGGGTGCCGCCTCGAAGCCAGCAACAAGTTGCTCGATAAGTCCTTCCTCAATCCCCCACTCATAGGCAACCTGGGCGTGCGCGACGTAGACGAACCTGCACCCCGCGATTCCCGCGGCGAAGGCCAAGATCAGCTCCCGCTCCGCGGGACTGAGCGGCGAGTGTCCGTTCATGAGCACCTGACTCATTTCAGACCACAGCCTATAGAGCTCCCTATGGGCTGCAAAAACATCAGGGGGGCCAGCCTTCTCCGAAAATGACTTGAAGAAGGGCATGCAATGGTCTCCTCAATGGCTAGGAGCGGGACGGCTTATGCCGTCGAGCCCAGCCTTTGCGCCAGTTTCGCATCTAGCTCCGGCAACAGAACGATGCCGTCCTGATCACTGCCTGATGAGTGCACCACGATCCAGGTACACGGCTTCCCGCTCTCGTTACGCGGTGCGTGCGGGACATCGACCGCGACGAAAGACTGCTCCCCCTGGCGCACCAGGACGCGCTTCTCCAGCTCATTGCCGTAGTAGACCGCGCATTCGCCTTCCAGCATATAGGCAATGGTTTCTATGCCCTTGTGGTAGTGCGCTTTGGCAACCGCACCAGGGGGCATCGGCAGAACATTCATGCAGATCTTCTGCGCGCCGACCGTTTCGGCCGAGGCGCCCGCACCATAGGTGAGGCCCTGCCGACCAACATAGGTCTGGCCTGGCTTGATCACCGCGACCCCATCGTGTCCTGACGCCGACATTTGCCTGTTCTCCTCCCCTTCAACGCTAGAGACACTTTCAGCGCGCAGCGCATAATAGCCAACAATTGAATGGTGCTGGTAGTGGCCGCGAAAGAGCCCGATTGCGTCGCGTGTGGTCGTATCACATAAGTCCGGCAATTTTCGGCAACAGATCTTCGTATCCGTCACAAACTCGAGAGCAAAGCCGATGACCCGTGCCCGCTTGCGCGATCTCGGTCTTACAGTCGGGACCCTGCCGCCCGGACCCTTCAATGCCATCACCGACGTCGCTGGCGTCAAAGTCGGTTACTCAACTGTTATCCAGAATAAGCCGCGCACGGCCCGCACGGGCGTCACCGCCATCTGGCCGCGCGGACGGGAGATCTGGTCCGACTATGTCTTCGCGGGCACGTTCTCGTTCAACGGAAACGGCGAGATGACTGGGCTTCCCTGGCTCGCGGAGCAGGGCCTGCTCGGCGCGCCAATCGGCATCACTAACACCTATCAGGTCGGCCTCGTCCGTGACGCCATCGCGGCCATGGCCGTGCGTGATGGCGCCTCGCAGGCTTTCCACTTGCCCGTCGTCGCCGAGACCTATGACGGCTGGCTTAGCGATATCGAGGGCTTCACATTAACGCAGGAGCACGTATTCGCTGCGTTCGATAGCGCCGTCGGTGGCTGCCCTATTGCCGAGGGCAACGTTGGCGGCGGCACCGGCATGATTTGTCACGAATTTAAAGGCGGCACTGGCACGTCATCGCGCGTCGTCGTCGAGAACGGGCGGAGCTATACCGTCGGCGCGTTAGTGCAGGCAAACTATGGCGCGCGGGACCTGTTGCGCGTCGATGGTGTGCCTGTCGGCCGCGAGATCGGGCCGGACGTCGTGCCGGCACATCGCTCCGGCCATCACGCGGTTGGACCAGCGCAGACGGAAGGTTCCATCATTGTGGTGCTGGCAACTGACGCGCCACTCATTCCGATCCAGTGCCAGCGACTTGCCCGCCGGGCCACAACCGGGCTTTCCTGGGTTGGTGGCATCGGCGCAAACGGAAGCGGCGATATCTTCATCGCGTTTTCGACCAGCAACCACGTTGGCCAGAACGATAAGATCAGCAAGGTGACGATGCTCGCGCCCGACGCAATGACAAGCCTCTTCCGAGCCGCTGCCGAGGCAACCGAAGAGGCGATCCTCAACGCGATGTGTATGGCCGAGACCATGACCGGCCGAGACAACCGCGTGATCCACGCCCTGCCGCTCGACCTCCTGCAAGATGTGATGCAGAGGTATAGGGCTCAGCCAGGCGTGTCAGCGACTTCGCCTCGGTTCGAGCCGAGTTGATACTGCGCGGTGGCGATGTCCTTTCTTTCTCTCTGGTGTCCTCGGCAGCGATGGATGGCAGTGGTGAGCCAACCGCGGATCCAAAAAGCCAGCCTGGTCACAAAAAGCAAACGTGGAAAACATTCAATGAGTCGCGCCGAGTCGGCGCGGATCGTGTACGCCGGCAATCCTGAGGCACTTGCTTCCGAGTGCTGTTCGGCTAAGGGCTTACCGATGCGCCACAAATGTCAGGCCTGCAAAAAGAAGTTCCGCACGGAAGGGGCGCTCGCGATGCATGCCCGAGATAAGCACCCGGAACGCGATGCCCCCATCCTCAGGCGGCCCAAGTCGCGCATGCTTGGACTGATTGGCGCGTTCGCTGCCGGCATCTGCGTCGGCGCGCTCGCGATGTCCACAAGCCATGAGCTGGGGGCCGGGATCAGCCAGGCGAATTACATGGTCAAGGCGGCCTGGTCTCGGTGAGGACTGTGAGATCGGCAGGGGGGCCCACGTTGGGCAATTTGCAACGAGGCACCCCTGAAGATCATGATGATCATGCATCGGCGGAACGTCGGCGTTCGCTCAATTGATGCCGATGCCGTAGCAGGCGTCGCCGGCATGCAACGGGGGTCCCTCATCGCGGACCTTTTCGCCCATGGTTGCTGACGACCCCCGGTTCAGAAGCAACGGCGACCGCCAAAACAGGGGTTGGCACTCAACGCCAAGCTTGCCGAAGTCGATGGCGTCGGTTTCTCTCTGGAGCTTCTCAAGGCCAGATCTGTGAACTGAGGCCCGGACCAGCGGCGGCCAGCATGCTTTCGCAACCGCGCCTTTGCCCCGCGCACTCCTGCTTGAGTGAAGCAGGCCCCGGGCATTCAAGTTGGGCATGAGAAAGGGTTCAAGGCCGGCGCCGCGCTGCCGGTCTTGTGTTTAATCCGTTTCGCCCGCTTCGCCTATTTGCGGCCTTGGGCCTCGATCTCGCGCCTATGCGCAGTCCGGGCCAATGCCTCGCCACTCTACCCGCCGAGAGCGTCATTCAGAAGATCAAGGATGTCCTCGATCAGCGAATCATCAATCTCTGCCTCGTTCATCGCCAGGTGTCGAGTTTGCTGATGGTGAGGCGCCCCGGAGATACAATCTCGGGCTTCGGAAGCAGTACCTCTGTCCCAACTCGCGCCTCTAAGGCAACAGTACTGACTCGGCTGACGGAAATAAGGCGGCATCGAGGAGGGACGGGCGTGTGCTGGGCATCACCTCAGCTTGGGGCGCCGCGGTGCCGTCTGGCATGGTGCCATGCCGATCAAGGCGGCCGTGCTGATCGATGACGGCCCCCGGCAACGCGCGTGATGAGCGTCGCGTCCGCTGTGGTGCTTACCTCTGCCACCGCCTTCGGCCAGGTCGTTGCAGAAGCAATCGCTGCCGGCCTGCGACTTGGGTACGAAGACGGTAGCAGGAGGACCCTTCGTTGCAGGAGCTTAGGCCACGTGTGCTATGCCGCCACCGCCCGCGGTTCTTTGGACGGCAAGAGGAACCAAAGCACCGCAGCGACCAGCAAGAGGGCGGGCACATCCCCCAATAAGTGGCCCATCTCGTGGGCATCGGAGATCGACTGCGCCGCCATGATGAGGGCGTGCACGATGCTTGACCAGATGGTGAACAAGATGAGACTGCGATGCTCGGCGGGATTGCGCGCGGCATTGATCAGAAATGCACCCAGGACCGCATATAGCCCGCAAATCATCTGTAGGTAATACCTGCCTTCGCCCCCGTGCCATACCCACCCGGACGGCCAAATTAAGCCGAGTGGGTAGACGAGAAAGAAGATCGCGCCGAATACAATGAGCGCGGCTTTGAGAAGCATTTCCCGAGTATTGTCGCTCATCTTGGTTGCCCTCTACGTTCGATAGAAGCGTGCAGCGTCGACTTACCATGCCGTCGCATCGCAAAGCTGCTGCTGAACTCCCGGTCCGATGCACCAATGCTCTCGTCCGCGGCGCGCGCGAGCGTGGGCGCGATGGTGAAGGCGAGCGCTTTTCTCAACGATCGAGCACTCGGTAATGATAACCGCCGACGCGCTGATAATCGAGCTTGGCATAAAGCGCCTGCGCCGGCGCGTTCGCCGTCACCGCCTGCAGAGCGACCAGGTTTGCGCCCTCAGCCACACCCCAGGCCTCGAGCGCACGCATGATGTGTTCACTGGCGCCCTGGCGTCGATAGGGAGCGAGCGTCGCCACGCACTCGGCGATCAGGACGCCCGCGTGCACCACCGCCAGCGCCACGCTGATCGGCATGCCGGCCTGCCGGCGCAAAAGAAAGGCCGACGGTTGCGGCACCCTTGCCAAAATCGGGGGCGCACTGGCACGGCGGCTTGGCGTGATCCCGGCCAAATACACGCTCAACCAATCGTCCCCCGCCTGGTCGGCGACCTCGATATCTCCCGGCACCGCTGTCCCTGACCCCAGCGCCTTGGCGAGGCAGGTGCAGGGCTCCTGCAGGCGATAGCCACGGCGCTCCAGCCGCTGATCGAGCTCGGCCGGCCGCACGATGTCGGAGATCTGGAACATCGGTGCGGCGCTGCGCGCGCCGTAGCGCCGCTCAACCTCGCCAATGGCAGCCTCCACGTCGCCGCCGTCGAATTGAAGCGGCGAGACGGAGTTGGCGCGCTGCGAGCCACCGCCGCTATAGCGCCACAGCCATTCCTGCACGCTCCCTGTCTCAAGCGCCGGCCAGGCGGCGACGGCAGCGCGCTCAATGCGCAGGAGGTCGTGCGAGCTCAACGGCACCGGCGTCCTTTCCAACAGTGATGGGGACCCTCACCCCTTGTCGCGCAACAGGAGGTATCGACCAGGAGGCCGTCAAATGGCCAATAAAATCTGGGTGGTTGGGCAAAATGCTTCCCACCGAGCCGCGTGGGAAGTACCTGGGAAGCACTCGAGGGGCACCCCCTGCGGCACCATAGCGCGCGCGGCAGGCCAATCCCGGGCCCCGGGCGCGGCCGGTGTTCACCATGGTGCTTCGACGGCGGGCACCAGCTGTCGCAGCACGGCGTCGGGTTTGTCGCCGAGGAAAGCGGGGATACTGGGCCCGTTGCCGGCTCGAATCGGGCAAATGTGGCGAAAGATTCGCCCCGTTAGGACGGACTAAATGAAAACTGCAAGTGAGATCATCGGCGAAATGGCTGCCGAGCATGCCAGCCGCCAGCAGATCGCGGCCGAGGTCTTGAAGATGCTGGACTGGCTGTTTGAGCAGCTCAATAGCACCGAGGTCAGCGTCAAGTTCAATGGGCTGGATATCTACAGAGTAAGTGAAGTGCGTGATGGTCAAATCGTAGATGGGCATGACGTGAGGGTCCAAAGGTATGGCAGGTTGCTTTGTGAGTTGACCCCCAGCAACATTGGGGTGTGGGTCATTCCCGAGGACAGACGTCTCGTGGAGCATTGCTGGGACGGCGAACGGGCCCTGCGCAGGGTGCTGGAGATTCTAAGGGCGGACTTTGTGATGCGCCCCCAAGACGACCGCGAACTCTACGAGCCAGAGCCTGCCCGCATCTAGCGGCGTTGGCGGCTAAGCCTCCCCGACGCGAAAAGGGTGCACTATAGTTTGAGTTGTGCACCCAACGTTCATCCGTCCCTAGTCCCTGCAGATGCCGCGCGCCCACCGCGTGGTCCTGGGTGGCTGTTTGAGCCGAAGTGGGACGGTTTCAGGTTTCAGGTCGTCAAGGACGAGCGCGGCCACATGGCGCGCTTTAATCTCAAGAACAGCCGCCTCGGCGCCTAAGGGATTCCGCCGATGTACTTGCATCCATTGCACGCGGAACATCGCACCAACCGCGGCTTGCACATGCGAGTTGGTCGCTGCGGTTAAGATGTCCCTGCCTGCCCGGCGGTCCGTTCGCCGAAACGCAGGCGGTCGCGTGTACCTATAAGCTGAATGAGTGAGCCATTCTAGGACGGTCGCTATGTACAAGCACATACTCATCGCTACGGATGGCTCGCAGCTTGCCGGCAAGGCTGTAACGGCCGGCCTGGAGCTCGCCAAGTGCCTCAATGCCAGAGTAACCGCAGTCAATGTAACCGAGCCATGGTCGGCAACGGTGACGGGCGAGCCGGTCCTTATGTTCCCAATGATAGACTACGACAAGTTTGCTGCAGAAAGTGCTCGCCATATCCTCTCGACAGTGAGTGCCGCCTCCGAGAAGGCGGAGGTCGCTTGCGAGACGCTGCACGTTAGCGGCTATCCGGCGGAATCCATCGTCGAGACAGCACAGACCAAAGGATGCGACCTGGTCGTCATGGCGTCGCATGGACGGCGCGGCCTATCAAAGCTTTTGCTCGGCAGTCAAACGACCAAAGTGCTGGCGCTTGCCACGATGCCGGTGCTCGTCTGCCGGTAGGACGCCGGAAGGTAGCGGCGCGCTTGCGGGTGCGCTGCGGTGGGCGTGGACCTCCTGGCACGCACTCTTCCTCTTGCGCGCCTTCCGCGCGGCCAGCACTTCCAGGACAACCCACACCGTCGAAGTCAGACGCACTATCATCCGACGCTTGGCGCCTTTGAGAATCTTGTCGACATTGACAGCAGCACCCAGCGAGACCGCCGCTCTACGCCATCGTGACCGGGAAAGATCGAGGCGACGGATTGTCGCTAGCGGATTGCCTTGAAGCTTTCTAGGCTTTCGCCTGGAACGACGGCAGTGATGACGTTGATCACTCCCACGACCAACAGCCCTAGCACCAGAATGCTGTAGTAAGTCTGCGCGCGATCGCTTCTCAGAAAGCTCCGCACCTCGCCCTCGCGCGGACGAGCGATGAAGCCCAGAACACTTCCCACCGCAATCAGGACGATGCCTATCAGCAGATCCCAGAAATTCATGTGCGTTCCTCCCTGCCACTCGTTTGGCGATCACAATAAAAAGGCTGGAACGACCACGCAAATGCAAATGGCAGCTATGTGGGAAGGCCGGTGCTAGACCAGCTCCCAGCGCGTGCTCTTCGAGCAGGAACCAGAACTCACGCAGGCGCGGCGACATCAGCCCCAGCAAGAACTCCAACTTCAAGAACACGATCGGCGATACCACAAGCAGCGTCAAACCAAGCCTGCGCCTGGCGAAGACGCTCAATATGGCGACGGTTGCGGCGGTGATGGCCAACAGCCCGTAGGTCGCCGAAGCGCTAAGATAAGGGCCAATGCCGAGGCTCTTTTTCAGCGCTGTCCCTTGTTCCTCGGCGCTATCCGGGAAGCAGCTATCCCTTATCGCGCAAGAGGCGCGCCTTTTGCCGCTGCCAGTCGCGCTTGGCCTCATCGGCGCGCTTGTCGTGCAGCTTCTTGCCCTGGGCCAGGGCGAGTCGCAGCTTCGCCCGCCCGCGCGCATTGAAGTAGAGCTCCAGGGGCACCATGGTCATGCCCTGGCGATCGACCGCGACGGCGAGCTTGTGGATCTCGCGCTTGTGCAGCAGCAGGCGGCGCGGGCGGCGCGGATCATGCTGGAAAAAGTCCCCGGCCGCCTTGTATTCGGGGATGTAGGCATTGATCAGAAAAATGCCGCCCTTTTCCGCGGAGGCATAGCTCTCGGCGATGTTGGCCTGCCCGCCGCGCAGCGATTTGACCTCCGTGCCGGTCAGCTCGATGCCGGCCTCGTAGGTGTCGCCCAGATGGTATTCACGCCGCGCCTTGCGGTTCTCGGCAATGCGCTTGCGGCCATCGTCCTTGCTGGCCGCCGCCATTACCGATCACCCGCCGCTCGCCACTACTCGGCAGCCCGGGCCAGGCTTGCGAGGCCCACCGCAGCCAACGCCGCGTCGACCCGGCGTTTGGAGTCTTCGGCGATCGGCGCCATCGGCAGCCGCAGCTCCGCCGAACAGAGCCCCAAGCGGGAGGCCGCATACTTCACCGGACCCGGCGAGGTCTCGCAAAACAAGGCCTCATGCAGCGGCATCAGCCGGTCGTTGAGCTCATTGGCCTTCTGCCAATCGCCCTCGCGGCAGGCGGTCTGGAATTCGGCGCACAGCCTGGGCGCGACATTGGAGGTCACGGAAATGCAGCCCCGCCCGCCATGGGCATTGAAGCCGAGCGCGGTGCCGTCCTCGCCCGAAAGCTGGATGAAGTCCTTGCCGCAGGCCAGGCGCTGGGCGGTGACCCGTTCCACCTTGGCCGTGGCATCCTTGATGCCCACCACGTTCTTGAGGCTGGCGCAGCGGGCGATCGTTGCCACCGACACATCGATGATCGTGCGCACGGGCACGTTGTAGAGGAAGATCGGGATGTCGACCGCCTCGCTGATCGCCTTGAAATGCTGGTAAATGCCCTCTTGGGTCGGTTTGTTGTAGTAGCCGGTCACGTGCAGGACGGCGTCGGCCCCCGCCTTCTTGGCGTGCCGGGAGAAATCGATCGCTTCGCGGGTCGAGTTGGAGCCGGCACCCGCGATCACCGGCACGCGCTTTTTGGCAACCTTAACGCACAACTCCACGACGTGCTTGTGCTCCTCGTGGCTCAGCGTGGGGGACTCGCCGGTGGTGCCCACGGGCACGAGACCGTGCGTTCCCTCCTCGATCTGCCACTCGACGAGGCGCTCGAATGCCTTGTCGTCGACCTCACCACCCTTCAAGGGGGTGATCAGCGCTGTGAATGAACCCTGGAACATGGGTCGCTCCCGAAATTGGGCGCCGCCGGTTGAGCTCGGCACCCCTTAACTCCTTGTCGGCAGTTCTCTCACTTGATAGCCTCTTGCCGCCCGAGTGCAACGAAAAACCGGGGCAGGGCGCACAGAATCATTATGCCGGCACGGGAAAAGTCGGGCAAGCTTAGCCTCCCGAGGGCACCGGCCATGCTGGCGCCTTGTTTAACTTGTGAAAGGCCTTCCAGTTCGTTTGTACGCCGAGGAGACAAATAGCTCGAAACCGAATCGGGGCGTGATGCGAACCTCACAGAAGACCTTCTTCACCCTGCTGCTAGCGGCCAGCCTCGCCAGCAGCGCCAGCGCACTGACCGAGCCGACCAGCAACACCGCCGCCCCGCGCCGAGGGCCGGCCGACACCCTGGCGGCAGCCAAAGCCAAAAAACCGGCGGCCTCCAAGGTTGCGCCGGCCGCGCGCCCGGCCGAAGCCCTGCGCGTGGCGGAACCTGCGCCGGGCGGGGGTCTGCCGCCGGTGCCGCGGCCCACCCCGCTGCCGTCGGAGAACGAGCACATCCAGCGCTATGACGCGGCCATCGCGCCCCTGCGCAACCTGACAATCTCGGAAGGCGACGCCGCGCTGTTGCGCGAGGCGATCGCCAACGGGTCCAACGGCAAGCTGGCCGAAGCCAAAGCGCTGCGCGACCGGATCGGCGATCCCGCCGCACGCAAGCTGGTCGACTGGTTCATCTTTCGCGCGGGCTATGGCACGGCCACGGAGATCAGGGCCTTTTTGGAGGCCAATCCGGCCTGGCCCGACCGCAACTTGCTCGCCCAGCGCGCCGAGGAGGCGCTCTTTAATAGTGCCACGGCAAGCCCGCGCGACATCAAGGCGTTCTTCGCCAACGCCGACCCCAGGACCGGCGTCGGCTTCGCCGCCCTGGCCGCCGCCCATCTCGCGGACAAGGACAATGACCGCGCCAAGGCGCTCAGCATCAAGGCGTGGACCGAACACGACATTCCCGCCAGCCTGGAGCCAGCCTTCCTGAAGCGCGTCGGCCCACTGCTGACGGAAGCCGACCACAAGCGCCGGCTCAATCGCCTGTTGCTCAACGACAGCCGCTGGACCAACGAGCGCAACGAACGCGCCGCCATCATTCGGCGCATGCTGCCGCTCCTGTCCGAGGCCGAAAAAAAGGCGGCGGAGGCCCGGCTCGCCGTGTTTCTGCGCGCCAAGAACTCGCCAGCTCTGATCGCCAAGGTGCCGACGACGAGCGCGGCCGATTGGGGGCTGGCGGTGCAAAAGGCCCAGGCGCTGCGCCGGCAGAACAAAGAAGAGGAGGCCTGGAAGATCCTGCTCGCCGAGCCGGAAGCCCCGGGCACCACCAAGCCCGACGGCTATTGGGAAGAACGGCGCGCCAATGCCTACGCGGCCTTGCGGCTCGGCAAACCGAAGATGGCCTACGAGCTCGTGCGCGAACCGGGTCCCTTGTCGGTCAACGCCGCCAAGGATGCCGCCTTCCTCGCGGGCTGGCTATCCTTGCGCTACCTCGATGAGCCGAAGCAGGCCTTGGCGCATTTTCAGAGCCTCGCCAGCCTGGCCGACGGCCCCTTGAGCAAAGCGCGCTCAAGTTACTGGCTCGGCCGCACCTTCGAAGTCTTGGGCGACAAGGCCAAGGCATTGGAGCAATACCGCGCCGGCGCGGTTTATTTCGACACCTTTCACGGCCAGCTCGCCCGTCTCAAAGTCGACCCGGGCGCGAACCGGCTCACCCTGCCGCCCCCGGCCGTGCCGAGCGCGGAGGAGGTCGCCCGCTTCACGGGCTCCGACGCCGTGCGCGCCATTGTGGTGGCGCGCAAGGCCGGCCTCGACACCGCGCTGCCTCGCGCCTTCCTGCGCCACCTGCCCAACTATCTCAAAAGCGAAGCCGAGGTGGCGATGCTGGCCCACCTCGCCGACGCGCTCGGGGATGCGCAAATGTCGGTGCGCGTCGGCAAGGCGGCGATCGCGCGCGGCATGAACCTCGCCTACTACGCCTATCCCGTGCGCGCCTTGCCGCAATATACGCCCTTGCGCAGGCCACCCGAGCCGGCCGTGATCCTCGGCATCGCCCGCCAGGAAAGCGAATTCAATTCCTTGACCCTGTCGGGGGCGGGCGCGCGCGGCATCCTGCAGGTGATGCCCGTCACCGCACACCACGTCTGCCGCGACTACAAGATCAAATGCGACATTCCCCGGCTGATGAAAGATCCCGTCTATAACACCATGATGGGCAGCGCCTACATTTCCGATCGCATGGACGAGTTCAGCGGCTCCTATGTCCTCACCCTTGCCGGTTACAATGCCGGGCCCGGGCGCGCACGGGAATGGATCAAGGAGTTCGGCGATCCCCGCGACCAAAAGGTCGACCCGATCGATTGGATCCACCGCATCCCCTTCGAAGAGACGCGCGAATACGTGCAAAAGGTGCTATCCAACATCCAGATCTACCGGGCGCGCCTGGGTGAGGAAGGCAACGCGGTGCGCCTCAATGCCGACCTGCGGCGCGCCTCGGCGGCGGCAGGCGCAGAGAAGGCAACGCTGGCCAAGTAGGGCCGCGGCGGCACGTCGGCGCCAGGAGCGACGCTTCCCATGCAGTCAGATTTTCGCGACATCTATTTCACCTCCCGCGACGGCCTGCGGCTTTATGCGCGTCACTATCCCGTCGCCGGCGCCTGGCGACGACCGCTCGTGTGTCTGCCCGGGCTCACGCGCAACAGCCGCGACTTCCATGACCTTGCGCTTGCGCTCACCACGCCCGGTGCGGACGGCCGCAACGTCTACACGCTCGACTACAGGGGCCGGGGCCGTTCCCAGTACGACCCCAACTGGCGCAACTACTCGATCCTGATCGAGCTGCACGACGTCCTCGACTTCATGATCGTCAAGGGGCTGCAGCACGCCGCCGTCATCGGTACCTCGCGCGGGGGCATTCTCGCCATGCTGATGGCGGTGATCCGGCCGGCGTCGGTCGGAGTTGTTGTGCTCAATGACATCGGCCCGGTCATCGAATCGGACGGCTTGACCCGCATCGCCGCCTACATCGGCCAGGTGCCGCTGCCCGCCGACTGGGTGGAGGCAACCCGGCTCGTGCGCGATATCAACCAGCGCCAGTTTCCCGCGGTGCCCGAGGCCCAGTGGGCCGAACTCGCCCGCCAGTATTTCAACGACGACAACGGCTTGCCCAGCCCTGCCTACGACCCAGCGCTCGCCAAGAGCCTCGCCCAGATGAAGGCGATCCCCGAGCTGTGGCCGCAGTTTCTGGCGCTGGCGGCCCTGCCCACCTTGGTGCTGAGGGGCGAGCATTCCGACATCTTGAGCGCGGCAACGCTCGAGGAGATGCGCCGACGTCACCCCCGGCTCGTCGCCCTCACCGTCTCCGGCGAGGGCCACGCGCCCCTGCTCAAGGATCAAGCGACCATCGCCAGCATCGCCGACTTCCTGGCGCACACCGACGCAGATGCTCACGACATCGAGGTCGCGGCCTAAGCCGAGACGCCGAGAGCTCAAGCTTCGTGGCACTTGCTGGGCGCGGCCGTGATCAACCGCATGTGAATGGAACCCTGCTCGCGCCGATCCGTTGCGCCTGCATAGGGTATGGTCCGCAACGCGATGCGCGCTCATAGCAAACCGACACGGCGCAAAATGCTGGCGGGAAGCGCCGCGCTTGTCCTCGCCTCGCCAGCTTCGCGCGCCCGGGCCGACCCTACGGGCCTTGCTCCCTTCAGCTATCACGCATCGGCCGCGGCCCTTGCTGACTTACGACGGCGCCTCGAAGAGACGCGGTGGCCAGAGAGGGAGACCGGGCCGGGATGGGAGCAGGGGCCGCCGCTGGCTCAATTCCAGGATCTCGTCGCCTATTGGCGCACCAACTATGCGTGGCGCCGCTGCGAAACCGAGCTCAACCAATGGCCGCAGTTCAAGACCGCGATCGATGGCCTTGGCATTCATTTCATGCACGTGCGGTCGGCTCATCCAAATGCTCTGCCGATCATCCTGACGCATGGCTGGCCAAGCACCGTTCTGTTGTTTCGTGATGTCATCGCGCCACTGACGGATCCGACCGCTCACGGCGGGAGCGCAGCTGACGCATTCGATGTCGTCATTCCTTCGCTGCCGGGGTTTGCTTTCTCGGACAAGCCGACGACGCGCGGCTGGAATGCCGACCGCACGGCAAACGCCTGGGCCATACTCATGCAGCGTCTAGGCTACACCCGCTACGTTGCGCAAGGCGGCGACTGGGGCGCATTCGTGACGACCGCGATGGCGCAACAACGGCCAGTCGGGCTGGCCGCCATTCACCTCAATTTCGCGCAGACCATGCCGGATGCGGTCCCAAGCGACCTGCTGCCGGAGCAAAGGCGGGTGGTCGAGGCCATGCAGGCCTGGCGCGAGCAAGGGGGAGCCTACCTGCAACTGCAGGCGACCCGGCCTCAGCTCGCCGGCTACACGCTGGCCGACTCCCCCGTCGCGCAAGCGGCATGGATCTACGACATCTTCAACGGCGGCACCGGCAACGCGGGCGATCCCGAAGCCGTCCTGTCGCGCGACGCCATGCTCGACGAGATTACGCTCTATTGGTTGACCAACAGCGCGGCGTCGTCGGCGCGCTTCTATCTCGAGCAACGCGCGATGCTTGGCAAGCGCAACAATCCGGGGCGGGTCGACCTGCCGGTCGGCGTCAGTGTGTTCCCGCATGATCTGCCGGCGGCCCGCAGCTGGGCCCCTGCGGTCTACCCTCACCTCAACTACTGGAACGAGCTCGAGCGGGGCGGCCATTTCGCACCGCTTGAGGTGCCGGACCTCTTCACAGCTGAGCTGCGCCGCTGTTTTCGGGCTCAACGCAGCGCCTGACGCGCGCCGCGCAGTTAACGACAGCGGCCAGTCAACATGCACGGAGCAGGCGACATGACACAAGCGCAACGCGTCAAAGGCAAATCACCTGAGGCAGCGAGCTCGATCGCGCATCCACCGATTGCGTCACAGGGCGACTGGCTTCAAGCGCGCAAGAAATTGCTCGCGCATGAGAAGGAGCTCACCAAGCATTACGACCGCGTCAACGCGGAGCGGCGTCGACTGCCGATGGTGAAAATCGACAAGGATTATGTGTTCGACGGCCGGGGCGGAAAGCGCGATTTCAAGGCACTGTTCGAGGAGCGCCGCCAGCTCATCATCTATCACTTCATGTTCGATCCCGCCTGGGAGAAAGGGTGTCCGAGTTGCACGTGGTACATCGACACACTGGGCGACCTCGCGATGCTGAACGCGCGCGACACCACCTTCGCGCTGGTATCGCGGGCGCCGCTGGCGAAGCTCGAGACCTACAGGCAGGAACGGGGATGGGAGATGGCGTGGTACTCATCCTTCGGCAGCGACTTCAACTACGATTTCCATGTGACCAACGACCCGAAGGTTCGGCCCCCTGAATACAACTATCGCAGCAAGTCCGAGAACGAAGCGCACAAAAGCCCGAACAATCTGCTGGGCGAGGAGCACGGGCTCAGCGTCTTCTTCAGGCTTGGCGACGACGTGTTCCACACCTATTCGGCCTACGCGCGCGGCACCGAGCCTTACGGCGATGCGCGCGCGCTCTTGGATGCAACGCCCTACGGCCGCCAGCAGGATTTCGAGGCCTCTCCGCCCGGCTGGCCGCAAAACCCAACCTATGGATAGACCTTTGGGTCGAGCCGCAGCTGTTGTGTTGTGCTGCCCGGCCGGGGCTCCTGTTGCAGCGGGCGCGCCCTGCTCAATGGACAGAATAGGTCTGTGGCCCAGGTGCGCGGCGGTGGCTTTTCCCGCGGCGCGCAGCAACCGCCTTGCACGAAGCGCGAAGACGGCGCACATTACGTGCGTTCCAGGGGGGCCGGCGGGAGCCGGCTGAGACGGTGCTGACGGCCTTGGTTGAGAAGGCAACTCTTGAGCCAGGGCCACCCCGCACCGCCACCCTTAGAACCTGATCCGGGTCATGCCGGCGAAGGGACGGACGTCTTTTCCCTCATCGCACATGGCCCGTGTCAGCCGCCGCCAGATGTGCCGCGCCAGCGCATCACCCCGCGCCACGCCAGGGGTTGGTGCCGACGCGGCCGTTGAGAGGAGAGCGCTGCCATGAACAAGATCACCCGCAACAAGGACCTGATGATCCCCAAGGTCACCACCGGGCCGATCAGCGCCAGCAGCAAGGTTTATTGCTCCCCGGCGGACCATGCCGACATCAAGGTGCCGTTCCGCGCAATCGCCCTTGCCGAGGGCGAGCCGGCGTTTCGCGCCTATGATCCCTCAGGTCCCTACACGGACGCCGGCGCCAGCATCGATGTGGAAAAAGGTCTGCCGCGGCTGCGCGCCGGCTGGGTGCGCGAGCGTGGCGGGGTCGAGGACTACGCCGGCCGCAGCCTCCGGCCGGAGGACAACGGCAATGTCAGCGGCAAGCATCTGGCGCGGGACTTTCCCAACAAGCCCATGCCCCGGCGCGGCCTGCCGGGCAAGCCCGTGACGCAGCTGGAGTTTGCCCGCGCCGGCAGCATCACCAAGGAGATGATTTACGTCGCTCACCGCGAGAACCTCGGCCGCACCGCCGCGCTCGCCCGCGCCAAGGCCGCCGTCGCCGACGGCGAGAGCTTCGGCGCCGCCATCCCAGAGCACATCACGCCCGAGTTCGTGCGCGATGAGGTTGCGCGCGGGCGTGCCATCATTCCCGCCAACATCAACCATGGCGAGCTCGAGCCGATGATCATCGGCCGCAATTTCCTGGTCAAGATCAACGCCAACATCGGCAATTCCGCCGTCACCTCCTCGGTCGAGGAGGAGGTGGAAAAAATGGTATGGGCGATCCGCTGGGGCGCCGATACGGTGATGGACCTCTCCACCGGCCGCAACATTCACAACACGCGCGAGTGGATCCTGCGCAATTCGCCGGTCCCGATCGGCACCGTGCCGATCTACCAGGCGTTGGAGAAGTGCGGCGGCGATCCCGTCAAGCTCACCTGGGAGCTCTATCGCGACACGCTGATCGAGCAGTGCGAACAGGGCGTCGACTACTTTACCATTCATGCGGGCGTGCGCCTGCCGTACGTGCCGCTCACGGCCAATCGCGTCACCGGCATCGTCAGCCGCGGCGGCTCCATCATGGCCAAATGGTGCCTGGCGCACCACAAGGAGAGCTTCCTTTACGAGCGCTTCGAGGAGATCTGCGACATCATGCGCGCCTACGACGTCTCCTTCTCGCTCGGAGACGGCTTGCGTCCCGGCTCGATCGCCGATGCCAACGACCGCGCCCAGTTCGCCGAGCTGGAAACGCTGGGCGAACTCACCAAGATCGCCTGGGCTAAGGGCTGCCAGGTGATGATCGAGGGCCCCGGCCATGTGCCGATGCACAAGATCAAAATCAACATGGATAAGCAGCTGAAGGAATGCGGTGAGGCGCCCTTCTATACGCTGGGACCGCTCACCACCGACATCGCCCCGGGTTACGACCACATCACCTCCGGCATCGGCGCCGCCATGATCGGCTGGTTCGGCACCGCCATGCTCTGCTATGTCACGCCGAAGGAGCACTTGGGTCTACCCAATCGCGATGACGTCAAGGTGGGCGTCATTACCTATCGGATCGCGGCGCACGCGGCCGACCTCGCCAAGGGCCATCCCGCCGCGCAGCTGCGCGATGACGCCATTAGCAAGGCGCGCTTCGAATTTCGTTGGGAGGACCAATTCAATCTGTCGCTCGATCCCGACACCGCGCGCAGCTACCACGACGAAACGCTGCCCAAGGAGGCGCACAAGGTCGCCCACTTCTGCTCCATGTGCGGACCCAAGTTCTGCTCCATGAAGATCACGCAGGACGTGCGCGACTACGCGGCCGCCCTGAACGAGGCCGGGGTGGAGATGGCGCAGGAGACCAGCGTGGTCGATCCGGCGGCGGCCGAGGCCGGGATGGCCGCCATGAGCGAAAAGTTCCGCGCCCTGGGCTCGGAGGTCTATGTCGATGCGGCCAAGGTGGCGAAAAGCAACGAGGCCCTGAAATAGGCGGCTGTGTCGGGCAGGGATGCGCGCCCCTCGCATGCGGCTTCGCACGGGCCGGTTCACGTTTGAGGATGGAGGAGCTCAAGGGGGCATGAGCATTGGCACAATCACCACCCTGGCGCTGATCGGCGTCCTGGCCGTGGGCACGGCTGAGGCCCAGGAACGCAAGCGGGCCCTTCCCGCCTGGGCGCACGACTACACCGCGCGCGATACCTTTGGCCCCGACCTTTTCGCCGTGCGCGAGGTGAGCGCGGAATGCAAGACCCGGCTCGGCACCCACCTGACGTCGCGACGCTTGTTCACGGTCTGGTACGCGCGTTCGCGCAAGAGCCTGTGTCGTTGACCCGAGGCACGCTGGGTGCCGCACCCGGGCCGCCACGGCCCAACGGGGAGGGCAGCTTTCGCCGGGATGGCTCAAGCCAACCCTCCCGCAAGCCCCGCCTTTTTGGCTTTGCGCGCCCACCCGCGGCACGGGGCTTGCCGCGCCCGCGCCTGCGGTCGCATACTTCACGCCGCTGCCAAGCCTGCCCAAGCTGCGGCCAGCGCGATGCCAAGACTTGGAAGATCTCGAAAGTTGGGGGGACTTGATGCCGAGGGACGCTTGTGAGCCATGAAGCCGTCGCCGTTCGGCTATGTGCGCGCCACCACGCTCGCCCACGCCTTTCAACTCTGGGCTGACGCGGGCCCCGAGGCCCAGCTGCTGGCGGGCGGCCAGAGCCTGATCGCCACGCTCGCCATGCGGCTCTCGGAGCCCAGCCTGCTGATCGATATTACGCGCGTGCCTGAGTTGCGCGGCATTAGGCACACGGATGGCGCGCTCAGCGTCGGTGCCCTCACCACCCACACCGAGCTTGGTGCCGATCCGCTCCTGCGCCAACACGCCCCGTTGCTCGCCGCGGCGGTGCCGCTGATCGCCCACCCGGCCATCCGCAACCGCGGCACGCTCGGGGGATCGCTGGCCTACGCCGATCCGGCGGCGGAGCTGCCCGCGTGCTGCGTTGCTCTCGGGGCAATGATCGTGGCGCTAAGCGCCAACGGCGAGCGCCGCATTCCCGCCCGCGATTTCTTTCAAGGCCTCTATACGACCGCGCTGGCGCCCAAGGAACTGATCGCTGCGGTCGAATTTCCCCGGGCTAAGCCGGGCGAGCTGAGCACCATCCTGGAACTGGCGCGCCGCTCGGGGGACTATGCCATGGCGGGCATCGTCGCACGCGCGGTTTGCGCAGCTGACCGGCTGGTTGACCCCCATATCGTCTTTTTTGCCGTCGGCGACACGCCGGTCGTGGCCACTGGCGCCATGGCCGCCTTGGCCAACCGGCCCGCCGACACGGCGGCCATCGCTGCCGCCTGTGCCGCGCTCGAGACAGATCTCGATCCGCCCGCCGACCTCAACGGCGGCCCGGACATGAAACGCCATCTCGCCAGGGTGCTGCTGGCACGCGCCATCGGCCAGCTGCGCGGCGGCGAGGAGGCTAGCGCCGCATGACGCACCAGGTCCCCCTCTCCTTGACCGTCAATGGCGAGCGCGTCGCCTGCCGCGTCGAGGCCCGCCAGCATCTCATCGATTTTCTGCGCCTCGAGCTCGGTCTGATGGGCTCGCATACGGGCTGCGAGCACGGGGTGTGCGGTGCCTGCACGGTGCGCGTCGACGGCCTGATCGTGCGCGGTTGCCTGGTGCTGGCCGCCTCGCTTGAGGGCGCCAGCGTTGAGACCATCGAAGGCCTGTCGGAGACGGGCGAAATCCGTGACCTGCAGGAGGCCTTCATTAAGCGCAATGCCTGCCAGTGCGGCTATTGTACGCCGGGCATGCTGATGGCGGCCGCCGAGCTCTTGCGCGTCAATCCGCGGCCAGCGCGCGCTCAGATCCGCGAATACCTGGCCGGCAACTACTGCCGCTGCACCGGCTACCACGCCATCGTCGATGCCATCGAAGCCACCGCGGCAGCGCGGAGCGGCCCCACAGAGGCATGAGCGCGCCATGAACGAGAGCATCGATCCCGGCCGCGGCGACCGTCCCAATTCCTATATCGGCAAGTCGGTGCCGCGCCCCAACGCCGCCAAATTGGTCGAAGGCCGCGGCCAATATGTCGACGACATTATGCTGCCACGCCTGCTGCACGTCGCCTTCCTCAGAAGCCCCCACGCCCACGCCAAGATTGTGAGCATCGATGCCGGCCCGGCGCTGGCGCTGCCGGGGGTGCGGCGCGTGTTCACGGGGCGCGAGCTTGCCGAGCACTGCGAGCCCTGGGTCGCGGTGCTCGCCCATTTCAAGGGCATGAAGTCGGCAGCCCAGCTGCCCTTGCCGATCGACCGCGCGACCTGGGCGGGCGAAGCGGTGGCCGCCGTGGTGGCGGAGAGCCGGGCGCTCGCCGAAGACGCCTGTGGCAAGCTAGCCGTCGCCTATGAGCCGCTCGCCGCGGCGGTCGACATGGAAACCGCGCTCGAGCATTCAAGCCCGGTGATTCACCCCGAGCTCGGCGACAACCTTTGCTTCCAACGCGTGAACGAAAGCGGCAAGGTCGAGGAGGCCTTCGCCCGCGCACACCGTGTGGTGGAGGCGGTCTTCCACAGCGGCCGGCACACCGGCGCCACGCTCGAGCCGCGTTCGATCCTGGCCGACTACAATCGCGCCGAGCGCAAGCTCACGGTCTATCACTCGACGCAGGCGCCGCACATGATGCAGAGCGTGTTCGCCAAGCATCTGCGGCTTCCCGAGGGCGATGTGCGGGTGATCTGCACCGACGTCGGCGGCAGCTACGGCATCAAGGTGCATGTCTATCCCGATGAGGTGGCCGTCGCCGTGATCGCCAAGATCATGGGTCGGCCGGTCAAGTTCATCGCCGATCGCCTGGAAAGCTTCACGAGCGACATTCATGCGCGCGATCATCGCATCAAGGCGCGCATGGCCGTCGATGCCAACGGCAAGATCACCGCCATCGACGTCGACGATCTGACTGGTATCGGCCCCTACTCGGTCTACCCGCGCACCAGCGCCGTGGAGGGTAACCAGGTCGTCAACCTGGTCGGCGGCCCCTACGACTTTGCCAACTTCCGCGCCAAGACCACGGTGGTCTTCCAAAACAAAACGCCGACCTGCCAGTATCGCGCGGTCGGGCATCCGATCGCCACGACGGTTACCGAGGGCCTGGTCGATTTGGCCGCCGACGCCCTCGGCCTCGATCCCGTGGAGTTCCGGCGCCGCAACCTGATGCGCGACAACAGCTATCCCAGCACCTCCGCGGCCGGCATGAAGTTCGAGGCCTTGAGCCACGAGCAGTCGCTCGCCACCCTCTTGCAGATGATGGACTATGCCGCCCTGCGCGCCGAGCAGGCGCGCTGCCGGGAAAAGGGCATTAATCGCGGCATCGGTTTTGCAAGTTTCATCGAGCTCACCAATCCAAGCCCCTTCATGTACGGCGTCGGTGGTGCGCGCATTTCCGCGCAGGACGGCTGTTGGGTGCGGATTGACCCCGATGGCTCGGTGCTGGCGGCCACCGGCGTGACCGAGCAGGGCCAAGGCACCGAAGCCATGATCCGCCAGATCGTCGCCGAGGCGGTGGGCGTGCCGATCGATGGCGTGCGGGTCATCACCGGCGATACGTTGACCACACCCTACGGCGGCGGCACCTGGGCCTCGCGTGGGGCAGGGATCGGCGGCGAGGCCGCTTTACAGGCGGGCCTCGCCGTCAAAGCGGCGGCGCTCAGCGTGGCGGCCGCCATGTTGCAGAC
>Ga0081455_10001451_pt1 | contig 29326 bp, 25 predicted proteins | sample TabmetS3T2R1_FD_70207 | JGI IMG/M metagenome (GOLD analysis project Ga0081455, IMG submission 70207) | Tabebuia heterophylla rhizosphere microbial communities from the University of Puerto Rico - S3T2R1 | ecosystem: Host-associated > Plants > Roots > Rhizosphere ... | reverse complement strand
CGCCCACAGTCGCCCGCCGTGGGCCTCGATAATTGACCGGCTGATGGCTAGCCCCATGCCCATGCCTTGAGGTTTGGTTGTATAGAAGGCAGTGAAGAGATGGTCGAGACTCTGCGGGTCCAGTCCTGGGCCCGAATCTCGTACGGTGACCAGCACGCCTCGAGGCTCATGCTTCCCTGATCCGACCTCCAACTCTCTCGGCCCGTCGCCGGCTCCACTCATGGCTTCGATGGCGTTGATAATCAAGTTGAGGATCACTTGTTGTAGCTGGATCCGGTCTCCCAGAATGAGCGGCACTTCCTTGGATAGTTGAGTCTGCAGCGACACGCGACTGTTTTGCGCTTGGCTGCGTGCCAAGGCGATGACCTCGAGGATCGCTTCGTTGACATCGACCCAGTCCTTACGCGGCGGAGCTTTCTTGGCCAGAGCACGAATCCGGCCGATAATTTCGCCCGCTCGATGGCCATCCCTAACGATGTTTGCTGCACATTGCCGGGCTTCCTCCAGATTGGGAGTTTGTCCCGCGAGCCAGCGCAAACAGGCACTGGCGTTATTGACCACCGCGCCGAGTGGCTGGTTGATTTCGTGGGCAATGGAGGCAGACATCTCTCCGAGAGTTGCCACCCTTGTGACATGGGCAAGTTCGGTCTGCGCCTTGTGCAATGCTTCCTCGGCCCGCTTGCGCTCGGTAATGTCATTGTTAGTCTCCAGCACCGCAATCGTCTTTCCGTGATCGTCCAATTGCAGTGCCCACCGGCTTGCCACTACCACCTGCGTCCCATCGCGGCGCGTATGGATTAATTCACCCTCCCAGCGACCGGCGCTCTTTAGCTCTTGCATGATCTTTTCCAGCGGCATAGGGAAGGCTGTCTGCATAAGGTTGTGAGAGACTTGCCCGACTGCCTCCTCTCTTCTCCACCCGTACAACGCCTCGGCACCGCGATTCCAGAACGTAATGACGTTGTTGATGTCGCGGACGAAGACTGTGTCATGCGTCAGATCAAGAAGATCTGCTCTTTCCCGCAGAACGTCTTCGCCCCGTTTGCGTTCGGCGATCTCAGCCCGCAAGCCTTCACTGGCACGCCGGAGGTCGGCGGTCCGTTCCTCAACCCTTCTTTCCAGCTCATCGCGCACCCGCGTGAGCGCCTGCTCAGCCCGTCTGCGTTGAACACTTATCCAACAAGCGATGAGGCCCGACAATGAGAACAGGAGGAGGAAGGGCCGGCTGTCGAGGTTTGAAACTGGTGGTTGGCTGCCAGGTGCAAAGTAGTAACCTACTGCAAGCGTAGAGAGCACTAAGGCAAGCAGCCCCGGCCCGATTCCGCCGAACCATGCGCTGCCGATTATTGCTATATAAAAAAGCGGCGTTCGAAGGGTGGTGCGGGGCTCGATCGCCTCCGTAATGCCCAGCGCTATTGCGACGCTCGCCACGGCCAAGCCGTATTGCCAGATCGGATGGGAAACTCTCTGTGTTAAAGAGGCTAACTTCAACGGCCCTGAACCTCACCTGATCAATCAGAGATCCTGCGTACTTTATTGCTCGAGAGAAAAGGGGAACCACTAACCTTTCTTACTAAGACTGTCATTCAGCCTGGGCAGTGGCAAGACCATGAGAGAGGGCCGAGAAAGCAATTTCGTGTAAGATGTGAAAAATCATTGGGGATCGAAGTAAATGAGACAAACCATTAACAATTTGTGACTGTATTGCTTAATCGGTGAATTCCTGCGAATTTTTGCTGGCAAACAAGAACTGCTGGAGAGAAAAATTTTCAAAACGGTGCAGGCCTGTGCGATATCGTGAACTATTAGGGAGTTCATAAGTATGTAGACACTTCGGTTTCCGAACCAGGGGACGAGCCCTTCCAAGCGCGGGCAACAGGCCTGAGCCTTGTAGGCCCAAGCCGATCCGCTCCAGGGGTGCTGATTCCAGCGGCCCGAGCCCGAACGCTTCCTTTGGATTCGGATGCCCGCGCTTTCCACGGCTTGCCGCTTATTTGTCTATGTCTACTAACTAATGATGAACTCCTTAGTAATATTGGAGGGCAGAAGACCTTCAAAGTTTTCAGCGACAATTTGTTTTTAACAATATATAAAGTGATTCCGCGACAAAGAGTAGTGGCGCTCTGATAAATTTTACGTAGAAGCAACACAGTTGACACGATTGTCACAACAATTTTTAAAATGATTGACAGCTAGATAAGGTCTGGCCTAGCATCTTTCCCACCGCTGGAGGTGATGCATGCGTTTTCCTTTTTCATATTGGAAACTCTGTATCTCCGTTTCCATGATTCTCTGTTTATCGAAAATGGGGGTAATTCGTGCCGAGGAGACTGTCGTGGTGTCCTACGGCGGGCACAACGAAACCATCGGACCCTATTGGGTCGCAATCGATAAAGGCTTCTATCAAAAACACGGTCTCGATGCCCGGCCGCTTCAGGTGCGCAACGCGCAGATTAGCTTAACGGCTCTGGTGTCGGGGGAGGTGCCGGTGTTCCTACCTTCGGTTGGCAATGTCCTCAGCGGCGTTTCGGCGGGAGCGAAGATCGGCTGTGTCGCTTTTCCGGTCAGGGGAATTTCGCGGGAGTTGATGGTCCGGAAGGAAATCGATTCGCTGTCGGCGCTGCGCGGCAAAACCATCGGCGTCCAAAGTATCGGAGGAGGATTCTGGCTCGCGACTATGATGGTGCTGGACGGAGCTGGAGTGGATCCGGACAAAGCCGGTATCAAGATGCGGGTCATCGGAGAGGAAGCGACTATTGTTCAAGCGCTGCTGAATTCCAACATCGATGCTGCCGTAGTTACCTTGCCGTCAGCCGCGGTGGCAAAGAGGGGCGGCATGCGGTCATTGGTCAACTCCGCGGAGATGCGCATCCCTTTTCAGACGGTTGGAATTTGCGCTCGGAGCGAGCGCATTGCCAACTCGCCGGACCTCATGATGCGACTCACGAAAGGCATGATTGACGGAATCGTCTACATTCTCGACTCGAGCAACAAAAGGGAAGTTAGCGCGACGTTGAAAAAACACCTGCGGCTGAGCACGGACGAGGATGCGGAGACCTCGTATCATTCCCTCCGTTCGATAACGAGCCTGGACATCACACCGGACGCGGCGATCTGGAAGAATATTCAAAGGGTCAGTGCGAGGGTCAACCCCAAGGTTGCCCAAGTTGATGTCAATGAAGCGATCAACACGAGTGTCGTCAAGGCACTTGAAGATAATGGCTACCTGGCGGAGGCAAAAAAGAAGGTGGCTCTTCAAGCGGGCCGTTAGAAAAAATTTGATGAAGGAGAACCCTATGGCTAAAAAGAAAGAATACAGCTGCGTCCTGGTCGAGACCGACAATGAAGGAATCACGTGGATTACGTTCAATCGGCCGGAAAAGCGCAACGCCATGAACCCGACCTTGCACGTCGAGATGGAGGAAATCCTCTACGGACTCGAAACCGATGAGGCAACCAAAGTCATCGTACTGACCGGCGCTGGCAATAGCTGGAGCGCCGGGATGGATCTCAAGCAGTATTTTCGAGAGACGGATAACGATCCGGGGGCGCGCTTTCGGGCGGCCACGGCGCACCGCCGCTGGGCAACGGAGTTGCTCACCTGGTCGCGCAAACCGAGTATCGCCATGGTGAACGGCTACTGTTACGGCGGCGCATTTGTCTCGCTCGCGGCCTGTGACATCGTGATCGCGGCGGAAAATGCAACCTTCGGTTTGTCTGAAGTTAACTGGGGGATTATCCCTGGCGGCAACGTGAGCAAAGTCTTCGGCGACATGGTGTCTTATCGTAACGCTTTGTTTTATGCGATGACCGGACGCACGATCGACGGCCGCAAGGCGGTGGAATTGGGAATCGCGACCTTGGCCGTTCCGGCGGATAAGTTGCGCGAGGAAACGGTTACGATCGCGCGCGAACTGATGGCGAAGAGCCCGACGGTGCTGGCTTACACCAAACAAGCGATCCGCGCCGTGCGCGGCATGGACATGGATCAAGCGTACGAATACTTAGGCGCCAAAAGCATGGCGCTGCGTGCCGCCGATCCGGAGCAGACAAGGGCGCGCGGTATGCGCGAATTTCTCGACGAGAAAAAGTTTCGTCCTGCCCTCGAGCCGGTGAAACGGCCTGCGAGTAGCAAGTAAACTAAATGTTTAGAAAAACCTGCTTAACGCCACGAGTAGACTCTCACTTCCCCCTCTTTATTTTGGTCGTGGTCGTGTCGACGGTCGCTGGGCAGTTTTCGAACTTGTCCGCCGAGACCAAGATCACCATCGGCTATGCGGCGGTAAGTCCGAGAACCACGCCGCTCTACATCGCCCAGGAACAGGGAATTTTCACCAAGTACGGCCTCGATGCGAAGGTCGTGCTCTTCCGAGGCGCGCCGACTTTGGTGGCGAGCCTCGTTTCTGGCGAAATGGAGGTCGGCTACACCGGTGGAACGTCAGTGGTGGGCGCCGCGGGGCAGGGCAACTATCTGCGGATTCTTTCGTCGATCTCTAGCACGCTTACGCACACAATGACGGCTCATCCCGGCATTAAACGGGTCGAGGAGTTGCGTGGCAAGCGCTTCGGCATTCAGAACATGGGTAGCAGCACTTGGATGCATACGATGCTGGCGCTGGAGTATGTTGGCCTCGATCCAAAACGCGACAACATCAATATCCTGAGCATCGGCGACTCGGTATTGATTGGCCAAGCGCTGGAAGCGGGTCGAGTGGATGCGGCGGTGCTCGACGGCGCCCTGGTCCGCAGGCTCCGAAGCAAGGGCTTCTCGACCATCGCTGAGCTACAGCCCGCGAAGATTCCGATGCTCAACCAGGCTGTGGTCGTGCACCCGGAGTTTCTGCAAAAACGTTCGGAAACTGCCGAGCGGATCCTTATGACCCTGGTTGAGAGTTTGGCTTTCAGCATGGCGCCGGCCAACAAATCTGTCGTGATAAAAACCATGATGCGGCGGTTGCAAATAAGCGATCCGGCAGTGGGGGAAGAGGGGTATCAGGACTATCTTACCAGCATCGAGCGGAAACCCCTCCCGAATTTGGATGGAATGCGCAACATCAGACGATTGATGGCTTTGCTCAATCCGAAGGCGGCGAACGTCAAAATTGAAGAGCTGGTCGACGGCCGCTTGATTCACAAACTCGATGACAATGGTTTTATCGACAAAATCGGCGCTAGCTACGGTTTGAAATGACGTCCTGTCGAGCTTCCACGGCCCCCCTCTTGCTGAGATTGACATTACGCTTCGTGATTAGTTACTCTCCGCGTGCAAAACAAAATTGCGATTGGTCGCAATTTCGCCTTAACATCAGCAAAGCGGTCACCCAGGCATGCGCACTCAATGCTGATGCGCCCGCGGCCGAAGGGAAAGGGGTCGAGCATGAAAACGGCACGAACGTCGAGCCTGGTCATATTGGCAATCGGCATCGCTCTGATTTCATTTGTTTGGCCGAACAGCATAAGTAGCCAATCAAATTCCAGCGCCGCAGTGCGCATCGACAGCGATGACGTCGGCGGCGTGGTCACCAGCGCTAACGGGCCGGAAGCGGGTGTCTGGGTGATCGCCGAGACGACGGACCTTCCCACCAAGTTCGCCAAGATCGTTGTCACCGACGATCAAGGGCGCTACGTGCTCCCTGATTTGCCGAAAGCCAATTATAACGTCTGGGTGCGCGGCTATGGCCTGGTCGACTCCCGGAAAGTTAGAACAACACCCGGGAAAATTCTCAACTTGAAAGCGGTGGTCGCGCCCACGGCGGTCGCGGCGGCGGAATATTATCCGGCCATCTACTGGTATTCTATGCTCAGGATTCCGGACAAGAGCGAGTTCCCTTCAGGCAAAGTAACGAGTCAGAGCGAGTGGTTGAACGTGATCAAGACCAACGGTTGTATAACCTGCCATCAACTGGGCAACAAAGCGACGCGCACGATTCCCAAGGAATTGGGTCATTTCAATTCCTCTGCCGATGCGTGGGCGCGGCGCATCGTGTCCGGCCAGGCCATGACCACCATGCTCAACCGCATCAACGAGCTCGGTCCGAACAAGGCCAACGGGTTGTTTGGTGATTGGACTGATCGGATTGCCGCCGGCGAATTACCTGCGGCGAGGCCATCGCGCCCGCAAGGTGTCGAACGCAGCATCGTTGTCACCTTGTGGGACTGGAGCAATCCCAAGGCGTACTTGCATGATGAAATCTCCACCGACAAGCGCAACCCCACGGTGAACGCCAATGGTTTGATCTTCGGCGCCACGGAATTGAGCACGGATCTCGTGCCGGTTCTCGATCCGATGCGCCACCGAGCGTGGGAAATTAAACATCCGGTGCGCGATCCCAATACTCCTTCAGCTAGGACGGACGCGCTATCGCCGTCGCCTTACTGGGGCACCGAGCCCATATGGGATAGCCAGTCCAACCAGCACAATCCCATGTACGATGAAAAATCCCGAGTTTGGTTTACCGCAAGAGTTCGTCCGCCAGCGAATCCGGACTTTTGCAAGAAAGGCTCGGATCATCCGTCGGCCAAGGTTTTTCCCCTCGAAAGCGCCAACCGGCACGTCTCCATGTATGATCCCAGTTCGAAGAAATTCACGTTGATCAGCACTTGCTTCACCACGCACCATCTCGTATTCGCGGAGGACGCGAATAACACTTTGTGGCTCAGCAGCGGCGCTGCGAGCAGCAACGTCGTGGGTTGGATCAACCGAAAGATGTTCGACCAGACCGGCGATGAGGCGAGATCCCAAGGCTGGACGCCGTTTGTCCTTGACACCAACGGCAATGGCAAACGTGACGAGTGGGTGGAACCGAAGGAGCCGGTCGATCCCACGAAAGACAAGCGGATCGTCGCAGGCCTTTACGGCATCGCTGTTAGCCCAGTGGACGGTTCCGTATGGGGATCGGTATTGGTATACCCGGGTCAAATCGCTCGGATCGACCTGGGGCCGAACCCATCGGAAACTGCGCTGTCGGAGGTTTACGAAGTGCCGGTTGAAAAGGGCGCGTACGGCATTCGCGGCATGGACATCGATCGCAACGGTGTCGCCTGGGCGTCACTGGCGAGCGGTCATTTGGCGAGCTTCGACCGGCGCAAATGCAAGGTGCTCAACGGGCCGACGGCGACGGGAAAGCACTGCCCCGAGGGTTGGACGCTCTATCCGCTTCCTGGGCCGCAATTTCAGAACCTGAGTGCCTCGGGCAGCGCCGAGTCGAGCTACTACACGTGGGTGGATCAGTTCGACACGTTCGGATTGGGCAAAGGCGTGCCCATCGCTACCGGCAATCTCAATGACGCGTTGTTGGCCATGGTGGACGGAAAATTCGTCACTCTTCGCGTGCCCTATCCGATGGGCTTCTACGCGAAATGGATGGATGGCCGCATCGATGACCCCAAGGCCGGCTGGAAAGGCAAAGGTTTGTGGGCGACCTTTGGCAACCGAACGCCTTTCCACATCGAAGGCGGCAAGGGGACAAAGCCGAAAGTGTTAAAGTTCCAGCTTCGGCCCGACCCGCTGGCAAAGTGAAGACAGCGAAAGAACCAGTTTAGATCCTCACGACTATTGGCGGATCGCGCTTGCGGTCCGCCAATACGATCAATTGCTCTTCTTCCCTCGCCGCACGCTTACCTCCGTCCCGTGATCATAAGCTGAGTAGATCGGCTCACAAACTTCCACTTTTTTAGCTTGACAGCCGCTCTTCGGTTGGAATACAAGAGCATCGACCTCGCGGGAGTGGGGTCGTCACACCGGGCCAAGACCGCAGAAACATACCGCATAGCTCGACCGGGTTTGCCGCATGCGGACTTCTTAAAGCACAAAAAAACAAAAAAGGAGGATCGGTTATGAGGTATTTGACCGGCATTTTTATGGGCCTTTTGATCGCTACCGTGATGCTGGCTTTCACCGCCCAGAGCGTCGTAGCCCAGGAGAAAGCAAAAGCGGACAAGGCGAAACCCGCACCTACAGAGCAGAAGGAAAAAGCAACCAAAGGGCAGTCGGCTACTAAAGTGCTTTTCGAAAATGAGAAGTATCGAGTAGTTGAAACTCGATCCAAACCGGGCCAAAAAAATGAGATGAAAGCGCGTCAAGATCGAGTGATATACTCGTTCAACGCTGGAAAAAGCCGAGTTCATTACCCCGACGGGAAAACCGAAGACGTTGAATTTAAAGCCGGCGAAGTGCGATTTCGCAAGGCAGGTACCAGCCAAACGGAGAATACGGGTAAATCTGAAAATCGTAATCTGGTCATCACTGCGAAATAACCAGATGAGATAAAAGTATCCAGTTTTTTGCCTGAAGTGACGTGGGTGTTGAGCTCTTTCGATTCGCAGTCGCGCGCGGAGGTCGATCATGGAAACGAGCCGATCAAAGCAAGAATGGAAAAAGCTGGAAGTGGCCGCCGGGAACGGGCTGCTTGATCGCCGCGGCTTTCTTCGTGGTGGAGCCGCGCTGGCGGCGTCCATGACCGGCTATACGTTTGTTCAGTCCGCATTCGCTGAGCCGGTCGTGGACGATACCTGGAGCAAGGAACCCGGCGCCCTCGTAACGGCTTATGGCATGCCGTCCCAGTTCGAGAGAAACGTCGTGCGCACGCTCAGCAATCCAAAGGGCGAGCCGCGCACCCAGCATGCGCGCACGCCGCACCATCTGATCAACGGTACAATCACTCCCAATGGCCTCCACTTCGTGATCTCGCACGCCGGCGACCCGGACATCGACCCGGACAAACATCGCCTGATAATCCACGGCCTGGTGAAGCGGCCATTGATGTTCACGCTCGACGCGCTCGCGCGCTATCCGATGGTTTCGCGCATGACGTTCGTCGAATGCGGCGGCAACAGCGCGCCATTCTTTTCCAAGGAACCGATCCAGGCGAGCGTGCAGGCGCTACACGGGCTGGTTTCCAGCGCGGAGTGGACGGGTGTGAGACTCTCCACTTTGCTCGAGGAGACCGGTATCGATCCCAAGGCGAAATGGCTCATCGCCGAAGGCGCGGACGCTCCGGCCTTGAGCCGTAGCGTGCCGCTCACGAAGGCCCTTGATGATGCGATGATCGCCCTCTACCAGAACGGCGAACGGATCATGCCTGGGAACGGTTATCCGATGCGTCTGCTCCTGCCCGGCTGGGAAGGCAACATGAATGTGAAATGGCTGCGCCGCATCAAGCTCGTCGATCAGCCGGCGATGAGCTACTACGAGGCGAGGACCTACGCGCCGATCCTGCCCGGCGGAAAGGCCTACCAGTTTTATTTCCTGCAGGAGGTCAAATCATTCATCACACATCCCTCGCCGGGGATGATGTTGAAGGAGCCCGGCTTTTACGAGATTTCAGGTATCGCCTATTCCGGCAACGGACGAATTTCGAAGGTCATGGTTTCAGCTGATGGCGGCCAGAGCTGGGCGCAAGCGGCGCTTCAGGAACCGGTGCACAGCAAGGCCTTCAGCCGCTTTCGCGTGCCGTGGCGCTGGGAGGGCGGTCCCGCTGTATTGCAAAGCCGCGCGTGGGACGAGGCCGGCAATGTGCAACCGACTCGTGCCCAAATCGTGGCCGCGCGCGGGGAGACAACGAAGGTTCCCCCCGTAACAGGCTTCCCGAGCCAGCACTACAACGGCATCACGGCTTGGGCGATCGAGCGCACTGGGGAGGTGAAACATGTCTACGCCTAAGTCACTTATCTTTGCCGCCCTCCTGGTGCTCGCTTCGAATGCTGCTTTCGCTCAGGCGCCGAATCTTGGAAAGCCGATCGAACTAGGCGAGATCACGGCCTGGGACATCAGCATCTTGCCGGACGGCACTGGCTTGCCGCCGGGCGGCGGCACGCCCGAACAGGGCGCCCCCATCTACGTGCAGAAGTGCTTCATGTGCCACGGCGAAAACGGCAAAGGCGGGGTTAATGCTGCGTTGGTTGGCGGCGGCCCGCTCACCGGGATGGAATCGCCGAAGACCATCGCCAACTTCTGGCCCTATGCCACAACCCTCTTCGATTATGTCCGGCGGGCGATGCCGTGGCAGCAACCGAGATCGCTCACGAATGACGAAGTCTATGCGCTGACCGCCTACATTCTCGCGCTCAACAAGCTCATCGGGGAGAACGATGAGATAAACGCGAAGACGCTACCGAAGGTAAAAATGCCGAACCGCGACGGCTTTATTATTCGCTTTCCGGATAAGTTGTAGCTACCGACCGCAAGGACGCCCTGCTCACCAAAGGAGGAATCATGAAAAACGATGTATTAGATCGCCGAACTTTTCTGAAACGCGCCGTGGCAGGCAGTGCTGCCGCGGTGATAGTTACGCAGCCGCAGCCTACACCAGCGCAACAGACCACGCCCGCACCCGCGCAGCAAGGCGCACCTGCGCCAGCCCCGCAAAGCGCACCTGTGCTCGCGCAGTCGCCCACGAGCGCAGCCTACGCCTATCTCAATCTCGAAGAGCAGGCTTTCGTCGAGACGCTGGTCGACCACATGGTACCGGCCGACGCGTTGTCACCCAAGGGCACCGATATCGGTATCAACACCTACATCGATCGCGCGCTTGCCGGTGGCTGGGGCAAAGGGGAGCGCCTCTACATGCAGGGCCCGTGGAAGCTTGGCGTGCCGAGCCAGGGCTATCAGCTTCCGCTCACGCCCGCGGAATTGTATCGCGCCGGCATTGCGGCCGCCAACGCGTTCTGCGTCAAGACCTACGGCAAGAGTTTCGACAAGATCACCGAGAGCCAGCGCGAGGAGTTTCTCCTGGGTCTCCAGGCCGGCAAGGTTACGTTCGAAAACGGACCGCCTGCGCGCGTCTTCTTCACCACGATGTATCAGACCGTCATGGAAGGCATGTTTTCCGACCCGATTTACGGCGGCAACCGGAACAAGGCGGGCTGGAAGATCATCGGCTTCCCCGGAGTGATCGCCGTGCATTATCAGAACGTCGAGAAGTTTCGCGACAAGAAATATACCACCGACCCGCTCAGCATCGCGGACATGAGCTGACACGGAGGAGGACATGGCAAACAAAATGAAGGAAGTCGATGCCGTCATTGTCGGCTTGGGCTGGACGGGCGGCATACTCGCGAAAGAATTGACTGAGGCGGGGCTGAAAGTCGTTGCCCTCGAGCGCGGCGGAATGCGCAGCACCGCCAACGATTATTCGGTGCCGCAGGTCCGTGACGAGCTCCGTTACGTCCAGCGCCACGATCTCATGCAAAACACGGCGAAAGACACGTTGACGATCCGCAACAATCCTTCGCAGGAAGCATTGCCGATGCGGCGGCTCGGTTCGTTTTTGCCCGGCGAGGCCGTCGGCGGGTCGGGTGTGCACTGGAGCGGACACACATGGCGCTGGACCGACATGGAATTCAAGGTGCGCAGTCTCTACGAGGATCGTTACGGCAAGGACTACATCCCCGCCGACATGACGATCCAGGACTGGGGCATCACCTACGCCGAGCTCGAGCCGTATTACGACAAGTTCGAGTACATGGCGGGGGTCTCAGGCAAAGCGGGGAACATTCGCGGCCAAATACAACCGGGCGGAAATCCGTTCGAAGCACCACGCGCCCGCGATTATCCGCTGCCACCCCTCTCAACGGTCCTGGCGAGCCAGATGTTCAGCGAGGCTGCGAAGAACCATGGCTATCATCCGTTCCCACGCCCAAGCGCAAACGCGTCCCGCGCTTACACCAATCCTGACGGGGCGCGATTCGGCGCCTGCCAGTATTGCGGCTTCTGCCAGCGCTTCGGCTGCGAGGCGAACGCGAAAGGCAGCCCCCACATAACCGTCATTCCCATTGCGATGCGCAATCCGAACTTCGAGCTGCGCACGCATGCGTGGGTGACGAAGGTCCTCATGGATTCGAGTGGCAAGCGCGTCACCGGTGTGACCTATACGAACGTGCTCAACGGCGAGGAGTTCGAGCAGCCGGCGGCGATGGTGCTACTGTGCGCTTATGCCATCAATAACGTTCACCTGATGCTCTTGTCAGGCATAGGCCAGCCGTACGATCCGGTAACGCAGAAAGGCATCATCGGCAAGAACTACTGCTACCAGACCGGCGCCGGCGCGAACCTCTTTTTCGAGGGCAGGAATTTCAACCCGTTCATTTCCGCAGGCGGGACCAACGCGACCATCGACGACTTCAACTTGAACTGGGATTTCGATCGCGGCAAGCACGGTTTCGTCGGCGGGTACACTATCGGATCCGGCTTCAATTCCGCTCTGCCGATCGGGTACCGGCCGGTGCCCCGCGGCACGCCGTCCTGGGGTAAGGAATGGAAAGCGGCGACGGCGAAGTGGTATCAGACCGCGATGAACATCGGGTCGAGCGGCAGCGTCATGGCCAATCGCTACAACTACTACGATCTCGATCCGACATACCGCAATGCGTTTGGACTACCGCTGATGCGCATGACCTTCGACTACAAGGAAAACGAGCACAAGATCGGGCGGCACGCAGCAGAGTTGATAAACGACATCGCCAAGTCGATGAACCCGACGACGTTTACTCCCGCCACGGCTCGCACCGAGCCCTGGACGGTGGTGCCTTACCAGAGCACGCACAATACGGGTGGCACCATCATGGGAACGAACCCGAAGAACAGCGCCGTGAACAAGTATCTGCAAAGCTGGGATTGCCACAACTTGTTCCTCATCGGCGCCAACGTGTTTGTCCACAACGCGGCGAACAATCCTACCGGGCCGGTAGGCGCGCTCGCCTACTGGACGGCGGACGCAATCAAGAATCGCTACATGAAAAACCCGGGGCCGCTGGTGTCCGCATGATGAGACGTCTCCAATTTTTCGGAACGCTGGTGGCGGCGTTTGTCCTGGCAGCCGGCATGGCGCACGCGCAAGGCGATCCTAAACACGGCGAGAAAGTCTTCGAGAAATGCCGCGCCTGCCATGCGGCTGATGGTGCAGCTAACGAAGTGGGGCCCGGTCTCGGTGGGGTCTTCGGGCGACGAGCGGGGGAGCGTGACGATTTTCGCTACTCTCCGGCGCTCAAACGCAGCGGCATTACCTGGACGCCCCAGACGATGAATGATTTCATTGCCGATCCGCAAAAGATGGTGCCGGCGAATCGCATGCCTTTCGACGGTCTGCCCGACGCGCGCGACCGCAACGACCTCATCATATACATGCTTCAGGTATTCAAGTAGCTGTCGCGCTCCTGGCCCTGCTTCGAGGCGGAGCTTTGGGTCGGGTTTCGCGAGGATAGTTTAAGAAGAAAATATCATGAAAAAATATTCACTGCTGTCGCCGGTCACCATCATGGCTGCGTTGAGTTGTGGCGCCGCAAGCGCGGCCGAGGTCACCCTGATCGCTCCCGGCGGTATCAGAGCCGCCGTGCAGCAGATGATCCCGGCCTTTGAACGGGCGACCGGGCATAAGGTCAACGCGACATTCGGCTCCGGCGGCGGTACCAAGGAGCGAGTCATGAAAGGCGAGCCGTTCGACGTGCCCATAGTGCAACCGCCATTAGAGCCTGTAATCTCGTCAGGTCACGTTGTTGCCGACGCTTTCAAGCGATTGAACACTTCTGGCAACGTCCAAGCGGTTCAAGGCGTTTAACGCTGTTTCAATTCGCTCGAGACACTGTCGATTCTAGGATCACCGGCTTGCTAACGTTGTGGGCGAAACGGGACGGCTTCGCCGATGGAACGGAGGAGCGAAAGGTCGTGCCGCCGACCACAACCTTTGAGAGCAAAGTGACCCACCACTACGGAAAGACAATTGTGGAACTCATCTCTATGGTGCCGTCTCATACTTGGGGTGACACCATTGTCTATTTACCCCAGCACAAGATCATGTGGGTCGGCGACATCGGATTTTTCTATGTGGTGCCGTTTGCCCAGAACCCACATGTCACCAAGTGGCTGGAGACTATCGACAAAATCAATGCGATGGACGTCACGATGATTGTGCCTGGCCACGGACCGATCGGCGGCAGGAAAGAGCTGGCGGAAATGGGCGAATACTTCCGGGTCTTGATGCGTGAAGCGAAGAAGCGCTTTGAGTTCGGCATGAGTCCCGGACAGGCCGCCGCAGACATCAGACTGGGCAGGTTCGACAACTGGATCGGGACGGAGCAGATCGTTATGAACGTCGTCCGCCTCTACCACCATTTCAACGGTACAGTTGTCCCTGACGTGGACAGAGAAGGAATGCTTAAGGCTACTTTGGAATACAACGCTATCAAGTCGAAGGGCCGGTAAGACTGTTCTCCGAAAAAAGCAAGTTGAATCACTGCAGGTTTATTCTCTGCGGTTTGTTGCATCAGGTCAATCGGCAATTCGGTCAGTTGACCTTAGAGGAGCGAAAATTTCTGCCAAAAATGTTTCGCGACATCTATAAGATTCGCGTAAACACGCCAGGGGTTCCTTAGCGGTTCCGACAAAATGAAGATCCCGACTGCCCTGGGATTCGTATTGATTTAATCTTTCGCAGCTTTAATTGCGCTGACAGTTAAATTCAATTCACATTGCGGAGGTGACGATATGCACCTATTCACTTTGGCCCTGCTAACCGCGGCGCTATTGGCGCTCGGTGGTACGCCGCTTCACGCTCAAACTTGGCAGATGCCCCCAGACAATCAACGCTGTCCATCGAAGTGGGGAGCCAGCGATCAGCGCGGTGCAGGGAACATGATGAAACCTGAGACGGTTCTGCGCGCGTCAAAACTGATCAAGACCGGTGAAGTATTCGAACTCGCCGCGATACTTTCTCCGGATCCCAAGGAAGCATTCATCAACACTAATCGCGTCTTTAACATCTACACTAAACCTGCGCTGCCGATACCGAATGCTCGCGTGGCCAACGAAGAGTTGGTTGTCACCGAGCTCGGGCAGATCGGCACCCAGTTCGACGCCTTCGCTCATCAGATGTGGGGCGACAGTTTCTACAATTGCTTTAAGCTCGGCGAAATCGGTACGCGCAGTGGGTTTAAAAAGCTCGGAGTCGAGAACGTCGGTAGCCTGATGACCCGCGGGGTCTTGATTGATGTTGCCGGACTAAAGGGCGTTGACATGCTGCCGACTTCGTACATCATTACGCCGGATGATCTCCAGCAGGCGCTCGCGAGGGCGAATCAGAAACTGCAAGCCGGCGACGCAGTCGTCATTCGCACCGGTTGGTCCAAGCTGATGGGCAAGGAGAACCAGCGCTATGGATCGGTCAGTCCCGGCATCGGCGTCGCGGCTGGCCAGTGGCTCGTTGGACAGGAGCCGATGCTGATCGCGGCGGATAATTGCTGCGTAGAAGTGCGGCCCTCCGAGCCGCCGCACAACTTGCCGATTCATGCGATGATGCTGATCCAGCAGGGCATCTATCTCATCGAGAATCTGGAGTTGGAAGCGCTGGCTGCGGCGCGTGCCTACGAATTTGCGTTCATCGTACAACCGCTGAAGATCAAGGGCGCCACGGGATCGACGGTGGCCCCCATCGCAATTCGCTGAAGGGTGGTGGTTTTGGCGTGCCGATCAAATGCCACGCTGCTAGTCATCACAGCAGCGTCAAATCGGAGTAACTCGCGCCGCAAGAATTAGAAAGGTAGCCCAAAAGTACAAACCGCCAGACGATCTGTGCAAACGTGAAAACTTTAAAGGATAGTACTAGCGAGACTTGTTGGAGAAGGGTGACATGCTCAATCGGAGAGCGTTCTTAAGATATGCCGCGGCAGCGTCCGCCGGAGTGGTCTGCGTCGGTTGCGGAATAAGACAGGCGTTCGGTCAACCGGCGAGCGGCCCAACACGCCGCGAGGTTACTATTGGCGGCCGTCGCGTCAGAACCGTGGACGTGCACGCGCACTGTGCGGTGCCGGCTGTGCTTGACGTTGTCAAGAGCACGCCCTTAGAGGGGCCAGCACGGCGACAGCTCGAGGGAAACCTTGGCTTCCCGGTTGCGGCTGCGCGCGTCTCGGACATGGACAAAGACGGTATCGATGTGCAAGTGCTCAGCATCAATGCTTTCTGGTACGGGGCGGACCGCGACCTCGCTCGCCGCATGTTCGATGTCCAGAGCCAACAGCTCGCGGAGATGTGCAAGGCGATTGCGGGTCGCTTCTTGGGCTACACACCGGTGTCATTGCAGTTTCCCGAGCTCGCCGCGGAACAGCTTGAACACGGCATGAAACAATTGGGATTCGTAGGCGCCGCCATCGGCGGAAGTGTCGAGGGCGAAGAAATCGCCGCGCCCAAGTTCGACCCCTTCTGGAAAAGGGCCGAGGAGCTGCAGGCGCTCGTCTTCATCCATCCGCAGACCGCTCCGCTATCAACCGGGATCGCCAAGCGGATCCAGGGCAGCGGCGCGCTCGGCAACGTGATCGGCAATCCGTTAGAAACGTCGCTCGCGCTTGCCCATCTGATCTTCGAGGGGACGCTTGACCGCTTCCCGAACGTGAAAATCTGCGCGGCACACGGCGGCGGCTTCCTGCCGTCCTACGCCGCCCGAATGGACCACGGCTGCGCCGTTTTTCCGGACCAGTGCAAAGGGCCAACCTTGAGGAAAAAGCCAAGCGAGTATTTGAAGCAACTCTATTTTGATTCCCTGGTCTTCACTTCCGAAGCGCTGCGGCACCTGGTGAACGAACACGGCGCGAGCCAGATCATGATTGGAACAGATTACGCGGTCCCTTGGGTAAAGGGACCAGTCGATCATGTTCTCAAAACGCCTGGATTGAGCGATGCCGAGCGGATCGCGATCTTGGGCGGCAACGCCGCCAGGCTGATCAAGGTTCCGAACTGAGCCACATCGTTATTGCAACGTCGAATGGATCCCAGAACAGCTTGACAGCGAACTTCGGTTTCGACTAACTTCTGGACCATTCCCGGCTGGGTTTCCCAACCCGTCGCGTCTCCGAATTCATACCTTCACCCGGGCTGGTTTCCCAGCAGGGGGCAATTCCTCTCGAGGTCGGCACATGAAGTTCCTATCATTCATTTAACCGTCGCCGCCGCAAGCAGAATGCGGTTTGCAGCGAACGACAAGGAGGGACCGATGACACGCATCTTCCAGGCAGCTTGGGTGATTCTGGGTCTCATATGGGCTCAGTTAGTGGCAGCGGAACCGAGTCTGAAGGATTTGGCGGCGCGAACGGAGGTGCGCGCCATTGAAACACTCACCCTGACGGATCAGCAGTTCTTGACCGGTGACAAGGATGGCAAAGCAGTGACGATCGCCGGCCAATTGCGATTTCCCCAGGGCGTTTCTGGTCGGCTGCCTGTCGTCATGCTCCAGCATGGCTCAGGTGGCCCCAACGGCGGCCACGAGCTTTGGACAAAAACTTTCAACGAGATGGGGATTGCGTCATTTCTCGTCGACAGCTTCTCGGGACGTGGGCTGACCAGTACGTCCACCAACCAGGCACTGCTCGGTCGTCTCAACATGGTCCTCGATGGCTACCGTGCCTTCGACATGCTCGCCAACCATCCACGCATCGATCCGGGCCGCATCGCGGTGATGGGATTTTCACGCGGCGGCCAGTCCGCGCTCTATTCGAGTATGAAACGGTTCCAACAGATGTGGAATCCGCGCGCCGCCTTTGTGGCTTACATTCCTCTCTACGCCTCGTGCAGCACTACGTTCATCGGCGACACGGATTTGAGCCCGGCACCCATTCGGCAGTTCCATGGCTCTGCCGACGATTACGTTCCGGTAGCTCAGTGCCGTCCATACTTCGAGCGGCTGCGGGCTGCTGGACGCGACGTACAGCTCACCGAATATCCTGACGCACATCACAGCTACGACAATCCGTTAGGCAACAAGACACCAACAGTGTCCAAAGGCTCACAGAGCGTACGCGCGTGCAAGCTCAAAGAGGAGCCGCTGGGAACGATCATCAATGCCGAGACTGGTCAACCTTTTACCTACCAGGATCCCTGCGTCCAGACCGATCCTCACACGGGTTACAACGAGTCGGCGGCAAACGCGACGCGCAAGGCGGTGAAAGAGTTTGTGCGGACTGTGTTCAAGCTCGAACCATGAAACCATCCGGACAAAATAGAAAAATTCTATTACCCAGTATTCCGGTGCGGTGCAGAATGCAAAAACTCGGCAATGACTTAATCGTCTACATTAGGAGGAGATCACAATGAAAAACTTGTCTCTCACCATCATGGGACTGTTTGTTATCGGAGTCTCCATTTTCGGCTGCTCACAGCAAATGGCTGATAAAAAGGACGCTGGGTGGAACACGCTTCTTGATGGTTCCAACCCCAAAACCCTAGACAATTGGAACCGTGTCGGCGATGCCAACTGGCGCGCCGAGGACGGCGCGATCGTGGCTGACAAGGGCAAGGGTGGCCATCTCGTCTCGAAGAGCTCTTACAAGGACTTCCAGATCCGGGCGGAGTTCTGGGCGGATCCCACCACTAACAGCGGCATTTTCATTCGCATTTCCGATCCTAAAAGTATCAACTCCAAGAGCGCCTACGAGGTGAATATCTACGACCAGCGCCCAGAGCCGGAGTATGGCACTGGGGCTATCGTCAATGTTGCCAAGGTATCTCCCATGCCCAAGGCTGGCGGCAAATGGAACACATATGAAATCACGGCCAAGGGCACGCAGTTGACCATCGTGCTCAACGGTATCAAGACCGCCGATATCCAGCACGGCCAGTTCCCTGAGGGACCGATCTCCCTCCAGTTTGGCAACCGTGACAAGGAACCCGGCGGCCCCATCAAGTGGCGCATAGTGCAGATCAGACCGCTGTAGCCCGCACAATTCGAGTAAGGCACGAGGGCATGGGAACGTTCGGTCAAAGACAATTCGCAGAGAGGATCAAACCATGTTGTCACGACGCAGCTTCCTCAAGAGCACTCTTGGCGCAGGTGTGGTGCTGGCGGGCGCAAGGCTCGCTCCCGCAGCGGACCAACCCGTCCGGCGCCGAACGATCGTCGATTCGCAGGTTCATTTGTGGAAGGCTGAATCGCCGGACTGGCCCTGGGTGCCGGGCGCCAAGCCCCAGTTACCCGAGCCGTTCACGATCGAGAAGTTTGTGCCGATGATGGACGACGCCGGTGTCGATCGCGCCGTCATCGTCCCGCCCTCATGGCCAGGCGATCGCAACGACTACGCGCTGGAGGCAGCCAAGCGATATCCCGATCGCTTCGCGGTCATGGGCCGTATCCCGCTCCAGAATCCCCAATCTGCCACTCTCCTACCGAAATGGAAGGAGCAGCCGGGGATGCTCGGCGTGCGCGTCACTTTCAATACCCCCACGATGATTGGCTGGCTGTCGGATGGTACCGCCGACTGGTTCTGGCCGGCGGCCGAGAAGGCCGGACTTCCCGTCATGTGCCTTGCGTTCGGCCTGCTGCCGAAGTTCGCACCGATCGCAGAGCGCCACCCGGGGCTCACGCTAATCATCGACCACATGGGCGTGAACGCAGTCATGGCGACGGAGAAAAGAATCCCGGCCGGGATCGACCAGGCCGTCGCGCTCGCCAAATACCCGAACGTCAGCATCAAGATGTCGGCGGCTCCCAACATGTCGCTCGAGTCCTACCCGTTCCGCGACGTGACCGTGCACTTGCGCCGCGTGTTCGACGCCTACGGCCCGCAGCGCTGCTACTCGGGAACCGACCTGACGAACTCGTTCGCCAAGGCCACCTATCGCCAGCGCATTACCCATTTCACCGAGGAGCTGAGCTTCCTCACGGAGAGCGACAAGGACTGGGTGATGGGACGCGCGATCCTCGAGCGCCTGAAGTGGGCCTAAAATGGAACGCAACATCCTCTGATCAGCGCAGTGTTAACCAGGCATTTCTTCGGGAGAAAGCCATGGAGAACAGCGAACGGCGCGTCTTCATTAAAGCTAATCCCTGAAAATTTTCTTGCAGTCGTTCTGTTCAAGATTCGAAAAGTAAGGTCTCGCAGCCATTCTAGAGAGGAGGTGCGTCATGTCGTCGCAAGAGAAAGCTATTAACCGTCGCCGATTTTTACAGTTCATGGCAGCCAGCCCGCTGTTCGCTTATGGGGGTTTTTCGGCCTTTGCGGGCGAAGGCCCGACCGCTGGTACGAAACTGCCCGACCCCATCCCTTGGGCGCCGCTAAGGACGGAAGACCTCATCAAGAGCCCCAAAGAGGCGATCAACGTGTTCGACTTCGAGCCGGTGATGCGACACAACGTGCCGCCGGCCCATTTCGGCTACATGGCCTCGGGCGTCGACGATGAGATAACTCTGCGGGCGAATCGCGAGGGCTTCCTGAAATTCCAATTGCGCCCGCGCCGTCTGGTCGATGTCAGCAAAGTCGACATGAGCACCGAAATTCTCGGCGTGAAATACGATAGCCCAATCATCATCGCACCAGTGGGCGGGCAGAAAGCCTTTTACTCGGGCGGCGAGATCGATGTCGCCAAGGCGGCGAAAGTCGGAAACCATCTGCAGATTCTGTCCACCGTCACCACCAGCTCGGTGGAAGATGTCACCGCCGCGCGCGGCGCACCGATCTGGTATCAGCTCTACGCCACGAATAAATGGGAAGTCGCCAAAGCCTTTGTGACACGCGCGGAAAAGGCAGGGTGCCTCGCCGTAGCGGTGACTGTCGATCGCGTTGGTGGCCGCAATCAGGAAACCTTGGCCCGCCTCCAGCGCACCGACGCGCGCGAATGTTCGGCTTGCCACGACCGAAGCAGCCTACAATCTAACCTTAGGCGAAGGCCTATGTATGACGGCGTCGACCTCACGGGGCTCACCTTGGGTGGCAACCTGTCCTCCGCCATGACCTGGGACTTTTTCAAGCGGCTGCGCGATACGACCAAAATGAAGATCGTGATCAAGGGCATTCTCGCCCACGAAGATGCCAAGCTCGCCGCCGATGCCGGCATTGATGCGATCATCGTCTCGAACCACGGCGCGCGCTCCGAGGATAGCGGGCGGTCGACCATCGACGCCCTGCCGGAAATCGTCGAAGCGGTTGGGGGCCGGATGCCAATTCTAATCGACAGTGGCTTTCGCCGCGGTACCGATATCGTCAAAGCGCTGTGCATGGGTGCGCAGGGCGTGTGCATCGGACGCCCGTATATCTGGGGTCTCGGCGCATTCGGCCAGACTGGGGTCGAGCGCGTGTTAGAGCTTTTGCGCATCGAGCTGCGCGCCATCATGCAGCAGATCGGCGCGCCATCAATCAAGCATCTCACGCCGACCATAGTGCGGCGGGCTTGAATCTGAGTCGCGCCAAATTCTCACGGCATAGTTCCGATACGCCGAAGCTTGCGGTAAGTTATTCGTCTAAATCAAAAATCCTAACAAAGCTGGAGCAACTTAGACATCGCATATGGAATCCTATCTGAATTCAGCGAAATTATTAGCCTTGCTGGTTTCGCTCGTCGCGTTGGCAGCCGGCGCGGCATCCGCGCAAAACGACAACAAAGAACTAATCGCCAAAGGCGAATATGTTTTTTCCCTCGCGGCCGGTTGCGCTTGCCACAGTGACCCAAAGGGCACGCCGCATGCGGGCGGAAGGCCGTTTCCGATTCCTTTCGGCACGGTTTACAGCACCAACCTCACCTCGGACAAAGAGACCGGTCTCGGCGGCTGGACCGACCAACAGATTGCTGACGCTATCACCAAAGGGGTAACCCGCGACGGGGGTAGAACCTTGCCGCTGATGCCTTACGGTCCGTATTCGGGAATGGCACAAGACGATCTCAAGGGGTTGATTGTGTTCTTGCGCACGCTGAAGCCGGTGCGAAAGCCGACGCCGGAATTGCAGACGTCGGTTCCTATGCTTCGCAGCGTTGCCGCCGAAGGATGGCTAAAGGCCTTTGGACAGTTTTTCACTTCACCGGCCACCGCGCCGCAGGGCGGTATTGAGCGCGGCAAATACTTAACCGAGCATGTCTCGATCTGTGGCGATTGTCATACGCCGCGAAGCTCCATCGGTGTGCCGAATCGGTCGATGTACATGGCGGGTGCGGGCAAAGACATTGGTCCCCTTGGCGAGCGCGTCCCGAACATCACTCCCGACAAGGAGACTGGGATTGGCACCTGGAAGCGCGAAGAAATCGCCGATTTGATAATTACCGGTACGAAGCCCGACTTGGATTACGTTCGCGGACTTATGTACGATGCGATTCAGGGCACCTCCCACGGCTATCGTCAGATGAGTCGTGAGGACGCTCTGGCGATCGCGGATTATCTTAAGTCGATCCCGGCGATCAAGAATAAAGTCAAGTGATGGGTTGTTGACACTTCAAGCGCATACAGTTACCGCAATTGAACCACGCCTGCAAAGTTCAAAAATCCACCATCCGAAAGTCTTCCGTGACCTGACCGTGACCGTTTCTCTGCGGCAGCGATCGGCGCCAACGAGGGCTATCTTTCAGGTAGGAGTCGTAACCTGAGTGTCGCGACGGCTGCAGCTTTTTACGCCGAGATTATCTGCGCAATAACCTGTAAACCAAAATCAGTTGTCATTGCCACTGATAGTGGATAGGGTGTTAAAAAATCGCAATACCCGGCGGTTCACTGTCTCTCATGGCGTTCAACGCTGTGACTTCGCGCTTTCAACGCATGCTCCGTGCACATTGAATTGGCGGTCGCCGGCCCAGAGGAAAAATTACCACCGTTCATAAAAGGAGGTATTCAATGCAATGGCACAAAGTTTGGCGCGCAACATCGGTGGGGGGGCTGGCGCTAACTCTAATCGCCGGCTGCGCGCGCGTTAGCACACAGGACGTACTGATGCGCGGGCCAGGTCTGCCCAAACCGGAGTTGATCATCGTCCATGACTATCAGGTATCTCGGGATGAGGTTCAGCTCGACAGTGGCATCGGTTCGCGCATCGAACGTTTGGTTCAGGGCACACCGGAGGAACAGGATCGAGTCAAGCTGGAACAATCGGTGGTGAGGGCAGGAACTGCAACCCTCGTCGAAGAAATTCGCAAGCTAGGTTTGCGCGCGGAGCCTGCGACGATGGCGTCGCCAGGCCTGGGTTCCACGCTGTCGGTCGAAGGACAGATCCTGTCTATCGACGAGGGCAACAAAACACGACGCCTAATGATCGGCTTTGGCGCCGGAGCGAGCGAAGTGCGGACCCTCACTCAGGTTTACGAGGTCACTGGCGGCGAGCATCGTCTCGTCGATGACTTCTACACAACCGCCAAGAGTTCGCGCAAGCCGGGCTTGGGGCCGATGAGTGGCGCGGGAGCTGCGGCGGGTCGCGCTGCCACGACTGCGGCTGCGTCGGCGGGAATCGGTTTTGCCAGCGAGCGTTCTCAGACGGCCGAGGCCGATGCTCAGCACGCAGCTCGCGAGATCGCCAAGGAGCTCGCGAAGTTCTTTGTCGAACAAGGCTGGATCACCCAGGACACCGCCAACAAACTCTTCTGGGACCGTTAAGTCCGGATTCCCGCAGTTGCGATCGACAGAAAGCGCGAGGCGCAACCCTTCCGCAGCAAAGACGATGGGTTTCTGCCTTTGAGCAGACTTCGATCGGCGGTGCTACGAGGGAATGTTGAGCTTCATGTCAACGACGTGCGAGAGCGCAAAATGACTTTGCAACTTCACAGTCGGACGCCTTCGCTGCTCCAGGATTCCGCCTCGCTCCCGGCATTTTCGGTTTTACTGCGGAATCCGGGTTAAGCGGCGCGAAAGTCATTTTTTCGGCGGTCGGAGAAACAGACTTAGCAAAGCCGAGGCGAAGAGCATGCCGATGAAGATACTGAAGGAAAGATAATAGCTTTGGGTGTGGTCAAAAAGCAGGCCGAAAAATGGCGGTCCACCGGCGGAGAAGAGACTGGTCAGCAGCGAGCCCATGCCGCGGACAGTTCCGAGGGAGATACGTCCGAAGTAATTCGCCCAGATCATTTCCGCCAGGATGGAGGTTCCGCCCATGCCGATGCCGTATAGAAAGAAACCGGCGTAGAGAGCAACGACACTAGAGTCGGACAGCGCCCATAAAATCCCCACGGCTTGAATCAGAAACTTCGCCATGATGAGCCTGCCGAGATTCCAACGCTCGGCGAGGAGTCCCCAAACCATGGGCGTGCTGAACTGCATGAACGCTATGGTGCTCATGACGAATGCCGCGACCATCGCCGGATGACCTTGATCACTCACAAAAGAGAAGACGTGAAGGTTCAGGCCGGTTACACCGACATGAGCAACACCAAAAGTGATAACGACAAGCCAGAAGGCGGGAGTACGAAGAGCCTCACCGCGACTCCACGTGACATCATCGATTGCGCTTCGAACGGCTCTCGCTGAACTTTTTTCTTTAGCAGGTAGACTGTTATCACCATGAGCAAAGGCTCCGTCCGGCAAGAGTCCCATGTCTTCAGGGCGGCGGCGCATAAAGAGCAGGGCAGGTCCGACGACCAATCCCAGAGTCACCAGGCCGAAGACGGTCCAAGCTCCGCGCCATCCGGTGTGCAAGATGAGCGAGGCGGCGAGGATTGGCATACCGACTTTGGCTAGGCCATGGCCCATGCCCGCAAGAGCGAGGGCGCGGCCGCGCATGCGGACAAACCAGCGGGAGATGGAAACATTGACGACCATCGACCCCATGAGTGAGTCGCCCGGGCTGACAAGGAGCCAGCGAAAAAGCGCAAACTGCGAAAAATTTTGCGCCTGGCCGAGGAGCAGAAAGCCAGCTCCGGAAATCAAGCCGCCGGCGGCCATCAGCCATCTTCCGCCATGCCGATCCAGCAGAGTCCCGACCAGCGGCGCTGCCGCGGCGCCAATGAGAATCTCTCCTGAACGGATCAGGGAAAAGACTCCGCGCGAGATTCCCAGGTCGCTCGAGAGCGGTTTCAGAAAGACGCTTAAAGTGCTCGAGATCGAGAAGGCGGAAGCGATGTGGGCGAGAAAACCGATGGCGACAATCGTCCAGCCGTAAAAGAACTTTGACTCAGTGGTTGCTTGCTCCGCGGTGGTCGAGAATCGCACTACTTGCCTTGTATCAAGGATCGGATCGAGACTACAAGACGACGCGGTTCACAATCTGCTGTTGTCCCGTTCCGTAAATGTCGAAGGAAGAGTTGGAAGGGAAATTTTTCACCGATCTGTCGACGTCCCGGTGTTACTCCGTCAATATTTTTCTTTACTCACCTCGGGCGGTTGATTTAGAATCTCATTCAATCTTGCCGTAAATCCTTGATCACCTTTGCCCTAGCTCGGCCATCACCTCGTTGACGAAACGCAGATCCATATATTCGGCGGCCCTTCGCTTTGGCTTGGTATTTAATGCAATCGCTTGCCACTGTGCCATCAACTCGACCCCTCGCTCGGTGGGCACCGGTACGAGAGCCTCCCGAATCATGTGATAGGCATCCAAGGCAGCGTCGCGGTTCATCCCGAGGCGCGTCGACATTATTTGCAAAGCATCTTCGGGATTATCGCGGGTATAAAGCACGGAGCGGACGATAGCGCGGACCATCCGTTTCACCATCTGCGGATTTTCTTTGATGGTCTTGCTTGTGGCGGCCAGGCCTGTGAACGCCGTATCTTTGAACACGTCGGCGAGGCTGACGAGTCGTTTCATGCCTGACTTCATCGCTAAAAAATCGGCGGGCGGCGCCAGTAAGGCCGCTGAAATAATCCCTTGTTTCAGCGCGGCGATCTTGGGTTCGTTGCCGGGTAGACTGATGTATTCCACATCCTTGTCGGGATTGATCTTGTTGAGTTCCAACAGGGCTTTGGTGCCGGCGGCAGTCGATCCGCCAAACGTGACTCCGATCTTCCTTCCCTTGAGATCGGCGATCTTATAGATGTCGGGCGACACGATCATAGAAAACGTCGGGCGACCCACTTGCTGGGCCAAGAGCATGATGTCATTGCCTTCCCACACCGCAGGCATTTGTGGCCCCACGGAAAAAATGAAATGAATCTGATTGGCGAGCAGTGCTTGCACTGCGGTCGAAGCACCGCGTACGAAGACCAGCTCAAGATCCAACCCCTCGCGCTTGTAGAAGCCCTTTTCCTGCGCCACCATCATCGGGAGTATCTGAACGCTAGGCGAAGGAAATGCGCCGCGGACCGATTGGCTCTCGACTTGATCAACCGCAACGAAGAAACAGGCAATCGAAATAACCAAAGCCAACCACATAGAATCTCCTTTAAGTGAAAAAGCTGACGGAGCGGTAGAGAGTCCGATGTCTTTCAAGCACACACGGGGTCATTTGTCTAGCAATCGTTTCATCCGTTCAACGACATCCGGGGGTTGTGCTATGACTTCGCGGGCGAGTGTTTCTAGCTCGTCACCGGCGACGGGATCGATATCCAATTTCCGTTCTCTGGCTTGAGCTTGAAAATCCGGGTCGGTCAAGGTTTTTTTGAAGGCACCCTGAAGTATTTTCGTTCGGTCCGGCGGCAACCCAGGCGAGCTAACGTAGGGTCGGCCAAAGGCTCCGACCGCCAGTATGATCGTTGCGAGGCGCTTGCCTGTGTCAGGAGTCTTATATTCGTTCATGAGTTCCCAGATGGTCGGTACATCAAGCAACCTGGGGTCGCGCTTTTTGCCGGTTTGTATCAATACGCGGACAAAACCATTCCTTGACCAGGTGATGAGCGGTTCGCGTCCAAAGAGAGTTTCCAAGGAAATACCGCGGCATTGGATCTCACCTCGCTCAACGGCCAAGTCGACCTCTGGACCATCCTTGTAGCCGGTGAGCGTATTGAATTTTGCTCCCAGGGTTTCTTCCAACAGGTTTCCAACATAGTAGCCTGTCGAAGCCGTCCCGGTGGCCCCGCACTTTGGTGGAACGTTTGCCTTACGAACATCGTCAAGTGTTTTGTAAGGAGTGTCAGTGCGGATATAAATGATCTGTTCGACCTGGGTCGGCGTGCCGAGCCAGGTAAACTTTGGCCAATCGAACTGAACTTCTTTTCTCCTCACCAGCTGATCGAAATAGAGTCCAGCCCGAATCCCTCCGAGGGTTAGCCCATCGGGTTTGGCGACTTTGAAAACATAGTTGGCCGCAATCATCGCCCCGGCGCCGGGCATATTCTGAACGACGATGTTTGGATTCCCGGGAATATACTTAACTAGATATTGGGCGATCATCCGCGTCCATGCATCATCGACGCTACCTGCGCCGTAGCCGGCGATGATTCTTATTGTTTTGTCTTGATAGAACGGCGCTTGGGCTAGCGCATCGACACTCGAAAGAGAGACGAGAGCGAGCCATAAGAAGATTCTGTTCATAGAAACCCCCTTGCGCATGCTTCGTTGCTGGCGATCATATCCAGTTTGTCACGAAGTGTACAAGCGAGTTCACTGTTGAATCGCAAAGTGAAAAGACCCCCCGCACACGAGCTAGGAAGTGGCGATCCTTATCCCTATATAGGAGTTTTTGTAAGAATTTGTTCGTTCTTTGCCTTTAGGCTACGAAAATGGTAGGGAGTTTGAGTCTCCTAAAACAGATATGCCTGAGCTGATGAACACCCGGGAAGTCGCCCACTACCTGGGGATTAATGAGAAGAAGGTCTATTTCCTTGCCAAGTCCGGCAAGATCCCTTGCACGAGGGTTACGGGGAAGTGGACTTTCCCGAAGAAGTTGATCGACCAGTGGATTGAGGAGAGCGCTGCCGGTCTTGTTGCAAGAAAAGCCAGCGCCGAAGAACGGGTGTTTCTGTTAGCCGCGGGAAGCGATGACCCAAGCCTCGGGATCCTGCACGATCTCTACGAAGCGCAAACCCAGCCGGCGGCGTTTTTCATGACAATCGTAGGCAGTACTGACGGCCTCGCGGCGATCCGCAGCGGCGTCGCGGACTTTGCCACGGCTCACTTGTTGGAGCCGCGGCGGGCCAACGCGAATGAGAAGGAGTTTAGATTGTTCCCCGCCGATGCGGTGATAGTCGAGCTTTTCTATCGCGAGCTGGGGCTGCTCGTGTCGCCGGGTAATCCCAAAGGCATCAAATCCATCCGTGACCTAGCTCGACCGAAGCTACGAATTATCAATCGCCAGCGCGGCTCGGGAACACGGATCTATCTCGATCAGGAACTTGCGCGAGCCCGGTTAGATGTCAAAAAGATCTCCGGCTACGACACCGTAGTCTCGACTCACCTCGAGGTGGGCCTGAAGGTTCTTGGGGGCGTTGCCGATGTTGCCCTGGCAACTCGGACAACAGCGAAATTGCTCGGGCTCGATTTTATCTCTCTCACCCGCGAGCGTTTCGACGCCGTGATACCCAAAGAACGTTTCTTCTCGCGCGGCATCCAGGTCCTACTTGGAACCCTCGGCTCTCGGGAGTTCCGCCAACAAGTTCAGGCGTTGGGTGGATACGATGCTTCGGAGTCGGGACGAATCATCACCTCGAACTAGTTTGAAAGGAGAAGGCTATGCGGCGCCAAAACAACTTGCTATTTCTCGCAGTTTTCCTAAGTGGCTTGATCCTAGGTCCGACCGCACAGGCGGCTGAACCGAAGGACAAGAATGTCATTCTTTCAACGACGACGAGCACCCAGGACTCTGGCTTGCTCGATGTTCTGGTCCCGTTGTTTGAAAAGCAGACGGGATACTCCGTCAAAACGGTCTCCGTAGGGACGGGTCAGGCATTAGCCATGGCGGTCAAAGGCGATGCCGATGTGGCGCTGGTCCATGCGCCGAGTTTGGAGAAAAAATACGTCGCCGACGGAAAACTGCTGAACCGGCGCCTGGTGATGTACAACGATTTCGTCATTATCGGACCCAAGGAGGATCCGGCGAAGATCAAGTCGGCGAAAACGGCTCTTGCGGCGCTGAAGCTTATCGAGCAATCCAAATCCCCATTCGCGTCCCGGGGCGACAATTCGGGCACGCACAATCTCGAGAAGACGCTGTGGAAGGAAGCGGGCATCCAGCCGCAAGGCGACTGGTACATCGAGGCAGGCCAGGGAATGGGAGCGACCCTGAACATTGCCAACGAGCGCAACGCCTATACCATCACCGACCGCGGAACCTTGCTAGCGCTCAGCAAGCGCGTGAATCTGCCGATTTTGATCGAAGGCGACAAAGCGCTTTTGAACATTTATTCGGTCATGGAGGTGAATCCCGCCAATGGCCCACGGGTTAATACCGCGGGTGGCAAAGCGTTCGCCGACTTCATGGTCGCTCCGCAGACGCAAAACGTGATCAAGAACTTCGGCGTGGAGAAATTTGGCCAGTCATTATTCGTGCCCGTCGCCGGCAAGAAAGAAGAAGAGCTCGGAGCCTAAGATGGAGGTGATTTGGCAGGGGATCGCCAGAGCATTCGAGCTGGTTTTCGGTTTCGATGCCGAAGTGTGGGCGATTACCTGGCTCTCGCTCAAGATCTCGGGCAGCGCGACCTTCATCTCGCTTGTACTCGGTGTGCCCTTGGGCATCGCGCTGGCGCTCATAAGATTTCCTGGGCGCAACACAACAGTTGCTTTGATCAATACC
>Ga0081455_10001450_pt1 | contig 29329 bp, 29 predicted proteins | sample TabmetS3T2R1_FD_70207 | JGI IMG/M metagenome (GOLD analysis project Ga0081455, IMG submission 70207) | Tabebuia heterophylla rhizosphere microbial communities from the University of Puerto Rico - S3T2R1 | ecosystem: Host-associated > Plants > Roots > Rhizosphere ... | reverse complement strand
GATTTTGACGCAATTGTATTGCCCGGTGGATTTGCTTACGGCGATTATCTGCGCTGCGGCGCAATTGCGCGCTTTTCGCCGATCATGAAAGCAGTGATTCGTGATGCGCAGGCGGGCAAGCTCGTCCTCGGGACCTGTAACGGATTTCAGGTTTTGTGCGAAGCCGGCCTTTTACCAGGTGCGCTGGTTCGCAATCGCTCGCTGCGTTTCGTCTGTGAAATGGTGACAACTCGCGTCGAAGTCGACGACTCACCATTCACGCACGGTTGTCAAAAGGGTTCGCTCCTTCGGTTGCCAGTGGCGCACGGCGAAGGCTGCTTCTTTGCGGATGGTGCGACACTGGAAGAGCTTAATGCAAATCAACAAGTAATTTTGCGCTACTGCGATAGCGAGGGTCGCGTTGCGCCGGAAGCAAATCCAAACGGATCGATTGAAAATATCGCCGGTATTTGCAATCGCGACCGGAATGTGTTCGGACTCATGCCTCATCCTGATCGCGCATCAGACGCGCGGCTTGGTAGTATGGATGGTGCGAAGATCTTCCGGTCAATGATGCAAACGATTGAGACTGCGGGTTGTAGGGCGTCTGTGTCAGACGCCGTCCTTAATGGCGTTTCACAGAAACGCCCTACAATGGTCGCGTGACTCTGTTTATCACGGGGGACTGATACGGGCGTAGGCAAGACGTACACCGCGGCACGGCTTCTGCATTTATTGCGGGCATCGGGCGCCTCCTGTACAGGGATGAAACCGATTTGCTGCGGAGACCGTCAAGATGCGGAGCTCCTACTCGCTGCAGGTAGTGATGGCCTGACTATCGACGAGATCAATCCGGTTTGGTTGAAAACGGCTGCGGCACCGATGGTGGGTAGCTTGACTGAGAAAGTGAATATCGATGTCGATCAGATCCTCGGTGCCTTCCATTTCCTAAAGGACCGGGTTGAACACGTCATCGTGGAAGGGGCGGGCGGTTGGATGGTGCCGATTCATCTCAATCATACGGTTCTCACGGTGCAAAACATTCTGGGGCGCGGATTACGCTGCGCGGGATTTGTATGAACAACATTCACGAAATCAGCGATGTCGCCGCCCTAACAAATGCTGACATTCTCAGCGAAATTCTTGATGTTCCGATACTTGCCGAACTAGGGGAAAACCTTACCGAATTGCCTACGGACTGGCGACTTATGATTAATTCGATAATCGGCTGACAGCGTGTTGCACCGATACAGGAGTGTCAAAAAAACGAACACATTGAGGTGCTCTATCAACCCGGTTCCACTGGGGAATGGAAGATGGCATTCCTGTTGCTCTCTTAATCCACAAAACAACGCTTATTTTATGCTTTTACAAAAAACCTTACACATGAGCCAATCGGTCCCAGAGTGCGAAGCACGTCTGGCCAGTATTCAGTCATATCGGCGGCAGTTTTTAATGGTAACGCGGGCGACTGTGACTTCGTCCAAGACCGTCGATTTCAGCTTTCGGGGCCCGTTCGGTTTTGAGGCACACACCGTGCTGCTGTCGGTTGACAGCGATTCGCCCGATCAATATGCGTTTGAGTCAGCAGGTGGAAATATTGCACTAATGGGCATTGTTGATTTCGCTGAGATTCGGCCAAACTGCACTGAAGTTACTCTGGCTTTTCACTACGAGATCAAGAACAAACTGTTTGCATGGCTGGATCGCCGCTTGCATTTCGTGGATAGCATTGTGACAGCCGAGCTGCGCAGTATTCGTGCGCACTTCGAAGGAATCGCAGCCAGCTACCTTGAGCATTCGCGCGTTTTGCCCCTGTTCCAGACGGCCACGGCCTGAACACCTAATCATCCAAGGAAGCAAAGGCCAACGTTCTTCCGGCTCGGTTTTTGTAAGGATCACCGGACTCGCACGGCGCGTTTTCTGTCCAGGCGAAGCGTCTGACCGGGCTTAAGAGTTATTGTTGCCTTTGGATCGCGAATCTTCGCGCCGTCGAGCTCTACGCTTCCCTGTTTAATCAGTCGTGAGACTTCGCTGTGTGATTTTTCCAGGTTGAAGACTTCCCGATAAACTCTTGCAACGAGGGCTACGGCCGGCCCGTCCCCCCCGGAAGTCGCTGAAAACTCAGGGAGATCGGCATGTTCCAAATCGCGTTTACTGAAGCGAGTGTTCCACTCATCAACTGTTTTTTTGGCTGCAGCTGGCGAGTGATACGTTTGCACGATTTCAAACGCGAGCAGTTTTTTCGCTTCGAGTGGGTGCAAATCAGCTGGAGGAGTACTTCCAAGGAGCAAGTCATAATAGCGCGCCATCAAATCGTCTGAGATGCTCATCAGTTTTCCGAACATCTCAGCGGCAGGTTCCTTGATTGCGATAAAATTGCCGAGGCTCTTGCTCATTTTCTTGGAGCCATCCAGTCCTTCGAGAATTGGAAGTAGAAAAACGACTTGCTGCGGCAGACCTTCTTCTTTTTGAAAATCACGTCCGATTAAGATGTTGAAAAGCTGGTCGGTTCCTCCGAGCTCGACATCGGCCTTCACCATTACCGAATCCCACCCCTGCATGATTGGATATTGAATTTCGTGGGCTCGAATCGGGTGCTGGTTATCGATTCTCGTTTTGAAGTCTTCGCGCTGCAACATCTGCTGCAACGTCACACGACTGTTGAGCCGAATGACATCTTCAAACGACATGGAACGAAACCAGTCTCCATTGCAGACGATTTCTGTCCGCTCCGGATCGAGAATCTTAAAAGCCTGCTCGCGGTAGGTCGCCGCATTCCTCTGCACTTCATCATGGGTTAATTGTGGCCGTGTGACAGACCGACCACTCGGATCCCCAATCATTCCCGTGAAATCGCCGATGATGAGAATTGCCTGGTGTCCCAAGTCTTGAAACTGCCGCAGCTTTCGCAAAACAATGGTGTGCCCGAGGTGAATATCGGAGGTGGTTGGATCGACCCCTAGTTTCACCCGCAGGGGTTGGCCGAGTGCAAGTTTCTCGCGCAATTCGTTTTCGTTAATGATTTGCGCTGCGCCTTTGCTTAACAATGCGAGAGCTTCGTCCGGCTGCATGGTCAACAATAGCGCGGACAGTCTGCGCGCTACTTGTTTTTGTTCAACAGCTCGCGCACTTGATCGATTGTAAGTGGCGCGTTTTGGCGGTTGAGAGACTTTTGGCTTTTACCCTGATCCAGAAAAGGCCGGTTCTCTGCGTAAGCGCGACCGGCAACTTTCTTGTCGGATTGAGGGACATTACGAGGCCCGTGGGCCGGTTGTGTTGGATAAGCTCGAGAATTTCCGACCGCTTGCTGCGAGGAGTTTCCAAAGACGCTGCGATTGCCGTGGAAAGGCTGCGAGTTGAATTGCCGCGTCGAGAATTCACCCTGCTTCGAAAATGTTTTAGCCTTAGGTTTCTTCTCAACGTAAAAGGCACCGACATTTGCCTTTTTGTTTATCGACGTTCCATCAGCGCTGAATTTTTTCTTTTGCTCGCTGCTTTGTAAAGTCATATCGGGTCTTAGCAGACGATCCACCAGCTTCTGTTCTTGATCCTGAGCGCGCAGGCAGGATCCAGCAGCCAGAAGCAACACCGAAATGGTCAGCAATCTTCCCACCAAGCGAGGCTGCCGAAATCACGATGCGTTTGTAAAGCAAATTGTCTGCCCTCACCTCTAACGCTTCAATTTCGCTGTAGCCGCCTCCCTGTGTTGTCGAGACGCTCTGGCGGGTTAGTATCGACAGGGCAACGGGCTGTAATCGTGCGTAGGGGACTGGCTTTTTGTTGTGTTTGATCGTCGTCCCAGAGAATATGCCTGCATGTCTGATCACGTTTACAAAAAGATTGAGGTAGTTGGTTCTTCGCCCAACGGCTTTGAAGAGGCGATAAAAAACGCGCTGGCTCGCGCTGAAAAGACCGTGCGCAACGTGCGCTGGTTTGAGGTGACCGAGACTCGTGGAGATGTCGAGAACGGCAAAGTCGGTCACTGGCAGGTGACACTCAAGATTGGGTTTACGCTGGAGGGATGAACCGTGGCAGGTGTATCAAACGCAGTTCCTTAAAATGGGCAGCCGCGTCAGCGACACACCGTTCGCCAATATCATTTTTCCTCTTGGGCCGCCTGATAAAGCTTCGCGGCACCGTAGATCAGAATTGCGGGCCTTAGCGCCATGACGAGCAATCGAATGAAGCCGCCCACAATTCGGCCTAGTGGTAACCGGTTCAAAACGTAACCCACCACGAATGCGCACAAAAGGGACTGCGCCGGTTTTTCACGAACGTAATCTTCTGTCTCGCTGAGAGCTGTCTCGACCTGTTCTTTCACCCAGTGTAGTCCGCGTTCCGGATATTCGGCAGCAAGTTCGGCAGATAAGCGATCCATTTCGTTTAATGATTCGAATTCCAATCCTGCCCTGCGCGCATCGACCTGTCAACGCAAGGTCAGCCAGATCGAGGTGGCGCCGGTGCCTGCTGGAAAATCGGGCAGCGGAAGAGATCGATGAAACGTTCCGGCGCGACGCGCGGACTTGAGGCCATATCGAGCCATGACTTCCAGTGCATGTGCACGCAATGTGGAGCAATTGGTTGATATCAGGACGTGTCCGTCGCGTTCTGCCAGCTCGAGGGAATCGACGAGCAACCTTTCGAAATCGTTCTCAGCGTGAAACGTCTTTCCTCCCGGAGAACGGGCAAAAGTTGGCGGATCAAGAATAATGACATCAAACTTCTCGCCTTTGCGGGCTAGCCGCGGCAACACGGTCATGACGTCATCGGCAATGAAGCGATGATCTTGCGTTGGCAGGTTGTTCAACAAAAAATTCTCACCTCCGCGCGACAGAGATTTCCTGGAAAGGTCGATATTGACCGTACTTGCGCCTGCGACCGCCGCGTTTACCGAGAAGGAGCAGGTATAAGCAAAGCAGTTCAACAGTCGTTTTGGCGCAATCCGACGGACATAGCTGCGGTTTTCTCTCTGATCGGGAAACAAGCCCACTGAAAAGCCCGCACTGAAGTCGATCCCAAATTTCAGACGTCGCTCGGTAGCGATCGTCTGTAGACTCTCAGCCGGGTCGCCGCATATCAGACGCGGTGGTTCCCGTTGTTCGCTCTTTCGCGGGACGAAACGAGCGAAAACGCGCGCAATTTGAAAATGGGTATCACTGCTCCACTCCTTTAATTCCTGGACGAGCCGCTCACGGACCAGGACTCTTTTAAACGAGATTACGACATCACGGCCAAACCGTTCCGCCCAGCCATCCTCCATCGTGCAAAGCCTGTGCACATCCGTTCCCTCGGCTTGGAAGTCTCGAAACAAGAGTGCATCAATCCAGCCAGGACTCATTTTCGTCGGCCATAATGCAAACGTGCGCTTTCGATACGGCTTAAGCCAAGGGAGCTAAGGGACCGGTTGCCGCTAAAGCCGGGCGTCGCTACACTCCGTCTCCGAATGCAGCAAGTCACCATTCGTGTTCCGGCGAGCACATCAAATCTGGGTCCTGGTTTCGATTGCCTCGGCGTCGCACTGCGCATTTACAATAGCGTAACAATTACCAGGGACCGGTGGCCAGAACAACCACACCTGCAGATCGTCTCGGAGGCCGCGGGCCGATTTTTTAAACAGGTCCGTCGCCGTATGTTTCCGTTTTCTTTTTCAATGATCGAAAGAATTCCCCGTTCGCGGGGCTTGGGCAGCAGCGCAACCGTTCGCCTTGGTATTTTGGATGGGCTCAACCGTCTCAGCGGCTCTCCGCTCGATCAATTGATGCTGTTCAAACTATGCGCCGAATTGGAAGGTCATCCTGATAATGCTGCGCCGGCGATCTTCGGCGGTTTTACAGTCGTAGGGACACCGCGCTGCGGCGTCCGGTCGGCGCAGCGCGCCGACGCTACTGTGCAGCGCTTCATCGTTTCGCCACGGTTACATTTTGTTTTACTTGTGCCAGACCTTGAAATTCCAACTTCGATGGCGCGGAAACTCCTGCCATCCAAAATCTCGCACCCCGCAGCGGTTGAAAATTGTGGAAACGCGTGCGCAATCACTGCGGCCTTCGCCTCAAAAAATTACGAGCATCTTCGGGGCGCATTCGTCGACTTCATCCATCAACCATTTCGCGCAAAACTGATACCTTTTCTTCCCGGGGTCATCGCGGCGGCCGAAAAAGCGGGAGCGCTTGGCGCTTTCCTCAGTGGGAGTGGTTCGACAATCTGCGCCGTTGCATTGCGACATCCACATCGGATCGCTGCCGCAATGAAGCACGCGGTCCGACCTTCATTGTCTCATACAATCGTCGTGCGCGCCGATAACCGGGGCGCGCATGTTATTCGATCACAGGTTACTAATCACTGATTACGATCTATCATGGGGCGCCGGCTTGAAAACCTAGAGCAGTTTGGAATTGACGTTGTGCTCGAACGCCGCCACGGCGTTCGGGCCTCGCTGTTACGCGGGATCCTCTACGCGCTCTCCTTCGCCTACGACCGGCTCGTGCAGCTCCGGCTTTATTTTTACCGGAAAAGAATTTTCCGTGAGCGCGCGCTTGGCGTTCTGGTAATTAGCGTGGGTAACCTGACTGTCGGAGGTACAGGTAAGACGCCGATCGTCGAAAAGATTGCCCGGGCATTACAAACCGGCGGCCGCCGAGTGGCAATTCTGAGTCGCGGTTATAAGAGCGTACCACGCAAACGAAGCTGGTTAAGTCGAGTGTACAAAAGAGAACCTGATCCTCCACGGATTGTGTCCGACGGAACTTCGCTCCTTCTGGATTCACGTACCGCTGGCGATGAGCCTTACATGCTCGCGCATAATTTAAAGAACGTGATCGTCCTTGTGGACAAAGACCGTGTCAAAAGCGGGCTGCATGCCATCGAAAAATGGAAAGTTGATACGTTGCTGCTGGATGACGGTTTGCAGTATCTCCACCTCAAACACCGCCTGGACATCGTCCTTGTGGATCGGCAAGCCCCGTTTGGTAATGAATTTCTCCTTCCTCGAGGCACCCTGCGCGAGGCGCCGCGAAATCTCCGCCGCGCCAGCTATATCTTCATCACGAAAAGCACCGGCGAAGCGAATGATGTTCTGGTGAAGCGAATTCGCCGCTACAATCGCACTGCAGAGATTATCGAATGCGCGCATAAACCGCTATATCTGCAAAATGTATTCACGGGGGAAAAAGTGCCGTTGGAGCGCTTACGTGATGCTTTCATCGGCTCGATCAGTGCCATCGCCGCGCCGGAAAGCTTTGAAGCCGCTTTGGCGAAGCTCGGCGCGCATGTCGATCTGGCCAAGCGTTACATCGATCATCATTACTATTCCGAAGCGGAGCTGATCAGTTTTGTCAAACGCTGTATCCGGCGCGACTTGGAGATGATCGTGACAACAGAAAAGGATTCCGTCCGCATGCCGCGCTTGGCCGAGGCCGACTTGAAGGTGCCCATCTATTTTTTGCGAGTGGAGATTGAAATCCTTAGCGGACACGAAAGCTGGGAACATTGCGTGGCGCGAATTTGTAAACCGCAGCCTCTCCTTCCGCCTGAGCGATTCTTCGCCTGACCATTTGGCATTCCGAGCGAAGTCCAGGAATGGAGCGAGTGGGCGAGCGGACATAGTTGGTTGCGCCGCGAGGGTAGCGGCGAGAGAGTCAGAGACAAACGACTCAATCTCTTAATGTAATGCCCCAAAAAGCCGAGCTAGTCGTAGACGACCGCAAGATTCAGGTCTCGAATCTTGATAAGGTGCTGTACCCGAAAGTCGGGTTCTCGAAAGGTCAGGTGATCGATTACTTCATCCGCATTGCGCCGGTTCTATTGCCGCACCTTAGAGACCGTCCGCTCACTATGAAGCGGTACCCCAACGGCGTGGATGGCGAATTCTTTTACGAGAAGAACTGTCCATCGCATCGGCCCAAGTGGGTGCAGACAGCGAAAGTGTGGAGCGAGGGGAACCAACGGATCATGCATTATTGTCTAGCTAACGATCTGCCGACGCTCGTGTGGGCCGCTAACCTTGCGGACCTCGAACTGCATACATCACTGTCGCGTAAGAACAACATGGCGCGCCCGACCATGATGGTGTTCGACCTCGATCCCGGTGCGCCAGCCGACATCGTCCAATGCTGCCAGGTGGGTGTGTGGCTTCGCGATTTGTTAGGCAAAATGAAATTGAAATCGTTCGCAAAAACCAGCGGATCGAAAGGATTGCAGGTCTACGTTCCGCTGAATACGCCGGTGACCTATGATCAAACTAAGGACCTGTCGCGCTCCCTCGCCCAGTATCTGGAGCATGAACACTCCGATCGAGTCACTTCCAACATGTCCAAGGCAGTGCGGAAAGGAAAGGTCTTCGTTGATTGGAGCCAGAACGACGAACACAAAACCACGATCTGCGTTTATTCACTACGCGCCAGGGAAGAACCAACCGTTTCAACTCCGGTCAAATGGACTGAAGTTGAAAATTGTTTGAAAAAGAAAAAAACCGAACTCCTGAAGTTCCGCTCCGACCAAGTCCTCGCCCGGGTCCAGAAACTCGGGGACCTCTTCGGACCGGTGGAAGAATTGAAGCAAAAGCTGCCGAAGAAGTGGAATCGTTAGGATTCAGTCGAAAAACATTATTGAGCATGAACAACCACATATGGTTCGATGCGATTGGATGGCTGGGAGCAGCTTTTCTCCTGGTGGCCTACGCGATGATTTCCTCTAAAAAATTGGAGGCAGATTCAACGACTTACCAACTCCTCAACATCATCGGCAGCGTTTTCCTGGTCGCTAACACGATCTTTTATCGCGCTTATCCTTCGTCTTTTGTGAACGTGATTTGGGCTGTGATAGCAATCTTGTCCATCACAACCAGAAAACGACTATTGTCAGGATAAACTGGATTTCTTCCACATGCACAAAGCGAATCTCAAAGACATTCCGGAGCGGGAGCGAAAATCGCCAAAAGGAAAGTTTGGACGGTTCATGAAACACGTTTCCATTGCCCTTGGACGTGAGCCGGAGTCACTCGATCTATCGAAACGGCATCCCTTTGACCTGACACTGGTGCGAATTCCGAAAGGCAAATTCCTTTGTCCCTATCACGCGCATGCGGCGGAATCTGAGCTTTACCTCGTCGTATCCGGCCGGGGCCGTGTACGTGACCAGCATGGGATAACCGAGGTTGGAGCAGGTGATGCATTTTTCTTTCAACCGGGTGAGGCACACCAGCTTTGGAATGAAAGCGCCGAGGACTTCGTTTATTACGTGATCGCTGATAATCCTCGCAGCGGCGGCACGACCGGTGATTCCTGTTATTATCCGGACAGCAAAAAATGGGCGGTCACAACGGATGCGAAGGAAGAAGTCGTCGTGAAAGGGACGGAGACTGATTATTTCGATGGGGAGGAATGAAATCCTTCTGTAAAGGCAGCCGTGTCGGCTGCGGTTTTGAAAATGCAGGCGACACGCCTGCCGCTACAAGTAAATCGTTATGCGCAAAGTAAATTTAAACGAAATCAAGGAGGAGATGTGGCAGTCCCCAGGTGGCAAGTATGCCGTGTCGTGCAAAGGAATCTCAGAAGCGCTGGGTCGTGAGTCGAGCTCGCTTGATTTGGCGAAGCGTCATCCGTTTGATCTGGAATGGAGTCGCGTGCCCCCCGGGAAAGCAAATTTTCCTTACCACGCGCACTCAGCGCAGTGGGAGCTTTATCTCGTCGTCGCCGGGAAAGGGAACGTTCGTCACAAGGATGGCGCCACGGAAGTCGCGCCCGGAGATGCGTTCATTTTCGGTCCCGATGAACCCCATCAGCTCAGCAACAGCGGCCAGGAAGACCTCATTTATTACGTGCTCGCAGATAATCCAATCGGTGAGTCGTGCTATTATCCGGACAGTGGGAAGTGGAAGGTAAACAAGTCGTCGGCGGCAGATCGCGTAGTCCTAAAGGGAAAAGAAACGGACTACTTCGACGGCGAAGAGTGAATTTTCCTGTAGCGGCAGCCGTGCCGGCTGCAATCGACGCAGAGGGTGCAGGCGACACGCCTGCCACTACAGTTATCTTGCGACGAGTCTTCAGTCAGCGCTTAAGCTCACTTATGGATTCTAACAAATCACCGCAGGATTTTCCGTATAAGACTTACCTCAACGTTTTGAACGGTCCGCTCGAATTAATCGATGTACAGAAACTGGCAGATGCGTGTACGGACAAATGGTACAACCAGACGCTATGCAAAGTGAACGACTCCGTCGTCAGGATGGCAGTGATTCAGGGTGAATATCATTGGCATGAGCACAATGACATCGACGAATTCTTTTTCGTCCTTGATGGACATTTCCTGATCGATCTTGAGGACCGGGTTGTCGATCTTGCGCCAAGGCAAGGCTTCGTCGTCCCGAAAGGGGCGCGCCACCGTACGCGCGCGCCTGAACGAACGGTAATTTTAATGGTGGAGCGCGCGGATATTATTCCGACGGGGGACTAGGCCTGTTTAAAGCAGGTGAAAATCATCTCTGGCGGCCAAACGGGAGTCGATCGCGCAGCGCTTGATGTCGCACTGAAGCGCGGAATCGAAACTGGCGGTTGGTGTCCGACTGGACGTCTCGATGAGTTCGGCAGAATTCCGGATCATTATCCGCTTAGAGAATTGCAAAACGGCAGCTTTAGCGAACGAACATTGCAGAACGTCAAAGATTCCGATGGCACCGTTATCATTTTCCATGGAACATTGAGCGGTGGGACGGAGCAAACCGTTCGCTTCTGCATTGAGCAACATCGTCCGCATCTACTAACTGATGCGTCAAAAACTCCAACGAACGAAGCTGCGAAAGCAATCGCGGATTTTGTTCGCGAAAATAACGTCGAAATTCTTAATGTGGCCGGGCCGCGTCAAACTGAATGGCCGGAAGGATACGGCTACGCGTCACGTGCGCTGGATTCCTTTTTCCAGCTGTAGCGGCGTTTGTATCCAACGCTGATTTAGACAACAGGCGCTTGGCACAAGCGCCAATACACCTTCACTCGTAACGCAGAGCTTTCACGGGATCCAGCCGTGCGGCGAAGTACGCGGGAATCAGCGCAGCAATCGAGCAAATAAAAAATGCGCTAATGCAAATGACGGCTACAGCCCCGGGGGTAACTTCCGCCGGGATCGCTGAAAATTGATAGACTTCGCGCGGAAAGACTTCAATGTGCAAGGTCGTTGCCAACCAGTGGCTGAACTCGTTGCGGTAACGAATCAACGTCATTCCGAGCCCTAATCCTGTCAGAGTTCCAAAGAGGCCGACAACGGTTCCCTGCCCAAGGAAAACCCAAATGACTTGGGCGATGTTCGCCCCAAGGGCTTTCATAATGCCAATCTCGCGCCGCTTTTGCACCGTCACGGTGATGAGCGTGCTCATGATTCCAAAGGCCGCGACAACTACGATGAAGAACAAGAGGAAAAACATCACGCTGCGTTCGAGTCGTACGGCTTCGAAAAATTGGTGGTTCATATCAATCCAGGTCTGAGCGTACTCCGGTGGTTGAAGAAACTGCTCGATCGACTGTTTGACACGTTCGGCGCTGTACGGGTTGTCAGTCCGAACAGTGATCCCGTGCAATCCGTCCTGCAGTCCATATAACTCCTGACCCACATAGACCGGCACGAGCAGATACTCGGAATCGTGGAGGTAATGGCCCGTCTCAAAGATGCCGGTAACAGTTAGTTCTTTCGGCAGAATTACGTCACGCAATTGATCGATCGCTTGTTTTTCCTCGTCGCCCTTGGCGTTCTCCAGTTTTTTGATGCCGTCGAGAATCTGTCCAAGATTGCCCGGCGAATAGACGGTGATCTTGTCACCTACGCTGGCTTGCAATTTACGCGCGAGCTCGATCCCGAGCACAGTGGAATCACCCTCCAGGTTTAGGGTGCCGTATTTAATGAATTTTCGCAGTGGAATGACCTTCTCCTCCTCGACTGGATCGACTCCGCGGATCAGCGGGGCGACCCGCCGGTTTTGGAATTCCACGATCACCGGCCCCTGAATGTAGGGAGCGGTTGCAACTACGCCGGGCGTATTATCGATCTTTGTTTTGAGTGCTCGCCAGTCGCGCAATACGTCTTCCGTGCTCACAAGAATGTGCGCGTCGAAATCGATTACTTTCTGCCGCAGTTCTCGATCAAATCCGGTCATAACAGAAATGACGAGAATCAACACCGTAACGCCGAGCATCACGCCGACCACGGAAATCAACGTGATGATCGAAAGAAAGGTACGCTTCGGTTTCAAATACCGCAGCGCTAGGAAAAGACTAAAGGGAAGGCTCAATTTGGAATTAGGCTGGTGGCAACGTTGATTGAATTCAACCGCACGCTCTACTCAGAAAGCGCATATGCTTTCAGTTCTTCCAGCGTGACGAATTCGAGCGCGGAAGCATGTGTCGCTTCAAGATCAACTGGCGCCGCACGTTTGTGGTCCAACGCGCTTTTCCAGCGTGTCACGCAGACGCACCATTTGTCGCCCGGTTTTAGTCCGGGAAAACCCCATTCCGGATGTGGCGTAACAAGGTCATTTCCATCGAGCACAGAGAAATCGAGGAATTCCCGTGTCACCTTCACGCAGACCGTATGAAGCCCGATATCCTCAGGCCCGGTGCGACAAAAACCGTCCCGATAAAATCCGGTGAGTGGATCCCGACAACAACATTTCAGCTCAGTTCCCAGAACATTCGTCGGCATAAAAGGTGTCCATCAGAAGCTTATCGGGCGGGGAAGATAACGCCAAATCGGATGACTGTGCAAAGAATCGCGGTTGATTTCAATGTAATCGCAGCGGGATTAGCCTTTGCAGTGCGATACGCCTGCGCTACAAAAGAGATCGTTAGTAGCTTGTGTCTCGCCTGATCGTTATTGCTTATTGGCTCATTCCAACTGAGCCAGCGCACAGTTATTTCCAGAATATTATTAACGATCTCGCAGAACGATACGCCGCTCCTGAGTTTGAACCGCATCTGACAGTCCACGTCGGGGCGGATTGCACGGATTCAGTTGACGAAGTTCTTTCAAAAGCCGCACGAGGCAGCAAACGAATTGCTCTCCAAGTCCTCAACGTGAGTAATTCTTCTGAGTTTATTAAAACTCTGTTTGTAACCTTCGCCGCGAGCGCACAATTGCAGCGGCTTAATCAAAGCATTCGTAAAGCAACACAAGATTCGTCCGACTATCAGCTCAATCCCCACTTGAGCCTGCTGTACAAAAATATGTCAATGGCGGATCGGCGCCTGTTGGCCCGTTCGATTGAAGTGCCCTTTTCTGAAGTGGCTTTTGATTCGTTGAAGGCCGTCCGCTGCGTTTCACCGACGCGAAGCCGGGCCGATGTAGAAGCATGGCGCTTTGTAGCCCGGGCGCCCCTCGGGTCGTTTGGCGTCTGACAAAGACGCCCTACAGCTCAACGATCCGGTAAGGTTTACCGGTTTTTTGAAGGACCGGTGCGGAAACGTTATAAACGGGGATGCCCGTCGACGTTTTTCCTTCGAGGACGCCGTTGTGGGCGTGCCCGTGAAACACTGCGTTGACCCGGAATCGATTTATTGGTTCCTCCAATCGGCTCGAACCGAGAAACGGAAAAATTTCTGGATGTTCTCCTTTCAGGGTAGCGCGAATAGGAGAGTAGTGTAGCACTACAATTCGCCGTTCAGTTTGCAGCTTTGCCAGTGCCTGTTCCAAGCGGACGGCGTGACTAATTGATTCTTGTACGAATTGCTTAATGAGCGGCTCGCCCCACGCGTTCAGCATTCGCCGTCCGAAACCGCCTCCGAAACCCGCGATACCTGCAAACCCTACTCCCGCGACTTCTGTGGCTTCGCCATCAAGCACGTTGATTCCTGCATCATCAAGAATCTTGCAGATCAATTCTGCTTGAGCCGACTCGAAATCGTGATTCCCGAGTACCGCGAGCATCGGAACCTTCACCGTAGCGCGAATATCAGCGACAAGTGCCTCGGCTTCCTCCGGGAGTCCGTAATCCGTGAGATCGCCGCAAAGCAGCAAGATATCGGCACTGCTGGAAATCTCGGCGAACGCTTCATGCAAGGTTCCACGCGAATGTTTGCCGTAATGAAGGTCCGCAGTCGCAGCGATTCGTAGCGCGCGCCTAGCCATTCTTATTGAGAAACGTAAAGGGCAGCGTCACCGGACGTTTGGCAAGTCAGTCGCAGTGTTGCGCCTATGCACTCAAGATCGGCCTTGGTTGCGTTATGATGAGTGATGACTGTGAAGGGACGACTGCCGGGCAAAAACAAGGGGAGACGCCTTCATCGCAGATCGGTGGTCGCATTGCAGGATGCGGGCGTTCCGTTTTTGATCGGCGGCGCTTACGTTGTGGAGGTTTACGCAGGCGTCTCGCGTCAGACAAAAGACTTCGATCTGTATCTGAGACCGCAACATCTTGATTCAGCCATCCAAGCGCTCAAACGCGCCGGATATAAGACGAGAAAAACATTTCCGCACTGGCTCGCCAAAGCCAAACGCGGCCGCGATCACGTTGATCTGATCTTTCGGGCCGGTAATGGATTATGCGAAGTGGACGACTCATGGTTCGATCGAGCGCCTGGCGGCAGCTTTCTTGGCTTGAAGGTAAAGCTTTGTGCGCCTGAGGAAATGATTTGGATGAAGGCGTTCATTATGGAGCGCGAACGGTTCGACGGCGCCGACATTGCGCACATGCTCCAAAGTTGCGCAGACAAGCTAGATTGGGCGCATCTGCTTGACCGCTTTGGCCCCGATTGGCGCGTGTTGCTCAGTCATTTGGTGTTGTTCGGTTACATCTATCCCGGCGAGCGCGATAAGATTCCGACTGCGATTATGGATGAGTTGATCGCGCGATTGCAAAGCGAGAAACGTACGCCCGGAGCTAAGCTGACCTGCTACGGCACGCTGCTCTCACGAAAGCAATATCTTCTGGATGTCCAAGAGCGGGGATTTCGCGATGCGCGATTGCAGGCGCGAGTGGGCATGAACGCCAGAGATATCGCGCATTGGACAAAGGCGATTTCCAAAGAGGAAGGCTCGCGGAAATTACAATAATCGTAAACGTACCTCTGTTTGTCCCGCAGTGATGGCTTATGGGGACGAGACGGCGAAGACTATTGAGGCTGCTACGGCGACGGCGTCGATGCTGGCGTTGGATTTAACTGGCCTGGAACCGGTGGAATTACTGGCGATGAAACCAGAGATGCGCTCGAGATTTTGGTTCTTGCTTCATCGAGCACTTTTTTTTCTTCGGGATAAATTCCACCGTCCGCGGCGGCAACATAATCCTTTGCTGCGTCGATTTGGCTTGCGTCGGCCAGTAGTAACGCAACGTAAACCGCTGCGTGGGGGTCCTGTAATTGGTCGCCTGGCAATCCTTGAATAATCGCGAGAGCCTTCGCGCTTTGCCCAAGCCGATCGAGTGAAAACGCGTAGGTTACAGCGCAGTTAGTTTCAGTTGGAGCGCGTTCATGCGCCTCTTTGGCGAGCTCGTGGGAGCGGTCGACATTTCGCTCGAGATTGAGGCCCAGTCGCGCTAGATCTGCTGTAATCGGCGCTTCATTGGGAGAACTTTCGTGCAGGCGCTGGAGGACATCATAAAGTTTCCCGGTATCATTGTCGTCGCGATAGAGCGATCGAAGCGCATCGAGCGCTTCACGTCGAAAAGGCGAATCTTCGGCGACACGAAGCCACAATTGTTCGGATTGCTTCTCCAAGCCCCATTTCGAGGCCAGACGCGCAAGGACAAGTTGGCGTTCGGGCTGGTCGTCTGCCGATTGCTCTGCTTTGCGCCAAAGCTTCTCGAATTCGTCCAAAGATTTTTCTCGTGATTGACGTATGGCCATTGCCTGATAGGCGAGACGCAGGTAATCGGAGTCGCCCCACATTCCCTTGCGAGTCCATCGTGACAATCGCTTCCAATTCCTTGAGTTTGCATACGCATTTGCCACAGCAATAGCAGTCGGGGACGAAGCCAGTTTTTCTGCCGGGAGCTTCTCGATCCACTTAACAACTTCTGCCGTGAGTCCATTTTTATTCATCCATTCCATTAGCGAAGCGAGATCGGACGGATTTTTTGCCGCAAAAGGTTTCACTCGTTCCAATAATGGGCGGAACTTCTTCTCATCGAGCTTCCGATAGAAGCTTAGACAGAGAAGGTAGTCGCTGAAGGTGACCTCCTGCGACATCTGGAGCTGTTGAGCGTAGTTATCGGCCGCCGCGAGGTCATTGCGCTCTACAGCATCATTAAGTAGGGCGCGCAACGCACCGGTTCGATACGGGCCGACTTTGCTAAGCCGCTCGAGATTTTCGCGTGCGTTTGCTTTCTTTTGGGCGTCGCTGGAATGGATTTGCAGCGCCGCGAGATTGAATTGGTAGAGGTCGTTCTTAGGCTCTTTTTCCACGGCAGCGGCGAACTGGTCTTCTTGTTCGGCAAAATTTCCCTCTGCCGAAGCCAGCCAGCCGGCAACGACGTGAAAGGCAGGTCGGTCACGATCGTCGGCAGGAATTTGATCTAACGCCTTTCGAGCAAGATCGAGCTTGCCAAAACGCAGCGCCGCGGAAACAAAATTGAGCTGACTGTCCGGATCTTTTGGACGCAAGCGCGCGATTTGTTCGCGCCACGAAACCGTCTCTTCGAGATTTTGTTTCTCCGCAGCTTCCGCCAGCACATAAAGGGCCGGCAGAGAATCGGGATGTTTCGCCAGGAATTCTCGCGCGGTCTGCGTTGCTTCAGCGAATCTTCCCTGGTGCAACCTGAAATCGGCCTGTTGTAGCAAGCGGGTTTGGCGCCAGTCGGCATATAGTTTTGAAGTATACTTGAAGAAAAAGGCCCCAATGAGTATCGCAATTACCAACCCGGCGGCTACAAAAGCGAGGCGAGCTGGCCAAACCTGTCGTTGAATGAAAGCCTCAAAGCCAAAGAGCTTCTCGCGCACTCTTCGATATCCAGCCTGTTCGGTTCGTTCCGCAATTTTCATGTCGTCTCCAAGAGGGGCGCAACGATCCGCTTGCTACTTTCCATCAAATCCATCCCGACTGCTGAGCTAAGAGCGAATAACTACCTCTGGTTCTTCAACTACAGGTATTGGATTAACGGAGTCCTCGATCTTTTCCCTCAACCGCGGGCCCCAAACATATCGTGCCAGCAGCACCTTTACCGTGGCAGTAAGCGGGACAGCAAGGAGGGGACCGATGACGCCGCCAATAATCAAACCCCAGACAAAGATCGATACGATCACTGTCATCGGATGCAATCCAACGTAATTCCCGACAATTCTTGGGGCGTAAAATATGCCTTCCAGGTTTTGGATTGCGATGAAAATGCCGGTCACAATGAGTGGATGCGTCCAATCGCCCCACTGGAAGGCTGCTATCAGAACGGCCGGCACCCAGCAGATGATGATTCCGATGTAAGGAATCATCGTTAGCACAACTACCATCGCCCCAATCACTGGCGCAAAATTGAGGCCGAGAAGTGTCAGCGAGGCTCCAATCAGTATGCCGTCGACCAGACACACCAGTAGTTGGCCGCGAAAATACGCGGTCACGTACGAATTGATCTGCGATAATACCTCTGCCACTTCGTCTCGAAGAGGCGATGCGCGCAGAGGCAGATATTCTTTCCAGTGCCGCTCGATGCGCGGTTTCTCATTCAGTAGAAAAAACAAATAAATGGGGACCAGGATCAGACTGAGTAAGAAACCAGTGATGCCAAGAAATCCGCCAATGCTTCTCTTGAGAATGTCCCAGAACTTTTCCATCAGCGTCGGAAGCGCCTGCTGCAAGTTAGGCATTTGTTTTTCCACGTACGCCTGAATGCGCTGGCGCTCGGCACTGGTCAGTCTTGGCTGACTCGGCGCGATGCTTTCGGCAGCAGGTGACGTGTCAACGGGTTTTGCAGTGGGAGAAGGTGTCGGTTGCGCATGAGGAGAAGGAGATGGCCCCGGCCCGATGAGCCAGTTTGTTAAACTTGTCGATGCAGACTTTGAGCGTCCGCCGCCGAGAAACCCGAACGTCTGATCGAATCGATAGATCAGATCTACAACATAATCGCGGGCCCGTTCCGTATAAGCAGGGACTTGTTTTGCGAAATTCGCGCTTTGTATGGAGATGGTCGGAATGAGCCAGGCGGCCAATCCACCGAGGGCGAAAAAGGCGATGGCGAAAAGCAAAGCGATTGCCTTGGTGCGACTAAGCGGCCCGCGAGACATTTTGGCCACCAGCGGGTCCAGCAGATAAGTCAGGATCCCGGCGATGGCCACCGGGATCAGGATCGGTTGAAGGAAACTAATGATATTGGCGCCGGCCCAAATCACCGTTCCAATGATCAGGACGAGAAGGACTACGCAGAAGGCCGTGAGCGCCGCCCACATCATCTTGCGTTGCCACGCTGTGGGGTAATCGCTCATATGAATTGCTGGAACGCTGCAGCTACTGGGTCGGATTCGTCTTTGCTGGTTGGCCTTTGCCCATCGGCGCCTTGGTCCTTTCGATCTTGTTTGCCAGATTCTTATTTTTTGGATCGAGCGCTAGCGCTTTTTGCCAGGATGCCAGCGCTTCAGAAGTACGATTCAATTTGAAATAGGCGTCACCAATATGTTCAAAGATGACCGGATCTTCGTGGTCCGCAGTTTTTGCCGCACTGAGCAGATTGTTCAATCCCTCGTCAAACTTGCCCTTCCGGAACTGTACCCAGCCGAGACTATCGAGGTAGGACGGATTGTTCGGTTCGATCTCGAGCGCACGTTTAATCATCGCTTCGGCCTCATCCAGGTTCATATTGTGATCGGCCCACATATATCCAAGATAATTGCAAGCTTCCGCCGAGTTTGCCGGATCCAGGGCGATCGACTTGCGAAGAAGGTCGGCTGCCTTTTCGTACAACCCAGCTTGCTCTGCCGTCGCGCCATAATTGAAATAGAACCTGGCGTTGGGAATATCGTTGTCCTGCTCCAACTGTGCTTCGTGCAATGCCTCCTCAAACGTCGCGACGGCCTGCTGGGTCTGTTTCGCTTCGCTTTGGGCGACGGCGAGATAGTAAACGATCTCCGGCGCGCCCAGGAAGCGGCGTCGGGCTTCTGTCAGTAATCTGACTGCACGATCCGCGTCTTTTAAGGTACCCAGGTACAGCTCCGCCAGGTGCAAATAGGTACCCACATGATTCGGATTAATCAGCAGGCTTTGCTCATAATTTGCAGCTGCTTTTGCAAAGGCCGCTTTGGCTTCGTCGGTTTTCTTTGCGCGTAGGAACGATCTGGCTTCATCATCCAGCACCTGCGCCAATAAGTCGTAAGGTTGATACTTGTCGGGGTGCTCCTTGATGATTTGCTCAAGCATCTCAACTGCTTTCCCCCGTTGATTTGTCAGGATAAAGCCGGTTGCCAGTTTCTCTCGCGCGTTTGCGTCGTCCGGTTGCAACTCGAGAACACGCAAGTAAAGCGGAATGGCTTCTTTCAATTGCTGCGAGGCCGCATAGTAATCGGCGACATCCTTCAGAATTGCAGAGTCATCTTCGGCGTGTTCGGCTGCTTTTTTGAAAATCTCGTTCGTCCTTTTCAGCTCGTCGGGTTTTGGTTGGGAATCCGACTTGAAAAGCAGCGCCACATAGAGTTTGCCGAGCCGCATCCAAAAGTTGGCGTCGTCGCTTCCAACATTTCTGGCGCGATCCAGAACCTCGAGCGCTTTCTTCTCCTGGCCGGCTGCCACTTCGATTTCCACCAGGCGTTGGTAACCTTCGATCTCGGCGGGATTCAGGGTGATGGCCCGATTGGCATAGTCGATAGCTTGATCAGTTTTCTTCAGGTACTTTGCATAAATGAACGCGAGCTGTTGATACGGATCGGCGTCCTTCGGATTTGCCTTGATCGCATCTTTCAACACGTCAATTGCTTGGGGAAAATCTTCCTGCTCTATTAACAAGCCAGCAACGCGCGAGGCGAGTTGCGATTGGCCGGGGTCCACATTCAGCACCTTGCGATACGCTTCCAGCGCGCGATCCGTCTCGCCATTTTCTTCGAGCGACATTCCTTCGACAAAATGCGTGAGCGCATCCGCCTTGTGTGTGCCTTCCGAACGTAGTGCCAGGTCGGAAGCCGGTTTGGAGCTAAATGAATCATCCTGGCGGCCTGCTTTTTTTATTGTCGCCGACGACGGCACAGTTCTCGGTCCTGAAGCTTTTGTTTTTCGGTTGTCTGCCGCGCTCGTCGCGACCAGAAACACGACCGCTAAAAAAAGACAACAGCGTGGCAAAATGCCCCGGTTCTTGTTCCGTTGCCTCACAGGTTTAATGTTAGGCTGCGGCCTAACCTCCGCAAACCACCCCTTGAAGGTCTAGGCTATGGCCCTGGCTGGCAGCGTTGTTTGAGTTCGGAGTCGGACGTTCGGCGTTGAAAATCGGGCGTTTTCCAACTCTTTTTTTAACTGCGCTACGCCTTGTAACGAAGGCGTTTCTTGTGCCGATGCGCCTTCATGCGTTTGCGGCGTTTATGCTTCGCAATTTTTGCTTTTCGTCTTTTCTTAAGAGAGCCCATTCAGTGATTCAGATTTGAGAGTGGTGATTCAACCATCAGATGCTTTGCAATGCAACTCCGTTCTCCGTGTGATCACTTCTTTAACATTAAATCTCGCTTTGCCTTGAACTCGCTATCGGCTTTCCACTCGGGAAACTTGTTGCCGTTGGCGATCTCGTAGCCAACTTCGAACAGGAGCTGAACATCCTGCACTGCTCCGGAGAGATCCCAGTTCGGATTAACTTCGTCCGACACCTGATGGTAATGGTGTTCGGTGTAATCGTCTTTCTTCTGCTGGCCGAAATCCGCCGGTTTCCCGACGAAATTTGTGCCGCCTCCAGTATAAAGCGACGGTACACCGAGCTTGGAAAATTCAAAATGATCGGCCCGATAGAAGCTACCTTTCTCCGGCTGGCTATTCGGTTTCATCTCTCGTCCGTTTCGTTTGGCGGCAGCAGCTAACAAGTCGTCGAGAGTGGAATTGTTGTTACTCAGGTCCTCGATATCGTGCGTTTTTCCCCATGGGTTCACGGTATCGATGTTGATGTCTGCCAGCGTGTTTTCGAGCGGATAAAGTGGATGCAGCGCATAGAATTTCGCGCCTAGCAAACCTGCTTCTTCAGCAGTCGTGGACATGAACAAGATCGACCGTTTGGATGGCGGGTTCAATTTTTTGAAGGCGCCGCCGAGCTCTATGAGCGCTGCGACGCCAGATGCGTTGTCGATGGCTCCGTTAGAAATTTGATCGCCCTGTAACTCAGGACGACGCCCAAGATGATCCCAGTGCGCGGTATAAATAACGTATTCGTCTCGCAATTTTGGATCGTTTCCATCGAGTTTGCCGATCACGTTATGCGATTTGAACGAGCGTAGCTGTTGTTTGATGTCGATATTGGCTTTTGCTTTCAACGTCACGGGCCGAAACTCTTTGGTGACCGCTGATTTCTTCAGTGCATCGTAGTCCTGACCACAATCGGCCAGCAATTTCTTCGCAGTATCGAGAGTGATCCAGGACCGTGCTCCCACCGCGTCCATGTTTTTATTAGGCGAATCGATCTCGTAATTTTCCTTGCCCCAACTCGTTCTTACTACCGAGAATGGATAACCGGCGGCCCCGGTCTCGTGGATGATCACAGCAGCCGCAGCCCCTTTTTGCGCCGCAATCTCGTATTTGTAAGTCCACCGGCCATAGTAGGTCATCGCTTTCGCTTTAAACATTTTCTCATCAAGTTTCGATGGATCTTTGGGATCGGGTATCGGCGGATCGCCGATCAACATCAATAGCGTTTTGCCGTGAACATCGACATTCTTATAGTCATCCCAGCCGTATTCCGGCGCGACCACACCGTATCCGACGAAGACTACATTCGAATTATCGATCTTGATCTCTGATTGGAGGCGCGCCGAGGACGCGACGAAATCGTCCGGAAATTTAAGGTCCATGGTCGTACCGCTCGTGATGAAAGACATTCTGGGTTCGCTTCTGATCCCGGCGAGAGGAACTTCCTGCGTGTAGGTCCCATCTGGATTTCCCGGCTTTAACCCGATTTGTTTGAATTGATCGGTGATGTAGTTGACCGACAGTTCTTCGCCCTTTGTTCCCGGTGCGCGCCCCTCGAATTCATTCGACGCCAGCACTTTAATGTGCGCCAACACGCCGTCCGGTGTGATCGCTTCCAACGCCGGCTCCAAATGCAATGTCAGTTCATCGGCCGCGAAAAGGGACGTCCCAGTAGAAAAAAGCATTACAAGAAAACAGTGTACAATTTTCACGACATACGAAGACGTTGTGGCGGCGTTTGTGTCAAACGCCGAGCCTTGACGAGCGCTTCAAAAGGCGCGGGCATAAGCCGTTACGGCTATTTAGCTTTCTGTGACGATTCCACAGGCGCTTTGTTCTTCTTTTGGGCGCCGACGCCAATTTTTTTCAGGAATGGTTGGACGGATTGTTTGCGGCCGAGGAATTTTTCGATCGAAATATTGACGTCGCGCGAATCACCCGGCTCGTAGATTTCGTGGCGTAATTTCATGCCGGCTTGTTTGTCGAGGTAGCCATCCTTCGCTTTTTCGAACACAGTTGCCATGTCTGCAGCGATGGCGTCCGCCCACGCATAGCCGTAGTAACCGGCATCGTATCCATTGAGTCCGCGGAAACTCGAAATAAAACTGGTTCCTGGATCGATTGGCAGAAACGTGTGCTCGAAGATTCGATTTGAGATGGCGGCGCAATCATACGGCTCGTTCGTCGGATGGGGTCCGTGCAGCGCAAGATCGGCCGATGCGAAAGCAAATTGTCGCCGGTAAAACATGCCCGCTGTGGCAAACCGCGCGTCATTCATTTTCTTGATAATGTCACCTGGAATTTTTCTCGAATGATCGCTGTAATCCGCTGCGAATGCATCGAGCACTCGCTTGTCCCAAATCCAGTTCTGTAACATCTGCGAAGGCGCTTCGACAAAATCGACCGGCACATGTGTTCCGGCAAGGCGGCTGTACTTGGCCCGCGTCAAAATGCAATGCAGCGCGTGTCCGAATTCGTGGAACAGAACCTCGACATCAGCATGATTTAGCAGCGATGGCTTGTCGCGACTTGGTGGCGGCATATCCAAAACCACCGCTGCCACCGGGGCCTGGTACTTGTTGGTTGGAAAAACCCGCCCGCTAACGATCTCAAATTCGCCGCCGCGGACGGTTTTTCCTTCCCGCGGGAACAAGTCCAAATAAACAAGCCCGAGCGGTGCTCCCGTGCCGGCGTTGGAAACCACATATAGGCGCAAGTCATTCGCCCATTTGTATGGCGATTCAATTTGATCGAAACGCAGACCAAAGACGCGCCCGAAGATGGAAAACATCCCATCGAGAGTTTGTTCGAAAGGGAAAAAATCCCGCATGGCTTCCTTATCGACGGCAAATCTTTGCTTGTTCAGTTGATTTGTGTAGTAGCGCCAGTCCCAGATGTTGATCTTTGCGCTGGGATCGCCGGTGTCCGCTGCCTTTGTTTTTTGAAACTCATTCAGTTCGGCTTCAAACTTTGGTTGAATGCCAGAAACGAGGTTGTCGATGTAGGCCTCTGCGTTGGCGGCAGTTTTAGCCATGCGCACTTCAGCCTGATAATCCGCCCAGGATTTGTAACCGAGCTTGAGGGCGATCTGATTGCGCAACTCCAGCATTTGATTGATCAGCGGCACGTTCTTTTCTTTTGCCAGTGAATCGTGCGCGACGTAAACCCGCTTGCGCGTAGCTTCGTTGTGAGCGCAATCTTCGACGAGGTTGAATTGCCAGATAACGTCTGCCAACACTTGATAGCGGTCGTTGTTTATTCTGATCCCAGGCGATGAGAAAAAGTCTTCTGGCATGCCGTCCAACTCGGCTTTGCTGAAAACAAGCGGTGCTTTTGCCGCCAGCAGGTTACTTTCGAACTCGGCGCCGACCTTGGAAAGTTCGCTTCGGAGCTTCTCGATTTGTTCGCGTTCGTTGGGCGGCAATTCAATTCCGGCTCGGCGAAAATCGCGTATGGTCGTAGCGAGGAGCCTGGCATCTTCGCTGCTCAGCCTTTGCTTCTTTGAGGCAAATGCCTTGATGGCTTTGAATACATCTTCGCGGTAATCGAGACTGACGGTCCACTCTTCCAGCTTCTTTCGTGCGCTCTCGCCGGCTGCCCGCATGAGCGAATCGGGATGAGTCTCGGCGATCATAGCCGCGCGATTTGCGATGATGCTCGATTCCGCCCGCAGGTTTTCCAGCGCGGCCACCGTGTTCTCGAAAGTAACCTGATCGAGATTCCGGGATCCAATTTGATCCAGCGCCGAATTGCCCCTCATGATCCCATCTGTCACTGACGACATAAGCGCATCTGGAGTCCGTTCGAAATCGGGAATGGCGAGCACTCGATTCGTTCGAGCTGCGGCCTCCTGAAAATTGTCGATGGTCGAAAGTTGAGCGGCGGGGAGAGTACAAGTCAGAACAGCCACCAGGAGGGACAACAAGATACCAAAGCGTTTCATTGTCCTTTCAAGCTATCGGGCTCGTAGGTGAGCCGGTAACGTATCTAGCCCACACAGTGAGTTGGCGGACTCACGTTTGGGTCCAGCGTCCCGACCTCATCAGCTGCGCACGGACGGGGTCGTACCAGCCGTGCCTTTTTCTTGCGCGCCGACGCCAATTTTTTTCAGGAATGGTTGAACGGATTGTTTGCGGCCGAGGAATTTTTCGATCGAAATATTGACGTCGCGCGAATCACCCGGCTCGTAGATTTCGTGGCGTAATTTCATGCCGGCTTGTTTGTCGAGATAGCCATCCTTCGCTTTTTCGAACACAGTTGCCATGTCTGCAGCGATGGCGTCCGCCCATGCATAACCGTAGTAACCGGCATCGTATCCATTCAGGTGGCCGAAATACGAAACAAAGGTCGTGCTCGGGTCAATTGGGAGAAAGACTTTTTCGAGGATCGGATTCGAAATACCTACGCTATCGTAGGGCATATCCACGGCGTGCTGGTTGTGCAACGCGAGATCGAGTGCCGCGAACGCAAACTGACGCCGATAAAAAACACCGGCGTTCGCCCGTTTTGCATCGTTCATTTTTTTGATTGTTTCGGCTGGGATCTTCTTCGACGGGTCTCGGTAATCGGCTGCAAACGTGTCGAGGACTTTCTTGTCCCAGACCCAGTTTTGCAGCATTTGTGACGGCGCTTCTACAAAATCCCCAGGCACATGCGTGCCAGCGAAACGTCCATACTTCGCGCGAGTGACAATTGAATGCAGAGCGTGGCCGAATTCGTGAAACAGAGTTTCAACCTCCTGGTGGGTCATCAAAGACGGTTTGTCCGCTGTTGGAGGTGAAAAATTGCAAAGCAAGGCAACAGTTGGTCGCTGGTATTTTCCATCCGGCAACAGTTTGCCGCTGATGATATCGAATTGGGCGAAGTGATTGAATTTTCCTTCGCGCGGGAACATGTCGAGATAAAACATCCCCAGCGGTTCGCCGGTAGAAGAATCGCTCACCACGTAAAGCTGGAGATCGTCGATCCATTTTTGAGGCGCAGCGATCTTTTCGAACTTCAGACCGAAAATGCTCTGATAAATACTGAACATCCCATCTAGCACTTTTTGGAACGGGAAGAATGCGCGCAACGCTTCCTTGTCGACGGCGTACTTTTGTTTGTCTCGCTGGTTCGCGTAATAGCGCCAGTCCCATACCTCGATTTTGGCGTTGGGATCGTTCGTTTCAGCGGCCTTCAGCTTTTGTAATTCCGCTACTTCGCTTTCAAACTTTGGCTGAATGCCAGTGACCAGGTCGCTGATATATTTGCCTGCGTTCGCACCAGTCTTGGCCATCTTGACTTCTGTCTGATAGTCATCCCACGATTTGTAACCGAGTCGCAGTGCAATCTTGTTTCGAAGCTCGAGCATCTGGTTGAGAACAGGAACGTTTGTCTCCTTGGCGAGTGTCTCGCGAATGACGTAAAGCTGTTTGCGCGTTGCTTCGCTTTTAGCGTTTTCCTCGACGGTATTAAATTGCCAGGTGACATTTGCCATCACAGTGTAGGCGTCGTCTCCCGTTCGGACGCCAGGCGAGGCGAAGAAGCTTTCGGGAAGCCCATTCAAATCGGCCTTCGTGAAGATCACTGGCGCGTTGGCCTTCACAATGTTTGTGTCGAAGTCAGTCCCCAGTTTGGACAGCTCCTTCCGCAACTGCTCAACTTCCTTACGCTGATCCACAGGAAGTTCCAGGCCGGCGCGGCGATAATCGCGCAATGTTTCGCTCAGCAGTTTTTCGTCCTCACCCGAAAGCTTCGGGTGTGTGTCGGCGAAAGCCTTGATTGCCTTGAAAACGTCCTCGCGGTAGTCGATACCCACTGCCCAGTCTTGAAAGGCCTTTACCGCGTTTTCGGCAGCGGCGCGCATTTCTGGATTGGTGTTAGTCTCTTTAATGATTGTGGCCCTGTTCGCTGCCAGCGCCGCCTCGTAAGTGAGATCATCAAGGGCGACGATCGTGCTTTTAAACGTCACATTTTTCAGATCCTGTGAACCGATTTGATCCAATGCTTTGTTCGCCCTGGCGATGGCATCTTTCATCATCGTCTCGACCGCTTTCGGTGTTTGCTCCCAATCGGGAATCGTCAAAACGGCGTTTGCCTTTGCGGCGGCAGCGCGAAAATCATCGACAGTTTTCAGTTCAGCAGCCGGAAGTTGATGATTTGAAAAGACGAAACTGAGTGACAGCAAAAGAAGCAGGGATTTCATGGACATTTAGTGTCGGCGAACATCCGTGGAAGCGCGCAAAAGGCAAGCTTGATTAACCGCCCTGTATTGCGTTTTAGACACCGACGAGCTAGGAAACTTACGCAACGATGCTCCAGAAATTTTTCGTCGCTTTCATTCCCGTTTTTGTTGCCATCGATCCAATCGGACTTGTCGCGATTTTCATGGGGCTCGCGTCCAGCGCTTCGCCGGAGCAGCGCAAACGCCAGGCGGCTCTCGGGCTATTGACCGCGTTCTGCGTAGCGATCGGATTTGTTTTCCTGGGGCAGATTATTTTCGATGCGCTTGGAATTACCGATGCCGATTTTCAAGTCGCTGGTGGTCTGATTCTACTTGCTTTGGCGGGGCGTGAGTTGCTCAATGTGGGACCGGCAAGTCCCGGAGGTAGCGATGAATTTGGAATTGTGCCGTTAGGGATGCCGTTGATCGCCGGGCCGGCGTTGCTCACGGCTCTGCTGGTTCTGGTCGATACGGTAGGCATCGTGTTCACGCTCGCGTCGTTACTGGTCAATCTGGCTTTGGTTGCACTGGCGTTTTGGAACGCGGATCGGTTCGCGCGTTGGATGGGCATGCAAGGATTACGCGGCGTATCGAAAATAGTGGCGCTCCTTCTCGCCGCGATTGCTGTCAGCCTCATCCGTCGGGGCTGGAACACGTCGGCCTGACCGGGCATGACAAGCTCGTCCTAACCAAAGCACCGGCTCCGGCTGTGGCCGGTCGCCATCACTTCGAATGTTAATTTATTCGAAGTTAAAAAAGGGTTTCTACGCGTGCGCCGCTGGCGATATGCCTGCGCTCCGAGGGCCAGAATTCCTTCAACTCTGCGCTTTTGTCGCCGGCCTGAAAGCGGTGGTTGAGCTCAACTTCAATGGCCTTGATCTCGTCCTGCTGTGGAAGCGGCCCTCCTGAATAGATGTAGGCTGGCACTTCATTGCGAGTCCGAGTGAAGGGAACCTGCGCGAAGAGCTCCAGACGTCGCTTTTGCAACTGATCCGTGGTCCAGTCCTTGTAAACTGGCTGCCGATGTCCCCAGGCAACCGGGCTCCGCGCGTAGCGGTCATAAGGATAGGCGCCCGTCACTGCCGGACCGGGCGATGGTGCTGGTTGGTCCGCGCAACCAACAAATCCAACGGCAAACACTGCTAGCAATAATCGTTTCATACTCTTTACCTTGGTTTAGAGATTCACTTGCCACTATTTAACCACGGAAACCCCTTGCAGTCGCATGTTTATTTTGCTTTTCAGTTTTCAAAAGTCTGGTATAGAGTGGCGCAAATCCGAACAGCAGCCTTAAGCCGATTCAGACTAGCAAGGAATGAGAAACAGGCCGGGTCATTGACACCTCGGCGCCTCTCGTTACTATCGTCGCTCAAATGAGATTTCCTTTACCGCTTACAGCCAAGATCGCGGCCTACGTGATTGGGCATAAGTTGCGTGGCACGAAGAAATTCGCCACGGTGCTGCAGCTCGAACCGCTGCACACGTGTAACCTCACATGCACCGGTTGTGGGCGGATTCGAGAATACTCCACGTCGCTAAAGGACATGATGAGCCTGGAGGACTGTCTCGGGGCCGCAAAGGAATGCAACGCGCCAATGGTTTCCATTTGCGGCGGCGAACCTCTTATCTACCCGCAGATTGAGGCGCTGGTGGACGGACTGCTCGCGCAGCGACGGATCGTTTACATTTGCACCAACGCCATGTTCATGCGCAAAAAAATGCGTGAATGGATGACCAAAGAATTACGGAGTGCGGATCGACGATTACGGAGTGAACTTGAGGGTAAGATCGACAAGTTGTTAGGGCAGGGGCTGCTTTCCGAAAAAGATGCGGCAGCAATCCGTAATCCGCAGTCCGCAATCCGCGATCATGTGATTGGTCCGACCAAATGGATGTACTGGAATGTGCATCTCGACGGTTTGGAGCGGACACACGACTTGATTGTGGAGCGCGAAGGTGTCTTCAAGGAATGCATTCTCGCGATCAAAATGGCAAAGGCTCTCGGCTATCAAGTGGCGACGAACGCAACGATCTACAAGGAAACCGATATGCAGGAGATCGAACAGATGTTCGATTATCTTTCCGATCTTGGCGTGGATGGTCACACCATCACCCCTGGATACGATTACGACGCCGCCAAGAGAGACATGATCAAACGGCTAAATCTGCGCCCGGAAAACTTCTTTCTTACCCGCGCGATGACGGTCGAGAAGTTCCGAAAAGTCGAGGAGTGGATGAGTCGTTATACCTTTTTGGGGACGCCCGTCTACTTCGAGTTTCTTGCGGGTAAGCGCGATCTAACGTGTTCAGCGTGGGCAATACCAACACGGAATATTCGTGGCTGGAAAGGCCCATGCTATCTGATGACAGACGGGCACTATTCGAGTTACACAGAGCTACTGGATAAGACCGAATGGGAACAGTATGGCGTCGTCAACGGGGTCGCTCGTGATAGCCGATGCGAGAACTGCATGGTGCATTGCGGTTATGAACCAACTGCGACGTTGGGGCTGCAATCGCAACGAGGAGACACGTGGAAAACGATCAAGTTCAATTTCGGTCCGAAACCGAAACCCTCTCGCCGTGGCAGTGAGGTTC
>Ga0081455_10001449_pt1 | contig 29352 bp, 23 predicted proteins | sample TabmetS3T2R1_FD_70207 | JGI IMG/M metagenome (GOLD analysis project Ga0081455, IMG submission 70207) | Tabebuia heterophylla rhizosphere microbial communities from the University of Puerto Rico - S3T2R1 | ecosystem: Host-associated > Plants > Roots > Rhizosphere ... | reverse complement strand
GATCTTGCCGGCCTCGGCGTCCTGCGCCCGTGCGGCGGACGTCGTGACAAATGTGAGGGCCGCGAACCAAACCAGCAATTTCATACCTTGAGTCTCCCGCGTTCAGCTTTAGGGACACGATGCCAGTCAGGTCAATCGAAACGCCCGCAGTGAAAATCAAACACGCGCGAGGCAAGGGACGACAACGTGCTGCGTCCGAGCCCATGACGGCGGGGCTGGAATTCGCCAGAGCGTTTTCGAGCGAAGCATGCCACCGGACGTGATCCGGTGGTGGAAACCGGTTCGCGTGAAGAAAACGCGATCAAACAAGGATCTAGACGGTTTTCGCGATTCAAAGAAAAGCGAAAACAGTCTAGATTGCCGCCATGAAGATGCCCGAAGCCGATGCGGCCGTAATGGCGCGGCGAAGCGAGATCGTCGCGGCGCTGCGCGCCATCGTGCCCGGCGAGGGCGTGATCGACAGCGCCGCCGAGATGCTGCCTTACGAATCCGATGGGCTGACCGCCTATCGCCAGCCGCCGATGGTGGTGGTGCTGCCGGATACGACGGCGCAGGTGTCAGCGGTTCTGAAATATTGCCACGCGCAGAAGATCAAGGTGGTGCCGCGCGGGGCCGGCACCTCGCTGTCAGGCGGCGCCTTGCCGCTTGCCGATGGCGTGCTGCTCGGCCTGGGCAAGTTCAAACGCATCCGCGAGATCGATTTCGCCAATCGCGTCGCGGTGGTCGAACCCGGCGTCACCAATCTTGCGATCAGCGAGGCGGTGGCCCGCGAGGGCTTTTATTACGCCCCCGACCCGTCCTCGCAGATCGCCTGTACCATCGGCGGCAATGTCGCGGAGAATTCCGGCGGTGTGCATTGCCTGAAATACGGCATGACCACCAACAACGTGCTCGGCTGCGAGATCGTCTTGATGACCGGCGAAATCCTGCGCGTCGGCGGCAAGGCCGCCGAGTCCGCCGGCTACGACGTGATGGGGATCATCACGGGATCGGAGGGTTTGCTCGGGGTCATCACCGAAGTCACGGTACGCATTCTTGCCAAGCCGGAGACAGCCCGCGCGTTGATGGTCGGTTTTGCCGCGGTGGAAGCCGCCGGCGATTGCGTCGCCGCCATCATCGGCGGCGGCATCATTCCCGGCGGCATGGAAATGATGGACAAGCCCGCGATTCACGCCGCGGAAGCGTTCGTTCATGCCGGTTATCCGCAGGATGTCGAGGCGCTCCTGATCATCGAACTGGACGGGCCGGGAGTCGAAGTCGACGAACTCGTCCATCGTGTCGAAGCGATCGCTGCGACCTGCGGTTCGGTGACTTGCCGCATCTCCAATTCCGAGCAGGAGCGGCTGTTGTTCTGGGCCGGCCGCAAGGCGGCATTCCCCGCGGTCGGACGCATTTCACCGGATTATTTCTGCATGGACGGCACGATCCCGCGCAGGGCGATCTCGGAGGTGCTGACGCGCATCCGCGGCCTCTCGGACAAGTATGGCCTGCGTGTCGCCAACGTCTTCCACGCCGGCGACGGCAATCTGCATCCGCTGATCCTGTATGACGCGAACCAGGCTGGCGAGATCGAAAAGGCGGAGGCGTTCGGCGCCGACATCCTGCGCGCCTGTGTCGAACTGGGGGGCGTCTTGACCGGCGAACATGGCGTCGGCGTCGAGAAACGCGATCTGATGGGCGAAATGTTCACGGAGATCGACCTGAACCAGCAGCAGCGGCTGAAATGCGCATTCGACGATGAAGGCCTGCTCAATCCTGGCAAAGTTTTTCCGACGCTCTGCCGCTGCGCCGAGCTCGGCCGGGTGCATGTCCATGGCGGCAGGCTCGCCTTTCCCGAGCTTCCGCGGTTTTGACGGCCGCGCTGGCGACCGGCGACATTGCGATCAGGATCAGGCGCTTGCGAGTCGTTGCGGCAGGAAATGAATCTGCTTGCGGATCAGCCTGCTGAAATCGCCGCCCTGTTCAACCAGATGGTGGGGCGGACCGTCCTCGATAATGGTGCCGTGCTTCATCACCACCAGCCTGTCGAAGTTCTGCAGCGTCGAGAGCCGGTGCGTGATCGCGATCACGGTCCGTCCCTTCATCAGCCGGTTGAGCGCCTCGCGGATCGCCTCTTCGGAATCGGTGTCGAGCGCGGAGGTGGCCTCGTCCAGCAAGAGGATCGGTGCGTTCTTGAGAAAAGCGCGCGCGATCGCGATCCGCTGGCGCTGGCCGCCGGAGAGTCGCAAGCCGCGATCGCCGACGACGGTGTCGAGCCCGTCCGGAAGACTGGCAATGAACGTATCGCAGCGGGCCTCGAACGCCGCCCGCCGTACCTCCTCATCGGACGCGCTGGGACGGCCGTAACGGATGTTCTCAAGCAGCGACCGGTTGAACAGAGCGGTGTCCTGCGGCACCGTCGCGATGGCACCCCATAACGTTTCCTGCGTGATCCGCTCGATGTTGTGGCCATTGATCAGGATGCGTCCGCCGTCGAGCGCATAGAAGCGTTGCAGCAGGGAAACCAACGTGGATTTTCCGCTGCCGGAGGGGCCGATCAGTCCGACCCGCTCGCCGGACGCGATCCGCAGGCTGAAATCGGTGAAAATCCGCTCGCCGTCCGGATAGCCGAACGCCACATTTTCCAGGACGATGTCGGCGCCGGTGTGGTCCAGCGCGATCGCCTCGGGATGATCCAGCAGCTGATGCGGCACCAGCAAGGTATCGACGGCTTCCGACAAGCGGGCCATGTGCTGGGTGGCATCCACCAGCGCCACCGCGAGGTCACGGGTCGCGCTGAGCACCGACATCCCGAGCGTGCAGACCATGACCACGTCGCCGGCGCTGGCGCGCCCCTGACGCCACAGCAGCAAAGCCCAGGCGAGCAGGGATAGCGTCAGGATGACGGTCACGAGCGCGTGGCCGATGCGCAGTTTCTCCAGATAGCGCAGGCTGCGGCGCCTAGCCTTCAATTCATGGTCGACCGTTTGATTGAAACGCAGACATTCCTGCCGCCAGCCGCCAAAGGATTTCACCAGCGCCAGATTGCCGACCACATCGATCATCTCGCCGTCGACGGCCGCGGCCTTTCCGGCAAATTCGTGATGCAGAGGCTTGCCGTCCCGGGCGAGGCGGAACAGAGCGGTGACGACGATGCCAGCGACGACGACCAGCAATGCGGCGATTTGCAGATCGACCGTCGCCAGAAACGAGATCGCGCCGATGGTCGCAAGACAGGGCGGAAGCACGTTCCACATCAGCATATTTTCGATCGCGAAGGTCGCGTTGGACGCCGCGGTGATGCGGCTCGTCAACACGCCCGCCAGATGATTTGAGAAATAGCTGTGGGAATGCAGCGTAAGGTGGCGGAACAGGTCGCGCCGGATATCGCCCGTCACTTGCACGAAGGTGTGACTGGCGGTCCACGCCGCGACGCGCCAGCAGAGATTGTCCGCCAAGATAAGCGACAGCAAAATGACAAAGGCGAACTGCAACGAATGTGCGGGGCTGGTCAGCGAGTCCACCAGCATCTTCACGCCATATTGCGTACTCACTGAGCAACTGACGGCTAAAATAACGGCGCACAAAATAAGAGCATGGGATTTTGGTCGCCGCGCAATGTAATGCCACAGATAGCCCACCGGATTTTTGCGCCAGCGACTGAGATCATGCACCGCCATGTCCTGATTGTTCCCTGCTCGATCGACGCCAACACAGCCAACATCTTCGACGCGATTTTGTTGCTATGCGGGAACAAACCGGCAGCATTGAAATTTCATTGATACCGGTTCTGCATCGACGATCTCGTTCGTGCGTCGCCTGCTCGTGATCGGCCAAGACCAAGCAAACCCAGCACCTTGTCGTCGAACCCTTCCCGAAACGGAGATGCAGATGCGTATCGCGCAAATCTCGCCGCTGACCGAGGCGGTACCGCCTAAACTTTATGGCGGAACTGAGCGAGTCATTTCATGGCTGACCGATGAACTCGTCGCACTCGGGCACGATGTCACGCTGTTCGCCAGCGGCGATTCCAACACGGCGGCCAAGCTGGAACCAGTGTGGCCGCGCGCGTTGCGGCTGGACGGCTCGGTTCGCGATCCGAACGCTCTGCACATCACGATGATCGAACGGGTGTGCCGCCGCGCGGCCGAGTTCGACATCCTGCATTTTCACCTTGATTATTATCCGTTTTCGCTGATGTCCCGGCAGTCGGTGCCATTTGTGACCACGCTTCACGGCCGGCTTGACCTGCCCGAACACCAGCCGATGTTCGAGACATTCTCTTCGGTTCCTGTGGTCTCGATCTCGAACTCGCAGCGTCGTCCTATCCGTCGCGCGAATTGGGTCGGCACGGTGCAGCACGGCTTGCCGCGCACGCTGCTGACGCCCACGGACGCGAGGCCGTCCTATCTGGCATTCCTTGGCCGCATATCGCCCGAAAAGCGCGTCGACCGCGCCATCCGCATTGCCGAGCGTTGCGGCCTGCCGCTCAAGATCGCTGCCAAGGTCGACCGCGTCGACCTCGATTACTTCAACGAGCAGATCCGTCCCTTAATCAAGCCGCCTTATGTGGAATTCATTGGAGAGATTTCTGACGCACAAAAGTCCGATTTCCTCAGCGGCGCTTTGGCTTTGCTGGTGCCAATCGATTGGCCCGAGCCGTTCGGACTTGTCATGATCGAAGCGGCGGCGTGCGGAGCGCCGGTGATCGCGTTCAATCGTGGCTCGGTCCCCGAAATCGTCGAAGACGGCGTGACCGGCTTTGTCGTCGAAGACGAGACGAGCGCGATCGGCGCCGTGCACAACCTGTCCCTGCTGTCGCGCAACGTCGTCAGACAGCGCTTTGAGAGCCGGTTTACCTCGGCGCGCATGGCCGGGGATTACGTTGACATCTATCGGGAGCTGGCGTCGCAGGGCGAGAAAACCACATTCAGGCCTCAGCTGGTTGCCGGCTGACCATGCCCGAACACGCGAGTCTCGGGCATCAGCGTCCATAACGTCAGCAGCGCGATGGCGGCGACGCCATCCAACGCGACCAGCGCCACGAAGGTGCTGAAACGGTCGCTGAGATAGCCCGCGAGAACGGTGCTGATGGATGCGCCAAGGCCCATGGCGCATCCGATGATGCCTTGCATGAGGTTGAAATGGCCGGTGCCGCGCGTGAGATCGGCGACGCAGAGCGGCACCAGCACGCCGAGAACGGCGGCGGAGACGCAGTCGAAGACCTGAACGCCGACCACAGCAAACAGGCTGCTGACTGATGCGATCAGCGCGATGCGCACAAACAAGGCGGCGAAACCGAGCAGCAGGAGCGGTCGTCGTCCCCAGGTCTCGCTGCTTCGCCCGACCAGCGGAGAAAAGATCGCGACCAGCAATTGGGGAACGACCATGGCGATCGCGATCATGAGCGCCGCCGACTGACTGGCGCGCTGGGTCATGGTGCTCGCGATCAGCGGCAACACCGCCGCATTTGAGAGGTGAAACAGGAACACGCAAGCGGCGAAGACGAAGATGGCGCGATTTCCAAACGCGTAGGCCAAAGTCTGTCTAAAGGAGGGAAATTTCTGCGGCATTCCGCCATGGGCGTGACCCGAATCGATTTCAACGGATCGAATCGTCAGAACCGCGAAAAATGCCGGTAAGGCCAGCGCCGCTGTGACGAAGAACACCGACTGGTTCGAAATGTAATAGCCGCAGGCGCCCATCGCGGCGGCCGCCAAACCGGTTCCGATCGAGGCAAAGGCGGCATTGCGGCCGAGACGCCGGCTGACGCGGCTTCTTGCGACCAATCCCAGGCTGAGCGCGGCGATAGCCGGTCCCAACACGCAGCTGGCGCCGGCCTGCAGCACGCGCGAGGCCAGCACGGCGGGATAATTCGGCCACCAGGCGAGAATGAGGGCGCTGATCCCGACCAGAATGATGGCAATGGCTGCGGCCAAACGCGGCGACTTCACGGCGTCCAACAACGCTCCGCCCGGAATTTGCCCGAACAAGGAGATCAAGCCGCCGACGGTGAGGACCAGGCCGATATCCACCTGGGTCCATTTTTGCGAGGTGAGATAGACCGCGATGAACGGACCAAAGCCGGTCTGCACGTCAGCAACAAAGAAGACGAACCAGTCGAGGCCGCGCAGGCTGCGCGCCGAGACCGGTCGCTTGGCTCCTTTCGCTTGTTCCGCACGTCGGGTGTAATCGTCCATGGCATGCCGCTGACGCGTTTGATAAGCGCGCCGCGGTCAACGCGGCTTGTCATCCGGCTTTTCGGTGCCGCGCGAATCGGGGCTGGCCTGCTGCTGGGAGGCTTGGGACGCGGGGCGACCAAGCAACACGATCTGTTCGCCGGCCTTGTAGGCCGGGGCCACTCTCAGCTGATCGCGGGTGAGATCGACGCTGATCGCTTCAGATTTGTTGTCGGATGGAAACCGCAAGGCGCTCCAATCGACCGCGATCTGGCGGCTGCCGACGCCGAGAAAGCCTCCGAAATCGATAATGGCGGCGCGAACGCGTGCGTGATCGACGATCACATCGACGATGCGACCCATATCCTCGCCGCTGATGCTGCGAACCGGCTTGCCGAGAATGCCCTGAACCCTGTCGCCGTCGAGAATTGTGGCCGGCGTTTCCTCGCCGCCGCTCGTGCCGGACTTTGCAGGAGGCGGGGGTAATTCCTTCGAGGGTTGCGCGGCCGGAGGGCTGTCGCCATCGGCGACCTGCAGCAGCGGCCGAGCCGATGCGCCACCAAAGAGTAACGGAAATGCGATCAGCAGGATGCGGCAAGCGCAGCTTGCGGCCCCCCTTGGCGACGACAGCAACGACATGGCCGGACCTTTCGGGGATCGGGGAGGGCTGCACGACAGAACGCGCCGGTCACGCTAACGCGATCCCGGTCCGCGCTGTTCCAAGCTCCCTGCACGACTTTTTTGCATTGCGGAACCTGCGGGTACGAGCGGCGTTCCTCTTCACCGCGACGCCGTCGGTCGCGGGGATGCGATCCCTGCGGTACAATCGGATTGAGCGTTGATGCGAACCGGGGCGGGCGCATTGCGAGGATTCGCATCGAAGCACGGGGCTGAAATGGGAGGGGCGCCATGGATTCGCCTGTGTTGCGGCCAACAAAAATGCCAGACGAGGCGCCATTCTACATTCCGTCGCCCGGATCGCCCGATCGTCCGCGCTTCAAGCTGAAACACAATGACACCTTCGCGATCGTCGACGCCCATGGCGACATCGGCGCTGCGGCCGGCGACCCCGATGGCATCTTCAACACCGATACGCGTTTTCTGTCGCGGCTCGAACTTCTGGTCGACGGTCATCCGACGCTGCTTTTGAGCTCACAGGTGCGCGAGGACAACTGCCTGTTCGCCGCCGACCTCACCAACACCGATATTTATCGGAACGGTCAGCGCGTGCTGAACCGCGACACGGTTCATATTCGCCGCGCGTCCTTTGTCTGGAACGAAACATTCCACACGCGCATCGGCATTCGAAACTACGGGGCCTCGCCGCTCGAGGCCGATTTAGACGTGATGTTCGCGAGCGACTTCGCCGACATCTTCGAAACCAGGGGGCTGACCCGTGGGCGCCGCGGCACCGCGCGACCCGCCCGATTGCGTGAGGACAGCGTCAGTGTGTGTTACCGCGGCCTCGATGACGTGGAGTATTGTACCACCCTGCATTTTGAGCCCAAGCCGCGTGTGCTCGAAGCCGGCCGCGCCTCCTTCCGCTTCAGGCTTGATCCGGGCCAGCGAATTTCGCTGTTCATCTCGGCGCGCTGCCATCGCGAAGGTCCCGTATTGAGGCCGCCGCACTTCCTGTCATGCCTGCGGGAAACGTCGCGCTTCCATCGCGGCACCGAGCGGACCGCGATCTCGGTCGAGACCTCAAGCGAACATTTCGACGCGATGATTGCCAGGTCGCTCGCGGATCTGCGCATGCTGATGACGGAAACGCCGGAAGGCGCTTATCCTTACGCTGGCATTCCCTGGTACTCGACGACGTTTGGTCGCGACGGCATCATCACGGCGCTGGAGCTGTTGTGGTGCATGCCGCAGGTCGCGCGCGGCGTGCTGGCGCGTCTGGCCGCCTTTCAGGCGACAACGGTCGATCCCGTCAATGATGCGGAGCCCGGTAAAATACTTCACGAGATGCGGGGCGGCGAGATGGCGCGGCTGCGCGAAGTGCCGTTCGGTCGCTATTATGGCAGCGTGGATGCCACGCCTTTATTCGTGCTGCTGGCCGGCGCCTATGCGGAGCGCACCGGTGATTACGACACCATCGCACGGCTGTGGCCGCATATCGAAGCCGCCCTGACCTGGATCGAGACTCATTCGGCGCTCGACGGCGACGGCTTCCTGCGGCACTCGCGAAGCAGCGGCGATGGACTCGCCAACCAGGGCTGGAAAGATTCGTTTGACTCGATCTTCCATGCCGATGGCCGTCTTGCCGAAGGATCGATCGCACTCGCGGAGGTGCAGGCCTATGTCTTCGCCGCCCAGCAGGTGATGGCGCGGGTCGCCGCGCGGCTCGGCCGTGCTGAGCTGGCCGGCCGCCTCAAGCGGCTGGCCGGCGCGCTCGCCGCGCGATTCGAGCGGGCGTTCTGGTGCGAAGAACTCGGAACCTACGGCATCGCGCTGGACGGCGAGGGCGTACTCTGTCGCGTCAGCACGTCGAATGCCGGACATGTGCTGTTTGCGGGCATGGCCTCGGTTGAGCGCGCGCACCGCGTGGCAGATGGGCTGATGGCCCAGCGGTTCTTCTCCGGCTGGGGAATCCGCACCGTCGCGGAAGGCGAGAGCCGCTACAATCCGATGTCCTATCATAACGGATCGATCTGGCCGCACGACAATGCGCTGATCGCAATGGGGCTTGGACGCTACGGCCTGAAGCTCGCCGCCGCGCGACTGCTCGAGACGATGAGCGCGGCGGCTTCGGCGCTTGAGCTAAGCCGGCTGCCGGAATTGTTCTGCGGCTTTCGCCGGTTTCGCGGCGAGGCGCCGACGCTCTATCCCGTGGCCTGCTCGCCGCAGGCGTGGGCGAGCGCGGCGCCGCTGGCGATGCTGCAAGCCTGCCTCGCCATCAGCGTTGATCCCGACCAGCGATTGATCCGGCTGGTCGAGCCGACGCTGCCCTCGTTTCTCGACCGGGTGACCGTGCGCAATTTGCCGTTGGGAGAGGCGCGTATCGATTTCGCGCTCCATCGTCGGAACGGGTCGCTCGCCTTGCAAATCCTGCGCAATGAAGCCGGCGTCGACATTTTCCATGATCGGCCGGTCTGATCAGGCGCCTCCCGTCCAGGCGCCCCCACTTCGCTCGCCGGACCAATCGCGCCCCACGGTTCTGCCGGCAATCCACCGCGACGGGACGCTTCCTTAACCGGTTGTTAACTCTCCGCGCCCGATGGTTAACCATTCTTGAACAACGGGCCGAATCACGATGTCCGAGGCCGTCCTGCCGTCTGCCAAGCCTGCGCAGCCCCAAAAGCCCGCGCGTCAGTTGATGCGTTTTCGCGGCCGCTCCTATGTGGCTTATGTGCTTTCGCCCAAGCCACCCATTGTGGAATGGCTGGCGGAGGTCGATGCCACGCTGGCGCGATCGCCGAATTTCTTTGCCGGCAAGCCGGTGATCCTAGATCTCGCCGCGACCGAACTCAGCTCGCCGGCGATCCGTCACCTGATCGACAATCTCGATCAGCGCGGCATTCGCGTGCTCGGTCTGGAGGGCTTTGACGCCGCTCTGCTGACGCCCGATTTGCCGCCGCTGCTCAGCGGCGGGCGTGACTGCGCCATCACGACATCTGAATCCGCGGCTGCCAAGACTGCCGCCGCGCCCGACAAGTCGAAGGCCGGCTCACTGCTGCTGGAGAGCCCGGTGCGCTCCGGTCAATCGGTGGTATTTGCCGAAGGCGATGTCACGGTGCTCGGTTCGGTCGGCTCCGGCGCCGAAATCGTCGCGGGCGGCTCGATCCATATTTACGGCGCGTTGCGCGGTCGCGCGATGGCTGGCGTCAACGGCAACCAGAACGCTCGCATCTTCTGCAACAAGATCGAGGCCGAACTGCTTGCCATCGACGGATACTACCAGACGGCCGAAGACATCGACGTCAGCCTGCGCAGCCGGCCCGCCCAGGTCTGGCTCGAAGGCAATGCCATGAAGATCACCGCGCTGAGCTGATACCGGACAGAGGAGAGAAGCAAATGGCCAAGGTTCTGGTCGTCACGTCAGGTAAGGGCGGTGTCGGCAAGACGACATCGACCGCCGCGCTCGGCGCAGCGCTCGCCCAACAAGGCGAGAAAGTCTGCGTGGTCGACTTTGACGTCGGCCTGCGCAATCTCGATCTGGTGATGGGCGCGGAACGACGCGTGGTGTTCGACCTGATCAATGTGGTGCAAGGCGTCGCCAAGCTGCAGCAGGCGCTCATCCGCGACAAGCGGCTGGAAAACCTCTGGCTGCTGCCGGCCTCGCAGACGCGCGACAAGGACGCGCTGACAAATGAGGGCGTCGGCCGCATCATCGCCGAGCTACGCTCGAAATTCGACTGGGTGATCTGCGACAGCCCGGCCGGGATCGAGCGGGGCGCGACGCTCGCCATGCGCTATGCCGACGAGGCCGTGATCGTCACCAATCCGGAAGTTTCCTCGGTGCGGGACTCCGATCGCATCATCGGCATGCTCGATTCCAAGACGGTGAAAGCCGAGAAGGGCGAGCAGGTCACCAAGCACATTCTGGTGACGCGCTACGATGCCGGCCGCGCCGCCCGCGGCGAAATGCTGTCGATCGACGACGTGCTGGAGATCCTCGCGACGCCGCTGCTCGGCATCATTCCGGAAAGCGAGGATGTCCTCAAGGCGTCCAATGTCGGTTCGCCGGTGACCGTGAACAACATCGCCAGCGCGCCGGCACGCGCCTATACGGACGCCGCGTTGCGGCTGATGGGTGAAGACATCGAGATGGTGATCCCGACGGATCGCAGACCGATCCTGCAGCGCCTGTTCGGACGGAGGGCGGCATGAGCTTCAACATGTTGCGGCTGTTGCGGCGGCCGCAGAGCTCGGCGCCGGTGGCGCGCGAGCGGCTGCAGATCCTGCTCGCCCATGAGCGCGGCACCTCTCGCGGGCAACCCGATTTGCTGTCGCTGCTCCGCGAGGAGATCGTCGCCGTGGTCGCCAAGCACATGACGGTGGACCCCGACAAGGTCCAGATCAGGATGGACCGCGGCAAGACGGTCTCGACGCTCGAGGTCGATATCGAGGTGCCGAACGCCTTCGATCGGGCGATGGCGGCCGCCGGCTGATTGTCCGGGCCGGCTGAGCGCAATCAGGCTGGCGCGCCATTCGCGCCGGCCGTCTCGGCGTTTGGGAAATATCTTGCACGTCCGCTCAACCGGATTAGTTTCGGGTCGTTATCGGGATTGAGACCGAGAGGATACGAACGTGCGCAGCATGCGACGCCCGGTTTTGCTGGTTTCGGCGTTGATGCTGCTGACGAGCGTGGCTGCGGCGCAACAGGACTTGAACAATCAGGCGATCAGTCGCCAGAACCCGATCAATTCGCCGATGGCGCCGCCACCGCCGGCCCCTTTGCCGGTTCCAGGCAGCGGGCTGCCGGCATCCCCGAGTGTCGTGCCCATGTCGCAGCGGTTGTCCGCTGGCTCGGTTGCGCGTGTTCATCGCGTCAGCCGTGTTCGCCGACATGCCGCCGGCATCCGACACGGGGGCAAGGCCCGGCGGGCCGAAACGGTCCAACCCCGTGATACCGACAAGCGCGGGCGCGCCATGGTGGAGGAGCACGACCGGCTGCTGAACAGCAGGCTCAAAAGCATCTGCCGAGGCTGCTGAGTGCAGCGGTTCCGCCGGTCATCGCCCACGACCGCGGGCGACAGTATCCGCAAGGGTGCGGCTATGCCGATATCTTGTCGAGCGTAATCGGCAGATCGCGCACGCGCTTTCCCGTGGCGTGGTAGATCGCGTTGGCAATCGCGGAGGCCACGCCGACAATGCCGATCTCGCCGACGCCCTTGACGCCGAGCGGATTGATGATGGAGTCGGGTTCATCGACGAAAATCACCTTGATCTCGTGGATGTCGGCATTCACCGGCACGTGATACTCGGCAATGTTCGCATTCATGATCCGCCCGAAATTGTGGTCAACCAGCGTCTCCTCGTGCAAGGCCATGCCGATGCCCCACACCATGCCACCCATGATCTGACTCGCCGCCGTCTTGGTGTTCAGAATGCGGCCGGCCGCAACGGCGTTGACCACCCGCGTCACACGCACGATGCCTAATTGCTTGTCGACCTTGACCTCGGCGAAGATCGCCGAATGCGTGTTGCGCGCGTGCGATTTGTCGTTCGGGAAACTGTTGGTCTTTTCCTTCTGGATTCGTTCGACCGATCCCTGACGCATGGCGTCGGCAATCGCTACGGCGCGGCCGTCACGCTTGTTGACGATCTTGCCGTCGACCAGGGCCACATCGGCCAGCTTGGCGTCGGCCAATGGCGAATTCTTGATCGACTTGGCAAACCCGAGCAGGTCTTTGCGGATATCCTCGGCCGTGACCAGCACTGCGTGCGAGGCCGACGCCGCCATCCACGATCCGCCTTCGACGGGAGCTTGCGGCAATGAGGAATCGCCGAGCTTGACGGTGACGTTGTCGAGCGGCAGTCCCAGCGTGTCCGCGGCAACTTGCGCCACGATGGTGTAAGTGCCGGTTCCGATGTCCGAGGCCGCGCAGGAAATTTCTGCATGGCCATTTGCCGTCAGCACGATGCGCGCGGCCGCGGGCATTTGCAGCGCCTCCCAGACGCCGCTTGCCATTCCCCAGCCGACAAGTTCCGAACCGTCGCGCATCGAACGCGGTTCGGCTTGCCGCTTCGACCAGCCGAAGGCCTCGGCGGCCTGTTGATAACAGGCGCGGAGGTTCTTGCTCGTGTAGGCCACGTTGTTGTGCTGGTCGCGATCCGAATAGCAGCGCAGGCGCAGTTCCACAGGGTCGAGCTTGAGGGCGACGGCGAGTTCATCCATCGCGCATTCCAGCGCGAACACGCCGGCGGCCGCACCCGGTGCCCGCATGTCGCATGGCGTCGAGAGATCGACTCTGACCAGCTTGTGGGCATAGTTTGCGGTTGCGCTCTTGTAGAGCTGACCGGACCAGCCGGTATCGTTGCGGGCAAAATCTTCAAATTGCGAGGTGACGGCGGTGGCTTCGTGGCTGATGGCGTCGAGCGTGCCATCCGGCTTGGCACCGAGCGCGACGCGCTCGATCGAGGCCGGTCGATAGCCAAGCCCGTACATCTGCCGTCGGGTCAGCACCAGGCGGACGGACCGCCGGATGGCGCGTGCAGCCAGCACGGCCAGCGCGACCTGATATTGCGGCCGCAGCCCGGAGCCGAACGCGCCGCCGACAAACGGCGAGACCACGCGAATGTCATCCGGCTTGGCGCCGAATACGCTGCAGAGGTACTTTTGCACATTCAGCACCCCCTGGGTCTTGTCATAGACGGTGAGTTTGCCGTCGCCTTGCCAGATCACGGTCGAGGCGTAGAGCTCCATCGGATTGTGATGTTCGCTCGGGATCAGATAATCGGCCTGGTGGCGCACCTGGGCGGCGGCCAGGGCCTTCGTCGCATCGCCCCGCGCTTTCGGCGCGGTGCCGCTGTCGATCATGTCTTGCCCGTGCGACAGCAGGTCGGTCGTGAACGGCTTGGCGTCATAGTCGACGCGCACCAGCGACGCGGCGAAGCGGGCGATTTCCCACTGCTCGGCCAGCACCAGCGCGATCGGCTGGTCGTTGAACAGGATCGTGTCGTTATACAGCGGCCGGAATGGCGAGCCTTTCTCCGGCGCGACCTCGTCCTTATAGGCCTTGTCGTTATCGGGCAGCGGCGGCCGGTTCTGATGGGTCAAGACGGCGATCACGCCCGGCACGCGCGTCGCCTGGCTGATGTCGAGCCGCTTGATCTTGCCCTTGGCGATCGTCGAGGCAACGACGGCGCCGTAGGCGAGACCCGAGGCTGCGAATTCGCCGGCATATTTGGCTTCGCCCGTGACTTTGGCGCGGCCATCGACCCGTGAGGTAGCTGTTCCGATATAGCTCATGAGTTACCGCACTTTCTTGTCGGATTGCGATTGCGGCTTGGCTTGCGCCGCCTGCGTCAAGGTGCGTACGACCGCGCGATGGGCCAGCCCGATCTTGAAGGTGTTATGCGCGTACCCCTTGGCGTCGCGCAGCAACAGCTTGGCGGCTTCGTCAAACGTCGCTTCCGACGCCGGCTTGCCGCGCAGGGCGGCCTCGACCTCGGGATCGCGCCAGGGCTTGTGCGCGACACCGCCGAGTGCGAGGCGCGCGTCCTTGATGGTGTCGCCATCCAGATCGAGCGCGGCCGCCACCGATACCAGCGCGAACGCGTAAGACAGCCGATCACGGATTTTGAGATAGGAATAGTTCCTGGCGAAGCCGGTCAACGGCAGTTCGATGCCGGTGATGATCTCGCCGGCTTCAAGATTGGTGTCGCGCTGCGGCGTGGTGCCGGGCAGCCGATGGAAATCGCGAAAATCGATCGTGCGTTCGCCGGCTGCGCCGGTGACATGGACTGTTGCCTCAAGCGCAGCCAGCGCCACGCACATGTCAGACGGATGTGTCGCGATGCACGCTTCGCTCGTGCCGAGGATCGCGTGGATGCGATTGAGGCCCGGAATCGCCGAGCAGCCGCTGCCGGGCTCGCGCTTGTTGCAGGGCGTCGCGATGTCGTAAAAATAATAGCAGCGCGTGCGCTGGAGCAGATTTCCGCCGGTCGAGGCCATGTTGCGCAGCTGCTGCGATGCGCCGGCCGAAATTGCACTCGCGAGCAAAGGATAGCGCGCTATGATCAGCGGATGATTGGCGAGGTCCGAATTCGGCACCAGCGCGCCGATCCGCACCCCGCCGGTCGCCGTCTCCTCGACCGTCTTCAACGGCAGGCGGGAGATGTCGACCAGTTTGACCGGACGCTCCACGTCATACTTCATCAAATCGATCAGGTTGGTGCCCCCGGCGATGAATTTCGCCGCCGGATCGGTCCCGAGCTGGCGCAGGGCGTCGGCGACATCCGTCGCCCGTGCATACTGGAAATTGTTCATGACTGCCTCATCGCTTGCTGGATCGCGGCTACGATGTTCGGATAAGCGCCGCAGCGGCAGATATTGCCGCTCATCAGTTCACGGATGTCATCGGCGGACTTGGCCTTGCCCTCGGCAATCAAGCCGACAGCAGAGCAGATTTGTCCCGGCGTACAGTAACCGCACTGGAAGGCGTCGTGGTCGATGAAGGCCTGTTGGACCGGATGCAGGTTGCCGTTGCTGGCCAGACCTTCGATCGTCGTCACGCTGGCGCCATCCTGCATCACTGCGAGCGTCATGCATGAGTTGATGCGCCTGCCGTTCACCAGAACGGTGCAGGCGCCGCACTGCCCATGGTCACAGCCCTTCTTTGTGCCTGTCAGCTCCAGATGCTCGCGCAGCGTATCCAGCAGCGTGATCCATGGCGCGAGCTGCAGCGTGGTTGGCGCGCCATTGATGGTCAAAGAGACGGCGAGCGCTTTGGGCAGCGGGATCGCGTCGGCGGCCGCCGGGGCGCCTGTCATCTGAGCCATTCACAACTCCGCCTCTGGAAGAATGCCTGAGCTGGACAACGACATTGCCGAGCCGATGATCCGCTGACGCGGCGACTTATTTGGGGCAGCGATGACTGCGGACCGGATACGTCACCGCACTCCATGCCGAGATTGCGCAAAAAGGCGGCGATGACGTTGAGATGCGTCGTGTTTTTGTTGATATTGATCGGAAATCCACCGCTGTCCCCGAGGGTCTCGCCGAATGGAACCCGGGCCAGCGTCTGCGCGTTCTCATGGCAACAGCCTGCGGGAGGCCGCCATGCATCTTTCGAACGAAAGTCTGCTCGTCATCCTGTTTGTGGGCATCGTCGCGGGCTGGTTATCCGGCAAGCTGATGCAGGGGACCGGCTTTGGCCTGCTCGGCGACCTTCTGGTCGGCCTGGTCGGCGCATTGATCGGCGACCTGCTGCTGCCCCGGCTCGGCATTCACCTGGGGACCGGCCTGGTGGCCGCCATCGTCAATGCGGTGATCGGCGCGGTGATCCTTCTGCTGGTGCTGCGGTTGGCCGCGGGCGGCGGTGTCGGCGGGATCGGCTGGCGGCGGCGCTATTTTCGCTGACAGCGCCGCGAGTCGGTCATCAACTCCGCGTGTAACAATGGAATCCTCCATAGATGCCGGACCGGTCGCGCGCGAAGCCGGCGCGGCTGCGCGCCTCGTCACGCCGCCATAGCCGGCGAAGCGGCGCGAGCGCGGAGCTCTCGAGCGGCGAGTCCGCTCCTGCGGTGCGGAAGATCACCCGCACGCCTTCCTTGCCGGCGCGGTCGATCGCATTCCAGAGCGCGGCAATTTCCTGTCCAGCCATCCAGTCCTGTGAATCCAGCAGCACGACGGCGTCGACTTGGCGCGCCGGCAGGCTTTCCAGGAACGTGCGGAGATTGGCATTGACCGGCGTGATCGCGTCGGCTCCGGCGCGCATCCGTTCGAATTGGCTTTGCTGCAGATAAGGCGGCAGGCAGCGATCACCGGGACCGGCATATTCGCGGCGCAACGCCTGCCACGCAAAATAATTGCTGTCGGACGGATAGGCGTCGACCAGCCGCAGCAGCCGCTCATGCAGCACCTCATTGAGCGGGCGGTCGCCGCCGAGCAGCACCCTTTGCTGCGGCGGAATGCCAAGCGAGAACAGCAGCGCCGGAGCCCGGGTGGCGAGGCGGGCCAGCGGCGAGTGGAACGCGCGGTGCAAGCGCTGCAGTGCGTTTTGCCGGGCTGGCGACGCCCGTTCCGCATGCAACAGCGCAGCCAGATCGACACGCGCTAGCCGGGCCACGAGATGACCGAAGCCGATGAAGCGGCCGAGCGTGCCGTGTCGGTAGAAGCCGTCGGTGAAGTAGCGATGGCGGGGCTTGCCGAGCGTATCGCGCTCATCCCAGAATTCGCGCGCCCCGGCGTCGAGATGCGGCCGCAACAGCTCGCGATACAGCGTGGCATTTATGGGCGAATTGGCTTCGCCAAAGAACTGCCAGAAATCGCTGTAGCACGGCAGCGCCTGCAATCCGGCGAGCTTCAGCTTCAGCAGAGCGAGGTGCGCCTCGTTCAGATCGACCGCATAAATGCGCGCTGGCTTTGCCGTCAGATAGGACAGCGCATTGCAGCCGCCGGACGAGATTGTCACGATGGTGGCGCCCTCAGGCAAATCCAACGCCTCCAGGTCGGCCTCCGGATCTTCCCAGATCTGAGTGTAGACCAGCCGTCGAAACCAGACGGTGAATAATTTGTCCCAGATGGTGGAGTCGTGACGGTTGCGGGTGTTGCGGATCGCGTCGGCAATCAGATTTGTCTTCATCCAGTCCTCGAATCGACAATCCTGGCACCGTAGCGGCCGAACACTGCATCTTTGCGACACTGCCAATATCAAGCCTCAGCGCTGTCACATCCCTGTCGCGCGAACAGGCGAGGGATCGTCAACGGCGATGACAATCCTGGCGAGGTGCTTGGTGATGACGGCTCAAAGTTCGGCCATGGCGGATTCAGGCCGCTCCGCCCGGCTCGCGGCCTCGATCGAAGCGACCCAGCGGATGAATCAGATGTACCGCTGGCAGCGCTCCATTTATGATGTCACGCGCCGTTACTATCTGCTCGGGCGTGATCAGCTCATTGCCGGCTTGCACCCGCGAGCGGGCGACGCGGTCTTGGAGATCGGCAGCGGCACCGGGCGTAACCTGATCTGCGCGGCGCAGCGCTATCCCTATGCGACATTCTTCGGCGTCGACGTCTCGACGGAAATGCTGACCACGGCACTTGCGGCCATCACGCGCGCCCGCCTCGATGACCGGATCCGCGTGCGCCACGGCGATGCCACTGCGTTCGATGCGGAAGCCCTGTTCGGCCGCGCGACATTCGATCACCTGATGATCTCCTACAGCCTGTCGATGATTCCGCACTGGCGTCGCGTGCTTGAGGCCGCCGTCAATCTGCTCGGCGAGGGCGGTCAGTTGCATGTGGTCGATTTCGGCCATTGCGAGCGCCTGCCGACTTTTGTGCGCGCCTTGTTGCTGCGCTGGCTGGCGCTGTTCGACGTCACCCCGCGCCGCGGTCTGGAACAGGCGCTGCGCGAGATCGCGATGCGACGGGGCGCCACGCTGGTGATGCAGCGGCCATTCCGCGGTTACGCGCACACTGCCGTTCTGACCCTGCCAGCTGCGCGAAAGTAGCGTCACACGTTAAACGTGGCGCTTCAGCCTTGCGTGATTGGTCAGCATCTTGCGTCCCTCCCGGAAGATGAACACCGCGAGCGCCAGCACGAACGGCGAAAAATGATAGAGCAGCCGGAACAGCAGCAAAGCCGCAACGAGCTGGTTTTCATCCGCGACGCCAAGGCCGACCAGGATCGTGGCGTCGAACACCCCGAGCCCCGCGGGAGAATGGCTGATAAAGCCTAACAGCGTCGCGGCGATGAAAACCGCGATGACGCGCGCCGCCGGGATCTGCGCCTCTGGTGGAATCAGCACGTAAAGCGCGAGCGCCGCGCAGCCGAGATCGAACACGCCGATGCCGATCTGCAGAAGCGCGCTGCGTCCGGCCGGCAAATTCACCGACCATTTCTGATGGCCGACCCGGCGCGGTTCGCGCCACGTCCACCAGAGATAGCCTGCAATGGCGAGCAGCATCGCCAAGGCCAGCAGGCGGTTGATGCTCGCCGGCGCGCGATCGATCAGTCCGAGCGAGTCCGGCTGATAGCAGACGCTCAAGGCCAGCGCCGTCAGGTTGCCGAGCCAGAAAGTCAGTCCGGTGAGGAAACAGATTTTCGCGACATCGACCGCGCCGAGCCCGTGATTTGAATAGATCCGATAGCGGATCGCGGAGGATACCGGCAGCACGGCGCCGACACCATGGGCAATCGGATAGCTCGTCGCGCCGGCAAGCGCTGCGACGGGGTAGCGGATGTGATGATGGCCGATTTCGCGAAGCGCGAGCAGGTCATATAGCGTGAGACTGCCATAGGAGGCCGCCACCAACACGGCGGCGAGCGCGATACGCGCGTGGTCGGTGGCCCAGATCGCCGCAAGAACCCGATCGCCATCGATGGTCTTGATGGCGTCGGCCAACGCAACGAAGGCCAGCGCCGCGATGCTCAGGCTGATGACGAGGCCGATGCCTTTCCAGCCGATCAAGCGGCGGAGTGTCGCGCTCAGATTCGTGCCGGCCTTGCGAAGTTCGTGATAAGTCACAACAGCCTCCTGCAGGGCCTTCGCAAATCCAGTCGCGGCTCCACGCGAAGCCGCGCCATGATTCGTTAATCACCTGCCGATTGCCAGTTAGTTGCGACAGCCGCGTGAAGACGCCGCTGATCTGTCGGCACCGGAAGCTTCCCTTGAAGAACCGCGACAACGGTGCGAGGATCGGCCCCCGATCGCGGAGAGCCCAGCGTGTCGTTGATCGTCCGTCCGGCCCGCGCCGAGGACCTGCAGCCGGCGCAGGATCTGGTTATTCGCAGCATCAATGAGCTGACCACGCGCCACGGCTTTGGTGCAATGGCGAGTGTGCGGCCTGCGTCGTTTCAGTCGTTTTCGCTGCGCGACGATCCCGCTGGCCTGTGGGTGGCGCTCGATGGCGAGGCCATCGTCGGGTTCGCGTTCAGCTGGGTTTGCGATGCGTTCTGGTTTCTGGCGGAACTGTTCGTCGAACCCGGGCAGCAGGGACGAGGCATCGGCGACGCCTTGTTGACGCGGGCGCTGGACCACGCGAAGGCCGCCGGTGCGACCAACAGGGCGCTTATCACCTTCGCATTCAACACGGTATCGCAAGGGCTCTATATCCGGCGCGGCATGTACCCGCGGCTGCCGCTTTACATCTGCACCGGCGCTCGCGAGACCGCCGCGACATATCGTGGCGGCGAGACGCTGCAGCACTCGCCGGTGGAAGCCTATCCCCTGCATCTCAACATGCTGGCATCGATCGACGCCTCGGCGCTTGGCATGTCCAGGCAGAAGCATCACCGATATCTGCTGGCCAACCCCGAGCTGCGTGGTCACTTCCTGCATCGGGGCGATGATTGCGTCGGCTATGTCTATGTCTCCAACAGCGGCCAGATCGGGCCGCTGGCGCTGACACAACCAGACCTGATGGAGGCTGCGTTCAATACCGCGCTTCAATTCGCCGTGGCGCAGCCATCCCAGCAGGTCTCCGCCGTGCTGCCCGGGAGCAATGCCGCTGCGCTGGATGTTGCGACCCGTCATGGCCTGCGGATCGCCTATCCGATGGTGCTGGTCTCGGCGCAGCCATTCGGCGACTGGACACGCTATTTGCCCCGCAATCCCGGCTTTATGTGAGACGGCGCCGGCAATCGCAGACTGGCGCCGCCGCAGCTTCCCGACCCACAGGTCAGCCGAATAATTTGTTGGCGGTCTCCGCCACCAGCCGGCCCTGGAATTTAGCGCCGGCGAGTTCATTGGCGCTGGGATGCCGCGAGCCATCGCCGCCGGCAATCGTCGTGGCCCCATAAGGCGCGCCGCCGGTGACCTCGTCGAGTTTGGTCTGGCCCTGGAACGAATAGGGCAGGCCGACAATGATCAGGCCGAAATGCAGGAGATTGGTGATCACGGAGAACAGCGTGGTTTCCTGGCCGCCATGCTGGGTTGCGGTGGAGGAGAAGGCGGCGCCGACCTTGCCGTTCAGCGCGCCCTTCGCCCACAGGCCGCCGGCCTGATCGAGGAAGTTCGCCATCTGCGAACTCATGCGTCCAAAGCGCGTGCCGGTGCCGATGATGATCGCATCATAATCAGCGAGGTCTTCAACCTTGGCGACCGGTGCGGCCTGATCGAGCTTGTAATGCGACGCCTTCGCCACGGCCTCCGGCACCAGTTCGGGGACACGCTTGATGTCGACGGCGGCCCCGGTCTCGCGGGCGCCTTCGGCAACGGCATTCGCCATGGTTTCGATGTGACCATAGGCGGAATAATAGAGCACGAGCACTTTGGCCATGGCGGCCTCCTTCATGATTGCGGGTTGTGAGTCAAAGGTCGGGGCGGACGAACGTTGCATCCGCCCCGAAAAACTCAGGCGACGTCGATCAGCACGATTTCGGCGTCTTCCAATGCCGTGATGCGGAGCACCTCTTCATTGCTGGCGGCGCCACCATCAAGCGTGTTCAGTTCGACGCCGTTGACGGCGATGCGGCCTTTCGCCGGCACCAGATAGCCGTGACGCGTCGCGCCGATCGGATATTCGGTGGTCTCGCCGGCCTTCAGCGTGGCGCCGGCAACGCGCGCACTGGCATTGATCGGCAAAGCGTCATTGTCATTGGCAAAGCCGCTCGCCAGCGTGACGAACTTGCCGGCGTCGCCGCCCTTCGGAAACGGCTTCGAGCCCCAGGATGGTGCATGGCCGTCGCGATCGGGAATGATCCAGATCTGGAACAGCCGCGTCGTGACGTCCTCGAGATTGTATTCGGCGTGGCGGATGCCGGTGCCTGCGCTCATCACCTGCACGTCGCCGGCTTCGGTGCGGCCGCGATTGCCGAGGCTGTCCTCATGGGTGATCGCACCCTCGCGGACATAGGTGATAATCTCCATGTCGGCATGCGGATGCGGGGGAAAGCCGGAATTCGGCGCGATGGTGTCGTCGTTCAGCACTCGGAGCGCGCCCCAATGGACGCGCGACGGGTCGCGGTAGTCGCCGAAGGCGAAATGGTGCTTGGCATCGAGCCAGCCGTGATTGGCTGCACCTAAGGTCGCATAGGCTCTGCGTTCGATCATGGTCGGTCTCCTTTATCGTCCGGTTTCGATCTGGCGGCCGGGCCGCCGTTGCCGTTGACAATGGGGTGGGATTTGTTGGATTGAAATGGAAATGATCGAAACGGATCGTTTCTAAAATTGACCTTTAAGGCAGAGACGTGATTATGCCGCTCCCCGATTTCGAAGCCTGGGCGATCTTTGCGAAAGTGGCCGAGACCGGTTCGTTCAGCCGAGCCGCCCTTGAACTCGGTCTGTCGAAGGCCACTGTCTCGAAAGCGGTGACCCGGCTGGAGCAGCGGCTGCGTGCGGCGCTGTTTCACCGCACCTCGCGGCGGCTTTCGCTCACCGAACTCGGCCGCCAGTCGCTGCAGCATGCGGCGCGCATGCTGGCCGATGCCGAGGCGGCCGAGCAGGATGTGCAGGCCCAGTCCGTCAATCCGCGCGGGTTGATCCGCCTCGCCGCGCCGATGTCGTTCGGCATCATGCATCTTGGTCCAGTGCTGCCGGAGTTCCTGCGCGCCTATCCCGACATCTCGCTCGATGTCGCCTTGAGCGACCAGTTCGCCGACCTCGTCAGCGACGGTTTCGATCTCGCCTTGCGGATTTCGACGCTCGCCGATTCTAGCCTGCTGGCGCGGCGTCTCTGCACGGTGCGCCTCTTGGTGGCCGGCGCGCCGGCCTATTTCGAGCGGCATGGACGGCCGTGGCATCCGCGCGACCTGGCCGCGCATCGCTGCGTGATCTACAGCTATGCACGCTCGCCCGAAACCTTGCACTTCAAGCACAAGCGGCAGGGCGATTACAGCGTCGGAATCCAAGGGCCGGTCAAGACCAACAATGCTGAACTGGTGCTGCCGTCCGTGCGGCAGGGCCTTGCGATCGCTCTGTTTCCGGAATTCCTGATCTGGCGCGACATCAAGGACAACAAGCTTGAGATCGTCATGACGGATTGGCAAGCATCACCGATCGGGCTCTATCTGGTCACGCCGCCAAGCCTGCGGCCCGCGCGGGTGCAGTTGCTGATGGACTACCTGGCGCAGAAATTCGCGAAGGCGGCCTGGGCCAATGCTGCGTAGGCGATCGGATCGCTTCAAAATCGTGTCAGTTTGAAGACATATGATTGATGATGTTGATGTTACCGGCGTGATTGATGGCATCTGTCGCGCCGATGCGTCGTAGCGGCTCGGGCTTGCTTGAAATCAGGCCATCCCGCGCAACGGTTGAGGGTGTTCATTCCCGGGTTGAGATGCTTATATCGCGGCCGCACGGCCGAACCGCCACCGTGCTCGAGAGTGCACGTCATGACCTGCAATCTTCCCCTCGGTGCATTCCGGCTCTCGCGCCCATGGCTACCTGCGGCGTTGATTGGCACGCTCGGTCTTGCAGCCTGCGGCCAGAGCACGCCGCCGGCACCCGTTTCGCAAGCGCCGGCCGTCACTGTTGCCACGCCGACCAAGCGCACCGTCACCGATTGGGACGAGTTCACCGGGCGGTTCGAGGCCGTCGAGCAGGTCGACGTTCGCTCGCGCGTCGGCGGATTTGTCACCCGTGTCGGCTTTTCCGATGGCGCCATGGTCGCCAAGGATGATCTGCTCTACCAGATCGATGATCGCCCCTATGACGCAGTGGCGACCCAGGCCCAGGCGCAACTCAATGACGGCATGGCGCGGGTCGAGCTGGCCAGGCGCGAACTAGATCGCGCGCTGCAGCTCAACCAGACCCAGGCGGTGTCCGATTCCATTGTCGACCAGCGGCGGCAAACCTTGCAGGCGGCGCACGCGTCGGTCCTGCAGGCCGAAGGCGCACTGAAGCGGGCGCAGCTCGACCTCGAATTCACCCATGTGCTGGCGCCGATCAGCGGCCGCATCTCGCGCCATCTGGTCAGCGCCGGCAACCTGGTGCAGGGCGGCGACGCCGGCGGCACGCTGTTGACGACGATCGTGCCGCTCGATCCCATCCATCTCTATTTCGACATTGACGAGCCGACCTATCAGCGCAACAGCCGGCTATGGTTTGAGGGCAAGCGGCCGAGCTCGCGCGACACGCCGAACCCCGTGCAGGTCACCCTGACGGGCGAGACCAAGCCATCGCATCAGGGCAAAATGGATTTCGTCGACAACCGCCTTGATGTCGGCACCGGGACCTTGCGCGTCCGCGCGATCGTGCCCAATCAGGATCTGTCGATCCTGCCGGGGCAATTCGCGCGCGTGCGGCTGATCGGCAGCTCGCCTTACGAAGCTCTGCTGATTCCGGACAGCGCGGTTGCCACCGACCAGTCGCGCAAGATCGTTTTTGTGGTCAAGGCCGACGACACGGTGGAGGCGCGGCCGGTGACGCTCGGTGCCATCGATGATGGCCTGCGCGTTGTCAAGGAAGGATTGAAGCCGGACGATCGTGTCATCATCGAGGGGTTGCAGCGCGCGCGGGTCGGCCAGAAGGTTGCGCCGCACCCACCCGCCGGCCAGAGCCCGAAATCATGAATCTCGGTCGCCTGTCGATCAACCAGCCGGTCCTGGCGATGGTGCTGTCGATCGTGCTGCTGATCGTCGGTTCGATCGCCTATCCGACGCTGCCGGTTTCGGAATATCCGCAGATCGCGCCGCCGACCGTCGTGGTCACGACGCAATATCCGGGCGCCTCGGCGCAGACGGTCGCCGACACCGTGGCAACCGTGATCGAACAGGAGATCAATGGCGTCGAGGACATGCTGTACATCTACAGCCAGTCGACTTCGGACGGGCGGCTGACGATCACCGTCACCTTCAAGCTCGGCACCGATCTCGATAAGGCGCAGGTGCTGGTGCAGAACCGGGTCGCTGTCGCCCAGCCGCGGTTGCCGGAAGAGGTGCAGCGGGTCGGCGTGGTGACGCGCAAGAACAGCCCCGACCTGCTGATGGTCGTGTTCATGCTCTCGCCCGACGACACCTACGACCAGCTTTACATCTCGAATTATGCCCTGCAGCGGGTGCGCGACCAGTTGCTGCGGCTGGATGGCGTGGGTGATATCCAGATCTTCGGAGCGCGTGATTATTCGATGCGGCTCTGGCTGGACCCGGACCGCATCGCCGCGCTCGGCCTGACGGCGGGCGATGTCATCACCGCGATCCGGTCTCAGAACCAGCAGATCGCCGGCGGACAGCTGGCTGAGCCGCCGATCGCCGACCGCGCGTTCCAGCTCAATCTGACCTTCACCGGGCGGCTGAAGGACGAAGCGCAGTTCGGCGATATCCTGATCAAGGCGGGTGCCGACGGCCGGGTCGTTCATTTGCGCGATGTCGCGCGCATCGAGCTCGGCGCTCTGTCCTACACCACCAGCAGCTTCCTGCTGAAAAAGCCGGCGGTCGGGCTCGGTATCTCGCAGCGGCCGGGGTCCAATGCACTGGCCACCGCGAAGGGCATCGCCGAGGCGATGGAGCGGCTGAAAGCGGATTTCCCCCGCGGGCTCGAATACAATATCGGCTACAATCCCACCGAGTTCATCGCGCAATCCATCAGCGAACTCATCAAGACGATCTACGAGGCGATGCTGCTGGTCGTGATCGTGGTGCTGGTGTTCCTGCAGGGCTGGCGCCCGGCGGTGATTCCGATCCTGGCGATTCCGGTCTCGCTGGTCGGTACCTTTGCGGTGATGGCCGCCCTGGGCTTCTCCATCAACAACCTGACGCTGTTCGGCCTGGTGCTGGCGGTCGGCATCGTCGTGGACGACGCCATCGTGGTGGTCGAGAATGTCGAGCGCCATCTGGCCGCAGGCTTGAGCCGGCGCGAGGCGGCGTTGAAGACGATGGAGGAGGTCGGCAGCGCGCTGATCTCGATTGCGCTGGTGCTTGCGGCGGTGTTCGTGCCGACCGCGTTTCTGCCCGGCATATCCGGGCAGTTCTTCCAGCAATTCGCCATCACCATCGCGGTTGCGACCGTGATCTCGTGTTTCTGTTCGCTGACGCTGTCGCCGGCGCTGGCCTCGCTGATCCTCGTTCCGCACCAGGAGCGCAGCGCGCCCGCCGGCTGGAACGTGCTTGCGCGCGGCTGGCGGCGCTTCACGGACGTCTTTAATGAAGGCTTCCATCGGCTGTCGCATGGCTATGGAGCCGCGGCGGCGTTTGTCATCCGCCACAGCGTTGCGATGGCGTTGCTGTATGTCGTGCTGATCGGATCGGCAGGCTGGCTGCTCTATGCCACGCCCCAGGGGTTCATCCCGGCGCAGGACCGCGGCTACGTCATCGCGGTGGTGCAGTTGCCGGGCGCCGCGTCGCTGGCGCGAACCACCGAGGTCGTCCGCCGCGTGGAGGAGATCGCGCTGCAGACGCCGGGCGTGGTGCGGGTGCCGGCCTTTGCCGGCCTGAACGGCGCCACCCGTACGCTGGCGAGCAACACCGCAGCGCTGTTTCCGGTGTTCGATGCAGCCGAGGCGAGAGCACGGAAGGGGCTGACGGCCAATGTCATCACGGCGGACCTGCGCAGGCGGCTGTCGGCGATCGAGGGCGCCATCGTGCTGGTGATTCCGCCGCCGGCCGTGTCCGGTATTGGGACCGGCGGCGGCTTTGCGATGCGCCTCGAGGACCGCCAGGGTCGCGGCACCCGGCTGCTCGCGCAGGCGACCGATGAACTCGTGAGCGCCGCGCGCACAGCGCCCGGATTGACGTCGGTGTTCTCACCTTTCAGCGTCGGCACGCCGCAATTGTTCGTCGATGTCGATCGTCTCAAGGCGCAGAAGCTCGGTGTCCCCATCAGCAACGTCAACCAGACGATCGAGACCTATTTCGGCTCGACCTATGTCAATGACTTCAACATATTGGGGCGCGCCTACCACGTCACCGCCCAGGCCGACCTGTCCTTCCGCCGCGATCCCGTGGATCTCGGCCGGCTGCGCACGCGCAATTCCGCCGGCGACATGGTGCCGCTTGGCACCCTCGTCAACGTGCAGGAAACCTCCGGTCCGGACCGGGTGCCGCGGTACAATCTTTATCCGGCCGCTGAAATCCAGGGCGATACGGTGCCGGGCGTGAGTTCGGCGACGGCGCTGTCGATCATGCAGAAGCTCGCCGGACAAAGGCTGCCGGACGGCATTACATTCGAATGGACGGATTTGTCCTATCAGCAGTCGACCGCGGGCAATTCCGGCCTGTTGATTTTTCCGATCTGCGTGCTGTTCGTGTTTCTGGTGCTGGCCGCCCAATATGGCAGCTGGACACTGCCTTTCGCCGTGATCCTGATCGTGCCGATGTGCCTGTTGGCGGCGACAATCGGGGTGCGGCTGATGGGACAGGACATCAATGTGCTGACGCAGGTCGGCTTTGTCGTGCTGGTGGGGCTCGCGGCCAAGAACGCGATCCTGATCGTCGAGTTCGCACGCGAGATGGAGATCGAGGGCCGGTCCACGCTGGAGGCCATCACCGAATCCTGCCGCCTGCGACTGCGGCCGATCCTGATGACGTCGTTTGCCTTCATCTTCGGCGTGCTGCCGCTCGTCATTTCCTCCGGCGCCGGCGCAGAAATGCGCCAGGCGGTCGGAGTTGCGGTGTTCTTCGGCATGCTCGGCGTGACCCTGTTCGGGCTGATGTTCACGCCGATTTTCTACGTCGCCGTGCGCCGCCTGACGCATTCGGCGACACGCTGAGCCGGGGTGCCGGAACGGTCAGGGTTTGCTTGCCGCCGCCGTCACCCGGCCGGGAATGTGCTTGAGGATGGATGAGACCAGACCGCCATCGACAATGACATTCTGCCCGGTGATGTAGCTCGAATCCGGATGGAGCAGGAATTCGACGAGCCCCGCGAGGTCGCGCGCGGGCTCGCCGATCCGATGCATCGGTATCAGCTTCTCGCGCGCCGCCTTTGTTTCGGGATGGGCATAGAGCGCCGCCGTCATGGATGACAGGAACAGCGCGGGCGACACCGAGTTGGCGCGCACGCCACTCGCGGCCCATTCCTGCGCCAGCAATCGGACCGTCATGATCAGAGCCGCCTTGGTGACGCTGTAATTGGCGAGGCCCGGATGAGGTTCGACGCCTGAGGTCGACGCGATCGACACGAACGACCCTGCAGCTCCCGCTTTCTCCAGATGCGGAAAGGCGGCGCGGGCCAACAGCCAGGGCCCGGTGACGTTGATCGCGAACAGGCGATGCCACAGATCGGCCGGCATGTCGGTGAGAGTGCCGGGCTTGGCGACGCCGGCATTGGAGACGACGCCGTCGAGACCACCGAGCCCGTCCACCGCGCCCGCGACAAGCTTGGCCGGCACGTCGGGATCGCCCATGTCGCCGGTCAGGGTGACCGCCTTGGCGCCGCCCGTCCGACAGGTCGCGGCGATGCTGTCGAGTTCCGCGGAAGGCTGCGAACCGCAGAGCGCCAGCTCGTTGCCCCGCTTCCCGAGCCGCTCGGCCAGGGCGCGACCGATGCCGCGACTCGCTCCGGTGATGATGATCCGCATGGTCTTGAACTCCCGTATTGTCGTGACAGGCCGCATTTCTCCCATTTCGCCACCTTGAGGCAAGGGCCGCCCCAAGCAGAAAAGGCGCTCCGCAAATCGGCGCGAGGCAGCGCCGCCTGGCCAAGGGGCGCTCGTCGGCAAAAAGCCGCGCAGCGGACGCTTTTGCGCCGACGCCCATCCCGTCTATAACTCGATCCGGCCGTGCCAATGCCTCACCCGTCGCCGACGAGGTCTGATCCGGATGCCGCAACGCTTCGCTCTCCGCTGCCTTGCAGCCCTGCTCGTGCTGGCCGCGCTGGTCGGTCCTGCGGCAGCATTGAATGCCCAGCGGCCGAAGATCGGCTGGCTCAAGCTGCAAAGCCGCGCGCACGCGCCCGATGAGCTCAAGGCCTTCATTGCTGGCCTTGCCGCGCAAGGCCAGGTCCAGGGCAAGTCGTTCGATCTCGAGGAGCGTTATGCCGACGGTGATCCGAGCCGCCTGCAGCCGCTTGTGGCGGAGCTTGTCGCGGCCGGTGCCCGCGTGATCGTCGCGACCAGCCAGCCGGCCCTGGACGCGGCCGTCCAGGAAACGCAGACGATACCGATCGTCGCCCGGATGAGTGACAATCCGGTGTCGGTCGGCATGGCGCGGTCGATGGAGGCTCCGGGCGGCAATGTCACCGGCATCTTCCTGTCGCAGGAAGACATGTCACCGGTGCGGTTGGAGCAATTGCACCGTGCGGTGCCGCGTCTGACCAAAGTGGGTGCGTTGCTGACGCTCGATCATGCCGACACCGCATACTGGCTGATGCAGGCACGCCAGGCTGCCGAACGCCGCGGTCTCGAGCTGTACATCATGAATGTGCATGACAAGGCCGAGCTTGAGGCGACCGTGGAACTGGCGCGGCGGCAGGGCGTCGACGGTTTGATCACCTTTCGCGGCCCGTTGAACGCCGGTTTCGACGCCCTGATCGCCGACCTCGCCAATCAACACGGGATGCCCGGCATTTTCGCGACGCGCGACACCGTCGTGTCCGGAGGATTCATGTCGTACGGTCCGAATGTGCTCGGCGTGTCGTATGGTCTCGCCCAGTTCGTCGATCGCATCCTCAAGGGCGAACCGCCCGGCACGATCGCGATCGGCTCCCC
>Ga0081455_10001448_pt1 | contig 29359 bp, 32 predicted proteins | sample TabmetS3T2R1_FD_70207 | JGI IMG/M metagenome (GOLD analysis project Ga0081455, IMG submission 70207) | Tabebuia heterophylla rhizosphere microbial communities from the University of Puerto Rico - S3T2R1 | ecosystem: Host-associated > Plants > Roots > Rhizosphere ... | reverse complement strand
CGTGCGGGCGTGCGAACGCCACGCACAGCGCTGCCAGCGCCGCGATGAAGAGCACGGGCGGGACGAACCGGCGCCACGCGCTTCCTCCGGCCACGGCGGCGAGCACCTCGAGGTTCGTGAAGCGCACGGCGTAGCGCATCCGGCGCCGCCGCAGGAGCCACCAGACGAGCGCCACGCCCGCGGCAAGGACGAGCAGCGAGAGCAGGAAGACCGGGCGCTCGAAGGTCATCGCACCCTCGAACAGACGGCGTGGACCTGGACGTCGGCCGGGATGCGTCCGAGCTCGGCATCGCCGTGCACCGAGACGAGCACGCGGCTGCCGCTGATCCGGCGGCCTCCGCTCACGGTTCCGATGACGCTGGCGCTCGGTGGTTGACGCATGCGGAATGCGAAGGCATAGGAGGCATCTACGAGCACTTCACCCGAGCGGCATCCGCTCGCGACGGTCTTCGCTCCAGGTCGGACTTGGAACGTCTTCACACGCCGGACGGTGGGTTGTCCCGGCTTGACGATGCGGAGGGCCGTCGGGATCCGGCCGCCGCCGCTCGCAGGCATGCACCCGATGTGCGGGCGGAAGCTCGGCGCCCTTGCCGTGGCACCGACGTAGCTTGCGACGAACACCACCGAACGAGCGGTCGTGATCCCCGGGTTGACCGGGCTGCCAAGGGTTGCGATGAAGCTGATGTCGATGCCGCGGACGCTGAGCTCGGCGTCCAGCCCGCCCACGATGTAGCCGCGTGGGCAGGTGAGCTGCCATTCGACCTTGGGCCTGGGAACGCTGGTGCCGATCGGCACCGCGACCCAGGGCCCGTGAACCGGGACACAGACCATCAGGCCCTTGCACTCGTCCGTCGCCTGGGCAGGGCCTGCGCCGGCCGTGAGAGCGGCCGTGAGCGCCGCGAGGAGGACGATCTTCTTCACGGGACCCTCCGGAACCAGAGTGCAGAGAGAAGGCCGCCTGCGAGGAGGAAGGCCGCAGCACCGCCGGCGAAGTAGTCGCCGATCTCACGCGATTCCTTCCGCTTGCCGAGCCGCGATCCCAGGTCCTCGTAGACGTTCTTCAGCCCCTCGGCATCGGTGGCTGTGAAGAACTCGCCGCCCGAGGTCTGCGCGATCTGCTGCAGCGTCTCGGGACTGGGCGGGACGCGGATGATCTGCTTGAAGCCGCCCGTCACCGTCTCCTCGACGACCCCCTCCGGCGTCCCGACGAGCACCGTGTAGACGGGCACCTTGAGCCGTTTCGCTTCCTCGGCGGCCGCCTGCGGCGTCGTCCGACCACCGTCGCGTGCGCCGTCGGAGATCAGCAGCACCGATCTCGGCGCAGCATCTTCGCCGTCGGTCCTCTGCCGGCCCTGCCCGAGGCGGGTCGACAGCACGACGGCATCGCCGATCGCCGTCCCCTCACCCGGCGTCAGCGCGTCGAGCGCAGCCTTGGCGAGATCCCGATCCTGCGTGGGAGGCAACCCGACGGTCGCGCGCGTCGCGAACGAGACGACACCGACCCGGTAGCGCTCCGGAACGCGGTCCAGGAACGCCTTCGCGGCGTTGCGGGCGGCGTCGAGGCGCGTCGGCTCCACGTCCTTCGCCTTCATCGAGCGAGAGGTGTCGAGGGCCAGCACGACGGTCGCCTCTTCGCGCTTGACGTTGACGGTCGCATGCGGCCGCGCCACGCCCAAGACGATTGCAGTCAGCCCGAGGAGGAGCAGGATGATCGGAACGTGGCGGCGGAGTCGGCCCGGAGCGCGGTCGACAACGTTCGGCAGGAGCGCGGGGTTCCCGAAGCCGGAGGCGAAGGCCGTCCGGCGTCGCTCCCGGACGATGTACAGCACGACGAGCAGCGGAATCAGAAGCAGCGCGACGAGAGCTATCGGCCAGTCGAAGCTCATCGGTGCTTTCGGCGGAGGAAGGTCGCGAGCGAGCGGAGCCAGTCGCCCGAAGTCGATAGGACGAGGTGTCGTACTCCCAGCGACGCGAGGGTGTGTGTGAGATCGGCGCGTTCCTGCTCGGCCGCGGCCGCGAAACGTTCACGAAGCCGCTTGCTGCGCGTGTCGACCCGAAGCAGGTTGCCGGTCTCGGGATCGACCAGCCAGAGCGCACCGACGTTCGTGAGCTCCTGCTCTCGAGGATCCCGGATCTCGAGCGCGATGACGTCGTGGTGCCCCGCCAGCTGCAGGAGCGGCGCGCGCCAGTCGCGTGGGCCGCGGAAGTCCGAGACGACAATGACGAGGCTGCGCTGCCGCGCGAGCGCCCAGGTGCGTCCAAGCGCCTCTCCGAGGGATGTTGCCCCCGAGACTCTCTCGTCCGGCTCCTGGCGCAGGGCGGTGAGCAAGCCGACGAGGCCCATCCGGCCCTGCCTTGCGGGAAGTGACCGCGGCTTGCCGTCCCCGAACGTGACGATCCCGAGGCGGTTGCCGCGTCTCGTCGCGACGTGGCCCATCGCCAGCGCCGCTCCCTCGGCGACGTCCGCCTTCCGGCGCTCTGCCGTCCCGAACTGCATCGAGAGCGAGGTGTCGAGCACGAGCCATGTGACCAGCACGCGCTCGGCAAGCTGGACGCGGACGTGCGGCTCGTTCGTCCGTGCGGTGACGTTCCAGTCGATGCGCCGGACGTCGTCGCCCGCGATGTACGGGCGAACCTGCGCCAGCTCCGTGCCGTCGCCGAAGAGCGAGGAGCGGTAGTCGCCTGCGAGCAGACCCTCCATCCGCCGTCCGATCGTGATGTCCAGGGCACGCAGGAGCGCATCCGGCATCGGCCCGGGGCCCGGGCGGTCTGGAGTGACGGCCCGCTGAAGCGCGTTCATGCCGCGCTACGCGTCAGGTCGATTTGCGGAACGGGCACCGATGAGATCACCTGATCCAGAATCGAGTCGGGAGTCACCTCCTCCGCCAGCGCCTGGTACGTGAGCACGAGGCGGTGGCGAAGTGCGTCCTTCGCGAGCGCCTGCAGGTCCTCGGGAAGCATGTACTCGCGCCCTCGGATCAGCGCGAGCGCCCGCGCGGACTGTACGAGGCTGATGGGGCCTCGCGGGCTCGCTCCGTAGGCGACGTACTCCGAAGGCTGCCGCGTCGCCGTCGCGAGGTTGACGGCGTAGCTGATCAGTGCCGGATCGACGTAGGTCTCGAACACCGCCCGCTGGAGCGCCTTCAGGTCATCGAGGGACAGGGCCTCGCGCAGCTCGGGCGGTGGAATGAGCTGACGCTCGACGATCGTGAGCTCCTCGTCGTGTTCCGGGTAACCGATCAGGATCTTGAGCATGAAGCGGTCGACTTGAGCCTCCGGAAGGGGATACGTGCCTTCGGACTCGATCGGGTTCTGCGTCGCCATCACGAGGAAGGGATCGGGAACCGGGAAGGTGTCGTGTCCGATCGTGACCTGGCGCTCCTGCATGACCTCAAGGAGCGCCGACTGCACCTTGGCGGGCGCCCGGTTGATCTCGTCCGCCAGGAGGAAGTTGCAGAAGACGGGGCCGAGCTCGGTTTCGAACGTTCCCTCCCCGGCGCGGTAGATCCGCGTCCCGACAAGGTCTGAGGGGACGAGGTCGGGCGTGAACTGCACGCGGGCGAACGAGCCGCCCAGTACACCCGCGGTGGTCTTGATCGTGAGCGTCTTCGCGAGCCCCGGGACGCCTTCGATCAGGAGGTGACCCTGCGCCAGCAGGCAGACGAGCACCCGCTCGAGCATCGCTTCCTGCCCTGCGATCACTCGACGGATCTCGAAGAGCGCCTGCTCCAGGCGTTCCTTCGACTCCGCAGGGGTCGGGACGGACGAGTCGTTCGTGGACACGAGCCGGCTCCTCTCTCTCAGCTTTGGCACCTAGAGGAAACCACTCAAGACTAAGGTTTCTGTGAGAGGCACCCTTCTTAACGCGCGCTCAACGGTAACCTTGCGCGACCTCATGGCCACGGCGCCCAAGGACCAGCTCGAGGAGAAAGCCACGTCGATCGACGGGCACCCGGAGCGGACAAAGGAAGTCTTCCGCTACTACCAGCTCGCCAAGAAGCAGGAATGGCAGGTGCGGGACATGTCCTGGGGCGACATCCCACCCATCCCTGAGACCACGGGGTCGAAGGAGCGGCAGGCGCGCCGCCAGGGCATCTGGCGCTCCGTCATCACCCAGCAGCTGCAGGCGGATTCACTGGCCGTAGAGATGGCCGCGCAGCTCCTGGAGCTCGCGCGGCACCACGAGGCAAAGCTGTACTACTCGACGATGGCGCAGGACGAGGCCCGGCATGTCGAGGCCTGGCTGCGGCTGGCCGAGGCGGCGGGAGGGACGAGCGAGCGCGATCCGTACCTCGACAAGCTCGCCCAGATGTTCCTCGGCCTCGATGTGCTCGAGGAGAAGGTCTTCCTGATGCAGGTCTTCTTCGAGCGGATGATCATCCCGCGGTTCCGGCTGATCGCACGCTCCTCGCGCGGGACGCTGCTCGAGGACCTCTGCAACCGGCTGACGGTCGACGACGGGATCCATCACGGAGCCGGGATGGCCTACGAGCGCGTGCTGCTGCGGGACGCGGACAAGAAGACCAAGGACAAGATGATCCGCGGCGCCGAGAAGATGCTTCCGATCTTCGCGCAGCACGTCCTCTGGCGGCCGAAGGAGCGCGAGTTCATCGGCAGCGCGATGCGCTCGCGCGACGTCGCCCGCGTGCGGCGCGAGATCGAGGAAGGCGTGCGCATCGCCTCGTCGCTCGGCCTCGACGTCGGCGACATCGAGTACACGCTTCCCTGAGGCGGCTACAAGCGGCGCCAGCGGCGCTTGCGCGGCGAGATCAGCCGTTGTCGCGAGACCCGCTGGATCACCGGCAGCTCCTCGAGGCTGTGTCCGGCTCCGGTCGCGACGCAGGTGAGCGGCGAATCCGCGACGTACACCGGCAGCTGCGTTTCTCTGCGCATGAGCTCGTCGAGCCCCCGAAGGAGCGCGCCGCCGCCGACCAGGACGATTCCACGATTGGTGATGTCCGCCGCGAGCTCGGGAGGCGTGGCCTCGAGCGTCTCCTTGACCGCGTCGATGATCTGGCTCACCGGCCGCTCGAGCGCTTCGCGCGCCTCCTCCGCGGTGAAGCGGGTGCGGCGCAGGCCTCCGGTGACGAGGTCGCGACCGCTCACCTCGGTGTCGGGCAGTTCGCCGACGTCGATCGCCGACCCGACCGCGATCTTCACCTCCTCGGCGCGCTCCTGGCCGATCAGGAGCTTCGTGTGGTTCCTCGCGTACCGGACGATCGCATCGTCCATCTCGTAGCCGCCCACCCGAAGCGAGCGCGAGGCGACGATCCCTCCGAGCGAGATGACTGCGACCTCGGTCGTTCCGCCGCCGATGTCCACGACCATGTTGCCGCTCGGCTCGGCGACCGGAAGCCCGGCGCCGATCGCCCCGGCCATAGGCTCCTCGATGACGTCGGCCTCGCGCGCTCCGGCGGTGAGCGTGGCCTCCTTCACTGCTCGCTCCTCCACGTCCGTGATCCCGCTCGGGACGCAGAGGACGACCCGCCGGTGGATTCCGCGGTGGCCATTCGCCTTGGCCAGGAACCGCCGGAGCATCTGCTCTGTCACCTCGTAGTCGGCGATGACCCCGTGTCGAAGCGGTCGTGTCGCGTGAATCGTCGCGGGCGTCCGTCCGATCATCCGGCGCGCCTCGTCGCCGACGGCCTGGACCTGTCCGGTCGTCTCGTCGATGGCGATCACCGAGGGCTCGAAGAGGATGATCCCCTCGTGGCGGACGAAAACGACGGTGTTCGCCGTCCCGAGATCGACGGCCATGTCGCTGCGCCGGTAGCTGGGCAGGCGGAGACGCACCGCCCGATTCCATCACGAACGAGTGCGGCTAGTCCGCCTCCAGCTTCAGCGCGGCCGAGTTGATGCAGTAGCGCTGGCCCGTCGGGTGCGGCCCGTCGGGAAAAACATGCCCGAGATGGCCGCCGCAATTCGAGCACATGACCTCGGTGCGCACCATCCCGTGGCTCGTGTCGGTCTCCTCGTCGATCGCGTCTTCCGACGTGGGGGCATAGAACGCCGGCCAGCCGCAGCCGGAGTCGTACTTCGTCTCCGAGAGGAAGAGCTCCGCGCCACAGCCGGCGCACCGGTACGTACCGGGCTCGAAGACGTGGTCGTATTCGTTGGTGAACGGCGCCTCTGTGCCCTTTTCCCGGAGGATCCGGTACTGGTCAGGCGTCAGCTCGGCGCGCCACTCTGAATCAGTCTTCTGAATCTTTGTCATGCGCTCAGTCTGCCAACGATGTGTCATCCGACCGAGCGCCGGGCACGTAGAGCCTGGGGAAGGAACCTTTCGACAAGGGGGACAAATTGCGACGCATCACGCTGCTTGCAGCATGGATTGCCGTCGCGGCCACGGTTTTGGCCGCCCCGTTGGGAGCGTCTTCCAGCTTTCCGGAGAAGATCGCGCTTCCTGACGGCTTCAGACCTGAAGGGATTGCGATCAAGGGCCACACGTTCTTTGTCGGCTCGATTCCGACAGGGGCGATCTATCGCGGAGACCTCCGAACCGGCGAGGGCACGATCATCAATGCCGGTGCCGCGACCGGGCGCGCCTCGATCGGGGTCGAGTACCACCGCGGGCTCCTGTTCGTCGCCGGTGGAGGGACCGGCAAGGGGTTCGTCTTCAACGCGCGCACTGGAGATCTGCTCGCGACCTACACGTTCTTCACACCGACTGCGCCGGGGCAGACGTTCGTGAACGACGTCGTCGTCGCACGGGGCGGCGCCTACTTCACCGACTCGATCCGGCCGTTCCTCTACCGGGTCAGCGGCGGTCAGGTCACGGCGATTCCATTGAGCGGTGCGATCATCTACGGGCCTGGGAACAACGCCAACGGCATCGACAAGACGCGGAACGGCAAGACACTGATAATCGTCCAGACGAGAGTCGCCCCGAACCCGAGCAAGCTGTTCACGGTCGATCGGCACACCGGCATGACGAGCGAGATCGTTCTCGACAAGCCGGTGACCAACGGAGACGGGATCCTGCTCGACGGCCGCCGGACGCTCTACGTCGTCCAGAACCGTGACAACAAGGTCGCCGTGATCAAGCTCGACAAGCGGCTCACGTCAGGGACAGTTGTCACAGAGTTGACCGACCCGGACTTCGACGTCCCGACGACGATCGACGAGTTCGGCAACCGGCTGTACGCCGTCAATGCGCGCTTCACGACGACGCCGACGCCGACGACGCCGTACTGGGTCAATCAGTTCCCGAAGGCCGGGAACGGCAAGAACAAGCACAAGGACAAGGACTAGCGCTTTGGGCCGTGGCCGGCGTCCGCTGCTGCGGGCGCCGGCTCGGCCTTGGGCCGAGACTTTTGCTTGGGCGGCTCCGCGACACGCGCGGGCCGGGACGGTTTCGTGCGTTGCGGCCGGCTGAGCCCGAGCTTCTTTCCGACCTGAGGACGCTTGCGGGTGGGAGCTGCCGCCGACTTGGCGGTAGGCGGTGTCGATGGGCGAGTCTTGACGACGATCGGCGGCTTGGGGACCCGGGCCTTCTTGGCGACGCTCCGCGTACTCGCCGGGGCCCGTGCGAGCCCTGCAGCAACTCTCTTCGTCCTCAGTAGAGCCTTCGACTTCTTCGGTTTGGCTTTGAGCTGCGCGGGCGCGATCGCCGGCACGGCCTTCTCCGGGCGGGCGGTGTGGCGCGCCGGCGAGATGACAGCGACCTGTCGCAGCCGAGGTGTCGGTGTCGCGACGGAAACGAGAGCCGCCTTGGCGCGCTCGGGTTTCATCGGCGGGTGGTGACTCACGCCGTACCCCACGCCGCCGGCAACCGACGCTGCCGCGGCAACTGCCGCCGCTTTCGCAACGAATCCTGCCGCGACGCCGCCGCCGACCGCCGCGGATCCACCGGTCGCTGCGCCGGTTGCGCCGAGCCCGGCGGCCGCCGCCTGTTCACCGCGGATGAGGTAGAGCGATACGGGGACCGGCATGACCGAGAGGCCGCCGAGCAGTGACCGCTGGCGTTTCTGGACGTTGGCGAAGCGGGCGCAGAGCGGGCATTCGGCGAGATGTCGCTTTAGGCGCCGCGCCTCGGAGCGCGACAGCCGTCCGTCGAGACGCCGCGACACGGCCGATTCGGCCTCGGCGCAGGTGAGCGCCTCCTCGAAGTGCTCCGCCAGAGACCGGCGCGCCCTGAAGATCAGCGACTCGAGCGCGCTCTGGCTCACGTCCAGAATCTGCGCCATCTCCGCGTAGGAGCGGCCTTCGAACTCGCGCATCACAAGCGCCGCCCGCTGCGCGGGCGGCAGATGCTGGAGCGCGCGGAGAACGTCGGCAAGGCTCGGCCCCCCGTCCTCGGGCTCGGGCTGCTCGAGCCGCTCGTCGAGCTCGACCTCGAGCGCCCGGGCCTGTCCGTTGCGCAGGTGCCGGCGTACCTCGTTGTGCGCGATCGTGAGCAGCCAGTTTTCGGCCTTTCGCGGCCGCGTTCCCTGCGCGATTGCGCTGTAGGCCTTGAGAAACGTCTGCTGGGCGACGTCCTCGGCGTCAGCTCTCGAGCCGAGCACCGCGAAGGCGTAGCGATATACGGAAGCCGCGTGCTGACGGTACAGCCGGTCGAACTCGGCTGTCTTCGTCGCACGGAAGAGTGCGGGCATCACCGGCACTATGCGCGCAGGGACGGTCGTCTGGGGAGCGCTAACGGAAACTTTACGAGGCGATGCGCAGGTTTTGGCGGCCGCGCGGGTCTACCACTGCGGAACTGCGGTAATCCCACCTCCCTAACGAAAGCCACTGAAGGAGCAACATGAAAGGTGTTCTCGCACTTCTACTCGCCGCGGTCGCCGTAACGGCGTCTGCGGCGTTCGCCGCGCAGGGCGATCAGGGCAAGAGCCCTGCGCAGGTCTGTAAGACCGAGCTCGCAACGCTCGGCGCGGCGAACTTCAAGTCGCTGTACTCACCCGGCGGATCGGGCGCGAACGCGATGGGCAAGTGCGTGTCGAAGCACGCAAAGGCGGCCGCCGCGAACGTGACCAATGCCGCCAAGACTTGCAAGGCCGAAATGGCCATGCCGGAGGCCACTTTCCGCGCCGCCCACAACGGCATGTCGTTCGCCGAGTTCTACGGGAAGAACAAGAACGACAAGAACGCGTACGGCAAGTGCGTGTCCTCGAAGGCCAAGACGGCCAACGAGCAGCAGGAGGCGAAGACGATGAAGGCCGCGAAGGCCTGCAAGGCCGAGCGCGCCGTCGACAAGGCTGCATTCACCGCCAAGTACGGCGGGAAGGCCTCGGCCTTCGGCAAGTGCGTCTCCTCGAAGACCAAGAAGCAGTAATCCCGATCGGGGGTCTACAGCACGGGGGGAGGCCTGCGGCGCCTCCCCCTCACTTGGAGGGGAGCTAGTCCGGTTTGCCGGACATCGCCCAGATGGCGACGATAAAGGCGGCGAGCAGGAGCAGCGAAAGGATCATCGTCCCCTTCAGCAGCCCGGCGCCTTTCCCGGTTTTGAGCCGGTACACGCCGACACCGCCGACGATGAGCGCGATCAGGAACACCAGCAAGCCGATGTCGGCGATGAGGTAGCCGATGCCGAGCCAGGTCGGCTCGGGAGCGCCCTCCTCGTCGAAACCTTCCCGCGATGCCGCCCACTGCGCTCCGATGCGCATGATCACGTAGCCCGGGAGCCCGACCGCAAGCAGCGACCAGTAGCCGAGCCTGAGCATCCGGTTGTCGCCTCGCGCGAAGGCGAGGGTGCTCGCGCCCGTGAGCACGGCGCCGACGAGAATCATCGCCCCGAGCACATGGAGGAACACCGGGAAGTTCCAGCTGTCGGGCCGAACTGTCGCGAGCACGCTCATGCTCCCGGCTTCCAGATCATGTCGATGAGGATCAGGAGCACGACGATGGACGCCAGCGCATGCAGCACGACGCCGCTCTGGGTGCGGTTCAGGGCCCCGAGCTCGGCGTTGGGCCCGGTCTGGCCAGCGGACTGCAGCTCCAGCGCCTTGTTCATGCCCTCCATGTAGGCCTCACCGGTGCGGCGGCCTAGCGCGGCGGCGACGAACCACAGGATGATGGCGGCGATGATCCAGCCGTCCCAAATGTTGTAGCCGCCGTAGGAGAACGCGAGGAAGATGCCGAGGAGGATCGTGCCGCCCGCTCCGATCCCGACGCTGGCGTTGCCGACCCTTCCCACGGGCCCCATGCGTATCGTGTCCTCGGGGAGATCCGTCCGGCGAACGGCGACCACAAGGATCCAGAAGAGGACGATCCCCCCGACGTACGCGAACGCGCTCAGCACGTGCAACGCGAGAATCCAGTCGTCGAAGCTCACGCGGTGTTGATCCTATGCCAGCGGCAGGACGTTTAGCCACGACTGACTATTCGCGTGCTGCAAGCGTGAAGGCTTCCAGATCAGCCTTAGCTGTCTGGAAGCCTCCTGGTACGGCGCGGTCGCTCTTTAGTAACCGCCGACACCGCCGCCTCCTCCGCCGCCGCCATATGCAGCCAGAACGACCACTACGACGACTGCAAGGACGAGCCCGGCTCCGATCAACAGTGTTCTGCGCGAGAGTGGCATTTCCAATCCCTTTCTGCGCTAATAGAAACTGAACCGTTAGTTTCTATAACGCGGAGTGCCGGCGGCTATTCCCCGGCAGGGCGGGCCAGGATCCCGCTGAGCACGGTGTCGACGACCTGGCGCGCGAAGCGGGCGTTAAAGGGGGCATGTGCGTGGAGCAGCCGGTGATAGAGCGGGCCGTAGAGAAGATCGAGGGCAACCTCGACGTCAACACCCGAAGCGAGCTCTCCACGCTCGATCGCTCGCCTGAAGACAGCCCGCCCCGCGGCGCGGCGCGGTTGGATGAAGCGCGCCTGATAGTCCTTGGCGAAATCGGGATCCGAGTGAGCCTCGGCGATCAAACGGGCCAGGACCCGGCCGTACGGGCGTTGGGTCACGACCCGAACCCATGGCCGGAGAAGCGCGAGCAGATCGCCTCTGAGCGTCCCCGTATCGCGCACGGGTGGCGCCGTCGCCCATTCGTCGAAGAGCGCATCGAGTGTCAAGGTCTCCTTGGAACGCCACCAGCGGTAGATCGTCGCCTTGCTGACGGAAGCCCGTTCCGCGACCGCGTCCATGCTCACCGCGTCGCCATCGGGAGCGAGCAGGAGCTCAGCCGCGGCGTCGAGGATCGCCTTCTGCGCGCGATCGCTGCGAGGACGTCCGCGTGGACGAGGTTGTCGAGCTTTCGTGCTCACCGCACGAGCATACCGAATTAGAAAACCATGAGTTTAGTTTTTCAAGCCTCGTATCATCGGACGATGGTCGGTGATGCCGCCTTCGAGCTGACCGAACAGGGGCTCGCTCCGGTCGGCTAGGCGGCGTGATGATGGACATCCAGCGCATCAATCCGATCTCACTGTACAGCGGCGTTCCTTACGACTACGCGACCAGTGCTCCTTCCGGCCGTGTCGTCTTCACTGCCGGCGCCTGCCCACTCGACCAGAAGGGCGATGTGGTGGCGCGGGGCGACCTCGAGGGTCAAGCCAGCCAGGCACTCGACAACCTCGAGGTCGTCTTGGAGGAAGCACGTTCGAGCCTCGACCAGGTCGTTAAGACCACGGTCTACGTCGTCGCGAACGAACGCTCGGAGCTCGCGCGGGTTTGGAAGGTCGTCGAGGAGCGGTTCGGCGCAGCCCGGCCACCGAGCACGCTGCTCGGCGTTGAGTTGCTCGGTTACCCGGACCAGCTCATCGAGATCGAGGCGATCGCGTTGGAACGCGAAGACGAGCCTTCGCAGACGGCTACGTAGCCGTCGATCTGCCAAGCCTGCCCGGCGACGTACTCTGGTCGTCGATGGGCATGTTCTTCTTCTCCTCCGACGAGGCGCCGGAGCGCTCGGCTGACCCGGCGGTGCGCCGCGCGAACCTCCGCCGCATCGGCCGGCTCTTCGCGCCGTACAAGGTGCGGCTTGGCGGAGTTCTGCTGCTGATCGTGGCTTCGGCCGCACTCGGCGTCGTCCCAGCGTTCCTGCTGAAGCGCGTCCTGGAGGCGATCGGGCAGAACGACACCAGGGAGCTCTCGTTCGCGGCCGGCGGGATCATCGTGATCGCGATTGTGACCGGCGCGCTCGGCGTCCTTCAGACGCTGTACTCCAACCAGGTCGGGCAGCGCGTCATGCACGATCTGCGCACCGCAGTCTTCCGGCACCTCCAGCGCCTGTCGCTCGCGTTCTTCACGCGAACGCGCACCGGCGAGGTGCAGTCGAGGATCTCGAACGACATCGGCGGCGTGCAGAACGTAGTCACGAACACGGCGACGTCGATCGCATCGAACCTGACGACGGTGGTGGCGACGATGATCGGCATGCTGGTCCTGAGCTGGCAGCTCGCGCTCTTCGCCTTCGCGCTGATCCCGGTGTTCGTCCTGCTCACGCGCCGCGTGGGCAACGAGCGGCGCCGGATCGCAAAGACGACGCAGGAGACGATGGCCGACGTCTCCAGCCTGGTGCAGGAGTCGCTCTCGGTCTCGGGGATCCTGCTCGGGAAGACGATGGGGCGCGGGAACGAGCTCGCCGACCGCTTCGAGGGCGACTCGCTCCGACTCGCCGAGCTCGAGGTGCGTCAGCGCATGGCGGGCCGCTGGGTCATGGCGTCGATCCAGACGAGCTTCGCGATCATGCCGGCGGCCGTCTACTGGTTCGGCGGCCTCGCGCTCGCATCCGGCTCGGCCGCGGTGTCCATCCCGCTGCTCGTGGCCTTCACGACACTGCAGACGCGCCTCTTCTTCCCAGTCGGGTCGCTGCTGGGCGTCGGCCTGGACGTTCAGACGTCGCTCGCACTCTTCGACCGGATCTTCGAGTACCTCGACCAGCCGATCGAGATCGAGGAGAAGCCGGACGCACTCGCCGTCGGCCGGGCCGGGGACGTCGTGTTCGAGGACGTCTGGTTCCGCTACGGCGAGGACTGGACGCTGCAGGACGTCTCGTTCACCGTGCCAGCCGGCACGACGACGGCGCTGGTGGGAGAGACCGGTTCCGGCAAGACGACGCTCGGCTACCTCACCGCGCGGCTCTACGAGCCGAGCCGCGGGCGGATCACGGTCGGCGGCGTGGACATCCGCAACCTCAGCTTCCAGGCGCTGTCCGACCTCGTCGGCGTCGTCTCGCAGGAGACGTACCTCTTCCATGAATCGGTGCGTGAGAACCTTCGCTTCGCGAAGCCGGACGCGACGGACGAGGAGATCGAGGCCGCGGCCGAGGCGGCTCGCATCCATCACGTGATCGCCGCGCTGCCGGAGGGCTACGACACCGTCGTCGGCGAGCGCGGCTACCGGTTCTCAGGCGGCGAGAAGCAGCGCATCGCGATCGCGCGCACCATCCTCCGTAACCCGCCGATCCTCGTCCTCGATGAGGCGACAAGCTCGCTCGACACCGAGACCGAGCGGCTGGTCCAGGATGCGCTCGACCGGCTCTCGGAGGGCCGGACGACAATCGCGATCGCGCACCGGCTCTCGACCGTCCGCGACGCCGACCAGATCATCGTGCTCGACCACGGCCGTGTCGTGGAGTCTGGCCGCCACGAGGACCTGATCCTCGCCGGCGGCCGTTACGCGGCGCTGGTCTCGCGCGATGCCGAGCTCGCTACCCGTGCGCCCGCTCCGAGCGAGGACGGGCTCGCGCCGGCGTTCGTGCTTCGGCAGCGGGCGAAGTAAGCCGCGACTCGACTCTGAAAGGACCTCCGCCGTCGGCGGCGAAGGAGGGCGCCATGGGGCGAGGCAAGGTCCTGCGGATCGGTGGATGGCTCTCCGGAGGCGTGCTGATCGTGTTCGGCATCGTCGTGATCGTCCTTGGGATCTGGGCGTTCATGTTCACCCGCGATCACATCAAGCAGGAGGGGATCGTGTTCGGCCCCGCCACCGATCCGGCGGTCGCAAAGCACGCGGAGAAGTGGGCCGGGCAGCCGGTCGAAACCGGCAGCCAGGCGCTCGCATTCGCCAACGTGATGCGCGAGCACACGCTGGAGAGCACGAACGGGATGACCTATGCGGAGATGGGCCGCTACCAGTCGGCTGCGAACCCGAGCGACCCGAAGGGAACGAACGACGAGGCCGAGGCTGCGAAGGATGCGAAGGGCCAGCCGATCGCTAACGGTGCGCGGGACATCTGGGTCACGGAGACGGCGCTGACGACCGCGCTGAACATGGGCTTCATGTCCGAGATGCTCTCGATCTTCAGCATCATCGTCGGGGTGGCGTTACTCCTGACCGGGATCGGGTTGGTGATTCTCGCGTTCGCGGTGTTCGGACGCGGAAGCCCGGCAACGGAGGCCGCCGCACCGACTCCGGCCCCTGCTTAGCCGGCGTCCGCGACGGGAACGGCGTGCCAGCGCCGCTCGAGCAGGGCGGCGAGGACGACCGAGAGCTCGAAGAGCAACAGGAGCGGAACGACTTCGAACGCCAGTGAGACCGGGTCGACGGTGGGGAGGAGAATCGCGCAGGCGACCAGGACCGCGTAGGCGGTCCGCCGGTTGCGCCGAAGGGTGTTCGAGCTCAGCACTCCGAGGCGCGTGAGTGCCAGGACGGCGATCGGCAGCTGGAATGCGAGCCCCACCGCGAGCAGTGTCAGCGACACGAACCCGTAGTAGTACGACGCGCGAATCTGCACGTCGTAGAGGTTGTCGTCGAAGCCGACGAGAAAGGTCAGCGCCTTCGGCAGCACCATGACGTAGGCGAACAGCACGCCGAGGACGAAGAGCGTCGTCGCAAGCGCCGCGAACACGGCGAGTGCGGCCTGGGTCTGCGTGGAGGCGGCCGGGGCCAGGAACGCCCACAGCTGCCACAGGATCACGGGCAGGACGAAGGCGACAGCGGCACAGAGGCTGACCTTGACCGAGGTCGTGAACGGCTCGGTGACGCCGAGCGTGACGAGCCTCTTGTCGTCCGGGAGGGGTCGAGTGAGCAGCTCGATCAGTCGGCTGTGAAGAGCGAACGCCCCAACGAGCGCAGGGACGAACGCAATCAGGCAGACGCCAAGGCGATGGCGGAGCTCACCGAGATGGCCGGCGAGCTCCGCGGTTTCCTCGGAGCCGATTCTCCGGGGAAGCAATCCCATCGCTACTGCGTTTCGTCGCGCTCGTCTCGGACGAGCTCCGGCGCGGCGGTCGCGTTGGACATCCCCTCACGGAGCTCTGCGACGCTTCGGCCCAGCGAGCGCCCCATCTCGGGCAACCGCTTCGGCCCGAAGACGAGGAGCAGCACCCCGAGGAGCACGAGCATTTCCCAGATGCCGATTCCGAACGGCATGGCTACGCGAGGAACGGCGTGACGGCCTTCCTTGCCTGGGCGGCGGTCAGCGCCTTCGGGAACGACGGGCCAGAGACGATCGTGCCGGCGGCGATGTTGGACAGGATCGCGAGGTGGCGCGACTCGTTGTTGCCGATCTGCGCCGCGACGCCTTTGAGGTCGTTGGACCTGAGCGCCTTGACGGCACCGAGGTATGCGCCGACAAACGCCGTCTCGAGCGCCTGGCCGGTCCGGCCGATGCTCCTGGCCGAGCTGAACGTGCCGGCCGGGAACTTGAACCTCAGGCCTTTGGGGGCCGCCTTGCCGAGGACGCCCGCAAGTGCGTTGTAGTGGTCCTTCTCGTTCTGAAGGGCAGCCGCAAGGTATGCGGCCTCCGCGCCCTTCAGCTTCCCGGACTTGATCGACCGTGTGTAGAAGCTGATCGCGAGCAGCTCGGCGGTCGCTGCGAGCTTCGCGATGTCGGCGTCAGAGGTAACGCTCCCGAGGGCGGGGCCGTTGGTCATCGCCAGCACCGAGCCGCCCGCGACGAGCGCGAGCCCGCCCTTCGCACCGCGCGAGAGGAACGCTGCGCGAGTAGTTTCCATCGTGTTGCCTCCTTGGTCGTGTCCTGCGACTGACTCGCAGGACACGACTGATTCGGCACGCCTGCGCTAGCGGTTCACGACGACGGCGCTCGCGATTCGCTCTACCGGGTCAGCGGCGCGACCGACTCCGCAGGGGCCTCGTCGAGGGCGCGACGAGGAATGTGCCCCCACACCGAACGCCGGCCGAAGACGTACGAGAGCGTCGCCCAGGTGCGCCAGAGCGCGAGGAGAGGGCGGTACCAGAAGATCTCGAGCAGGCTCCAGCCCAGCAAGCGGGTCATCCCGGCGCGGCCGTACCTTCGGAATCCGACTTCTTCGATGAGCAAGGCAATGAAGCTCTGGACCTGGCCGAACAGAACCGCGATTCCGAAGAACGCGATCAGGTACGGCCACGAGCTCGGGTCGACGACGACGAGGGTGAAAATGACGACGTAGCCCACGACTTCGAAGATCGCCGCAATCGCTTCGAATAGGCCAACAAACGGCACTGCAAGCAACCCCGCCGCCCCGTATCGGCTGCGGCCGAACATGCCGCCGTGGAGCCGAAGCGTCTGAAGTAGGCCGATCTGCCACCGGATGCGCTGCGTGCGCAGACCGCGGAGGTTGTCGGGCGCCTGCGTCCAGCATACGGCGTCCGGAACGAAGGCAATCCGTGCCTCCGGCCACCCGGGCCGCAGCTCGTGATGCAATCGCAGCGTCACCTCCATGTCCTCGCCCAACGTCTCCTTGCGGAAGCCGCCGACGGTAATGAGCGTGTCACGGCGGAAGAGCCCGAACCCGCCGCTCACGATGACCAGCCCGTTCATCCGCGACCAGGCGATCCGCGTGCCGAGGAAGCCGCGGAGATACTCGATCACCTGCGTTGCGTCGACGCCCCGCCAGCTCACGCGGGGCTCGACGACCCGGCCGTCGACGATCTGCGAAGCGTTCACGACCCGGACGTTCCCTCCCGACGCGATGCAGTCGTCGGGGTGCTCCTCGAACGGCCTGAGGAGCCGAGTGAGGGCATCGCGCTCGAGAATGCAGTCGGCGTCGGTGACGGCGACGAGCTCGTGTCGGGCAAAGCTGAGGGCCGCATTCAGAGCATCGGCTCGTCCACCGTTCTCCTTCTGGAGCACCCGCAGCGCGGGGGCGACGCGCGAGGCGTAGAAGCCCCGGATCCGGGTGCTCTCGAGCTCGAGAGCTCCGCCGATCGGCAACGGCACCAAGTCGAAGGCGCGATTCAAACGCTCGAACGTCGCATCGGTGGACCCGTCGTCCACGATCACGACCTCGAGCGGCGCATACTCCTGATCGAGCAGCGCCGATGCGGTCGTGACGACGAGCTCCTCCTCGTTGTAGGCCGGGACGACGAGGCTGACGCCCGGCCGCTGAGCCAGCGGTCGAAGTCCGCTCCTACCCGGCTGGCGACCGCGCACGAGCCATGACATCTCCCCGTAGGACATGGCGAGAAGCGCGAGGATCAGGAGGTTGTAGACAGCGAAGTAGACGAAGATCACGATTGCCGCGATCTGGAGCGGGCCCGTCACGCCGTGAGCTCCGAGATCGTGCGGGCGTAGTCGACCGACCAGGCGGTCGATGAGGTCAGCGCGGCAGCTGCCGTCGCTCCAGCCCGCGGGCGGTCGCGTAGAGCAATGAGCGACTCGGCCGAGCGAAGCGCAATCTCCCGGTCCGGATCGTCGGCCGTCACGGCGAGCGTGTCGACCGCGCCTGGGTCGTCGAAGACCCCCAGTGCTGCGACAGCCTCGCGGCGAACACGAATTTCGGGGTCGTCGACGGCATCGAGCAGTACGCGAGGAGGTGTCGTCCCGCCGATCACCCCGAGCGCCTTCACAGCGGCGGCGCGTACCCGGATGTTGTTGTCGTCCTCCAGCACGCCGGTAAGCACGTCGCCGTCGTTGCTCCCGGTGAGCGCCGCGATGCCGAAGCACGACGCAACCCGGACAGTGGGATCTCGAGAGCGAAGGCCCTCGTGGAACGCGGCGGCGCCATGTCGTCCGAGGCCGCGAAGGGCGTCGTATGCGACGCCGGTCGGCACCTTCGAGCGCTCTAGGAAGGCACTCGTCAGCGCCGGCGCGGCGAGGGGCGACCCCATCGTGCCAAGCGCCCTCGCTGCCGCCATGCGTACCTCGCCGCGACCGTCGTCGAGCCGTTCGACGAGCACAGGCACGGAGCGCTCGGCTCCGATCGCTCCGAGGATCTCGCAGGCGAGCGCACGGCGCCACGCCGTCCGGCGGCGCGTCGATCGTTCGGCGAGCTCCGTCGCGCCGCTCTCGTCGAGGATCTGACTGACGCGATGGAGCGTCTGCTCGTCCGCATCGCGGGTCATGTCCTTCAGGAGCCACGCCCCCACGGGCCGCTCTGCGCGGCTCAGGCTCGCCACCACGGGCCTGAGCTCGTCCGAAGCCTGCTCCGCATCTGCGCCGCTGACGAGGCGCTCGACAATCGGCGCGAGTCGCTCGCGTATGTGTTCTCGGCGATGCCTGTAGACCCACCACTTCTCGTGAAGGCCGATCAGGAAGGCGTAGAGAACGACGTTGGCCGCGAGCAGGACGACGAAGATCCAGCCCAGGGGCGCGAAGACGTCTTGGATCGGAAAGTCGGTCATCGGCTCCGGCCCTCCTGGGGGTCACGTGGGGTGCGCGCAGTCTAGAAGGCCGTCGTAAGCTCGCCCCATGGCTGCCGCTGGGATCGGGCCGGCTCGCGCACTGGGCCCGCGCCAGCGGCGAGCGCTCGACGCGATCTGCGACACCTTCCATCCGGGCACGGCCGAGCTCGGTGCGACTGAGGCCTTCTTCGAGCTGTTCGGTTCGGAGCTGCGGCCGGCAGAGCTCCGCCAGCTTCTCTGGCTTCTGAGCTTTTTCGGGGTGCGGAGGTTCGACCGGCTGCCGCAGGAACGCCGTGAGCGGATCCTTCTCGCTTGGTGCGACAGCAGGTCGGTGACGCGGCGTGCGGCGTTTCACGGACTCCGCAAGGCGGCGCTTGCCCTGGCTTACGGACTGCCCGGGCAGAGCGGCTCGCCAAACCCCACCTGGGAGCGGATTGGCTACCCGGGACCGATCGGCGCCGTCCCAGATGCGCCGCCCAAGGCGATCGAGCCGCTCCCTGTCACCGGTGATCTCGAGCTCGACTGCGACGTCTGCGTTGTCGGATCGGGAGCAGGCGGTGGGACGGCCGCCGCACGATTGGCCGCCGCAGGCCTGGATGTCGTCGTCCTCGAGGCAGGTGGCTACTCCGACGATCTGGACTTCGACGGCGCCGAGCTCAAGGGCTACCGGCGCTATCTCGGCAACGCCTCCGCTGCCACGCGCGACAACTCGGTCGGGATCCTCGCCGGCGCCTGCCTCGGCGGCGGGACAGTCGTGAACTACACGACGTCGTTCCGGACGCCCGACGAGGTGCGGGAGGAGTGGGCTGGACACGGCATTCCGGCGTTCACATCCGAGACGTTCACGAAGAGCCTCGACGTCGTGTGCGAACGACTCGGAGTCAACCTCGACCACAATCGCCGCTCCCGGCGCGAAGAGCTCGTTCACCGGGGCCTCGCCCGTCTCGGCTGGCGTGAGGACTTGATGCCGCGAAACGTGCTCGGCTGCGACCAGGGCGTGAGCTGCGGCTATTGCCCCTACGGCTGCCGTCTGGGCGCGAAGCAGTCCACTGTGAAGACCTGGCTGGCAGACGCCTACGCGGCCGGCGTGCGGATCCTCGTCGGCACGCGCGCCGAGCGCATCCTCGTCGAGCGCAGCTCAGCGCGGGGCGTGCTGGCCCGCACCGGTGAGGGCCACGCGGTGCACGTTCGCTCCAGAGCAGTCGTTATCGCCTGCGGGTCGATCATGACCCCGGCGCTCCTTCAACACTCCGGGCTCGGCAATGACGCAGTCGGCCGGCACCTACGCCTGCACCCGGTCTCGGCGACGCTCGGGATCTTCGACGGGGAGGTTCGGCCCTGGGAAGGGACGATGCAGGCGATCTACTCGGACGAGCACCGTCATCTGGACAGCGGGTACGGGCTGAAATATGAGACGACGGCCGCGCACCCGACCTTCATCGCGACGTTCACGCCGTGGCGAGGTGCGGGGAGTCATGCCGAGCTCATGGATCGAGCGCGCTTCGGCGTCGGCATCGGGGCTCTCCTCCGCGACCGGGGCGAGGGTCGCGTCCAGGTCGATCGCGGCGGGCGCCCGATCATCCGTTACCACCTCTCGAGCTATGACGCCGAGCACCTGCGGGTAGGCATCGAGGGAATGGCTCGGATTCTCGAGGCCGGCGGCGCGCGTCGGATCGTGCTGGGGCATGCCCAGCTCGTCGAGTACGAGCCCGGCACTCGCGGGACCCTCGAGGACTACATGCGCGCCGCGGACGTGGCGGGCTACGCGGCGGCGCGTTTGAGCCTGTTCTCCTTCCACCAGATGGGGTCGGCCCGCATGGGCGGCTCGCCCAACGATTCCGCCTGCGACCCCGAAGGGCAGGTCTGGGGCGTGCAGAACGCCGTCGTCTGCGATGCCTCGACGTTCCCGACCGCTTCAGGCGTCAACCCGATGGTGACGATCGAGGCGATCGCTCACATGAACGCGTCGGCCCTCGCCGCACAGCTCGCCTGACGTTTCCGCCGAGGCGGAGAAGCTGCCCGGGCACAGCTCCTCCGCTTCGCCGCTTACTGTCGACTACGACGCTGCCGCGCGGTACGCCTTTCCGTAGTTCGAGTACGCGTTCTTGTAGGCACCGGCAGCCCTATCCGCGTCGCCGGCCGCGAGGAACGCCTGGGCGTTCCCGACGCCCTGGCCGGTCGCCTGCATCTTCGCGATCGTGTCGGCCACGATCGAGCGGACCAGGTTGAGATGGCCGCCGTTGGCCTCGGGCACCTCGAAGAGCGCCATCGGGTGATTCCCCGGGTCGGCCAGGTCGTGCTCGATGTGCATGCGCAGGTTGAGCGCCCCCTGGTCGGAAACGGTGATTGCCAGTGCGTCGAGCTTGGTGTTCGCGGCGTCCAGTTTGTTGTTCACGACGATGGAGTTGGCCGTGAACTCGTTATGGAACGTGGTCACGCTGTTCTGCAGGTTGTTCACGTTCGTGAGGAGCGTGTTCACGCTCGTCTGGCTGGCCCGCGATGAGACGGTGACGTCGAGCCTGGAGTTCACCAGTGTGCTCAAGGCGGTGAGGTTGGTGATGAGCGCGTCCACGCTTACCTGCGTGGCCCGCGTCGAGACCTTGACATCCAGGTTCTGGGTCACCAGCGCTTGATGATCGGCGTCGTCACACGCTGAAGCGATGTTGTAGAGGTGCTCGAAGGCCCGCTGCGTGGCTTGCACGCCGGCCCAGATGAGCACCGCGGCGATCCGCACCGGCACAGAAATCAGGTCGGTGGGGACAATCTCGAGGACGCCGTCCGCTATGAGCGAAGCGTCGGCCGCAGCCTCGACGTCGGTCTGGGTGAAGCCCGCAGCGCGTGCCGTGGGACAGTCGTCGGGGGTGATCTTGAGCGAGTACGGCGACTTCGCCTGCATGCGCGTGGCGAGTCTGTCCACCTTCACAGGAAGTGTGCGCCACTGCGGATACGCCGAGAAGCTCTTCTGGAGCACGGCGAGCTGCTCGGGTGTCATGGTCCGGACGGCCGCGCGGGCCGTTGCGAAGCTCTTCGCCGGCGTGAACCCGATTGACCTGAACGCTGCTCGCCCCTGCGGTGTCGCTTGCACCTTGATCAGGGCACCCTGCATCTGGACGAGGTATGTCGTGAACTCCTTCCGGAATGCCGCCTGGTCGCTCGTCGCGGATGTCGGTGTCGCCGACGACGTGGTAGCCGAGAGGACCAGGGCAAGCATTACGGCCGGTATGAGAACGCCGATGACACGGCGCAATTTGCGGCCACGTGGAAAACGTGAGCTCATAAGTCCCTCCCTTGAGGACGTGGGGTGTTCTACGCGCGCCGAAAGGCGTAGGGGGTGTCGGGGTCCACACACCCGGATGTGGCACGCCGAAGCCCGCCCCGGCCAAGGTCAGGGCCGCAGGTGACCCAAGACTCGAAGCGGGCTGCTGCAAAAACCCGCCGAAACCTGACGGCAACTATCCGAGTCTCCCGCGGAAGCCCCGATCAGTCAAGACCCCAGGCCGATTCGTAGATTCAGCTGAGGACTGCGCCCTCCAAAGCAGTCGACGGCTGTGGCTCGGGCAGGCGCATCATGCGGAAGGCGTTGACCACTCCGATGAGGGCGGCGAGAAGGCTGACGAGCAGGGCAACCTGAAGCGATAGGTGCCGAGCGTCGGTGTTGATGCTGAGGATTTCCTCCTGGATGTTCTCCGGTTGGTCTGCCAGAAGTTGCTCCAGTTGCGCGTCGCTCATCACCTGGGCGTCGTCCTCCAGCACGTCGGCGACGCGCTCCTGGTCCGCCGGGGGTAGGACGTTGCTCGCCTCGGCCATGTTCGTGAAGGCGATCGAAAGCGTCGCGAGCATGATCGCGCAATGCGAGCCCGAACGACAGGCCGAACGATCCGGTTGCGGAGGTGACACCGGCGGCCTCGCCGACTCGCTCCTCGGAGATGGGCGTCAGCGCGTAGTTGTTGAGCTGAGAGGCAAGCAGGCCGAGCCCCGCTCCCGCAAGCGCCAATGGGATCGCCAGGGTCCAGCCGGAGTCTGCAGTGGGCACGAGAGGATCAGGATCACCATCGACGCCGTGAGCAGCACGAAACCTGCGCGAATGATGCTGCTCGCCCTGCGCCTGCCCGCCCGCTTGCCGGCGAGAATGGCGACGCCGAACATGGTGAGCGAGAGCGGCGCGAGCGTCACGCCTGCCTCGAGCGCGTTGTAGCCCCAGACGAGCTGTAGATAGATCGGGAGCGCGATCAGCATTCCTCCCAGGGCGACTTGCTGGAGGAAGATCTGGAAGACGCCGAGTCGGTAAGGCTTGGATGCGAAGAGACCAGGATCGAGCAGAGCAGCCTTCCCTTGACGCTTGCGGCGGCGGAGCCAGTAGACGAGCGCTGCCATTGCTGCGACGCCGATCGCGAGCAGGAGCCCGACGAACTCGCCGCCCTCCTGCCAGACGAGCACCCCGACCACGAGCCCGCCCATCCCGACGACTGAGAGGAAGCCGCCGACCAAATCGACGGATCGATCACCGGTGTAGGGCACGTCGCCGATGCGCCTGCTTCCCAGCAGAACCGTCGCGATGATCAACGCTTCGACAAGGAACCCTGCGCGCCACGAGATCACAGTCGTCACAAAGCCCCCGATCAGCGGGCCGATCGCGGCGGCGATCGCAGCCGCCGCCCCGACCAGCGCGAAGACCTTTGCCCGCGCCTTGCCTTCGAAGTTGCCGTGGATCAGCGACTGCATCGCCGGCAGATAGAGCGAAGCGCCGAGCCCTCCGATGACCGCCCAGAAGACAATGATGGCGGCTAGCCCCTGCGCGAACACCATCGCAAGAGCGCCAAGCATGTAGAACAGCAACCCGATCACGAACGCTCGTTTGCGGCCGAAGAGGTCACCCAGCTTGCTGCTGATCAGAATGAAGCTTGCGGATACGAGCGCCTCGATCGCCACCGCCGACTGCACACCACTCACCGTCGTATCGAGGTCGTTCACCACAGCCGAAATCGACACGTTCATGAACGACGTGTCGATGACGAACACGAACATCGCCGCTGCCAAGAAGATGCCGAGTAGCGGACTACCCGCGGCGTTTTCAGCCGGCTCCATTAGGAGCACTTTCGAGCGAACCCCGACCTTCCCCTGCAACCCCGCGACTTACTCGGCGCTCCCTAGAGAGAGCGACCGGGCCGGTGTACGGTCGGGGCTGGCGGCTAGCTTCGCCGCCAGTGTTCCTGGTGCGAGCCGGATGCGCATCGGCTCTGGCGCCGTACACCTGCCCATGAAAGGAGGCAGAGATGAAGCGCTTTATCGCTCCGACACTTGCTGCCGCTGCGGCCCTGCTCGTGGTCGCAGTGGTGAACGCAAGCGCAGGCCACGGCAAGGGTCGACACATGGGGAAGGGTGGCGCGCTCGTCGTCGTTGAACGGGCAACCACCGACGCCGTCACCAACGGTGACGCGACGAAAGACGTCGCCGGCAACATCCTGACGTTCGCCAACGAGGTCTTCGACAAGACAAACACGCGGAAGATCGGAACGGACCAGGGATCCTGTGTCCGCATCGTCGTCGGCAAGACGTGGGAATGCAGCTGGACGACATTCCTGCCGGCGGGGCAGATCACCGTCCAGGGTCCGTTCTTCGACACGGGCAACAGCGTCCTCTCCATCACCGGAGGCACCGGTGCGTACCGAAACGTCCGCGGCGAGATGGAGCTCCGATACCGAAACCCGACGGGCACCGAGTTCGACTTCGTCTTCCATCTGATCGGCTGAACGCTGCAGACTCTCGCCGTCATTCGCCACGCGCTGGTCCGCGGCTACGACGCGTCTTCGAAGGCTTCGATGATGCGCGAGAGGATTCCGTTCGCCGTCCGGAGGTCCCCCGTCCCGATCCGGTCGCCGAGCGAGTCCGCCCATTCGCGCTGGGCGGCCCGGATCCGCCGAAGTGCCGAGCGCCCGCGCGGCGTCAGCCGGACGAGCTGGGCGCGCCGGTGCGCAGGGTTCTCCTCGTAGCTGACGAGACCGTCGCGCTCGAGCAGGTCCGCTACGCGCTGGACGCTCTGTCGGGCGAGCGACCACGCGCGCGCGATCTGGGCGACGGTCATCGGCCCGTCCTCGACGGCCGCGAGGACGCGCCAGCGCGCAGTCGTCTGACCGGCCGGTCTTGCGAGTTGGTCACCGGCCGCCTTCAGCATCCCGTCGAGGCGAAAGACATGCACGACGAGCTCGCTGAGCGCATCGCCTGCGGGCGTGCGCTCAGACGCCGCCTCGGGTTGATCGACAGCATGCTGTCGTTGTGCTAATCTCTTGCGCATCGGACAGCATACTGTCATATCCAGAGGAGGTTGCCCTGGTGACCAGCGCGATCGAGACCGAAATCCGCCCGTTTCGGATCGACGTCCCGCAGGCGGAGCTCGACGATCTGCAGACTCGACTCACGAGGACTCGTTTCACCGACGAGATCCCCGGTAGTGGCTCCGCCTACGGTGTCAGCATCGAGAGGGTCACGCGGCTCGTTGACGGCTGGCGCACCGGCTACGAGTGGCGTGCATGGGAGGCGAAGCTCAACGAGTACCCGCAGTTCACGACCGAGATCGACGGTCAGAAGGTCCACTTCATCCATGTCCGCGCGGCACGAGAGGATGCGCTCGCCCTCATCCTGACCCACGGCTGGCCGGGCTCCGTCGCGGAGTACCTGCGCGCAATCGAGCCGCTGTCTCGTGACTTTCACCTGGTGATCCCGTCGCTGCCGGGCTACGGCTTCTCGGGGCCGAGCACCGAGCGTGGATGGGACAACCTGCGCATCGCGCGGGCCTGGGTCGAGCTGATGCGCCGGCTCGGTTACGAGCGCTACGGCGCGGTTGGCAACGACGCGGGATCGATGATCTCTCCCGAGGTGGGCAGGCTCGCTCCCGAGAGCGTCGTCGGTGTGCATGTCACGCAACTCTTCTCCTTCCCTACGGGAGATCCGGCCGAGCTGGAGGGTTTGAGCGAGGAGGAGCAGGCGGGCCTGGAGGTGCTGCAGTGGTTCTGGAACGAGAAGGGCGCCTTCAACGTGCTCCAGTCTCAGCAGCCGCAGACTCTGGCCCACGCTCTTTCAGACTCGCCCGCCGGCCTGCTGGGCTGGCTCGATCAGCTCATCGGCGAGGACCTCGACGACGAGTTCGTCTTGACCAACACTGCGATCTACTGGTTCACACGGACGGCCGGATCGGCGCTTCGGCTCTACTACGAGAACGCCAAGAGCGCCTACCAGCCCTCCGAGCCGACCTCGGTGCCGATCGCGCTGGCGATGGCCGAAGGAGACTTCAAGTCCATCCGCCGCTTCTGCGAGCGCGACCACGCGAATATCGCCTCGTGGAAGCAGCTCAAGCCGCCTGCCAGCGGCCACTACACGGCTCACACGGCCACGGAAGCCCTGACAAACGACATCCGTGCGTTCTTCGGAGACCTCGCGTGAGGGCGCTTGACTACGTGTCGGCGTCGGCCTCGGTGCGAGGGACCGCTCGATAGAGCACGTACGTGAGAGCGCAGAGCGCGGCCGACCAGATCAGAAGCCCGAAGCCGCCGGGGACGGCGCGCGCGCAGACCTCTGCCACGAGGATGGCAGCCGCGGGCCACCACGGAAGGAGTCGCGCGCGCCAGGCTGCAAGCAGAGCGGTCGGCAGGGCCAGGAGGTAGCCCACGAAGCCAGTGACGAAGACGAAGATCGCGCCCGGGAGTTCCCCGAGCCGGTCGTCGACCCGGTCCCACGCGTCCCCGCCGAGCTGGCCGTAGATCGCGACGTCGTAGAAGTCGGTGAGCAGGAATCCGGGCAGGGTCGTCATCCCCAGGACGACGAAGATGGCTGCAACGTTTGCCAGCCAGGCCCCGCGCTCGCGCACGGAGACGATCAGCCAGATTGCGGGAATGATCAGGATGGCGAAGGCGAAGCGGAGTGCCACCGCTGAGGCCTGGATCCAGCCCGGGTTCTCCGCATACGACTTCGCGAGCTTCCGGCCCGAGGCGCCGATGTCGGGGTCGAGGAAGAACGCCGCGACGATCAGAAGACCCGAGACGAGCGGAGCCCAGATCACGCAGAGGCGCCGTATCGCGAGGGCGGACGACATTTGGCTGTTCGCACGAGCCGTCGCGGAGTGCGACGGGACCCTGGACGCAGGGACTTCCGAGGTGGAGCGTACCGGGATCGAACCGATGACTCCGGCTTAGGTCTGACTCCACCGATCGATCCCGCGATCGGAGTTCTTCAGGGGAGGTAGCTTTAAGTGGGAGATTCCGGATAGGCTCGGCGGTCGAATTGCCCGTCGTCGCCTTCAGAGACATTCTCGACCCCGCCTTCGAGGAGAGGTACGGCGTCGCGGCCTTCAACGTCGTCGACGACGTCAGTCTGCGGGCGGTGATCGACGCGGCGTCCGAGCTCGACTCCCCCCTGATCGTCCAAACGTCCCTCAAGACGGTGAAGTCGATCGGGGCCAAGGTGCTCTACGAGATGTTCCGTGCTATGGCCGACGATGCACCCGTGCCGATCACTCTTCACCTCGATCACTGCCCCGATCGGGAATGGACGACCATCTGCCTGAAGACGGGCTGGAACTCGGTCCTGTTCGACGGCTCCCACCTGGACATCGAGGAGAACACCCGCCAGACGGCCGAGGTCGTCGAGGAGGCACGCGAATACGGCGCGGACGTCGAGGGTGAGATCGAGAGCGTCAGGGGGGTCGAGGACGATGTGGGCTCCGACGAGGCCGGCGACGTACATCCGGTCGAGGTGTCGCTGAAGTTCATCGAGGACACCGGGATCTACGCGTTCGCACCGGCTATCGGAACGGCGCATGGACTGTATGCGTCAAGCCCCAAGCTCACGCCCGAGCGGGTGAATGCGATCGTCGAGCGGGCGCCGATTCCCCAGGTGCTGCACGGCGGAACCGGGCTGTCACCGGAGCAGTTCGAGGATCTCATCTCGCGCGGCTGCGCCAAGGTGAACATCTCGACCGCCCTGAAGATCGCCTTCGTCAACTCCTTCCGCCAGTACCTGGAGGCCAATCCCACCAAGAACGATCCCCCTTCCCTGCTGAAGAGCGCGAGCGACGCGGTCCGGGCGATGGCCGTTGAGCACATCCGGACCTTCGGCTCGGTAGGCAAGGCGCGCACAGCTGTACGCGGTTGATGCCGGCGCTGTTCTTCGACTGCGACGGCGTGCTGGCGGACACCGAGCGCTTTGGGCACCTGCCGGCGTTCAACGAGACCTTCGCGCAGGAGGGACTGCCGGTCCGCTGGTCGGAGTCGGAGTACGCCGAGAAGCTCACGATCGCCGGCGGGAAGGAGCGCATGGCCTCGCTGCTGACGGATGAGTTCGTGCGCGAGAACGGACTGCCGGCCGATCCCGAGGGCCAGCGGGAGCTGATTGCCCGCTGGCACAAGACGAAGACCGCCGCATACAAGGCGCGCGTTCACGCCGGCCAACTGCCCGGCCGTCCCGGCGTGGCCCGCATCGTCGACGAGGCGGTCGCGGCAGGATGGATACTCGCGGTCGCCTCTACATCGGCGGAGGAGTCGGTGCGCGCCACCCTCGAGCACGCAGTCGGCGACGAGAACGCAACCCACTTCAGTGTGCTGGCCGGTGACGTCGTGCCGGCCAAGAAGCCCGACCCCGCCATCTACCTGCTGGCGCTGGAGCGCACCGGCGCCGACCCGCACGAGACGGTCGTCATCGAGGACTCGCGCAACGGTCTCCTCGCGGCGGTGGCTGCGGGCCTGCGGTGCGTCGTCACCGTCAGCAGCTACACGGGTGCCGAAGACTTCTCGGAGGCCGTCCTCGTGGTATCGAGCCTCGGCGACCCGGGCGAACCGGCTCAGGTCCTCGCCAATCGAAGCCCCGCCGAGCCCGGGCCGTACATCACACTCGACGACCTACAGGCGTGCCTGCAGGTCCCTGCCCCAAGGGAGGTCACATGAGCGACGCCGCCTTGCGCGACGCCGAGCAGCTGGTGCGAACCATCGCCGACACAGCCCTGGAGAACGAGAGGTACTTCTGCGACCTCGATGCTGTGGTCGGCGACGGAGACTTCGGCTACTCCCTGGCCCGGGGCTTCGGCAAGGTGGTCGACGACTGGGACGCGATGGAGTACGAAGACGTCTCCGGTCTGCTCAAGAAGACGGCGCTCGTGCTGTCGGGTCGTGTCGGAGGAGCATCGGGTCCGATCTGGGGTACCGCGTTCCTGAGGGCTGGCACGGCGCTCAAGGACAGCCCGGATCCTTCGGCAGAGGATGCGGTCACTGCGCTCCGCGCCGCGATCGAAGGAATCAAGCAGCGCGGGGAGTCGGACCTCGGCGACAAAACGCTGCTGGACGCCCTTATCCCCGCAACCGATCGGCTGGAACAGGAGTTCGCGGGCGGCGCCGGCGCATCGGACGCCCTGGCGGCGGCGGCCGAGACCGCGCGCGAGAGCGCCGAAGCGACCAAGGGAATGGTCGCCAAGAAGGGCCGAGCCGCGTACTCGGGCGAGCGCAGCAGGGAGTCCGTCGACGCCGGCGCCATAGCGATCGCGGTGCTCTTCGAGCGCGTCAGCACCGACTGGCGCCCCACCACCGTCTAGGCCCGGGCGACCGGGCAGAGGAGGAGTTACATGAAGAAGTTCGTCAACGATCCGCAGCAGTTCGTTCCCGAGATGCTCAAGGGAATCGAGCTAGCGAATCCGGGCAAGCTGCGCTACGTGCCCGAGTACAACCTCATCATGCGGACGGACGTTCCGCGTGACGACAAGGTGTCAATCATCCAGGGCTCCGGCTCCGGGCACGAGCCCGCTCACGTGATGGCGGTCGGCCCCGGGATGCTCGACGCGGCCTGCCCAGGCGACGTCTTCTCTGCTCCACCTTCGGACTACGTCTACGAGACAAGCAAGCTCCTGAACAGTCCCAAAGGCGTCTTGCACATCATCAACAACTACACCGG